>Ga0210406_10005431_pt1 | contig 13366 bp, 13 predicted proteins | sample IncBWC30MmetaG_FD_155454 | JGI IMG/M metagenome (GOLD analysis project Ga0210406, IMG submission 155454) | Forest soil microbial communities from Barre Woods Harvard Forest LTER site, Petersham, Massachusetts, United States - Inc-BW-C-30-M | ecosystem: Environmental > Terrestrial > Soil >... | reverse complement strand
TGATGTCGTACTTGATGTCGGTCTGCTGTTTCAGCGCGTATGCGCGAAGGCGATCGTTTACCGGCCCCATCGATTCGCCTTCGCCCATGATCTCGGTGGTCACGCCCTGACGCAGCTCGCTCTGCGATCGGCCGTCCTGAATCAGCGATTCAGTTGACCAGGAAAGCATATTGATGAACCCGGGTGCGACCGCGAAGCCGGTCGCGTTTACAATCGTTTTCGCGCTGCCTTTGGAATAGTCACCGAGCCCGGCGATGCGATCGCCCTTGATGGCGACATCGAGGTGTTGAGCTTCGCCGCCGCTCCCGTCGTAGACGTCACCGTTGCGAATGATGACGTCGAAATCCTGGGCGAAAGCGGACGAAACAATAGCCAAACCAATCAGCGCGCATTTCATGGCGTGATTGAAAAATCGCCGGCGCGCGATGTCGACCTTATTCTTCGATCGCGCCGCCGATCTCGCGCAGGTGCTGACGAAAGGTATGCTTGGGATCGGCCGAACGCTTTTTCAGATATTCAGCGAACTTCAATTGTTCGCGCAGCCTGCGACCGGCTTTGATCGTCTCGGCTTGTTTTCTTTCGGTTGTCCAGATTTCGCGCGCGCTTCTTAAGATCTGCTCAACCGATTTCAATTCAACGAAAACGCAACCATCGTCATCGGCGAAGACGAAGTCGTCTTTGGTTACTTTGAAATCGCTAAATTCCGCGACGGTCAGCGCGTCTTCGCTACGCGCATCGAGTCGCCGCGGACCTGACGGACACGAACCGTAACTGAAAACCGCGAACCCGATCTCCCTCAGCTCCGGCGTATCGCGATGCGTTCCCCAGATCACGATGCCAGCGATCTTGCTCGCCTTGGCTTCCAATGTGGTCAGATCCCCGATGCAACCTTCATCGGCGCGACCGTCGTTATCGATCACCAGGACGTCGCCTGCATCGGCCGAGATCATCGCTTCGATAAAAACGTCGACACTGCCAAAATGTCTTGCCGGAAGCGCGCGGCCGGCCAGGCGTTGACCGGGAATGACCGGACGAATTCCAAACGGCGCGATCCGAATCGGCAGTTGCAAGCGCAACGCCGCGTCAGCGATCAGCGGCGTGGAAAGCTCGGCAAACCTTTCGGCGACCGTGGCGTTGTTCAATGCGTCGACTCCTTGAGTAAGATCGACAATTCATCTTTCCAAAGCGCGGCGATGGTGTGGCTGCCGTGTCCGCGAGTCTTGTCGCTCAACGGAATAACAAGCGCACGGCCGCGCGGGACGCGTTTGATTTCGCGCTCCAGAATTCCGAGCTCGGGCGGATTGATCAGATCGTCCGCGGAATTCAGCGCCAACAACGGCGCTCGAATTTTTTCCAGGTTCGGACCGGGGTCGTAGTCATGTGAGGCTTCGAGTGCGTAAAGCACATCGTTCGCGTCATCGGCTTTGACGATTTGATCGACAAACTTGTCGAGGACTTCGTCCGTTTTCGCCAGGGTGGGCGCTTCCTGCTGACGCAAGACCGGATTGCTGCTCATAAACCAGAGCATTTCGGCGGCGGTGCGCAGACTCGGCGGCTGAGTTTTATATTCGCCGCCGTTCCAGGCCGGATCGTTACGGATTGCGTCGATGATCATTCGTCGCCAGCCGCGGTTGCGTCCCGAAATTTGCGTCGGCAAACTCGCCAGCGGCATGAGCGCGTCCATGAAATCAGGATGCGATTCGCCCCAGAGCCAGGTCTGCATCCCGCCCATCGAAGTACCCATCACCAGGCGGGCGTGATTGACGCCAAGCCCATCGGTCAACAATCGATACTGCGCTTCGACCATGTCGACATAACCGTAACGCGGAAACTTCGCGTGCAATCCATCGCTCGGCTTGCTCGATTTGCCGTGACCGATTCCATCCGGAAGCACGATAAAAAATTTCGTGGCATCGAGCGGCTGATCCTTTCCGAAAAGTTCGCCGGCAAACTCGGGTCGAATAAATTGCGCGCCGCTGCCGGTGGTCCCGTGCATGATCAGCACGGCGTTCGCTACTTTGCCCTGCGCGTCTTTCTCGATTTCGCCGAGCGTTCGATAATGGATTTTCAGATCGGGCAAAGTTTCGCCGGAGGTGAATTTGAAATTGTGAATCGTGTAATCGCCTTCGCTCGGCGGCGGATAATCGGCGGCTGGTGCGGCGTTGCTAGCGACGAGACCAACAAAGAGGATCGCGAGAATTCGGGGCATGGTTTTGAGGAACATTAGCTATCCGCGGGCGCTGGCTTACCAGGTGACGGTAGCGTTGCCCGTCGAGTCCACCGTGGCGTTGCGACCAACCAGGCGCAAAAACTTGAACTTGGCCGCAACATCATACTCAACCCGTCCGTACAAGGTGATTTCAGCGCCGCTCGAATCGGTGGGGAGTGATTTGAACGCTTTCAGGTCCGGTTTGGCCACCATCACCGGCACGTGCGCGAACTTGCCGCTTTCACCTGGAATTGGTTGCCAGATCGAACTCTCGTACCAATTCGATTTTATGTGATGAATGTCCTTGCCGCGAAAATTGCACTTCATCGCCACCAACTCACGCATATGCGCGTCCAGATCTTTGCTCAATGTGGTCAGATCGTAGGTTTGCACGGCGCGCCAGACTTTTGCGTCATATCGGGCAGGGGCGCCGAACGTGATTGCTATGCTGGCGGCGAAAAGGAACGGCAAAAGAGGCAACGGGCGTTTCATAATACTAAAACGCTCTACAGGAGTTACCGGCGTTTGAAAAGAAACGAAAATCGCGGGATTGATGCGTCTATTTCGGCAAACGCGCCTCGCAGATCTCACAAATCACATGAAGGATAAATTTGTGCGCTTCCTGAATCCGCGCGGTGGAATTGCCTTTGACAATAAGATCGACATCCGCCAGACCGCCCGTCGATCCGCCATCACGGCCGAGCAACGCGATCGTTTTTAGTTTCCGCGCGCGCGCTTCCTCAATCGCGCGCCGGATATTTTTTGATTTGCCGCTGGTGCTGACGGCGATCAGCACGTCGCCTGAATTTCCAAACGCGTGCACTTGCCGCGCAAAAATCTCATCGAACCCATAATCGTTCCCGGTTGCGGTGATTAAACTGCCGCCCTGGGAGAGGTTCATCGCCGGATACGGCCGGCGATCTTCGACGAACCGGCAGGCCCACTCGGTGCAAAAATCCGCCGCTTCCGCCGCGCTTCCACCATTTCCACACGCTAAGACCTTCTTACCATTCGTTAGGCAATCGACAATCAAATCAGCGGTTTTCGCGATTTGCGATTCAAGCGCCGCGATCGATTGCAGCGTCGCGCTACCGGCGCTGATTGCGCTCTTTAGAATTTCAGTTGAGCTTCGCATGACAGGGAAAAACTGGTGCGCGGTAGAGGTTTCGAACCTCTGACCCCTACCGTGTCAAGGTAGTGCTCTACCACTGAGCTAACCGCGCGTCCTAGCGGAGTGATAAGTGACCAGTGATCAGTGATCAGTCAAGACCGCGCGTGAAACGGCGATCTTAAGCGGCGAGCTTGACCGCTTCCTTGTGGCCGAGAATGCGAACCGTTTCTTTCAACTGCTCTATCTTGAGCGGCTTTTTCAAAACCGTAATCGGCCCCTTGGCCAGAATACGATCGAGCATGGCGCTATCCGGATAACCGGTAATAATAACGACCGAACATTCCGGCTGCTCTTCCTTGATCGCGTCGTAGACGTCGTCGGCCGGACCGTCCGGCAATTTCAAATCGAGAAACAGGAGATCGAACTTTTGTTTCTCGAGCGCGGCGAGTGCTTCCTTCACGGTTCCGACAACTACCCGGCTAAAACCGATTTTGCGGAGGAAGAGCTTGAACAGGTTTTGCAAACTTTCGTCGTCGTCGACCACGAGGACCGTGGGCTGGCCGGACTTGTCTTCTTTGAGAATATCCTTGTCGAGAGAGGATTTTTTGATCCGCCAACGACCGCCGATTTGGATGGCCGGAAGTTGCCCGCGCTGGACCAGGTAGTAAACGGTCGGCAACGGAATGCGGAGGTATTTGGCCGTTTCCTTGACCGTTAGGAGGTTGTGCATGGCTGGAAAATCACCAATTCGCGGGAAAATGGGCAAGACATTTCGCTCTGACTAGCATTATAAATTCTAGAATCGGTGTCAATCCTTTCTTTGACCGATTTAGGCCTAACCGATGGCTTCCCCCGGGGCGCCCGAGGCACTCGCGACTGGACAATGCCCGGCCGGAGGGTGACTATTCGTTCCTCGATGAGCGCCCTTTTCTTCAAACGGTTCCTGAAACGGCCGTTTCAAATCGCCTCGATCGTTCCGAGCTCAAAGGCACTTGTCGAACGTGTTTCGGACAAGATCGATTTCGACCAGGCCAGGGTGATCGCCGAATACGGCCCGGGCGAAGGGGTCCATTCCCGCGAAATCGCGCGCCGGATGCGGCCGGATTGCCAGTTGCTTCTATTTGAAATCGATCCGGCATTTTCGCGCGATTTAGGCCGCCAATTCATGGACGATCCACGAGTTCATGTGATCAACGACAACGCCGCGCACTTGCAGCGAGAACTTCATCGCCGCGGGATCGAAGCCTGCGACTACATCGTTTCCGGAATTCCATTCAGCATTCTGCAGATCGACAAGAAGCGCGCTCTTCTTCAGCAAACGCACGACGCGCTCGCGCCCGGTGGCCGATTTATTATCTACCAGGTCACGAACGAGTTGAAGCAGCACGCCAAATTTTTCGAGCACGCTGAATCCGAATATTTCCTGCAAAACATTCCCCCGATGTTCATCACCGTTTTTGAGAGAGCCAACGGCCGGAACGGCGCAGCGGTTGTGGTTGAAACATCCAGCTTCCGCAAATAGCGCATGACCGGCGGCGGCGGAATGCGGATGGAAAAAGATTCGATGGGCGAGATGTCGCTGCCCGAATGGGCGCTTTACGGCGCGTCCACTCAGCGCGCGGTCCTCAATTTTCCGGTCAGCGGTTACCGTTTTCCACGGCCGTTTATTCGCGCACTTGGTTTAATCAAGTGGGCGGCCGCACAGGCCAATCACGATCTCGGTCTACTCGACGCCGAGCGCGCGGCGTTGATTGTTCAAGCGGCCGAAGAAGTGATCGAGGGCAAACTCGACCAACATTTTCCTCTCGACATTTTTCAAACCGGTTCAGGCACGAGCACGAACACGAACGCGAATGAGGTCATCGCCAATCGCTGCGCGCAGCTGGCCGGAAAATCGATCGGTTCGCGCGAGCTGGTCCATCCGAACGATCACGTCAACATGGGGCAGTCGAGCAACGACGTAATTCCATCGGCAATCCACATCAGCGCGGCCGAACAATTGAAGAACCATCTCGTGCCGGCATTAGGAAAATTGCACGCCGCGCTGGACGCTAAGGCGAAGGAATTCTGGGACATTATTAAGATTGGCCGGACCCATTTGATGGATGCGACCCCGGTCCGGCTCGGCCAGGAATTTTCCGGTTACGGCCAACAGGTCGCTTACGCGAAACTGCGCGTTGAAAAGGCGATTGAAGTTCTGCGCGAAGTCGCGCTCGGCGGCACTGCGGTGGGCACCGGACTGAATCGTCATGTCAATCTTCCGAAAAAAGCGCTCCGCCACATCGAACAGCGGACCGGGATCGCGTTCTATGAAGCAAAAAATCATTTTGAAGCGCAGGGCGGAAAGGACGCAGTCGTCGAAGCGAGCGGCCAGCTCAAAACCATCGCGACGAGTTTATTTAAGATCGCGAACGATATCCGGTTGCTGGGCAGCGGTCCGCGCTGCGGCATTGGCGAGATTCAATTGCCGGCGACGCAGCCAGGAAGTTCGATCATGCCCGGTAAAGTCAATCCGGTGATGAGCGAATCGATGATGATGGTTTGTGCCGAAGTTTTTGGCAACGACGCCGCGATTACCTGGGCCGGGGCCAACGGAAATTTCGAGCTCAACGTCATGATGCCGGTGATGGCGCACGATCTTCTCGACTCGATCCGGATTCTCGCCAATGTCGTCGACGCTTTCTGCGAAAAGTGCGTCACGGGAATCAAGGCGAACAAGGAGCGCTGCGCAGAGCTAGTGGAACTTTCCATGGCCATGGTCACCGCGCTTGCGCCGAGGATCGGTTACGATCGGGCGGCGGAGATCGCCAAGGAAAGTGTTCGGACCGGGAAAACAGTACGCGAGCTTTGCCGCGAGAAAAAAATCCTGCCCGAGAAAGAACTCGATGCGGCCCTCGATCCCGTCTCCATGACCGAGCCTGGTGGCACCGGGTCGGCCGGCGGCTGATGATTTCGATCCGTGCATTAGTCGGCTTGTTTCTTCTGGCCGTTTGCCTAACGAATCCGCTTTTGTCGGCAGAGAATCGACCCGACGTCGCGCAGATAATTAGCAAATCGTTCGCAGCCGACGTTTTGGGCGAAGAGGTCAAAGATTCCAGCCCGCGCAGTGGTGAAGGCGCCGACGGTTATTATTCGAAATGCAATTACTACAGCATGCGACGTGGGAAATCGCTGGTCATTCGTCTCCAATTACCGGGACCCAATGCGATTGCTCCGGACAAGGAACTTCAGTTGGTCGCTGCCGCCAATGGATCGACCGAAAATGTCCCGGCTGTCGGGGACGCGGCGCAAATGTTCACTACCGGGGGTGATAGCGGAGCCGCCTCCCGGATATTAATGCTTTATGTTGTGAAAGGCGGCGCGTTTATAACTATCGGCGTGAGCGGTTTCGCCAATGACGCGGTCGCACTCGAAAAAGCGAAAACGGTCGCTCAAAAGTTGGTCGACCATCTTTGACCGAAGCGCGGCGCGAGTTTAGATCGACAACATGGTGGCCAAACTTGATGGACCGCAGTTTTCGGGCGGCGCCAATATCGCGATCAAATGTCCATCGCATACTTATGAGCAAACGGTTGCATTTTATCGCGACACACTTGCGCTCCCGCTGCTCGAGGAGGAAGCAGACGGTTGCATTTTTCAATTCGGACCGAACCGGCTTTGGATAGACAAAGTGCCGAACCTGAGCCATCCGGACATTTGGCTCGAGATTGAAACCAACGACACGGAATCAGCCGCGGCGTTTCTAAAAGTTCATGGCGTCGCCCGCCGCGACGAAGTAGAAAATTTGCGGGAAGACTTCAACGGTTTTTTTATTTCCGACCCCGGCGGCATAGTCCATCTCGTCGTCGGCCCGGAAGAAGTCTGATCGCGTCTGCCTACCTGCCAACCCATGATGGTCAGGTCGCGTTCGACCCCGTCGAGACGCGCAACTCCGGGCAGGAGTCCCCACTTTTCGAATCCAAGCTGCGCAAACAATTGCAGGCTGGCTGGATTGTGGGCAAAAATCAATCCCACCATCGCGGCGATGCCGAGTTCTGGTGCGCGTCCAATTGCCTCGGCTAGCAGCGCGCGGCCGACTCCGCGCCGCCGGAATTTTTCATCGACGTAGACGCTGACTTCGGCGGTGTCCCGATAAGCGCCGCGCGGGATGAACGTTTTCAAAGTTAACCAGCCGGCAACCTGGCCATTCAGTTCCAGGACCCAGAACGGGTGACGATCCGAAGAATGGTCTTTGAGCCAGTGTCGACGGTCTTCCAATGTGACCGGCTCGAGTTGCGCGGTCGACACCCGCGTGGCGATGGCGGCGTTGTAAATTCTAACGATCGCTGGCAAATCGGATTCTCGCGCGTCCCGGATAGTCATTGCATCTTTTACCGGCGCTCCGCGCGACGGTTTTTCAGTGGCCGTGGTCGCAATCATGCCGCTGGGAAAAACGCGTTCTCGAAAGTCGGCTGAAAATGTCCGCCCACGGTTTCGCCGATTTGGAAACGTGGACTGACCTCTGATTGGGTCGCGCAAAAAAGCTCGATATCGATTCTGCCGGACTTGTTGAGCGCGTTTCGAACGGTCTGGAGAGCAAGGTCGGGGGTATTGCAATCGCGGCTGAGGTGTCCCAGCACGACGCGGCCGATTTTTCCCGGCAAAAGCTCTTCAATCACGGTCGCCGCCGCGTTGTTCGACAAGTGTCCGTGGCGCGATTGGATTCGTTGCTTCACCGGCCATGGGCGATGAGTGTCGTTTTGCAAAAGCTTTTCGTCGTGATTCGTCTCGATGACCAGGGTGTGCACCTGTCGCAACCGTTCCACGATCATTTTCGTCGCGTAACCGAGATCGGTGATGAAGCCAAGTCCGCCTGATCCGGCATAAAACGCAAAGCCAACCGGATCGACCGCGTCATGGGGCACCGGAAAAGTCTGCACCGTGATGTCGCAAATCTTGAACTCAGAGCCGGTGCGAAAAATTCGCCAGTGCGGATGTTGATCTAATGAACAACCGTAGCGAACTGCTTCCGCCGTTTGCGAGTTTGCGTAGATTGGAATGTCGAGCTTGCGGCAAAGAACTTCGAGGCCGCAAACGTGGTCGCCGTGTTCGTGAGTGAGCAAGACGCCGTCCAGCTGTTCCGGTGTTACGCCGCATTGCTCGAGCCGGAGGGTGATTTGCCGCGCGCTAAGGCCGCCGTCGACCAAAATCCGGCAATGGTCGGTTGAAATCAGCGCGCTGTTTCCCCCACTGCCGCTCCCGAGCATCGTCAAACTGAACACGCGGGTATTTAGCGACCGCACATCGGTTTTCGCAAATTAAAATCGCAAGAGCGGCCGAACTTTCGCCGGCGGCAACGCTAAAATTCGATTTTTCTTGTCGCTGTAATCGAGCGATCGGAATAACCGGATTTCTTCGACGCGGCGAACAGCGTTCAGAGTATCGAGATGGCGGGTGTAACTCGCGGCCAGTTCGCCGGTTTCCAAATAACGGGCCCGCAGGTTTCGATCAGCGAATGCGTTTGGACATTGCCGGTTGAAAAGGTGAAAGCGCAACCACCGGCGATCGGTGCTTGATACGCGCTGGGTTTTGCGAAAGAAGGCCACGAACAAAAGCAAAACCAGATAAGTGTCGACCTGCGCCTGTAACTCGAGGTTGCGCGCAAAATCTTCCGAACCGATCTCGCGGGCGCCATTCTTAAACTGAAGGGCAGCGTGCAGGGCGTGATTGATTTCTTCCACGAACGCGATCAGCGAACGAATGTTGCAATTGCTCAGACCGGCGCGGGGATCATGGCGCTCGAGCTGTTCGATCAGCCAACGGGAATAATAAATACCGACGTAAAGCTGGTCATTCGAAGTGCGCAAAAACGTCCGGGCGAGTTCACTCAATTCGCGGGCCGATCTCCCGGCCAGGATTGACAGTTGCCTGCACCTGGAGCGATCGATCAGGCAATCTTCCAGATTGATCCCGACTTGCGCGTAGGTCCGCTCGAAAAGCTTCTGGATCTGGCTGAAGAGCGTTTCGTTCACAGCAGCAGCGCCGGCCGCGCGTCTTCATCCAAATGGAGCAACCGGTCCGAAAGATCGTTCAGGGCGAGCCGGACGTCGTGAAACCGGTTGGCCAGGCCGGCGAAGACGTCAGTGAGTTCGCAGCGACGCGCGGTTTCATGCGATGCGACGAGTTGATAATTGGTGCGTCCAACTTGTTCGTAGAAATCAATGTCGGGTGCGCCACGTAAACTTCGTCGCTGAGTGTTCTCGTGAAAAATTCCAGTGATGAAGAGAGAATAATTTCCGACATGAGCGCGGAGCAGAAATGTCTGTTCCGGCGTCGCGCGAGTAAGCGCAATCAGCATGTCGGAAATGTACTCGTGCGCGCGAGCGGGAATTGTTTCCGCGGTCGGCAGTTGATTAGCGCGCGAAAAAGTTTCCAGCAACGACCCGATGTAGTCCGAAAGTTTGCGATCGCCAATGCCGGCCTGCTGCAACACGTGCCGGGCCAGGACATAGAAGTAAAATTGCGACGAGATATGCAAATGGCCGGCGTTGGAAAGGATCGTTTCGACCAAAAGTGGATGATCGAGAACCGAATCGCGCGTTTCCGAATCGCTTAAAAGATCGACCAGCGAAACGCCGTCGGTTCGGGAGCGGGAGAGCGTGCGAACAATGAAATTAAAATCGGCGGCGGTGAAACGTGCCCGACAATTTGCCCTAATCATCGCGCTTTCCCTTCCTGAGCATTGACGATGCCGCAGCCAACGTTGTTCAGGGCGACGTTTATTGCGTCGCGAGTTCGTAGTCAAGAAGTCTCGCGCACGATGAATGGTGGACGATTTGCAAACAACCCCGCTCGCTGGATACTTATCGCGCTTTTTTGATCGGCTTCGCGATTTGCCGATATTGAGAAAAAAGGAAGGGTGGCTGAGTCCGGTTTAAGGCACTCGACTCGAAATCGAGCGTGGGGTAACCCACCGTGGGTTCGAATCCCACCCCTTCCGCGAGGTCCGAGCCGGACTGGCATTTCGCTTGAAGCCAAGCGCAAGCGATGGCTGCCGCGCCGAAGTGAAACCAAGTTTCCTGAATTGCTCCAAGACTCCGCTTAAAAGGCCGCGCTCTGGCAAAAATGTAACAATTAAGAGCTTGATCCGAGTGCATTTTGCACCGCATATTGTGTATCCGCCGGGCAGCCAGCGCTATTCCTAGTTGTTCTCCGGAATTAACAGGTTATTAGCGTCGCTGTTCGCTGAAATTCACCGCTAATTCACAACGAAAAAGGACCTCCGCCATGATCCAACTCAAACCTGGAATCCCGCCCTCAGCTCTGAACAAACCGCGCAAGACGGCTGATCGCCGTCAAAATCGGTCGGCGAGAAAGTTGACTGGCGGTCTGCATTTTGAGCGGGTGTTCAGCGACGCGGCGGTGAAGCCGTTTGACCAGGTGGAATGGGAACATCGCACGGCGGAAATCACGGACGACAGCGGCCAGATCATTTTCAAACAAGAAAATGTGGAAGTGCCGAAAAATTGGAGCGCGCTTGCAACCAAGATCGCAGTCTCAAAATATTTTTACGGCGACATCGCGCACGGAACCGACCCGCACAAAGGCGGACGCGAGCGCTCGGTCCGGCAATTGATTCATCGGGTCACGCGCACGATCACCGATTGGGGAATTGCGGACGGTTATTTTTCGGACGCGGACGCAGCCGAGATTTTTTACGACGACTTGACCTGGCTCTGTTTGAATCAACACGGCGCCTTCAATTCGCCGGTCTGGTTCAACGTCGGTTTATATCATGAGTACGGCATTGGCAAAGGCGCCGGCGCGGGAAATTATTTTTACAATCGCGCCGCTGGCAAAGCCGAGCGCGCGCCGACTCAATATGAATATCCGCAGGGCAGCGCGTGTTTCATCCAGGATGTCAAAGACACGATGGAGGACATCATGCGCCTCGCGACCAGCGAAGCGATGCTGTTCAAGTACGGAAGCGGCACCGGCACGGATCTCACCACCTTAAGATCGACCAAGGAAAAGTTGAGCGGTGGCGGTAAACCGAGCGGACCGCTTTCGTTCCTCAAAGTTTACGATCAAGTCGCCAACGTGGTGAAAAGCGGTGGCAAAACCCGGCGCGCGGCCAAGATGAACACGCTCAAGGATTGGCATCCCGACATCGAGGAATTCATCGACGCGAAACAAAAGGAAGAGAAGAAAGCGTGGGCCCTGATCGAGCAAGGGTACGACGGCAGTTACAATGGTGACGCCTACGGCTCGGTCATGTATCAAAACGAAAATCTCAGCGTGCGAGTGAGCGACGAATTCATGGAGGCCGCGCTCACCGACAAGGAATGGTGGACGCGTCGAGTAACTGACGGCCAACCATGTGAGCGCAAAAGTGCAAAAGGGTTGTTGCGAAAAATTTCCGAGGGCACCCACGTCTGCGGCGATCCCGGAATGCAGTTCGACACCACGATTCACAAATGGCACACCTGCAAAGGGACCGGCCGGCAGAATTCCACCAACCCGTGCAGCGAGTATCTTTTTCTCGATAACACCGCCTGCAATCTCGCATCGCTCAATCTGTTGAAGTTCAAGACCGCGGACGGCGAGTTCGATGTTGAGCGGTTCAAGGCTGCAGTGCGTATCTACATCACCGCGCAGGAAATCTTGGTCGATAACGCCAGTTATCCGATCAAGGAAATCGCGGAGAACTCGCACATCTTTCGCACGCTCGGACTTGGTTACGCGAATCTCGGCTCGTTGGTAATGAGCTATGGCTATGGTTACGACAGCGTCGAAGGCCGGGCGTTATGTGGCGCAGTAACGTCGATCATGACCGGTGAAGCCTACGAACAAAGTGCGGAGATGGCACAGGTGCTCGGACCGTTCCCCGGCTACAAAGATGCGCATTGCAGCGGCGTTCCGAAACCAGTGGCCAAGAGCAACATCGCATCAATGCTCGAAGTGATTGATCTCCATCGCTGCGCAGTGAACGAGATCCCGGATGTCGCTGAGTTCGCTTATTTAAAGAAGGAAGCGGCCAAGACCTGGAAACGGGCGTCCGATTCGGGCAGGCGCCATGGCTATCGTAACGCGCAGGTGACCGTGCTCGCGCCGACCGGCACGATCAGCTTCTTGATGGATTGCGACACAACCGGAATCGAACCGGACATCGCGCTCGTGAAATACAAACTGCTTGCGGGCGGCGGGATGTTGAAAATCGTGAATCAGACGGTGAAGCCGGCCTTGGAGAAGCTTGGTTACAATTCGGAAGAAGTCGATCGGATCATCGCGCACGTCGATGCGTTCGACACGATCGAGGATGTGGTCGATTCCGACGGAATGATTGTCGCCTCCGGATTGAATCCGGAGCATTTGCCAATCTTCGATTGCGCGTTCAAGCCGTTCAAAGGCGAACGTTCACTTCATTATCTGGCCCATCTGAAAATGATGGCCGCCGCGCAACCGTTCCTCAGCGGTGCGATTTCGAAGACGGTGAATCTGCCCGAAGCGGCGACGGTCGATGACATCATGAACAGTTACGTCGAAGGATGGCGTCTGGGTTTGAAGTCGATCGCCATTTATCGCGAAGGATCGAAGCGGTCCGCGCCGTTGAACACCCGCAAAACGCGCGACATGGGCGGCACGACAGAAGACGCCGATGTTGCGCTCGATATCACGGTCGACCGCGAGGATTTCCAGAAACGGATTCTCGAGCTGGAAGACGAGTTGACCGAGCTCCGGGCGAAGATCGACAAACCGATCCGGCATCGCATGCCGGACACCCGCATGTCGTTGACGCATCGCTTCGAGATTGCGGGGCACGAAGGTTACATCACGGTCGGCTTGTACGAAGACGGGCAACCGGGCGAACTGTTCATCACGATGTCGAAAGAAGGCAGCACGATCGGCGGTTTGATGGACACCGTCGGGACCCTGACGTCGATTGCTCTGCAGTATGGCGTCCCGCTCGAATCACTCGCGAAAAAGTTCGCCTATCAACGTTTCGAGCCGAGCGGATTCACGAAAAATCCGGACATTCGCAACGCAACCAGCATCACCGACTACGT
>Ga0210406_10005429_pt1 | contig 13371 bp, 8 predicted proteins | sample IncBWC30MmetaG_FD_155454 | JGI IMG/M metagenome (GOLD analysis project Ga0210406, IMG submission 155454) | Forest soil microbial communities from Barre Woods Harvard Forest LTER site, Petersham, Massachusetts, United States - Inc-BW-C-30-M | ecosystem: Environmental > Terrestrial > Soil >... | reverse complement strand
ACCAGCCGAAGACTAACTCTAGGCGTGGTACAGAAATCCTGGTCCGATCAAACACAACGATAGCTGCGCTACACTAACTCCTCACTGGTACAAAACATCGGGCAAGCCAAACTGAGGCCTAAGCAAGGTCACAAGGAGCGCGAGTTGGACATTACGGGTGCGAACGGGTCTGAATTTAGACTGATCCTTAGGCAGAGCCTGTTTAACATACTCGATTTCTCGACGATTCTCGCCTACTATGGCAAATCTTCATCCCAAGTTTTTCGGCTTCGGCGGTACAACGGCAAGAGTCATGAGCATACGAACAAGATCGAGCGTCAAACTATCTATGATTTTCACATTCACTACGCTACGGAACGATATCAGCATTCCGGGTTGAGAGAGGACGCTTATGCTGAAGCTACAACCCGGTACAGTGATATCCAGGGCGCGCTAAACTGCCTGATCCAAGATTGTGGACTGGTGTTGCCGTCGAACGGACAGGAGTTGCTTTTCTAAGAGGTTTATATGGAACTAGAGACTGTAGTGAGGGATTTTCGAAGCAAGGTTTGCGAACAATTACGGCTAACACAAGAGGGTGAGAACCGTTTTCGCGTTCTCACCCCCTTTATGTTCGAGGATGGCGATCACCTGGCAATTGTGTTGAAGCGCGAGCATGAGAATTGGATTCTGTCAGATGAAGGCCACACTTACATGCATCTCACATATGATCTGGACGAGAAGGATCTTCGCACAGGTACGCGCCAAAGAATCATCACAAATGCTCTTTCGTCGTTCTCAGTCTCAGATCGTTCGGGCGAATTGCTGACACCCATACGTGATGGTCAGTATGGAGATGCCCTATACAGCTTTGTTCAAGCCCTTCTGAAAATTGCCGATGTAACGTTTCTGACAAGAGAGCGCGTTAAGTCGACGTTTTTGGAGGACTTTCGTGAGTTCATTGAGAAAACCGTTCTCAAGGAACGACGGACCTTTGACTGGCATGAGCCGGAACACGATCCCGAGGGTCTTTACTCGGTCGATTGCCGGATAGAAGTTCCTGCGGAGGATCCGATCTTTATGTACGCTCTACAGTCTGACGACAAAGTGAAGGATGCCACTATTGGACTGCATCAGTATGAGCGATGGGGCATATCACACAGGGGCGTGGGAGTGTTTGAGAATCAGGAAGAGATCAATCGGAAAAGCCTCGCGAGATTCAGTGACGTGTGCGACAAGCAGTTCTCAAACCTCGCCACAAACAAGGAGCGGCTCTCCAAATATCTATCGGTAGCTGGTGCTATTCAGTAAGCTGAAGAGCCGAATTGCACATGGTGATAACATCGGTTCGAATCAACTCTCGCACGAGATCACCACATGCGATACTCAGCGTTCATAAGTTATAGCGGAGCGGAGGACGGCAAATTAGCTGAGACCTTACGCAGGAGTCTGCAGAAATTCGCCAAGCCTTGGTATAGGTTTCGCGCGAGAACAATTTACACCCCAGCTACACAATTAGCTCCGTCTGATGCAACTGCCTCTGGCATCGAAAATGCAATCAAGAATTCCGAGAATTTCATTCTTCTCGCATCGCCGACATGTGCTAAATCAGCTTGGGTAAACAAGGAACTTACTCTCTGGCTGCAAACATCTCCATCGGCGATGGAACGCGTTTTCATCATTTTGCTCGATGGCAAAATCGCATGGGATAGTGTTCGTCGTGACTTTGACTTCGCTGAAACTACTGCGCTCCCACCGGCGCTCGCAGGAGTCTTTAATAACGAACCGCCTTATGTAGACCTCCGCTGGGCGACGACCGCCGCTGAAATCGCCGATCGTCCGGAGTTTACAGAAGCACTGGCGACAATCATCGCCGCGATTGCGGGGGGTTCGATTGACGGTCTCTATAGCGAGGAGGCAAGAGCGCGCCGATCTAGACTGCGCCTTCTTCGCTACGCGTTCATAGCAGTAGCGATACTCGGTGTCTTCTCTACTTTTTTGCTCCTCGCCGCCTTGCGACAAAGGTCCATTGCGCGTCGCGCGGCTACAGCAGCAGAGGAAAGTCTAGAGCTGAGCAACAGAGCGCGACATATAGCGGACTTGAGCAGCAATCAGGCTGCAATGAGCCGGAGAGAGGCAGTCGTTGCACGTGATGAAGCTCAAATGTATGCGGATAAGCTCAGTGCTTTGCGAAAGAAGTATTCGAGTTCCCCCGCTCCATCTGAATCAGACTCTGCTGTGAAAGAGCTTAGGAACGAGGTCGATCAACTACAACAACAATTGGATCAATACAAGACGACTACAGAATCCAAAGCGAAAGAGGCAGAAAACTATCGAAGTCAACTTGAGGCTTACCGTGCCCAGACGGACATTCTCCGTACCCAAGTCGCGAACTCAGTGCCCAAACAAGAACATTTATTCGGCAAGAAAGGAAAGGATGCCCTCAATCGTTGCCGTGAATTTCTATTAGAACATCTTGGGGTCATTTTATTGTTCGCAGCAACATCTCTGGCAGTCTTAACTCTGTCCACGCGCATCATCTCGATTCTGCTTCAACTTGACGCTTGGCCTCTAACAGTGGTCGCTCCGGCGATTTATCTGACTGGCATCGGCAGGAGGAAGCTCTACCGTGCATACCGTGAAAACCTCCTTGCGCGATCAGATGTGGTATCTGCGATCAACCTCTTCCAAGATATTCCCTACGAGGCTTCCGATGTGGGCGCTGAGAAGAACCAGCTCCTCTCCAGCGTCATTCGGTCAGCGTCGAAAGGCAACGTCATTATCGTGGCTGATGGCGGAAGGGGGAAAAGCACGCTTTCTTATGCGATCGCAAATCGAGTTGCAAACGCCACGCTAACGATAAATAGTAAGCGCGTCGAGCCAGTCATAATTGATGGGGTTGATTATGCGGGCGACTTAGCCGGCGCGATATTGAGTGCGCTAAAGAAAGGCGGCGTGTACGCGAATGCGGGAATCGTCGAGACACAACTCTCTGCTGGCAATCTTTTCATTGTCTTCGATGGGCATTCTGAAATTCGTGAATCTTACTCAAAAGATGACAAGAACGGGGACCTTCCGACATTCATTATGCGTCACCCAGAAATGCGCGTCTTCATGACGTCAAGAAGTCCGTTGCCTCCCGCTTTGAAGGCTGCTCTTGGCGAGCCGACAAGCTACGAACTACTAGATCTTGATGACCGCACTATTGAGCCCTTCCTGACAAAGTATCTGAGTAGACGTAAGGAGGATGTAGGACGCCTTGTTTCTGAACTGAATGAGATATTGCCGCATGTGCCGAGGATCCCTCTGATGCTGAGGTTGGTTGCTGCGGTGTTCGAAGAGAACGGGACGGTTCCTACGGAACGCGCCGGACTTTTTGCGGAATACACGTCGGTTCTATTCCGCCCAGCCGTGACCAACCTGCAAGATAGCTCTGGCTTTCAGTTTGCCCTCAGGCATCTTGTACGCTATACCTTCTTGGCTAGCGGTGGTGATCGAGGGTTGACGATCACCGAGGGAGTGATGCTACTCCGGCCGATCAAAGAGATCCTAGCTGATTTCCGTATCAGTTTTCTCCCAGTCGACTTGATGAACTTCTTCGTACATGCCGGCGTCTACAGGCGATCTGGCGAACATCTACGATTCTTCCACGATTCTTTCGAAAGCTATGTAGGAGCTTGTGCTTTGGCAACAGAGTTCCGCCAAAAGACTTATGACATGATTGGCCAGTGCTCCAACAACCTACGACTGATAGAGAGCTGGGACTTTCTGCTGGAGATGCTGAGTTCGGACGAGGATCGATCGAAATTGCGAGAGGTATTGGACAATTCAGTGCCACAGATTCCAATCGAGCGCATTGTTTCTGTTTCCGCACAAGAACACTGATCAGTAGAAAAGTTCAATTGGGGTGAAGTCCTACAGATTTCCCCCATAGCCCTTCTACGACCATTTGCGATGGACTATGAGGCTCTCCGCTAAGCTATTGAAAGAATTGGCTCCTGAGGTAGGACTCGAACCTACAACCCTTCGGTTAACAGCCGAATGCTCTGCCATTGAGCTACTCAGGAGTGTTATGGAGCGCATATACCCGTGCGCTGCGCTTCTACAGTTATAGCAAATACAGGTATATGGGTCAAAGGCGAAGGATCGAGGCCCTTACGTAGCCTGCAGATAGCGGCCGTGGAAGAATCAGCTGCTGTTTACCACTCTCTACTCTCACTATGGATAGAGGAGGACCGCGATGGTGTAGGCGGTGAAGGAGCTTTTGCGCGTGGCGGGACATGCACCAACTACGGCTTGATGATATTTGCCGGAGGTGAGGCGGCTCATAAGCTGAGTGGGAATGGCGTTGAGGCTGGACACGGTGTAACGCATGATGAACCAGGGTTGACGAGAGCCTGCGTAGCCGGTGTTCATGGCGCAGGTCTGGCGGGCGTCGTCCGTTGTTTCGGCGACACGCATTCCGGATTGTGCGATGACGCTGGCAACTGTGCGTTCCTGCTGGGTGAGTGTGAGGTTTTCGACGGTGCTGGCGAAGTCTTCTACAGCGTAGAGCTGGTTGTTGCGCGTAACGATGGCGATACCGATGGAGTCGACGTTGGGATCGAGGAGATTGGCGCGGTGGCCGGGGGAGTGCATCCAGAGGTCGTGGATGATGACGGAGCTGGGAGCTTCGCCTACGTTTTCGGAGATGAGGCTAAAGTGCGCGCCGGCATTGGCTCCGCGCGTTGCGAGTTCGGGTTCGCCGTTGAACTGGTGGGAGATGGTGGCGTGGTTGGCCATCTCGCGGGCGTGGAGGGCTGAGGCTTCGGTGAGGACAGGGTCGAGGCGAAGTGGCGCAAGTCCTTGATTGGCGCGGGCTTCGTTGGCGGCGGCTAAGAGATATTGTTCGGCGACAGTCAAGTTATTTTCCGGCCCGAAGATGCGCTGGGCGTGGAGACTGGGGGCCATCGATGCGAGAGCGAGGGCTAGGATGGCGAGCGATTTCGTCAATGAAATCATTGGGTTAAGGCCGGTGTTCCGGGAGGGCCGCATGAAGGTGATTCTAGGTTTGAGGTGCAGGGTAAGGTAATACAACTTCCGAGCCAGCATGCGGTGTCCACCGCTTTCCTATCGGCTTTGATGGCGAAAACGGTGACCCCGGGTTGTTGTTTTGGAGAAAAATATTTTGCTGGGGGAAAGGGTCGTTTTTGCGGGGGGTTTTGCGATTTTCTGGTGTTTTGTAGAGGTAAAAGTGTGGTGAGTTTGTGGTGGAATGCGTGGTTATCGTGGTGTTTTGTGTGGTGTTTTTTGGGCCGCTAAACTCTGCCAACTTTTTTGAGATTTATTTTTGTGCGTTCCCATTTTGGGAATCGGCGGCTGAGAAGAAGGCATCCCCGGGGCTAAAGCCGCTCAAAGGCAGCAGCCAAGACAAGGACAAGGACAACGACAGAAGCAGGTCCTCCGCCTGCGGCGAAGGATGACAACTAAAAAGCATAAAAAAGCAGCGACAAATGCAATGGCAACAGCAACGGCAACGGGAACCCCAAAGCTACAACTACGGCTTGAGGTTGGGTAGGCGGTCGCGGTGGCGGAGCAGGAGGGGGAGGAGTTTGAAGGCGCCCCAGTAGCGGGGGACGTAGCGTTTTGGCTCGGCTATGGAGCGGAAGAGCCAGCCGAGGTAGAACCTGTCGGCCCAGACGGGGATGTGAACCTGGTCGCCGCTTAGGAAGGCGATGGCGGCGCCGATGCAGTGGATGGCGGGGCGGTAGGCGAGGTTGCGTTTGAGGTAGAGGCCGAGTCGTTCCTGCGTGCCGCCGCCGAGGGTGACGATGACGTGCTGCGGACGGAGGCGGTCGAGGCATTCGAGCAGCGCGGGGTCGGAGATGGATCCGCTGCCGTAGATGGGGGCCATGTAGATGTTGTCTTCGGGGATGGTGATTCCCTGCCCTGCAAGCCAGGCGAGATTGCGTTTTGCGCTGAGGGGGCTGGCCATGATCCAGAGGGTGTTGCCGGGCTGGCGGACATCGGGTTCGAGGAGGAGTTCGCGCAGGTACTCGAGGCCGGAGAGGCGCTTGATGGGTTTGGATTGCAGACGGTTCCAGATGAGAACCATGTAGGCGGAGTCGGTGATGGCGAGGTCGGCGTTGAGGAGAGATTCGCGATAGTCGAGGTTGTGGTCCAGGTCTTTGAGCGCGGGGGCGGCGGGTATGACGAGGAGGCCACCGTTGCGCATGCGAGCGATGGCCGCCTGTGCGGATCCATCGAAGAAGTCGATGCCGAGAATGCGGTGGGTTTGAGGTGGGGTTTGGGGCATGCTGGGGTTATTTTTTCATACCGGAATTGCACCCGAACCGATCAATTGCTCATGTACGATGCTCCCTATGGTTCGCACGATTGCTGCCCTGACCTGCCTGCTGCCGAGCATCTGCCTCTGGGCCTCCAGTGAGAAACCGGCGTATCCCTCGTATAACTATGAAGCAGCCCGCGCTCATGAGATCAAGCCACACCGGCGAACCATACCGGTTGAAGGCATGCGTCCGGGGGTTAATCAACTTCACATCACTCTCACCGTTTCTCCTGCAGGTGATGTAACAGATGCCAATGCTAGCGGCGATTCCAAGTCACTGGCGTTCTGGCCGCAGCTTCAAGGCGAGGTGTACCAATGGAAGTTCGCTCCATTTGAAAAGAATGGCAAAGCGGTGACTGCGGAAGTCGAAGAATATATCGACCTTGTTCCGCCGGAGCGGCTGCCCAAGATCCATGTGACCGCTCCTGCCTTGCGACCGGATTCCAAGGTTGCGATCTCGCTGGAAAGAAGTGGCTGCTACGGCACCTGTGCTTCCTATTCGGTTAAGGTCAGCACAGATGGCATCCTATTCAACGGGGGTGGGTATGTCGTCGCTCACGGTGAACATACGGACACCGTAGACACCGATGCCGTTCGAAAACTTGCAAAGAGCTTTGTGGCAGCTGACTTCTATTCCATGGACTCCAGGTACACCGCGAGTGTTACCGATTGCCCTACCTATGTACTTTCGATTGTTATCGACGGCAGTTCAAAAGAGGTGATGGACTACATGGGATCCTGGGTAGGGATGCCTGCCGTGATCACAACGCTAGAAGAGGAAGTCGACTCGTTGGCACGCACTCAGCGATGGATCGAAGGCAGCGAGGGGCTGGTAATGTTGCTGAAAGCGGAAAAGTTCAACTTCAAGACATTGGACGCCCAGGTGATGCTGAAGGAGTTGGCCGCTAAGGGACAGGCTGCGACTCTGCGGGAATTTCTGGAAGCTGGTGTGCCGCTGAAGCCGTTGCCCACTCCGAAGCCGAAAGACGAAACCATGGCGGTTCCTTTTGAACATGTGGGATGGCTCAATGCGGCCAGCAGTCATCCGGAAGCTTTACAAGTTCTCATCGACGCGGGTGCAAGTAAAGAGGACCAGAGCGACAAAGACCTGGCTCTTGCAGGCGCCGCAAAATCAGGGAAAGTGGATGCTGTGCGCGCGCTAATCGCCTATGGCGCCAACCCGAAGGTTGACCTTAGCAAGATGATGGTCACAGAAAGCAGCGGGAACATGACGATGGAGGGTGAAGGTGCGGGAAGTGTGTTAATCTATGCCGCCGCCTCGGGCAATCCTGAAACTGTTCGCGAGATTCTTCGTTATCACCCGAAGCTGGAGGCAAAGGATCGCGAAGGAAAGACCGCCATGTTCGCAGCCGGCGACTCTCTCTATAACGATGAGGATGGCGCCCGGGTGGAATGCGTTCGCCTACTTGCCAAGGCGGGCGCGAACGTAAATGCGCGCAATGACGATGGGAATACACCATTGCACGAGACTTTTCTGACCGACGTAGAAGAAGAGTTGTTGAAGCTTGGCGCCAATGTGAATGCGCGCAACAAGGACGGCGAAACGCCAATCTTCACGAATGTAGACGAAGAGGCAATTCCGCTGTTCCTTAAGCATGGGGCCGACCTTACGATCCGCAATAAAAAGGGCCAGACGGTTGTCGAAGCCGCTGCGGAAAAAGGTCCGGCTCGGCAGGAGGCCCTTCGTAAGGCGATCCAGAAGCTGAATGAGCGCTAGTCTACTGGACAGGGTTCAGTCCCCAAGAATGGGACTGGTGCGTCCTGCAGAGTGGCGAAGCGTTGCGGTTCGCAACATGCCTTGCGTAGCTGCGAGCCGAAAGGCTCACAATGACTTGCGCAGCTTTTTTTCCAGGTCGGGGATGTAGCTGACCTGGGCGTCGGGTTCGAGGTGGCGGGCGGAGTCGATGGCGGCCTGATAGGCGCGGCGGGCTTCGTCTTTCTGGCCGAGGGCAGAGGCGACGTCGCCTAGTGCGGTCTGGCTGAGGATCTCCTCCGGGTCGATGGCCACGGCTTCGCGGGCGAGGGGCAGGGCTTGTTCGGGTTTGCCTGCGGCGAGGAGTCGATTGGCGTGCTGGGCGCGGCTGAGGGCGGCGGCCTGCTGCATCGCAAAATCGCCGCGGTAGACGAGCACGCCGTAGTCGATCATTTCGGCGGGGTGGAGGGATTGGAAGCTGCGGTAGGGATTCATGCTGCTGCTGGGCCACTCGCAACCGCTGAGGTCTCCGGCGCTGAGGAGCACAGTGCCATGGATGTTGGGTGGGACGATGTCGGCGCCGCCGAGCCAGAAGGTGTCGATGGTGGGCAGGGCGTGGCAGTGGATGCCATAGGTGGCGGGGTTGACCTCAGGATGCGCGAAGTAGGCGAACCAGCACTCTTCGTCGGGATGCTTGTCCTGCCATTGCTTGACCTGGAGGAGCTGCTGGCCCCAGTCGACGTTGGCGTCGCTGAGGAGATTGTGGACGTTCGATTGTCCGCCCCAGGCTTCGTTGGCGTAAGGGATGAAGTTTGGAAAAGCGGCTAGCGAGGAGGCGATGTGCAGGGCGATGAGGGCGGCTCCTACCCAGAGCCAGCGCCGGTTGGTTGAGGCGAGCGCGACGGTGCCGGCTGCGGCGAGGATAGATGCGAAGACGTAGAGCGGCAGAATGTGACGCGCACCGATGTTCATTCCGGCGAGGATGGCGGAGCCTAGGTAGACCACGCAGGGTATCAGGACGAAGGCAAGTTCGCGGCGCTTGCGCAGGCGGCCAGTGAGGATGGCGAAGAACGCGAGTGCTACCAGCGCCAGCAAGCCCAGTGTGGTTTTGATGAGGATGAGGATAGGAAAGTACCACCACTGGCCGTGCGGGTAGACTGTGCCGAAGATGAAGGTGGGATAGAACTGGGCCATGCGCTTCACGTCGACCAGACCCATGAGATAGGACTCCGGTAACAGATGGAGATGGGCGATGGTGAGGATGGCAGAGGCGTTGAAGTGGCTGAGGGGGGCTGTGTAGTCATGCAGCGAGGTGCTTAGCAGAAGGCCGGCGGGGCGGGCGGCGTAGCGGAAACCGTAGAAGCTCCACAACACGAGGACACCGATGACGACGATGGCTGCAAAGGCGCCGGTGAGGCGGAGGGCTAGTTTGCCGCGTGTGCCTTTGGGGGCGCAGAGGGTCTCCCAGCCGATGAGAAGCAGGAGCATGGGGGCGAGGAGAACGCCGGAGTGCTTGGTGGCGAGAAGGAGGCCGGCGGCGATGCCGGCTAGGAGGAGGCGGAGGAGGGTGGGCTGTTTGATGTAGCGATAGAAGGCGTAAATGGCGAGGAGAAAGAAGAGCGAGACGCCGATGTCGGTGGTGACGAGAGCGGAGTTGGCGAGGATGTTGGGGTCGAAGATGAGGAGGAGGAGGGCGAGGAGGCCGGCGCTGGTGCCGAACCACTCCTGTGCGGCGAGAAAGACGACGAGGGAGAGAGCCAGGGCGAGGAGACCGGCGGTGAGTCTCATGCGGAAGACCAGGCGCTGGGCGGGGCCGTCGTTGCGGGCGAGAAAGTCGCGGCCGTCGAGGTAGGACTCGGTTTTGAAGTCGCGGCCTTGCAGGGGCGGCGTCCAGAGGTTTTTGCCGAGGAGGGGGAGCGTGGCGAGGAGCTTGACCAGAGGGGGATGTTCGGGGTTGAGGCCGAAGTCGGCGGTCTTGTGCATCATGTAGCCGGCGAAGATGTGATTGTCTTCGTCGAAGGTGAGGGATTCGCGATGGACGATGAAGGCTACCTGCAGGGCCTGGATGACGAGCAGGACGAAGACTGCCGCCCAGGTCCACTTCCTTGTAATCGCCGCTGTGGTTGGCGCCTCTACTGTTGTGGACGACACGTCAGAACGAAGGCCTGGCATCCCTCTATTTTGCCACTCTATTTAGCGGCTCCTACGAGGATCTTGCTGGCGAGCATCTCGTTTTCGATCCAGGCGTAGGTGAGGGCGAGGCCTTCGCGGAGACGGATGGAGGGGGTCCAGTTGAGTTTTTCCTGAATGAGGGTGTTGTCGCTGTTGCGTCCGTTGACGCCTCGGGGGGCGCTGAGATTGTAGATGCGCTTGAGCTTGACGCCGGCGATCTCCTCGGCGATGTCGACGAGCTGGTTGATGGTGACGAGCTCGTCGGAGCCGAGGTTGAGGGGCTCGCGGATGTCGCTTTCGGCGATCATGCGGGTGCCGAGGGTGCAGTCGTCGATGTACATGAAGGAGCGGGTCTGCTTGCCGTCACCCCAGATCTCAATCTGGTTGGAGCCGGAGTGTTTGGCTTCGATGACCTTGCGGCAGATGGCGGCGGGAGCTTTTTCGCGGCCTCCGGTCCAGGTGCCGAGGGGGCCGTAGACGTTGTGGTAGCGGGCGACTCGGGTCTGGAGGCCGTAGTCCTCTTCGAAGTGGCGGCACATGCGCTCGGAGAAGAGCTTCTCCCAGCCGTAGCCGTCTTCGGGGAGGGCGGGGTAGGCGTCGGATTCTTTGAGGGCGATGACGTCGGGGTTGGTTTGTTTTTCGGCGTTGTAGACGCAGGCGGAGGAGGAGTAGAAGAAGCGCTCGACGCCTTTGTCGCGGGCGGCCATGAGCATGTGGGTGTTGGTGAGGACGCTCAACATGCAGAGGGCTTTGTTGTTTTCGATGAAGCCCATGCCACCCATGTCGGCGGCGAGCTGGAAGATGACGTTGGCGTCTTCGGCGGCCTTGAGGCAGTTGTCCTTGTCCTTGAGGTCGAGGGTAAGGTTTTCTACGTCGTTCGAGGCTTGATACCACTCATCGAGGGGCTTGATGTCGACGGCGCGGATGACTTCGACGCCGTTGGCGAGCAGATTCTGCACGAGATGACCGCCGATAAATCCACCGGCGCCGCAGACGACTGCTTTTTGTCCTTTGAGCTTCATTCGGGGGGGAGGACTCCTTTTCAAAGGTTTACAAGGTTTTAACCTATTGAATCCGGCGTATCGGGGCCGGGCAATGGTTTACCGCTCTGTTTCCAGTATAGATGCGGGAAGGGTGGTTTTCCGAGTAACGCTTTTGGGTGAGGGGAGGTGTTCGTGGCGGTCCTTGAATTGCTGATGGAATCGCAGGTGTCGCAGCCGGAGCGCGGGGTGTTGCTCGCGACGTTGCAACGGTTGCATTTAGCGGGCAGAGGCGTGCGCGCGATGAGCTGATCTGAAACAGGCGCTGGTGGACTTCGGTGATTGCGACATTGCTTCGGTTTGTCGGCTTCTCGACGCTAGGGCGGAAGGACGGCGTGGAGAGGCGGGCGCGAATCTCCGTAAAAAACTATTTCTTTGGATGCAGGACAAGTTTCTGGATGCGCCAGTTCAACAGTTCTGCGACAAAGATTACGTTCTCGGACGGGCATGCGATCTCGTGAATCCAGCCAAATTGCTTGAGCTGTTTGCCGGTTTCGCCGAAGACGCCCAGTACCTTGCCGTCGAGGCTCAGCTTGTATATCCGCCCCGGAAAGGCGTCGGCGGCATAAAGCACCTGATTGGGTCCAGGTGTGATGCAGACCGCCCAGGGGGAGCCGGATGCCTGCGTGCCGGTGGCGTCGGGGGCGGGTTTCTTGCCGATGGCCGGGATTGCGCTGGCATAGTCAAACGGCACATCAATCGTGATCTGACGGAGGAACTTGCCGTTGCCGTCGAACACCTGGATGCGTCTATTGCCACGGTCGGCGACGTAGATATTTCCTTGCGCGTCGGCGGCGATGCTGTGCGGCGTGTTGAACTGCCCGGGCTGGTCGCCGGGCTCGCCGAACGACATCAGCCATTTGCCATTCTTGTCGACCTTTGCGACACGCGAGTTGATGTAGCCGTCGCTGATGTAGGTGTTGCCGGCCGGGTCCCATGCGACATCAGTGACCTGGCGGAACTGTCCGTCAACGGGAGGCAGCGGCGGATGCACATGTTTCAGGGGGCCGGTGCTCTCGTCGGAGGCCTCCTGCTTGCGCCCGAAGACCATAACCACCCTGCCCGCCGGATTGAACTTGATTACCATGTCCGATCCTTTGTCCGTGACCCAGATGTTGTCCTCTTTGTCGACTCTGACGGCGTGCGCGTAGGACCACGCATAGAGATTGTGTCCAATCTCGCGGAGGTAGGTTCCGTCGGGGGCAAACTCCAGAAGCTGCGCGGCGCTTGCGCCATAGGCCGGACCGGTGGAGTTGCCGCGGGTGAAGACGAAAACGTGCCCTTTGGAATTGACCGCGACGCCCGCGGTCTCGCCGAGATAGATATTCGGCGGAAGCTTCAAAAAATCGGGAACGGAGTCGAAAGGAATTTCAGGTACGGCGTGATCCTGTGCGATCAGGACAAATGGCACGGCCATCAACACGGCTAAGATTAAGGCACAACGTTTCAAAGCGATCCTCCTTGAACGATCCGGCGCTGTTTTTGTGGAAGCGGTGACAGGCAAGGATACATCTGTGCCGTTCAATCAGGTGATGACTTTCACTGAATTTTTTTTCGCATTCGTTTTGAATTGCCCGGCGATGTTGGGGAGAGCGCCTTCATTCAATAAGAGCAGGGACTGCTGTGTCGTGCGGAGCCCTTCTGGGATATAACAGTGACGTGCATCTTCCAGTGAAGCCTCCAATCTTGCCGATGCTTGCGAAACGGGTGGATGAGATTCCCGCGGGAGAGGACTGGCTCTTCGAACCTAAGTGGGATGGATTTCGCGCGTTAGTCTTCCGCGACAATGAAGAGATCCTGATTCAAAGCCGAGACGGGAAATCGTTGAACCGATACTTCCCTGAGCTTATTGAATCCTTGCGGCGACAACTGCCCGGCCGCTGCGTTCTTGATGGCGAGATCGTGATCGCATCGCCCAGCGGACTGGACTTCGAGGCACTTCAACTGCGTATTCACCCGGCGGCCTCGCGCGTGAAACTTCTTTCCAAAGAGAGCCCGGCCTCGATCGTGTTCTTCGATCTCCTATGCGAGGAGGATCGGGATTTAATGAACGAAGGATTTCAACTCCGGCGCAAAGAGTTGGAGAAACTGCTTTCCTCGACGGAGGCGCCGCTCCATCTGACTCCCGCGACGACCGA
>Ga0210406_10005427_pt1 | contig 13375 bp, 11 predicted proteins | sample IncBWC30MmetaG_FD_155454 | JGI IMG/M metagenome (GOLD analysis project Ga0210406, IMG submission 155454) | Forest soil microbial communities from Barre Woods Harvard Forest LTER site, Petersham, Massachusetts, United States - Inc-BW-C-30-M | ecosystem: Environmental > Terrestrial > Soil >... | reverse complement strand
ATTTTTCTCGCGCGTTACGCGGTTCAAAGCAGAGCGAAGATTCTGCATCTTATCGCCGTTCAGGCTGCTCAGAGGAATCTTGACGGCTTGCTGGGCTTTCAGCTTTGTAAGGTCGGCCAGAATGTCCGCTACCGCCTTGCGATGTTTTCCTTTACGGCCCTGCGGAACGTCAGCCCGATTCACCGACTCGTAGTGGGTGCCGTTTCCATTTCCATTTCGTCTCATTCAGAGGCGCTCCTTTCCTCAGAAATCGTATCAGTATCCTCGGAAATTTTATCGTACGCGACAAATCGTACTACTCCGTACGCGAGAAACCCTACTACAAAAAATCGCATGCTGCAACTAAGAATCTGTGGGAATCTCTATGTGTTGTAGCGATCTGATGCGAATCGATACATTAAGTTTAGCGTCTTCATGAAGATACACCGCCTACGTTGCCCTAAGAGTTGCTAAGAGTTCACCCGTACGATTTGGGCCGCGCTACCATGGCTGGGTATGGGTGGCTGAGACGCCCACAGGAAATAATCGATGCTTCAGCAAATCGCGAGGCGCTCTTTTGAGGGGCGCAACCAACCTTGACTCCCGTTACCGTGACCAGGAAGAAGCGTGATTTTGATCCTCATTTATTCCTTGCAACCATCGGCAAAGGCAGGGAATCTGTACTTTTCCGGAGGAAACAAAGAATCTTTGTGCAGGGGGACACCGCTGATGCGGTGTTTTATGTCCAGAGGGGAAAAGTAAAACTTACCGTAGTCTCGAAGAATGGTAAGGAAGCAACGATAGGCATATTAGGCGAAGGAGACTTTTTCGGCGAAGGTTCGCTTGCGGGCCAAGCGCTCCGCATGGCCTGTGCAACCGCAATGACGGATTGCGCTTTTTTGCGAATTGACAAGAAGGCGATGATGGAAGCGCTTCATCGGGAGCACGGGTTTTCCGACATGTTCGTGTCCTATTTGTTGGCACGCAATATCCGTTACGAACAGGATCTGGTCGATCAGCTTTTCAATTCGAGCGAAAAGAGGCTGGCCAGGATGCTTTTGCTGCTCGCCCATTTTGGCAAGGAAGGCAAACCTGAGACGGTAATCCCCAAGATCAGCCAGGAAATGCTGGCGGAAATGATCGGCACAACCCGCTCGCGGGTCAGCTTCTTCATGAACCGGTTTAGGGAAATGGGCTTTATTCACTACAACGGCGGACTGCAGGTCCACAGCTCGCTGCTGAATGTGGTCTTGCACGACTAGCTTCCGCAGGGCAAGCCTGGAGCGCACACCCAGATCCGACAGACAGCGAATCACTAGTTTGTTGAATCTAGTTCCGGGAGTGGAGATATTTTCGTCGCCACAAGTACCTCCAACAGAGTGGCGGTATTGCGAACGCTTCCCGAGATGACGAGGAGCGCTTCTGAGACAATGGGATGTTGCTCCGCCAGTGAGTCGAGGCGGTCACTCACGCGGTAGAGTCGTTGAACTTCTTGCAGGATTGCAGTCGAAGGCATTTGGCTACCGGCTTTCCTGAGAGCCTAAGGAGAGGAGAACTACAGATGGACTGACTTAGTTCAGAGAACCTGAAAGAGGAGAAGGTCGTAACCGCCTCAATAAGAGTATATCAGGTTCGTGCCGCGCGGTTACCGGCGCAAAGATTACCCTCGCGTCTGTCCGTTGGTCCCCTGGCGCAGCTTCGCTGCGCTGCTCTTTCCGACCTACGTCGCTCTTAGGACTCCCAGAGGTTTACAGCGTGACGCAAGCGATCGCCTGGGCACGAATTTAATTCAGCGTGCCTGAGAATTGCATTCCAGGAGGAACCTGGACACACTGCCATTATTGCGGAGGTTTTTCGTCCCGTTTCGGCTGTGCCTCCGCGTGTTTCTTCTCTTCCGTCGCACGCGACGCAGGCTGCGGGCGTTGTTGTTCCGGCGCCGCACGTCGTGCTTCTGGAGGAGGAGGAGAAGTGTGTTGGGGTTGCGAACGATCGCTCGGTGGAGGAGCTTGCGGCCGCTGAGCAGGCTCATTCCGGTTGGGCGCCGGCTGATTGTTTGGCTGCGCGGCCGGACGGCTCGTTTCTGGCCGATTACTTGGCTGCGTTGCCGGTGGACGGTTCGCTTCCGCTCGATTGCTTGGCTGCGTTGGCGCTGGACGGTTCGCTTCCGGCTGGCTGTTCGGTTGCGAAGGCCGGTCGGGGCGAGCGGCATTGTTCACTGGATGCACGGCCGGCGTAATGGCCGCTGGCTGAGCTGCGGCACGATTCACTGGAGGGTTATAAGGCGCTCCTGCCGCTTTGGCCGGTACGACGGCGCGGTCGCTAAACGCTCCAGGCTTAGGAGTAGCCGCGACTGCTGGCTTGCCATGGTTTACGGAAGCGCGCTGCTCCGGATTCGTGCGGGCAGCCTGCGCATGTTGAGTCTGAACCGCTACCGCCGGAATATGTTTCTCACGCGCCGCCGCGGCTTCTTCAGGCCTGGGACGCGTGCTGATCCCGCCATTGCCGCCGTTGTAGCTGACCCGATTCACCGTGGTGCTGTTGATAACTGTGGTGTTGTAAACGTTGTGAATTACGGTGACGTTCACGTTGTTCACCGAACGGTTGTAGAAAAAGTGTCCATTGTCCCAACGTCCACCTTGATAGCCGTCGCCGTAGTAGCCGTAGCCGTAACTAACTCCGCCATAGAAACCGACATGTGGACCCCAGTAGCCATCGTAGAAGACATATCCGTTGCCGCCCCAACCCCAATAGGCTGGAGTCCACAGGAAACCGACTTCCGGAGCCATCACCCAGGTACCCGGCACCCAGTAATAATCGCCGAAATCGTCGGCGTAAGCCCAGTATCCCGGTGTCCAGAGATAGCCATCGCCGGGACAAAGAGGTTGCTCGTAGACAGGTAGTTCCGGCGGGGCGAAGCTGATCGATATGCCAATTTGCGCGAACGATGCTGCCGTCATGGACATCATAACGAGCGCGAACAACAGAGTACGAATGAAACGAGTATGCATTGTGTATCCTCTTGGCCGATCATCCTTCGCTTGCCCGGTCTGGCTCTGCGGCTGCGGGTTGCGTGGATTCGAAAGGCCCAATTTCTGCGACGAAGTTCGAATTCCGTCTCTCGAAAATGATTCCACTAGAGACTTTCTCACTTGAGAGACTTCGAAGTCTGAGCAAGAACGCTCACTTCGGCATGTGGCTCAATCTATGACATGGAGGTCGGCAAGGCTGGATGCCAACGAGAACGCGCAAGGAACGGGGCGTGCGCAAGTATATGAAGTTTGCACCGCGGCACGCCGCAGAAGTTGAATTCAGCCTGAAGAGCCGAATGAAAAAGGCCGAACCGCTTGCGGATCCGGCCTGAACTGCGCGCGGCTGAATGGAGTGAAGTGATGCGGTCGTTGAGGGTTCGAACGTTTCCAAAGCTAACCAAGGTCTAAACGCCGAAAATTTCCGACACTGACCCAAGTTTGAACGCCGGTGTATTCGCCAACGAACCGGTGCCTCTGTTACGTGATTCCAGACTGAAAACTACAATACTTGTTGACATTTTCAATATCTGTCCAATTTTGCACAGTCTCTACAATAACCTTAAGGCACCCTGTAGTTACTTCGAGAAGGCGGTGGCTTGTATGATTCTGACCGATCGGCCTCCAGGCTACAGAGTCCTGCTGGTGGATGACGATTATGCTGTTCGTGCCATGATGAGTACGACCCTTGAACGTAAGGGGTTCGATGTAATCGCTGCCACCAGCGTGACTGAAGCTCTACGATTTATCGCGAACGAGAGTTTCGACGTTCTCATCACCGACCTGCACATGCCGGACCCGGGCGATGGTTTCACGGTTGTTACTGCGATGCGCCACTCCCAACCCCACGCCCTTACCTTGCTGGTGAGCGGTTATCCCGACGTGCAGAGCGCCATGGCTGCCATCCTCCTGGAAGCGGACGAAATCATCGTAAAACCATTCGAAGTTCAGAGGCTCCCCGAACTGGTCCGCGAAAAGATGATGGCTCGGAAACCCGCTGCCCGGGTGGTGAAAGAAAGAGTAGGTGAGATTCTGCAGCGTTGTAATGCCGCGGTCGTTGAAGACTGGTTGGCCCGGGCAAAAGAGAGCCACGAACTCAACCATCTTCCTCTTAGCGATGATGAGCGCACTGGACATCTTCCGACGCTGATTGAAGATCTCGTTGTCCGCCTGAGCAAACCCAGTGCCACCGGGAAGGACAGTGACGCCGCCTTTTCCGTCGCCGCTGTGGCCCACGGCCAGCTGCGATATCTGCAGGGCTACAGCCCCGCGATGCTGGTACACGAATCACGAATACTCCAGGTAACGATCTTCGGAACGTTGCAGCAAAATCTCAGCTCATTGGATTTCAGCTTGCTGTTACCCGATGTTATGACGATCGCGGACGAGGTGGATGCGCAGTTGACACAATCCATGAAAAGTTACATGAATGCCATGCAGAAGGCAGCGGCCGCATAGGTTGGACGCGGCATTCGTTGTAACCATCCTTGCTCATCTCGGCATCCTCTAGGGCGTCAGACCTCATATTTCTCAGCGCAGTGCTATTGGGTTTGCCTACTACTGGTTGGAACTGCAAATTTCAGTTCGAGGCCCTTCAGGGACGCAGGTTACTCTGTGCATTACCCACAACTGTCGGAATCGGAGTCATCGCCTTGAGTTGGTCCAATTCTGCCAATACCTCTTTCCAATCCTCCTGGTCTTTCTTCGTCTCGATCGAAGCCGAGAGGTCGGAATAGAAACCTAGAATATTGTCGCGCAGCTCCGGCGTCGTCCGATCGAACTTCCGGCCGGACAATTGTCCCAGCAGTTTTGCATAGGCGTCGTCGGCGAGCGAGTATTCCGCCGACTTGGTGGCTTGCCCACTATCAAGATCACAATTGGGAAGCTGGAGCGAGTCAGAGCCTACAGCGTGGAGGAAGGTCCGGTATTGATCGACGGTGGAGTTGATACTCTTAAAATACATGTCCTCCGTTTGCGGAGTGGGGTTCTTGAAACCCAGCCCTTTGAAGGGACCAATCTTGGGCATGTAGCGCAAGAATACTGCGAGCACACGAGTTCCGAATCCGGGCTTAACGTAGTCTTTCCCCCATTCCTTTTCATACGCTGAGCGCGAAAGACGATAAAGAAACTCTTTTTTTGCGAAGTCAGGGCGCTCGGCCATTATCTCTTTGTTATGGGTCTTTAGCGCGACCTGGGTCATCTCCGGGATAAGCCGGCTGATGGAGAAACGATAGGAACTGATGGCGAGGTCCTCATGAGTGAGCACGTCTTTGACCTCCAACCCATATACGACAGGGAAGACCCGCTCAAGCAGAGGCTTTGACACTTTAAAGCCGATGAAGTCATGGTACTGCTGCGAGGCGTAACGATTCTTCGCCACCTGCACCATGTCGAAACCGAATTCCGTTTTCAGGTGTGCTGTCCTGTCCTGCGCATACCTCACCGACTTGCCGAACTTCGCTCGCAACTTTGGATACTCGATGGCCACCGCCTGGTTCACGGCCGGGTGCCCGGTGATGTCCGACGTATAATGTGCCAGCGCGCCTAAAGCGAAGGCGTACTCGTTAACGTCTGTGCTTTCCAGCAACAGCTCGTGAACGAAGTCTCCGCTGCGAACGTAATGCACTAATTCGCTGAATTCCGCGCTGCCGAACGGGTAATAACCCAAGTCCTGAATGACCGCGCCTCCGTAGGCATAGGCGTGCGCCTCCTTGATCTGATCATCGGAGAGCCCTGGGTATCGCTTGAGCAGCAGCGGGCGGATTTCGTCAGACCAGAGCAAGTCGACGATTTCCTCGTGAGTGAGCACGGAGTACGCCGACAAACCGACGTTGCACATGAGCACGACGAGAAGAAGCCCCGCCGCACGGACAAAAAACGGGCGCCAATCCTTAGCGACAGCGGCTGGCGATCTTAGGGGGTGGCGCATGGTCAAATCCGCCCGAGAAGGAGAAGAATGACCATGATCAAAAGGATCAGTCCTAATCCTCCTGTCGGAGCATAGCCCCAGTTTCGACTATGGGGCCATCGTGGCAGCGCTCCAAGGACTGCTAAGACCAGGATCACGATCAATATAGTTCCAAGCATGGTTTGCTCCTCGCCATGGATTCACGAGGGGTGCAGCTCTCCCGAAGCCGCACCCGGTGGAACCGCTACATCGAGATGCTGATCGCAATTCCGACGTTGGGATACCTGCGGTCGAACAGATAGTAGCCGTTATCGACATAGGTGACGTAAACGTCGTCGGTGTCGTACCAGTCATTCGCCCAGTACCCTGGCCACGGGTCAACCATGCTGAACCAATAGCCGTCGTATTGGAAGCGGGGATATCCGCCCACAACGAGGAAGGGGAGGCCGTAGATGCGGAAGCCGTGGTCCTGACCGAAATATCCGCGGAAGCGCTCGTCAGGAATGCGGTAGCCGTTGTAGCCGCCGCGTTGCTGCCAGTTGCGGTGGTCGGAATCCCAGCGTTGTGAACGATGCTGCTGCCAGGCAGCCTGCTGGACGCGCTGTTGTTCGTGCGTGCGGTGAGGTTGTTGATTACCCCGCTGTTGCTGGGCGTGCTGTTGCTGATTGTTGTGGTCCTGGCGCTGCTGTTGCTGGGCGTGCTGTTGCTGGTTGTTGCGGTCCTGGCGCTGCTGTTGCTGCGCGTGCTGTTGCTGGTTGCTGCGATCCTGCCGCTGCTGCTGTTGCTGGGCGTGCTGTTGCTGGTTGCTGCGATCTTGGCGCTGCTGCTGTTGTGCGTGCTGTTGCTGGTTGCTCTGCTCGTGTTGCTGGGCGTGCTGTTGCTGGTTGCTGCGGTCCTGCCGCTGCTGCTGTTGTGCGTGCTGTTGCTTGTTGCTCTGCGGCTGTTGCTTTTCGGCCGGCTGACGTTGCTGTTGAGCGTGTTGCTGTTCGGGCTTGGCTTGCTCCTGCTTGCCCTGTTGCTGATCGGGATGGTTTTGCTTTTCGCCCCGCTGCTCCTGCTGTGCATACGCAGGAGCAGCGATCGCGAGAAGCAAAGACAGAATGGCTGTGCTGGTGATTCCAATTACTTTCATAGGTGCTACCTCCAGAACTACTCGGTACGTATGCTTGCTCTAGCGCAAGCTTCCTGTTGTCGCGTTAATCGCGCTGCCTATGGATTCGCCGGACACGAGAAGTTCAACTCTCCGGTTCTGCTGCCGGCCGGAGGAGTCTTCGTTTGAGGCGACCGGTAAAGTGTTGCCGTAGCCTCGGGCTGAAACCGAATTCGTCAACACCCCTTGTTGCACAAGGTAGTCGCGCACGGATCCAGCACGATTCTCAGATAGTGTTTGATTCATTGCATCGCTGCCAACATTGTCCGTATAGCCGCCGATTTCAATGTTGAGTCCAGGGTAGGCGAGCAGAATACCGGCGACTTTCGCCAGCTTTTCCCGCGCTCCAGACTTCAACGAGTATTTTCCGGTGTCAAACAATACATCGGACATGCTGACAATGAGTCCCCGCGCGCTGTCGCGAGTCTGAAGAATGGAATTCAACTGCTCGGACAATCGCGCGCGCATCGCCACTTTGTCGGTTTCCGCTTGTTGCGCGTTCTGTTGTGATTGCTGCGCGGCTAAACGGGACTGTTCCGCATCGGCCTGGGCTGCGGAGGCTGCATTGGCTGATGAAGCAGCGTCTGTCCGTGCCTTTGCCGCATCAGACTCTGCCTGAGCCTTGGCGGCCTGGGCGCTGGCTGTATCAGATTCGGCCTGAGTCTTTGCGGCTTGAGCTTTCGCGGTGTCGGACTCGGCTTGCTCTTTCTGGCGAATCGCGTCATCAGCCTGCCCCTGCGATTTCGCCTGAGCATCCGCTGAATCCTGACGCTCGTTTGCCAGACCTATCTCGCCCATTTTCTTGACTGCGATTTCGCGGGCATCTTCAGCCGTCTGCACTGCCTCGCGGGCGACCGCGATTAGCGGCTTGTTCTCGACGTGTTTTCTGGTGGCATATTCATCCGCATTGTTCATCAAGTGAACAGCACGCTGATAACTGTCGGTGGCATACTGCTCGGCTCCCTCGGATTGAGCGATGCGCAGCGCATTTCGCGCCTCGAAGAACTCCAACGGCAATCTGGCATTCAGGACCACCGGGTCGAACTTGTAGCCGGTGGGAATGTATCCGCCGCGCTCCATGAGTTCGTACTTTGCATTTACCGCCTCGGTAGTTCCTCTGGTGTCGTCGCGAACCACGTTCTCAAGGACGACCACGTTGCTGGGCTGTCGCACGGCGTAATAAGGTTCCGCGGTCACAATCAGAGCGAAGGCCTGGAGGTCGGTGGTGACGCGCAGTTTGCTGCGATGGTTGTCGCCGACTAAAACCTCGCCCAGGTTCATGGCGCGGCCTTCGGGCGAAATCGCCCACAAAACGTAGGTCAGATACTCATTGCCGAAAGTCGTCGGCTTCCGCAGGTTGCCAAATTCCGCTTCGATCTCGATGGATCCGCGCTTGCTGTTCACTTCGGCGCTGCCATTCGCTGAGCCCATCAAGTCCGTGCCCGCGAAATCCAGCTTGGTCGAGCCGCTGCGATGCTTGTAGTTGACGGCCTGCACGCTTCGGCTGACTACGGTGACGTGGAAGGTGGGTGTGTGAGCCATGGGTTCAATGGCCATGGTTGCTGGTGAATTGGTTTGAGCAAATGCGCTCATACTAAGGGTGATTCCGACTGCTACTAAAAGCTTTGATTTCAAGGTATCTCCTTGCGGACAGACGCTCGTCCGCTGTGTTGCGTTGTATGTATCTTGTGTGAGTGCGTTGAGGGCTTCTTGGTTGGTCTTCCCTTTACATGATTCTTTACATCCACATCATCCTTTAGGTGCCAACGTGAATTCGGGAAAGAGAACTAAAGAGTCCGAAAACATTCAGGATCCACAGAACCACGGCGATGACCACGACGCCGTTCAAGATTGATTTGATGGTTCCCTGCATGGGAATGAAGCGATTCACCAGCCACAGGAGGACACCCACCACGATGAGAACTTCGAGCAGTTGAATTAGAGGCATAGCTGTTCACCTTCCTTGTTTCGCGGGCTAACACCTCTTATTCGGTAATGGGGCGTTGCCCTGTTAGTACGTCCGAGAGTTCTTAGGGTCGAATCGGATTGGCGGTAGATAAATAATGACGGGTAAGGACTCTCGTGTCTGAGCAACATAGCTCACATGCGGAGATTAAGATGGCGATGCCTGCGCCGCAACCTGATCAAATCACCGGTACTTTGGCGCGCCTTGTGCTGTTTAGCAGCGTACTGCTCAAAGGCGCATCGGGAATATCGGCAACGCCCGGTCCCAGGGCATGCATCAGTCCCCAGGAATACTCAAATTCTTCCCCGCAGTTCAAGCAGACCTGGTATGTCCGTTTCTTGATTGTGAACACAGCAGTCCGTTGGCGGTGATGGCATCCGAAGGCAAACTGGAACATTTGAACAAGCGGTTTCATAAATCCTCCGCTCGCTGTCGGCGTTCGCAACTTCCATTGGCATCCAGCCAATCTAATAGCGAGCCCACGCCTGCCTGAGCGAGCGCAATTGAGCAATCGGCCGCTCCGTAGTAAAAATTGATCGTGTCGCCATTGGGGTTCATCGTGTATCCGCAGGGGAACACGACATCGTCGACGTCGCCATGGCGTTCGTAGGGAGCCTCCGGCCCAAAGATCCACGAATCGCCTCGCCGCAAACACTTTTCCGGCTTCTCCAGGTCGAAGAGGGCCAATCCCAAGCGATAGAGGCAGCCCGAAGGCGTGTGCCGCACCCCGTGGTAGAGCACGAGCCATCCCCTTGAAGTCTCGATGGGTGGCGGCGACAGGCCGATCTTGTTTGCGTCCCACCATGCGCCCTTGCGTGCTTCTAACATGAGCCGGTGTCTGCCCCAATAGCGCAGGTCGGGAGAGTACGAAATCCACATGTGCGACCCTAGGGTCGTCATGGGCCGATGAATCAGCGCCCAGTAGCCATCGATTCTTCGAGGTAAAAGTGCGGAGTCTTTGTCATCGGGTGGCATGATGACGCCGTAACGCTCGAAGGTTCGAAAGTCTTTGGTCAGAGCCAGAGACACTCCGGGGCCGCCACGCGAATAGGAGGTGTAAGTGACCACGTATTGCTGCAGTTCGGGCACAAAAGTGATACGAGGATCTTCGATACCCCAGATCTCCTCGGGATAATCGTGTGGGCTGGGCATTAAGGTCGGCTCGCGGTCAATCTCCCAGCCATCGACACCATTGCGAGAGCGTGCGGCGCACAGATGCGACAAACCACGCCGGTCTTCGACACGGCACAGGAGCAAAGTGGTGCCATCCGGCAGGAGGGTTGCGCCGGCATTGAACACGCTGTTGATGGAGTACGGCCAATCCTTGCGCGTGAGGATAGGGTTGCCGGGGTGACGCAGAAGCAGTGGCGGGTAGTGAGTGCTTTCGACGTGCACAAGAGTAGCTTCGGGAGCAGTCATGAATAGTTTTCCGGCCTTTCAGATTCTTGCAGTGAGCGCATTTCGAGGAGTGCCATCAGGAAAGACAACGTGGATTCCGCTCCCTGATTCTGATTGGCGCGGTCGGGATGCAACCCGTCCCGGCAACCGCCGGTTTCAGAATCATAAAGAGCAAGTTGGAGGTCGTTGTCCCCCAGGAACCAGTTGAAAGCCGACCAGGCTTCGCTGCGCCAGCGGCCGTCACCAGTCACGCGGTATGCTTGCAAACACGCGGACACCGCCCCGGCAGCTTCAATCGGCTGTTGATCGAAGCGGGCCTTTTCACCGCCCTGGTGATAAAAGCCTTGCGACCCGATCGGCACAAAATGGTGGTTGGTTTCGCAATGCTGCTCTTTCAACAACCAATCCAGGGCTTCGAGAGCGGCGGAAACCATGCGATCATCGGCGCAAGCTGAACCCACGAGCAGCAGGGCCTGGGGTAATCGTGCGTTGCCGTAGGCTACAACGTTCTCGAACCACTTCCAATCCTTGCTGCGGATCGACTCATACATTTCGAGCAATCGACGGCTGAGTACGGATCTCACTTTCTGCGCGTCGCGGTCTCCAGGATACGAGTTGAGGTATTCCTGAATTCCGAGGAGGGTATAGGCCCAGGCACGAGGGCTGGTGAATTCCAGAGCCGCTGGGAGCGAAAACTCAAGCAGACGTCCGGCAGCACCCCTCATTCCAAGATTTTCAGATCGAGCTAAGAGGGTTCCAAGAGCCCACAAGGCGCGGCCGTGAGAGTCTTCCGATCCCTGATCTTCGGTCCAGCGGTGGTCGTAACCGAGGAAGTTTCGGAACCTTTTCTTTTCCGGATGAAAGGCGTGCTCCAGGAATGCCAGGTACCGAAAAGGCCAATCCGGGTTGATGGATTCGCTTTTTCCGAACTGGTCTTTGTCCTTGTCCTTGCCCAGTTGCGCCAGCAGCACTGTGAAAATGAGGGCGCGAGCGTTGTCATCGGTGGTATAGCCCTCGGCTCGATTGGGGATGGTAAAGATCGCGTGCTGCAACATTCCTGTGTCATCGGTTAACGCGTTCACGTGAGTGACTTTTAATGTGGGCAGTTGATTCAGCGTTTTCGGGGTCGCGCGAGCCGAGAACTGGACCCGGGGAGTGTCCATGCGGTCGCTGCGCACCCGGGCAAAACTTTCCATGTAACCTTGCGCGGCTCTTTTCCAGACCATATCGCGCGCGAAGAGGTAGGCGCGTTTACGCATGGCATGGCGCAGCGCAGGCGTATCCAAAAGCTCGATGGTCTTTTGTGCGATAGCGCCGGGGTTTTGGAAGGGAACGAGCATACCGCGGCGGTCGTCCAACAACTCAAGCGCGTGCCAATAGGGAGTCGAGATGATCGCCTTCCCCGCGCCTAAAGCGTAGGCAAGGGTTCCGGAAACCACTTGCGCCTCATAACGATAAGGAGTGATGTAGATATCGGCTGCGCCTATGAACTCGGCCATTTCCTCGGGACTGACGAAGCGGTCGTGGAAGATGACTTGCGGTTCCACTCCCATTTCCTTTGCCAAAGCCTGCAAGCTGGCTCGATACTTGTCCCCTTCGCGACGCAGAATGTGAGGGTGGGTCGCGCCGGCGACAATGTAAGCAACATTTTTGTGTTTGGACAAGATCTGCGGCAGCGCTTGAATGACGTTTTCAATTCCCTTATTGGGCGAGAGCAGGCCGAAGGTGAGCAGCACTGCTTTTCCTTCGACACCAAAGCGGTCTTTGTAGAAATTGGGGTCGAGAAAGGGAAGGTCGGGAACGCCGTGCGGAACCATGTCGATCTTGCTGCCGGGCACCTTATAGATTTCCTGCAAGAACTGGGACGAGAGATGGCTCATGACAATGAGGCGGTCCGAAATCTCCGCCATCTCTTCCATCACCATCAACTGGTCGGGATTCGGCTCGCGCAGAACCGTATGCAGCGTGGTTACCACGGGCATCTTCAAGCCGCGCAGCAGGTGCAAAATATGGCTTCCGGCGGGACCGCCGAAGATTCCATATTCGTGCTGCAGGCACACCATGTCGATATTGTTGAAGTTCAAGAACTCGGCTGCTTCGTGATACGACGTGACATCGTCCTGGGCGAGCGACCATCTCACCCGCGCGGGATAGTCATATCCTTGTTCTGTGTCGTTTACCGGCAGGGCCAACAATCGAGCGGTTCCGTACTCCGCGGATATGGCCGTGCACAGGTCGGTGGTGAACGTGGCAATTCCACACTGTCGGGGAAGGTAGTTCCCGATTACCGCAATCCGACTTGGCAGCGAGGGCTTCGATTGTGTTTGGGGGAAAGGCTTAGAGTGCCTGTCCGGTAAGACCACACGGAGAGGGACAGCTTCCAGGATTCCCTTCGAAAATACGGCGATTGGTAGCGACATCCCTCACTCACTTCCGTGATTGCAAGTCTTGATTACGAGTGCGAATAGGTTGTGCTTGCAGACGAGCCGACGCATTCTGAATGCGTGTTTCGTTCAGCGCGGAACCCGGATGTCGCTAGTATTCACTGAGACATGCCTTTAGGGCTGGTCAATATTGACCATATAGGGAAAAGGACTCGGGCGGAAAACGGTGTGTAGTTTTCGCAAGAAGTCTGGCGAGATATTCGGACTGGAACGATCCGGTTGTGTCCAGATGCGCGACCCGTCGCTGCGCGTGAAAACACGAAAACGGTCACAATTGACCAGTTTATTTCCCTGAGATGCTGCATTCTGTGGTCATGAAAGCCCGGAAGAACCCAGGCTTGGCAGTTCGTTGTCCCACGTGCGGCGCTAAGCCGGGAGAGAAGTGCGAGATCAATACCGGTATGCCCCGGTCGGAGCCGCATGCAGATCGGATCTCAGCCGCTGAGAAAGACAATTGATGCTCAATATCGCAAACTCTGGGGAAGTGCGTGAATGACGGGAGCC
>Ga0210406_10005425_pt1 | contig 13376 bp, 5 predicted proteins | sample IncBWC30MmetaG_FD_155454 | JGI IMG/M metagenome (GOLD analysis project Ga0210406, IMG submission 155454) | Forest soil microbial communities from Barre Woods Harvard Forest LTER site, Petersham, Massachusetts, United States - Inc-BW-C-30-M | ecosystem: Environmental > Terrestrial > Soil >... | reverse complement strand
CTGGTCGTCTGGCTCTTCATTCGCAACTTGCGCGCTGTCTTCATTGCCGCCGTGGCTATCCCGGCCTCAATCATTTCGACGTTTACCTTGATGCGGGCCATGGACTTCTCGCTGAACAACATCACGCTGCTGGCGTTGACCCTGGCCGTCGGCATCGTTATCGACGACGCCATCATCGTCCTCGAAAATATTTTTCGATTCATGCAAGAAAAGGGAAGGGACCGTGTGCCCGCCGCCATCGAAGCCACCAAAGAGATCGGCCTTGCGGTTATGGCCACCACGCTTTCCCTCATCATCATCTTCCTGCCCATCGCTTTCATGACCGGCTACGCGCGCAAATATGTGAACTCTTTCGGGTGGACGATGGCCATGGCCATTCTGGTGTCGCTGCTGGTGGCCTTCACGCTTACCCCGATGATGAGTTCGCGCTTGCTGAAGCTGACGGGTAGCGAAACGAAAGCCCACTCCCAAGGCTTCCTGCACCGGGTGGAGGAACTCTACCTCGGCATGCTGCGCTGGTCGCTCGATCACAGACGCGCCATTCTTCTGATCTGTGTGATCACGTTTCTCTCGACCTTCGGGTTCTACCACCTGGTGGGCCGCGATTGGATTCCAGCGGATGATCAGTCGGAACTCATCAGCTCCTTCACGCTTCCCGAGGGCACGTCCCTCGAAAAGACCACGCAGACGGCGAAGAGTATCGCTGAAAAGGTTGCGGCATTCCCGGAAGTTGCCTTCGTGCAATCCTTCACGCATGGGCCGACCAATCACGCGCACTTGTTCATTGGATTGGTGCCGCGAAGCGAACGAAAGAAAACTCACGCGCAAATGGCTACCACCGTGCGCGGGGTGCTCGCCGGCTACCGCAACATGACCTATAACGTGCGCTTGCCTTCCGTCTTGGGCGGCGAGGTCTATTTTCCCATTGCCGCGGTAATCCGCGGGCCAGAGCTCAGTCAATTAGCGGAAATCAGCAAGCAGGTAGCAGGCCGGATGGCAAACTATCCAGAGCTGGTGGACGTCAACCCAAGCCTCAACCTCAACACCCCGGAGTTGCAAGTGAAACTGGACCGGCAGCGGGCGGCGGATATCGGCGTGCGCATGACGGATGTCAGCGACGCGGTCAGGTTGTTCTATTCGGGTGAGGATGAGATTACCCGATTCAAGGAAGGCTCCGAACAGTATCCCGTCACGATGCAATTGTTGCCAGAGCAGCGCGATAATCCCGATGTTCTGGCGCGCATGATGGTGCCTTCCACAAAACTCGGCCAGGTGCGTCTGGAAAACGTTGCCAGCATCGGGCGCGGCGCCGGACCCGCCAGCCTTCAACGCTACAACCGTGAATTTCAAGTCAGCGTCTACGCCAATGTTGCTTCCGGCTACCCGCTGGACCTCGCCGCCGCTCACACCGTGCAGTCCATCAAAGACGTCGGCTTGCCCGCCGGATATTCCTATCTATTTTCAGGGCAAGTGAAGGTTCTCGAGGAGACCACCTGGAATCTTGTGCTGGCGATGCTGCTGGCTTCCATTTTCATGTACATGGTCCTTGCGGCGCAGTTTGAAAGCTTCACCTACCCCTTCATCATCATGCTGACGCTTCCGCTCAGCATTCCGTTCGCGCTCTTCTCCTTGTGGATCACCGGACGCGCTCTCAGCTTGTGGAGCGCTTTGGGAATGTTCCTACTCCTCGGCATCGTGAAAAAGAACGGTATCTTGCAGGTGGATTACACGAATCGCTTGCGCGCTATGGAGGGCTTGTCCGTGCGCGACGCAATCCTGGAGGCAAATCGCGTCAGGCTGCGCCCGATCCTGATGACCACGCTTTCCATCATTGCGGGTCTGATCCCTGTGGCCATCGGCATCGGCGCGGGCTCCGAGCAACGCGCCTCCATCGCCGTCACAATTATCGGGGGCCAGACCTTGTGTCTGTTGCTGACCTTGCTCGTCGTGCCGGTGGCGTATTCCTACTTGGCGGAGTTTGAAACCGCCCCTTGGGGTAAATGGGCGGCGCGAATGGTTGGGCGTGCTCGCCCGCCCGTACTGCCCACGAACAGTGATTGAATGGCGTATCTCTGGTTAACTCCTGGTTGCCACCTATTCCTCGAACATTCGCCTTGCTGATCGTTGCAATGTAACTTAGTGAAGGAATTCGGGGTCGAGTCTGAACTTGCTGTACACCGCGAAGCCAGCCCCGCGCATTGTGAATTCCGCCGTATCGATCCCCGGGCCAAGCAGAGGAGCCCCGTCGAGCGTTCTCGGGAAGTAGAAATGGACGGACGCGCTCGTGCCAGTTCCTGTGAACTCCATCTCAAGCGGAGCAACGATGCCGCGGCGGGTCTTCAGCGTCGCGCGCAAGTCTGGGCTTCTTGCCGGCGTGGCCGCAAAGGGTTCGAACCCGGCGAACCCGGGCTGGTCGAGTTTCACTGTGATCACGTAGCGATCCGCCGGAATCCGCGGCGCCTGCGCCAGAAACGTCGCAAGCGTCCTTTCGCCGAGTTCCTCAAGCCGCGCAAACGCCTGGTTCACGGGTGCCGCCGATTCCCAGCGCACCAGGAATGCGGTGGAGGGCGAAAGCCTCGGCGCTCCGTCCGGCGACTGGGAAGAATCAACCGGCGGTTCGACTTTCCCTTTCTGCAGGCAGTTCCCGTTTGGATCGATGGTATCGGGATCGCAGTGCCGTTTGCCCGTGGAAATGCTGTAACTCGCTTGAATCTCGTTCCACCGGAACACCACGGGTTCCACCTTCGCCCAGGGCGAGTGTCGCACCAGTTTCAGCGCTTCTTCATGCGACCACTGCGCGGGGGGCTTCTGCTTCCAGAAATCGTCCGCGCGCACAAATGCGCACAGCCCAAAAAAAAGCGTCACCAAGGGAAGAATCGTTCGGAATGTCGCTGCAAGCAGCGCTGCCCGGCCCCCGCCTGTTCGGGCTAGTCGGATGATCGCCGTATTGCCAGGAACTCTCATACTTCCACGAGCTCGATTGCGTTGACTGTAACAGTTTTTCTCCGTCCTCTACAAACATTCTCCACCCATTCGGCCACCCGGTCACACGCCCGCTCGCTTTCGCGCAGCCGCGAGAACGCGCGCTCCTAAAACACGGCCGGAGCCGTCGCTGGTAATCATTCACAAAGCTGCTACGTCCCATTTGTCGAAATTATCGGAATTTTGGTTGACAAAACCGCCGCCCGGAATAGAATCACACCCAACTGTACTGCCGGTGCACGGGTCCTTCTTTTTCTTAAAGGGGTGGAGTCCTATGGTTAAGTTCTATTCATTGCGGTTTTCCCTTGCACTCATACTGATTCTTGGCTGTGCGCTTTGTCTGCCCGCGCAAATCACCACTGGTGAAATTACCGGTACGGTGATGGATTCAAGCGGCGGCTCAGTGGCGGGCGCAACGATCTCGGCTGTCTGTCCGGACACCAACCAGACACGTTTGATGACTTCCGGTACCGCCGGCGAATACACACTGTACGACATGGCCATTTGCACCTATAAGGTCTCCGTTTCCGCTCAGGGGTTCAAGACGACAGTGCGCAATGTTAGGGTGGACGTCGCACAGACTACCAAGGCGGATTTCCGGCTTGAGGTTGGCCAACGCACCGAAACCATCACGGTGGAAGCTGCCAGCCCGCTCGTGGAGTTCACCTCGGGCGTGAACAACGAGGTGGACACGAAGTCCATCGTGGATCTACCGACAGAGGGCCGTGACTTTAAGTCCATCCTGGCGCTCACTCCTGGTGTGCAGCGCAGCCCCGGTGGCGGGTTCCTGGACGTGAGCATCAGCGGCCAGCGCACCACCACCAACAATTACATGATTGATGGCATGCCCAACAATGACCGCTTCTACGGCAGCGAAGTCATCGGCCAGCCCGGCATACTCGGGGTCCCGGCTTCGGTACTCGGCAGCGATTCCATCGCCGAGTACACCGTGCAACAACTTCCGTCGGCTGACAACGGGGTCAAGGGGGGCGCTGCCGTCAACGTGACGCTCAAGAGCGGCACCAACGATTTCCACGGCACGGCCTTCTATTTCGGAGACTACGACTGGCTGAACGCCAGGAACTTCTTCTCCACCACCACACTCCCCTATCACAATCACAATTACGGAGGCACGGTGGGCGGGCCGATCAAGAAGGACCGCACCTTCTTCTTCTTCACGTTTGAAGGGCAGCGCAACACAGCGGTGCAGCCCTATAATCTGCCCATCCCCACGCAAGGCGATCTGGCTGCGGCTCTGGCGGACTTCGCCAATCCGGCTGTAAACCCGAATAATCTGCCCTTGAATACGGCGGGCTTGAACCTGCTGAAGTATTACCCGTGTTCGGATGGCGCTGGCGGGATTGTCTCTTGTACACCTGCGGCGGCTAACGCTGCGGTGGCCCCCGGCGGGTTCACCCAGTCCATTTCCAGTTCCAATACCGACAAACTGAGCAGCTACATCATCCGGATTGACCATAAGATGAACGACAAGATGCAACTGTCCGGCCGGTATACGTTCGCTGACAGCATCCAGTCCGCGCCTCTCGGCGGCTATACGCTTCCACCGGCGCCGGGCAGCGGTCTCCCAGCTGACGGATTTAACTCCGTCGCTCCCACACGCGTGCAATTGGCCGGTGCCACTTGGACCTACAGCTTGTCTCCCACCAAGATTCTCGACGTACGTTTCAACTGGTCGCGTTACGCACAGATACTGGACCCAAATAACAAGGTTAATCCCCTCAGCCTGGGCATCGACACAGGTCCACTGAATCCCGCCGATTTCGGCGTGCCTCCGGTCTACGCCAGCTCGATCACCTATGGGAACCCGGGCGGCATACAGGGTTACCCTCTCAGCACCCGCCCCACTCAGACGTACGATACGTCGACCCGCTTTTCGTGGAGCAAGGGCACTCATAGCTTTAAGTTTGGCGGCAACTATCAGTATGCCTCTACGTTCAGCCTGCGGAATCGCGCGCGGACGGGCTTGTTCAGTTTCCAAACCGATTTTGAAACCCTCATTGACCAGTTGCTTACCGGCCGCCTCGACCGGGCTTCCCGCTCCTTCGGTGATACTTCACGCCACCTATACCAGCCCTCGGTCGGATTGTTTTTCCAGGACGAATGGAAAGTCACCCCGCGCGTGACGGTAAGCTATGGCTTGCGCTGGGACATCAATGGCGCACTGGGTGACGCCGACAAGAATGCCTCCAATTTCTTCCCCTGCGCTCCCCCTGAGCCGACGGTCTGCGCTCCGAAAGGGTTTCCGAACGGCCTGGTTCAGTTGCAGCAGGGGTTCTCTCGTCTCTATAACCTGGATCTTAAAGACTTCGGCCCACGCGGCGGAGTGGCCTGGGACGTCTTCGGCAACGGCAAGACCGCTCTCAGAGTGGGTTATGCCATGGCCTACGACGTGGCGAATTTTGCAGCTATCAGCGCACCGTATGCTTTCCAGGGTGCCCGAGCCGGAGCGTTTACAAACTCTGATCTGGGTGTGTTCTCGGTCACAGCGAATGGCGCAGGAGATGCGAGCAAGCCGACTTTGTTCCAAGCATTTGGGCCGGACACCTGCTACAATCCCGCAACCAATACCCCCGGCACTACACCGGCCTTCGTCTGCATCGGTCCGCAAGCGGGCAGCGGAGTTGCAGGTACGTGCGCTGGGACTGGGACCGTGGGTTGTTTTCAAACCTACGGAGCCAATCCCACAGGCACACCGCCGTTTAACATTTTCGGAACCGTTCCTGATTTGAAGACACCAAGAATTCAGTATTACAACGCCACGATTCAACAGGAGGTGTTCAGGAACAACGCAATCACCGTGACCTACCTGGGTTCTCACGGAACCGATAGTCTCTTAATGCGCAGCCTGAATAATCGCCCCGTTGGCTGTTGGGATACGGTCAATAGTGTGCAACTGAAAACCGGGAATTGTGCACGCCCATTCGATTCTCTCTACCAGTTGAATGGCGCGCCCAACTTCGCTTACATCCTCCAGTTAACCAACGATGGGTACTCCCGCTACAACGCCCTGCAGGTGACTTACCGCCAGCGCGAGTGGCACGGGCTCAATACCATCGTCAACTTCACATGGTCGAACTGCATTGATACCAATTCCATAAACCGGGGCGGTGGGGCTACGGTTCCGATCGAGGAAAATCCGTACAATCCCAGCAGTAACCAGGGCCCTTGCGACACAGATGTCCGGCTGAACTTCAACACTGGCATCACCTACGACTTTCCTCGTGTGCGCTCCCTCGGCCGCTTGGGAGAGGGTTGGCAGACCGGATCTGTAGTGACGGTTACGACTGGGCGTCCCTGGACTCCGTTGATAAGCACCTCGGGCGACGAGTCCGGCCAGGACCTGGTTTACCAGAGGCCGGACTGTTCGGGAGTAAAACCGATTTACCAGTACAGTGACCCCAATAGTCCCACCATCACGAATCATGATGCGATTTTTTCCAACCCGGCCCCAAACACCATCGGGACCTGCGGTCGCAACAGTGTGCGCGGCCCCAAGTTCAGGCAGTGGGACTTTAACCTCAACAAGACCACCAAGCTCACGGAAAGGATAGGCCTCCAGATTCGTTTTGAGGTCTTCAACCTGTTGAATCACCCTAACTTCACTAGTGCGTCCCCGACCAGCGCCAAGCCCTCGAGCAGTAGTTTCTCCAAGTACGGGACTACGCCGGATATCTTCTCCGGAAATCCGTTCCTTTCTCAAGGCGGCAACCGCGCTGCGCAGATCGGAGCGAAGGTCATCTTCTGATCTTCGGCTCTGCGTTTTGGTTCCGAAAAAGGAGTCTGCTACAATGCAGGCTCCTTTTTCAATTATGCGGCGCGCCATTATCCTTTGCCTCCTGGTTCTCTCTCCCGCGCTCGCCGCGGCAGCCACAGACCGTCCCAATGTCATCCTGATCACGCTGGATACCGTCCGAGCCGACCGCATGGGTTTTCTCGGCTCCAAACTCGGCTTAACCCCCCAACTCGACGCCCTGGCCGGTCAAAGCGTAGTCTTCGATCACGCCTACTCCCAGGCGCCCATTACCCCCGTCTCTCACGCCACCATCCTCACCGGAACTTTTCCGCAATACCACGGCATCCGCAACTTCGGCGATCGCCTGCCTCCCGCCGTCCCCTTTCTACCCGACATTCTTCACGCCCAGGGCTACCACACCGGCGCCTTCGTCGGCAGCATCATCCTCGATCCGAAAAACGGCTTCGCCTCCGGTTTCGAGCGCGGCTTCGATGTCTACAACGCCGGCTTTCACCGGCAAAAGACCGGGGAGCGCCGCGAAGCTTCCATGCAGCGCCGCGGCGAGGTGACCCTGGGATTCGCGCTCGAATGGGTCGGCCAGCAAAAGGGCGGTCCGTTTTTCCTGTGGTTTCATCTCTGGGACGCCCACGACCCCTACAATCCACCCGAGCCGTTCCGCAGCCGGTTTCCCGGTGCCCCGTATAACGGCGGCATCGCCTACGTGGATTCCATCGTAGGGAAGCTGCTTGACTATCTTCGCAGCCAGGGGCTGTACGACAACACGCTGATCGCCGTCGCCGCCGATCACGGCGAATCCCTGGGCGAACACGGCGAGCTGACCCACAGTATTTTCCTCTACGACTCCACGATCCACGTGCCCCTGCTCCTGAAACTTCCTGGCAACCGTTCTGCCGGCCAGCGTGTCAGCGCCACGGCGAGCCTGGTGGACCTTGCGCCAACTCTGATCGACTCGCTCGGCCAGACGCCGCCTCCGGCCATGCAGGGCCATTCCCTCCTCCCGCTGATTGGAAATCCCCACCCGGAAAACCGACCTTCGCTGGCCACCGGCGATCACTCCGAGCGCTCTTTCGGCTGGAGCGCCCTAGTTTCCCTCCGCAACGCCAACCAGCTTTACGTACGTGCGCCAAGGCCCGAGCTTTACGATCTGTCCGCAGACCCCGGCTCGAAAACAAACCTCTATGCAGACAAGCGCGCCACCGCCGTGCGCCTGGCAGTCCAGTTAGACAGTTTCGTCAAGCGAATCAGCGAAGGGGCGCCTCAGGCATTGCAGGACAACCTCGACGAAAAAAGCCGGGAAAAGCTCTCCGCGCTCGGTTACACGGCCTCGAGTGCGACCCGGCCGATCTCCCGCATTGACCCCAAAGACCGCATCGATGTCGCCAACGACATGCACGACGCCAGCCTCGCCATCGAGGAAGGAAAGGAAGCCAGCGTCATCCCGCTGCTGCTGCACGTGGTGGAAAAAGACCCGCAAGTCCAGGCGGCCCAGTATTATCTCGGCATCGCGTACTCGCGGAACGGGAAATTTGCCAAGGCCATTCCTCCCCTGCGCAAAGCTGTCGAACTCCGGCCCGACGCGCTGATGGCCCAGTACGAACTGGCCATCTGTCTCTATGAAACCGGCGATCTCAAGACCGCCGCCGCGCATTTTGAAATCCTGGTGGAAAACCGCCCCGACTGGAGCGACGCCCGCTATTCGATGGCCTCCATTTATGCCCGTACCGGACGGCCCGAGGAAGCAGCCAAAAACCTGCTCATCGTCTTACAGGGAGAGCCGGACCACTACCGGGCAAACTTGCTCCTGGGTCGCATGCTGTTTCTGAACGGCACTTTCGACGAGGCCCTGCCCTACCTGGAAAAGGCCTCGGCGGTACAAGTCGATTCCAGCGAGGCGCATTCCTTCCTGGCCGACGATTACGAAAAGCTGGGCCGCTCCCAAGATGCCGCTGACCAGCGCGCCGAAGCCGCCCGGCTGAAGCCCCCCACCCGCTAAACGCAGCATAATCTGCAAAATCGCCGTGGAGCGATCTCCGCCGCCCAGCGGCCTTTGCTGGACAGCCGCAATACGCAACTATATAATTCGCCTTTAATTCCAGGGGTGTTCCATGATTCCAAGAAAATTCTCTTTATTGCTATCCGTCTTTTTACTGGCCGTTCCCTTGTTCGCCCAGCAACAGACTCCTGCAAAACCAAAACCGCGGGTTATCGTCGTCGGCGTCAACGGCATGGAGCTCGACATCATTCGTCCTCTCCTGCTGAAGGGCCAGATGCCGAATCTGTCAAAGGTGATCGAAAACGGCGCCTACGGAAAACTGCGCACGGTCTCCGCGCCCAATTGTCCCCGCGTCTACACCACGCTCTTCACCAGCACCAATCCGGAGGAGCATGGCGTCACAGGTTTTCTCGTCGGCGGGATCACGGCAAACACCAACATGATGAAGGAAGAGCCCGTCTGGTCAATGCTGTCGAAAGGCGGGGTCACCGTGGGCATGGCCAACGTCCCGGCCACCTTTCCCGTTATGCCCGTCAACGGCTACATGATCAGCGGGATGCTGACGCGCGGCAAAAACTGTGAAGACGGCGTGCTCTGCGCTCCCAAGCTCAGCGAAGTGATGGGCGGCGACGCTGTCTATCCGAAGAGCTTGCAAACCGAACTCCTAAAGAATGTCGGCGACTTCTATATCGACTGCGAACGCATGCCGGCCGCCAGCGATCTAAAGGGCCACGAAACGGAACTCATCAACTCCTGGCTGGATAAAGTGCAGGTCATCCGCGACCAGCAGACCAAATTGTTCGACTACCTGCTCACCACCCATCCCACCGAATTCACTTTCCTGGCCCAGTCGTGCGAAGACCGCACCGGGCACTGGCTCTATCCCATCACGCCGTTCAATGTCGGCTACAACGCAAGCATCAACAGCGTGCGCCAGGATGCCTTCCCGAACCAGTACATTGCGTTCGACAAGGTCCTCGGCTCCATCTTGAAGCACATAGACGACAACACGTATCTAATTATTTTCTCCGACCACGGCATCAAGCCCCTGCGCGAGTTCGAAGAGAAAGATCCCCACGCCCACATGGATCATGAAAAAACCACGCCCGTAATCGCCAAGCACGATTTTGCCGATGGCGACGATGTTCCCGGCTCGTTCTTCGCCATGGGCCCCGGCATTAAGCATGATTTGCGGCTGATGGGCCTGGGAGCCAGCGTGTATGACGTGGCGCCGACAATCTTGCACCTTTACGGCATCGAACAGCCAAAGCAGATGCGCGGGCGCGTTCTGACCGAGATTTTCGAGAAGCCCGATAATAAAGTAGCCGCCAAACAATAACTCGTCTTAAGGTTTCACCCTTGTAGCATAGGCTTCAGCCTGTGCTCCGAACCTTTTGTAGTGGCCGGGCTCGCCCGGCCTGTTCTTGGGGTTTCGCGGCGGGAATTGCTTTGATCTCACCGGCCGGCCGCTCACTCCGGCTGCTTCGACTCTCGCAGTTCCTTGGCCCACAATTGAGCGCGCTGCGCCTCTTGCCGCCGCCCAAGCCCGGTGTAAGCCTGCGCGAGCAGCTCAAATATCTCAGGATTGCGGTTCAAAGGTTCCGCAGCCGCTTCCAGCAACTCCGCGGCCTCCGTGAACTTTTTCCGGCGGATCAACGTCTTTGCCAGTTGGATCTGTGCTTCTGAACTTCCGGGCTGCAGCAGCACCGCCGCCTCAAACTGGTCTTCCGCCGCGTTCAAATCTTTCAAACCCAAATACACCCGCCCCAACGCAAGCCGCGCATCAAATTGCTCCGGGTTCAACTTGAGGCTCGCCAGCAGTGCGTCCCGCGCGCCTGCCAGATCGCCGCTCATCTCGAGCGCGCGTGCATATGCAAGCGCATCCGCCGCGTCATTCGGATTCGCGGCATGCGCCCGTCGCAGATAACCGGCGGCTTTGCCATAATTCCCGGAAGCCATTTCCATCCGGCCCAGTTGCCTCAGCGCAAGCGCGGAGCTTGCATCCAATTGCAACACCTTCTCCAGCGCCGCTCGCGCCTTTTCCATCTCTCCCTCCTCGGACGCCATCGTCGCCGTATGCAGCAGATTCTGCTGCTCAATTTTGTCCTTCGGATCGGGCAACAGCGAAGACTCCGGAACATCCGTAGCGCTTCCAGCGTCCGCCGCGCCTAAATATCCGAGCGCGTGCAATTCATCGATGGTGCCCGCGGATACCGCTGCGGGCGAAGCTTTTTCGGTCATGGGCGATCTGGCGCTCAATTCCGCAAGCGTTTTACGCATTTTTTGAACCGTTCCATTCCACGGCTCGTACTGGTTGTGCGATTCGCCGGGATCGCCGCGCAGATCGTACAACTCCGGCTTCGGCGCTTCGATAAACTTGTAGCCTTCCTTCCGAATCGACCGCAACGGCGCCCATCCAAACCTCAGCGGGTATTCCGTTTCACCGAAAACCGTGCGAGGAGCCGCCTCGCCGCTGCCAAGCAACGCCTCCAGAGACTCGCCATCCAGATTTGCTGGAGCGGCAATGCCAAGCAGGCTCAAAATCGTGGGCATGATGTCTGTCGTGCGGACCTGCGCCTCAACCGCCCTACCGGCTTCGCGTTCATCCGGCAACTTCACAATCAGTGGAACGTGAGTCGTCGAATCGTAAAGAAAAATGCCGTGCGTGTCTTCGTGATGCTCGCCCAGTCCTTCTCCGTGATCTCCTACCACAACGATCATCGCTCCCTCATACCATCCTTGTTTCTTCAGGTAATTCAGGAACTGCCCCAACGCCGAATCCGCGTACGCAATCTCTCCGTCGTAGAGCCGGTCCTTGTAAATTTCGGAATACGGCGCAGGCGGCTCGTACGGATCGTGCGGATCATAGAAGTGCAGCCAAACAAATTGCGTCCCGTCGGGGTGCGTGCTCAGCCACGACTCTGCGCGCTGTTCCACTTCCATGCCTCGGCGCTCGATCCGTCCCCACCGGGACTTCGTGGCCGTGTGCTCCGGAAAGTTATCGTAAAACTCGAAACCGCGATCGAGACCCGGTGCCAGGTTCTTGCTGTCCAGGATCACGGCGCCGATGAATGCCGCGCTGCGGTAGCCCCTCTTCGTCAGCAATTCCGCCAGGGTCGGATATTTGGCCGCCAAAGGGACGCCGAAGTCGCTGACTCCGTGTGAACTCGGCAAAAGCCCGGTCATTATGCTGGTGTGAGAACTATTCGTGATGGGGCTTGGTGTGAAGGCCTGCATGAAACGAATGCCTTGCTCCGCTAACAGATCCAGCGCCGGAGTGCGGATTCCCTCGTATCCATAGCAATGAACGTGGTCGGCCCGCAGCGTATCGATCGTAACCAGAAAAACGCGGGGATGCGATGCCTTTTCCGTTTCTGGCTCGTGCGCAACGCCGGCACCAGCAGCTAAACTGCAGCAGAGCAGGACAAAAAAGATCCGCATGGCAACGAGCGTATCACGGTCTGCCTCTTCCAAAACTGATCGCGACGCCCTCCCCGCGCACACAGAAAATTGGCAGCCACGGCCATGATGTCCCACGCGCGCGCCCCCATTGACCTGCTGCTGCTCCGCCTGTATCATGCGCGCATCCCAATTTCATTTATATCGGAGAGGCCCACCATGTTGAAGCGTGTGAGAAATCATGCCGCAATTTATGTCATAGCGATCGCAGTTGCCGCTCTGCTGTCGGCTCCTTGCCTGTTGCAGGCGCAGCAATCACCAATCAATCCGGACGTGTATGGGCAGCTCAAGTACCGCTACATCGGCCCCGAGGGCAATCGCGCCACCTCTGTTGCGGGAGTCCCTGGAAAACCCAACATCTGGTATGTCGGCGCTGCCTCCGGCGGCATTTTCAAAAGCACCGATGGCGGCATCCACTGGAATCCCATTTTCGACTCCGAACCCGTCGCCTCCATCGGCTCGCTGGCAGTCGCGGATAGCGACCCAAACATCGTCTGGGCGGGAACCGGCGAATCCTTTATCCGCAGCCACATCTCCGTCGGGCAGGGAATTTACAAATCCACAGACGCGGGCAAGACCTGGTCCTTGATGGGATTGGAAAAAACCGGCCGCATTGGCCGCGTGGAGATTGACCCGGCCAATCCCAACATCGTGCTGGCGTGCGCGCTGGGCCACGCCTACGGGCCGCAGCCAGAGCGCGGCGTATTCCGCACCACCGATGGCGGAAAGACCTGGGACAAAGTTCTCTTCGTCGACGAAAACACCGGCTGCTCGGACCTGGGCATGGATCCCAACAATTCCAAAATCCTTTTTGCCGGCATGTGGCAGATCGAGATCCACACCTGGGGCCGCACCAGCGGCGGGCAGGGAAGCGGTTTGTTCAAATCCACGGACGGCGGCGTCACCTGGAAGCGCCTCGAGGGTCACGGCCTCCCGCATTCTCCTGTGGGTCGGATCGCCGTGCGCGTCGCCAAAAAAGATTCCAACCGCGTCTACGCGGAGATTGAAACGGGCGACGGCGTGCCGCAGCCCAACAGCCCCGGGCAACTCGGGCAACTCTGGCGTTCCGACGACGGCGGCGACAATTGGGAAATGGTCAACTCCGACCGCCAGCTACGCGGCCGCACACATTACTACACGCGCACGGAGATTGCACCGGACAACGAG
>Ga0210406_10005424_pt1 | contig 13376 bp, 11 predicted proteins | sample IncBWC30MmetaG_FD_155454 | JGI IMG/M metagenome (GOLD analysis project Ga0210406, IMG submission 155454) | Forest soil microbial communities from Barre Woods Harvard Forest LTER site, Petersham, Massachusetts, United States - Inc-BW-C-30-M | ecosystem: Environmental > Terrestrial > Soil >... | reverse complement strand
CAACGCGTGGCATCGCCGACCGCTGGCTCTTTTTTGTGAGAGGCGGCGCCGCCTGGACCCATGAAAAGGCCGACGACGCTTTCACGACCCCTGCGGCCATGATCGCCGTCGATCCCAGCGCGACCACGACCAGGACCGGCTGGACGGTCGGCACTGGCGTGGATTGGGCATTCGCGCCTCATTGGTCAGCGAGCATCGAATACAATTACTACGATTTCGGCACCCACAGCCCCACGCTGACCGACGCCAACGTGTTCGTGAGCGGACTCAACCTGAGGGACAAGATCCACGCAGTGACCACCGGCGTGGACTATCATTTCTGACGCTCTTTGCACGCGCAGCCTTGTCGCCGCTCTCAAGCGGCGACAGCACCATGCCCTTGAGCGCGGCTCATTGAGAGCGCCGCATAGGGTGGGCAAAGCGTCAGCGTGCCCACCGCTTTCACGAGATCGCGAATAGATGGTGGGGACTGCGCGATGCGCCCTTGCCCAGCCTGCGATCTACGCTTGGTAAAGCTTTGTCTCAACCGACGATCGCTCCACTTCATTTGCTCCGGGCGCTTCCTATCCAACCAAATGGTTACGCAACCAAACTTGACCGAGTTGATCGGTTGATGGTTTGAACCATCAAAATCGACTGGAGCAACGCGAGTCCGATATTTCCGAGAGAACTCGCGGCCCCAGCCAGGGCTCCGATCGTTCCAATCAACACGGATCGATCATTTCGCTGCGGCGGTGTAGGTTGTGAACAAGACCGTGAATCGACTACCCGTCGGAAAGGCATTGCTCTTTTTGATTCTTAGCACCCTCATTCTCAGCACCGGGGCGGCCCTTGCGCAGGCGACGGATCAAGGTGCGAGCGGACTGAGCGGATCGCAACCGGACACGATGACCTTCGAGGGCGTTCCGCCAAAGCCAGAGCTTGCATTTATCACTGGCAATGCGTGGGTCTTGTACGCAAGCGGTCCAATTGACGAAGACGCCGCCAGAAGACTGGAAGCCTATTTGACATCTCACCACGTGCCTCTGCGGTCGCACATCTATTTGGACTCTCCCGGTGGAAACCTCTCTGCCGGCATGGAGCTCGGAAGAGTCATCCGAAAATATGAACTGACAACGGATGTTGGTGCCAGGACGTCCGGCGCTCCGACGCGCCATGACGTCGCTCCCGGAGGGTGCTTCAGTTCGTGTGCATTGGCTTTTCTCGGCGGACGATTTCGTTATCTGATGAAGGACTCCCATTATGGAGTACACAGATTTGCTTTCCGAAATCCGGCGCCGAATGGGGTGGACATTGCGCAGATGGCGTCAGCCGCCATCGTTCAATATCTACGAGATTTGGATATCGACACAAGGTTGTTCACCTTCGCAAGCTCTGCCGGGGAATCCGAAATCTTTGAACCAACCCGGTCGCAATTGAAGGAGCTGAATGTTGTCAATGACGGTGAGACCCGGGCCACTTGGACAATCGAAAGCATTCCCGATGGAATTTACCTCAAGGGCGAGAGAGATACCGTGTTCGGTATCAACAAATTCATTTTGACCTGCGAATCCAAGCGCATTGGCCTCCTCGTTATTTTTGATCCTCGACATCATGAAGAAGAGGTGCTTCGCTTTACGGTCGACTATCTCGTTCTCGATGGTTTCAGAGTTCGCATCGATCACGCCAGAAGTTCTCGTGGGGTAAGGAATGGCTGGATCAATGCCGCCTACCGGCTGACGGAACCGCAAATCTCCGCCATTGCCAAGGCAAAAACTGTTGGAGTTGAAATGCTGCTGACAGCGGACGCTTCGATCTTTTTCGGCTTTGACGCTATGCCTGTCGGCAGCGGAGCCGATAAAATCAAGGGATTTATCCGATCCTGCAGGGGAAGCTGATTGTTTGGCGGCAAGGCGGCGCCGCTGCCGGAAGCTTTTCCCTCGTCGCAGCGGAACGTAACGCGATGCGCTAATCGACATCGTGCTTGGGTCAACGGCGGTGGGCATGGCGCGATGCGCCTTTGCCCACCCAACGAGTCACCCTCGCAATGACGCTGCTGCTGCAATGTCGGATGATGCGCCGACCCGTGCAGGCATCGGCGCGCGCGATGGCGCGCCGCGCATTACGCGTAGCGGCCGTGGCAGTGCTTGTACTTCTTGCCGGAGCCGCAGGGGCAATCCTCGTTGCGGCCGACCTTGCCCCAGCTCGCGGGGTTCTTGGAATCGCGCGCGGCGGCGGTCGCGGCGTTGGCCTGGGGCACCAGCGAAACATTGGCGAAGGCCATCTCGTCCTCGCCGGTGTTGGGATCGAACTTGTGCGCCTCCATCGCCGGCAGGACCGGCGCCTGCTCTTCCGGCGGAACGATCTCGACGCGCATCAGCTGCGCCGTCACCGCCTCGCGCAAATGCGCGATCATCGCCTCGAACAGGCTGAAGGCTTCCGACTTGTATTCCTGCAAGGGATCGCGCTGGCCGTAGCCGCGCAGGCCGATCACCTGGCGCAGATGATCGAGCATGATCAGATGCTCGCGCCACAGATGATCCAGCGTCTGCAACAGAATGGTCTTCTCGACGTAACGCATCACGTCGGGACCCCATTGCCCGACCTTGGCCGCCATGTGCTCGTCGACGCGCTTCTCGACGCGCGATAGCAACTCCTCGTCGGCGATGCCCTCTTCCTTGGCCCATTGGTCGACCGGCAGCTCGATGCCGAGCACGCGATTGAGCTCGTCCTTCAGACCGGCGACGTCCCACTGCTCGGCATAGGCATGTTCGGGCACATGCTTGACGACGACGTCCTCGACATAAGCGTGGCGCATGTCGGCCACCGTCTCGGCGACGCTCTCGTCCTTCATCAGGTCGATGCGCTGATCGAAGATCACCTTGCGCTGGTCGTTCTGGACGTTGTCGAATTTCAGGAGGTTCTTGCGGATGTCGAAGTTGCGCGCCTCGACCTTCTGCTGCGCCTTCTCCAGCGCCTTGTTGATCCAGGGATGGATGATGGCCTCGCCTTCCTTCAGGCCGAGCCGGGTCAGCATCGTATCGAGCCGGTCGGAGCCGAAGATGCGCATCAGATCGTCTTCCAGTGACAGGAAGAATTTCGAGCGGCCGGGATCGCCCTGACGGCCCGAGCGGCCGCGGAGCTGATTGTCGATGCGGCGGGATTCGTGGCGCTCGGAGCCGATGATGTAGAGCCCGCCGGGCCGGGACGCCGTCTTGGCTGGCTTGCCACCCTTGGCCGGCTCGACCTCGATCGAATCCTCGGCCTTCAGCACGATCTCGCGGAAGCGCTCGACGTCGGCCCTGATCCGCTCGATCTTCTTCGCCTTCTCCGCTTCGTCGGTGATGCCGACGGTCTCCTGCTGGATCCGCATGTCGAGCGAGCCGCCGAGCTTGATGTCGGTGCCGCGGCCGGCCATGTTGGTCGCGATCGTAATCGCGCCGGGCACGCCCGCCTCCGCCACGATATAGGCCTCCTGCTCGTGGAAGCGCGCGTTCAAGACCGCGAACAGCTTTGCCGGCTTGCCCGCGCGCGCCGCCGCGTACAGTTTATCAAGCGCGCCCGGATTGCCGAAATCGATCTGCTTGTAGCCATGCTTCTTCAGATATTCGGCCAGCACTTCCGACTTCTCGATCGAGGCCGTGCCGACCAGCACCGGCTGCAGCCGCGCATTCGCCCGCTCGATCTCGGCCAGGATCGCCGCGTATTTTTCCTTTTGCGTCCGGTAGACCTCGTCGTCCTCGTCGAGACGCGCCACCGGAAGGTTGGTCGGGATCTCGACAACTTCGAGCTTGTAGATGTCGAACAATTCGTCCGCTTCGGTCGCCGCCGTGCCGGTCATGCCGGCGAGCTTCTCATACATCCGGAAATAATTCTGGAAGGTGATGGAAGCGAGCGTCTGGTTCTCCGGCTGCACCGGCTGATGCTCTTTCGCTTCCAGCGCCTGATGCAGGCCTTCCGAATAGCGGCGGCCCGGCATCATGCGGCCGGTGAATTCGTCGATGATGACGACCTCGCCGTCGCGAACGATATAGTCCTTGTCGCGGGTGAACAGCGTGTGCGCCCGCAGCGCCTGGTTGATGTGGTGCACGACCGAGACGTTCTCGACGTCGTAGAGCGAGTCGCCCTTGAGTTGGCCGGCCTCGCGCAGCAGCGTCTCGATCTTCTCCATGCCGGCTTCGGTCAGCGTCACCGTGCGCTGCTTCTCGTCGACCTCGTAATCGGACTTTTCGAGCCTTGGGAAGAAGGTGTCGATGGTGTTGTAGAAATCGGAACGATCGTCGAGCGGACCGGAAATGATCAACGGCGTGCGCGCCTCGTCGATCAGGATCGAGTCGACCTCGTCGACGATGGCATAATAGTGCCCGCGCTGGACCATGTCCTCCAGGCGGTACTTCATGTTGTCGCGCAGATAGTCGAAGCCGTATTCGTTGTTGGTGCCGTAGGTGATGTCGCAGCCATAGGCCTGCTTGCGCTCGGCATCGTCGAGGCCGTGGACGATCACGCCGGTCGTCATGCCGAGGAAGGAATAGATCTCGCCCATCCAGGCGGCGTCGCGGCGGGCGAGGTAGTCGTTGACGGTGACGACATGAACGCCTTTGCCCGCGAGCGCGTTGAGATAGACGGCAAGCGTTGCGACCAGCGTCTTGCCTTCGCCGGTCTTCATCTCGGCGATATCGCCCTCATGCAGCACCATGCCGCCGATGAGCTGGACGTCGAAATGGCGCTGGCCGAGCGTGCGCTTGGCGGCCTCGCGCACGGTCGCGAATGCCGGGACAAGGATGTCGTCGAGCGTCTTGCCCTCGGCGAGCTGCTTCTTGAACTCCGCGGTGCGCCCCTTCAGCGCCTCATCCGAAAGGGCGGCAACTTCCCCTTCAAGCGCATTGATCGCATTGACGCGGGATTGATACCCCTTGACCCGCCGGTCATTGGCGGAGCCGAAGAACTTGCGGGCGAGCGCGCCGATCATGCCGAATTCCTCTCCTCGCAGTTCCGCATTGCGGCCGCGACGCGACCTGCTAAATCACCCGATCAACTCACCGTGACGCGCCGCGGCGCCGTACGGGACCCGGCAGCATCCGCTCAATGAGTGGGAATTCAGCAGTCTGGGTTCAACGGCCAAAAACGCAGCAAAATGAATGCTATCGCCATTTGGCGCGATCACGCACAGATATGGCCGGGGCTGGGGCTTGTCAACGGCGGCCACAAAAGGTCGATGCCGCTGTTTTTGAAGCTGAAACCGCGCGCAGCGCAAAATCTTTTTGAGGTTAGGAAACTGTCATTTGCCACCGCCCGCTCATTTCCGTAACTCCTATCCGTAGGTCCTGCCCGGCTCACCACAGCCGGATCGTCAGCCTCGCAATCGGCCCGGGCGGCCGGGAACCGATCAAGGAACTGCTCAAGAAACCAATCAAGAAACCGTCCGGGAAGCCGTGCAAGAAACCATGCAAGGACACCACGGAAGAACACCAGGACGGCAAACTTTGACCGGAAACCGTGCCGGGAACCATGATTTTGACAGAGTTTCGCGTTGCCAAGGTCCCCTGATTGGGCGAGTGTCCCGCCGCCCGAGTGAGCCATCCCCACAAGATAAAGGATTTTCCATGACCACCTCGTTCTCGGTAACGAAAAGCGCTCCGCGCGTCGGCTTTGCGCTGGCGGCCTGTCTTACCCTGGCGCTGGTCGCAGGTCCCGTGCGAGCCGAAGACAAAGTGCTCGCCAAGGTCAACGGCTCCGAAATCCGCCAGAGCGATCTTGCACTCGCCGAGGAAGAGCTCGGCCCGAGCCTCGCCCAGATGGACCCGGCGACCAAGGACGAAAACGTGCTGTCGTTCTTGATCGACATGAAGATCGTCTCCAAGGCCGCCGAAGACAAGAAGGTCCAGGACACTGACGACTTCAAGAAGCGCCTCGCCTTCACCCGCAACCGGTTGCTGATGGACAGCCTGCTCGCCAGCGAGGGCAAGGCGGCCACCAACGACGACTCCATGAAGAAGGTCTATGAGGAAGCCTCCAAGCAGATCGCGGGCGAAGAGGAAGTTCACGCCCGCCACATCCTGGTGGAGACCGAGGACGAAGCCAAGGCGGTCAAGGCCGAGCTCGACAAGGGTGGCGATTTCGCCGAGCTCGCGAAGAAGAAGTCCAAGGACCCCGGCGCCTCCGACGGCGGCGACCTCGGCTTCTTTACCAAGGACCAGATGGTGCCGGAGTTCTCCCAGGCGGCCTTCTCGCTCGACCCCGGCAAGGTCTCCGATCCCGTCAAGTCGCAGTTCGGCTGGCACATCATCAAGGTCGAGGAGAAGCGCAAGCGCAAGGCGCCGGATTTCGATCAGGTGAAGGCCCAGATCGAGACCTATGTGACGCGCAAGGCCCAGGCGGAATATGTCGGCAAGCTGCGCGACGCCGCCAAGATCGAGCGGATGGACAAGCCGGAAGAAACCGCGGCGAAGGCCGATGCCAAGCCGGATGCCAAGCCGGACGCGGCCAAGGACGCCAAGATGGCGCCGCCGGCCAAGAAGTAAGGGTTGTCGAGAAGATTCAGGAGTCGTCGCCCCGGCCTTGAGCCGGGGCCGATACCGCGTGATGCCGCGATCGGCACGAGGCGAGTGCCGGACAAGCCGAGCCTGTCATCGTCGGCCCGCTTTCGGGGGACGACGCTGGGTGATGCGGACACCCCCTCTCCCGCCTTCGCAACGAAGGTGATACAGAGCGCTTCCTTTATTTGATCGCCGGAAGCCCTCATGTCGACAGCCGTTTCCCCACTCGCTCCGACCGATATTCCCGACATGCCCGCGATTGCGGGCGTCAAGCTCGCGATCGCGGCTGCCGGCATCCGCTATCAGGGCCGCACCGACGTGCTGCTCGCGATCCTCGACAAGGGGACCACGGTCGCGGGCGTCTTCACCAAATCGAAATGCCCCTCCGCCCCGGTCGAGTGGTGCCGGGCCAAGCTGAAGGGCGGCAAGGCGCGCGCGCTGGTGGTCAATTCCGGCAACGCCAATGCATTCACCGGCAAGTCCGGACGGCAGGCGACCTCGCTGACGGCCGCGATCGCGGCCAAGGCCATCGCCTGCAGCGCCAACGAGGTGTTTCTCGCCTCCACCGGCGTGATCGGCGAGCCGCTCGACGCCAGCAAATTCGATCGCGTGCTCGGCGGCCTCGCGGAGAGCGCCGCGCCTGACGAATGGATGGGCGCGGCCAAGGCGATCATGACCACCGACACGTTTCCGAAGGTCGCGACCGCGACCGTGAAGCTCGGCAAGGCCAAGGTCACGATCAACGGCATGGCCAAGGGCGCGGGCATGATCGCGCCCGACATGGCGACCATGCTGTCGTTCATCTTCACCGACGCGCCGATCGCGGCTCCCGCGCTGCAATCGCTGCTGAAAAACGGCGTCGAGGACACCTTCAACGCCGTCACCATCGACGGCGACACGTCGACGTCAGACACGTTGCTGGCATTCGCGACCGGCGCGGCGGGGGCGAACGGCGCGCCGAAAATTAGCCGCGCCAGCGACCCGCGCCTGAAGGCTTTCACCAAGGCGCTGCACCAGGTGCTGGCGAGCCTGTCCGAACAGGTCGCCCGCGACGGCGAAGGCGCGCGCAAGTTGGTCGAGATCATTGTCGAGGGCGCGGTGTCCAAAGCATCCGCGCGAAAGATCGCGATGTCGGTCGCGAACTCGCCGCTGGTGAAGACCGCGATTGCCGGCGAGGACGCCAATTGGGGCCGCGTCGTGATGGCGGTCGGCAAGGCCGGCGAACCCGCCGACCGCGACAGGCTCTCGATCGCCTTCAACGGCATCCAAGTCGCCAAGCGCGGCGCGCGCGATCCGTCCTATGACGAGACGCAGGTGTCGGAAGCGATGAAGCAGCCGAAAATCGGCATCAAGATCAGCCTCGGCCTCGGCAGGGGCCGCGACCGCGTGCTGACCTGCGATCTCACCAAGGAATATGTCGCGATCAATGGCGACTATCGCTCGTGAGCGCGCTGCATGGTTAATGTCAAACTCACGCTCGTGGCCGCCTGCGCGCTGATCGATGTCGACAAGCGCGTGCTGATCGCGCAACGGCCGCCCGGCAAGGCGATGGCGGGGCTCTGGGAATTTCCCGGCGGCAAGGTCGAGCCCGGCGAACGGCCGGAGCAGACATTGATCCGCGAATTGGCCGAAGAGATCGGCATCACCGTGAGCGAGCCGTGCCTGGCGCCGCTCACCTTCGCAAGCCACGCCTATGATGATTTTCATCTGCTGATGCCGCTCTACATCTGCCGGCGCTGGGAGGGCAGCGTGATCGCGCGCGAGGGACAGGCGCTCGCCTGGGTGCGCGCCAACAAGCTGCGCGATTACCCGATGCCGCCCGCGGACATCCCGCTGATCCCGCATCTGATCGATTTGTTGATGTGAAGGTTTAGGCCCGCGCCCGTCATGGCCGGGCCTGACCCGGCCATCCATCTTCTTCGGAGGAGTCGTTTTGAAGCTCGAAGGATGCGCGGGTCATCCCCGATCAAGTCGGGGACAGGCGCCCGCGCATGACGACGAGGGCGTTGCCGCAGCGTCACTCGCGCCTCGGCACACTTTTCACCGCGTCTTCCAGCCTCGCTTTCGCCGACCCCGGCCTGAGCGGCTGCGGCTGGCTTTCGTGGGGCGCCCAGCCGGACAGCCAGACAATATCGAACGTGGCGCGGATGCGGCCGTCGGCATCGGCGAAGCGCTCGGCATAGATCTGCGCCATCCGCAGCATGGTGGCGCGGCGGGTCGGTGTGCGCCGCCGTTCGACCAGAATGTTGGTCGCGCCCATGCGCCGCAGATCCTGCATCAGGGCAAACGCATTGTCGTAGCGCACCACGACACGATCGACATCGGTGACTGGCAGGGCCAGACCCGCGCGCTGCAGAAGGTTGCCGACATCGCGCAGATCGGCGAATGGCGCGACACGCGGCGACACTCCGCTTTCGCATTCGGCCTCCGCCGCCGCGAAGGATTGCCGCAGCTCGGTCAGCGTGTCGCCGCCGATCATCGCCGCCAGCAGCAAGCCGTCAGGCTTCAGCGCGCGGCGGATCTGCGCCAGCACGCCAGGAAGATCATTCACCGACTGAAAGGCAAGCGCGGAGAGCGCGAGATCGAGCGAAGCAGGTTCGAGCGGCAGCACTTCCTGCGCCGATCCCTCCAGCGCGATGCGGGCGACGGATTTGAACCGCGCGAGCGAGGCGAGCCCCTCGCCCGGCGTCCATATATCGGCAGCGTTGACAAAATCCCGTTTCACCGCGGACAGCCGCTCCGCCATATCCCCCGCGACACGATCAAGCAGAAAGGTTGCCGCACCGAGGCTCGACGCACGGTGCTGCCGCCGCGCGAGCAGCGCGCGGTCGAACAGGACGGGTGTCGTGTCGGGTGCCGGCGTCATGCCGGTTGGTTACGCCGATCGCGGCGCATCTGGCAATCGCTGCTTGAGCGGTTTTGATCGTCAAGCTATGGTTTGAGCATGATCTCCGCGCAAACGCGTTTCGGCGTTGGTCGCGAGGAAAACCGCGACACACTTTTCCGGATCATACTCTAACGTTCGTTGATGGAAGCCGAAATCGCCTGGTCCCGCTCGCTCGCGGTTCATTTGCAGACCGCGCTGGCCGCGTGCCATCGCGCTGTCAATCACGCCGCAAAGCTCGCGCTCGACATTGCGTTGCCGACGCTATGCGTGGCCTGCCGTGAGCCGGTCGATGGCGAAGGGGTATGCGCGTCCTGCTGGGCGAAACTGTCATTCATCGCGCCGCCCTATTGCCCGCGGCTCGGCATCCCCTTTGTCTACGATCCCGGCCCCGAGCTGTTGTCGATGGAGGCGATCGCCAATCCGCCGGCCTATCAACGCGCCCGCGCCGCCGTGCGCTATGACGAGGTTGCCAGCACGCTCGTGCATGCGCTGAAATATCAGGACCGTACCGATCTCGCGCCCGCGATGGGCCGCTGGATGGCGCGCGCCGGGCGCGAACTGCTCGGCGGCGCCGACATGCTGATCCCGGTGCCGCTGCATTGGCGGCGGGCGTGGCACCGCCGCTACAATCAATCGGGTGCGCTGGCCCGCATCATCTCACGCCAGAGCGGTGTACCGCTGAACGGCAACCTGCTGCAGCGGGTGCGCGCGACGCAACAGCAGGTCGGCCTGTCCCGTCCGCAACGCGCCAGCAACGTGCAAGGCGCATTCCAGGTCTCGACCGAGGGACAGTCCGACGTCCGGGGACACCGGATCATCCCGATCGACGATGTCCTGACATCGGGCGCCACAGTCGACGCTTGCGCGCGGGCGCTGCTGCGCGCCAAGGCGGCACAGGTCGATGTCCTGGTTTTTGCCCGGGTTGTCGATACCCCGAAGGCTACCATATAATTGAAGGTTCCCATATGATTGCCAGTCCCTTCAGGTCGAGACAGACATGAACGCTGCCATCGAAATCTATACCCGTCCGGGCTGCGGCTATTGCAGCGCCGCCAAGTCGCTGCTCACCCGCAAAAAGGCCGCGTTCACCGAATATGATGTGGCCAAGAACGGCAATTATCGTCAGGATATGTATGAACGCGCCGGCGCCGGCTCGACCTTTCCGCAGATCTTCATCGGCGAGACCCATATCGGCGGCTGCGACGAGCTTTATGCCCTGGATCGCGCCGGCAAGCTCGATGCAATGCTCGGAGGCGAGATGCCTTCAGGTGACGGGATGCCCGCAGGCGAAAAGGCTGCTTCATGAGCGCTGACCTGACCTTCACCGCCGCGATGGTGCAGATGCGCACCGGGCTGCTGCCCGAGCCAAGCCTTGAGCAGGGCACGAGGCTGATACGCCAGGCGGTGACGGAGGGCGCCGACTATGTGCTCACGCCCGAAGTGAGCAACATGATGCAGTTGAATCGCAAGGCGCTGTTCGAGCATCTTGCGGCCGAGGAAGACGACCTCTCGCTGAATGCCTATCGGGCGCTGGCGAAGGAATTGAAGATCCACCTGCATATCGGATCGCTGGCGCTGCGCTTCTCGCCGGAGAAGGCGGTCAACCGTTCGTTCCTGATCGGACCCGACGGCAATGTGCTCGCAAGCTACGACAAGATCCATATGTTCGATATCGAACTGCCGGATGGCGAGAGCTATCGCGAGTCCGCCAATTATCAGCCCGGCGAATCCGCCGTCATTTCCGACCTGCCCTGGGGCCGGATCGGGCTCACCATCTGCTATGACGTGCGCTTTCCGGCGCTCTATCGCGCGCTGGCGGAAGCCGGTGCTGCGTTCCTCACCGTGCCGTCGGCCTTCACCAGGAAGACCGGCGAAGCGCATTGGCATACGCTGCTCAGGGCACGCGCAATCGAGACCGGCTGTTTCGTGTTCGCGGCCGCGCAAGCGGGCCTGCATGAGAACAAGCGCGAGACCTTCGGCCATTCGCTGATCGTAGCGCCCTGGGGCGAGATCATCGCCGAGGGTGGCGTCGAGCCCGGCGTCTTCATGGCAAAGATCGATCCGTCCAAGGTCGAGACCGCGCGCAAGGCCGTGCCGTCGTTGCAGCATGGCAGGCGCTTCAGCCTGGCGGATCCCAAGGCGGGGCCCGAGCATCTGCATCTGGTGCGGGGATCGGCATGATCCGATACACGCTGCGTTGCGAGCGTAAGCACACCTTCGAAAGCTGGTTCCAGGACTCGTCGACCTATGATGCGCAAGTTGCGCGCAAGCTGGTGGGCTGTCCGGTCTGCAGCTCGGTCAATATCGAAAAGGCCATCATGGCCCCGCGGGTCGTCAGCAAGAAGGGCCGCGAGCGCGCCGAGCCGGTGCCCGCTGCGCCTACGCCCGCGCCCGCGGAAGCCGCGGCAAGCGCATCGACGCCGCTGTTGATGGCGCAGGAGCGCGAGCTGCGCACCAAGCTGAAGGAATTGCGCGACCATATCGTCAAGAACGCCGATAATGTCGGCGAGCAGTTCCCCAACGAAGCGCGCAAGATGCACTACGGCGACATCGAGCATCGCCCGATCTATGGCGAGGCCTCGCCCGACGAGGCGCGCTCCCTGATCGACGAAGGCATCGAGGTCTCCCCGCTTCCGGTGCTCCCGGAAGACAGGAATTGACGCGCTAGAGCGTTTTCGAGCGAAGTGGGTACCGGTTCGCGTGAAGAAAACGCGTCAAAACAAGAGGCTAGAGCCTCCGTTCCGATTCAATCGGAACGGAAAAGGCTCTAGAGCATGATGTCATCATGCTCTAGCTCTTTGTTTGAGCATGATCCCTCGGGTCAAGCCCGAGGGCATGCTTTTCGGAAAACCGGTTTCCACTTTTCCGGATCATGCGTCTCAAGCGCTGACCAGCAGCGCCACGCCGATCACGATCAGCACAATGCCGAAAAATTCGCGCGCCGACATTGGCTGCTTGAAGGAGTAATAGGCCACGGCTTGCGCGAACAGCACCTCGACCAGCGCCAGCGTGCGCACATTCGCCGCCGCGGTGAGTGCAAACGCCAGGAACCAGAATTGCGAGGCGAATGCGCCCATGAAGCCCGCGAGCATCGAGGGCTTCCACAGGCCGAGGATCGCCCGCAGGATTTTCGGCGCGCGCCATAGCAGATAGATCGTCAGAATCAGCGTCTGCACGAACAGTCCCCACACCAGCGTGTAGGAAGCCGCGGTGACAAAGGAGACGCCCTCCACCGTGAGGATCGCGCCGCGGAAGCCGACCGCCGACAGCGCGAACACCGCGGCAGCTCCCAGGCCCAGCGCCGTCGGGCGCAGATCGGCGAAGCCTTTCCCCCCACCGGGACGCAGCGCCGTGATGACGACGCCAATCGTCGCGATCAGAATCGCAATCACCTTGGTGGTGGTCAGGTGATCGCCAAGGAACACGAAGCCGAAGATTGCCGTCTGGATCGCCTCGGTCTTCATATAGGCCGTGGTGACCACGAATGAGCGAGCGTTCATCGCAAGCAGCATCAGGCCCGTGCCGACGATCTGGCTGAGCGCGCCGAGCGCGAGCCAGGGCCAGAACGCCGCCGTCGGCCACGGCAGCTGGTCGCCGGTCGCAGCGATGGCAACGGCGAAGAAGACGACCGAAAACGGCAGACCGAACAGGAAACGGATATTGGTCGCGCCCCAGGTGCCGAGCGGCCCTGTCAGATGCCGCTGCATCGCGTTGCGAGCGACCTGCCCGAGCGCAGCGATGATGGTGAAGGGAATCCAGAGCGTGGCGACGGAGAACATGAATGAAGGGACTTGCCGGCTGAAGGCCGCCACCGTGCCGTCCGCAGCGCGCGCGGTCAACTAGAACCGTGCATGACAGGATTGCACGAACTACAAAATTCGCTGGCGTCCCCCGCCGCGCGCTCAGCAATGCGGGCCGGCGGTTATGGGTCCCTGCGTTCGCAGGGACGACGGCGGATATGATTAAAACATCTC
>Ga0210406_10005423_pt1 | contig 13379 bp, 14 predicted proteins | sample IncBWC30MmetaG_FD_155454 | JGI IMG/M metagenome (GOLD analysis project Ga0210406, IMG submission 155454) | Forest soil microbial communities from Barre Woods Harvard Forest LTER site, Petersham, Massachusetts, United States - Inc-BW-C-30-M | ecosystem: Environmental > Terrestrial > Soil >... | reverse complement strand
GCATCATCGTGAAGAACGGTCAGGTTACCTTGGAGGGCGTCGTGGACAGCGAAGCCGACAAGAACCTGGTCACCCTTCGCGCCAACAGCGTCCCTGGAATCTTTTCGGTGACCAATAATCTGCAAGTTGTCCCCGCACAATAGGCTCTGAAGTGGGCTCTCGTACGAGTTTGGCATGCCCGCATATTGCTGGAGTGGCAGCGGGTGTGTGGAATGCCTGGCGTCACCGAAAGGTTGGTGGCTTCACCTTCGGTGGAGTGCGGCCACATCGGATGCTGCGATGGCTCTCCGAGCCAGCATGCGTCCAAGCATTGCGGGCGCGACCGGGCACCCGATCATTGGGAGCTTCGAACCGATCTGAACGTGCGCCATTTTCACGAGAAGCTGAGTGACCAGCGCCAGATCGAGCCGAGCTACAGCAGGGTGAAGCAGGCCTTGCAAGGCGCGGATTGCAGCGCGAGCGTCGCTGATCCTGGCCGTGGCAGCCTCTCTCAATCGAATGGCCAGAAACCCTTCAAACCCCAAACGACTGACTTGACCCCTGAGTGCCCCTGACTCTGCAATGGCATTTGTTGGCACAACTTCGCCTTTCCACTCCCTACTTCTGTCGAGGATTGGGGATCGCGGCATGCGCCACAATCTTCCACTCTCCTTTTATTCTCTTTACCACCATAAGGTAATTGCCTTCGGCAACATGATGAGGAAAACTTTCGTTGTATATCCCCGTGTCGTACCCAAGGTCTCCGGAATGTTCCGCGTGCAGGCTTTCGAGAGTGTAATTGCGAGCCTGAACAAGAATGGAGCGCTTCAACTCGGCCAGGATGGAGTCACGGTTGTGAACCGAGCCGTTTCTGCGCATCAGCACCGCCTCCGGCGTGTATAAGTCTGCGACTTTGTCGGCGTGGCCGGCGTTGAACTCCTGCACCCATGTGTCGCGAAGTTTCTTCATCGCTGTGGCGAAGTCTTCAGTTCTGGTGGGTTCTCCGCTGGTAGCGGCCTTCTCGGGTGCCTGGCCTAATAGAACAGTGGTGCCAAGCACTATGACAAGCATTACGAGACGTAAATCCCTGGTGCGGTGCATTTTTACCTCCTCGCGTAGGATGACAAAGTTGGGTTCTTGCTGCAACCGCGTGAATTTGTTTCTGATTTGACCTTCCACGCAGGGTGCGGTGGCAAGTATCAGCAGGCAGCATTTGTAAAGCCGAGCCACCGGGCTAGGGCTCAAGCCGAGTTATCCCTCTTTCTGGAAGCTTCGCGCTCTGCGTCCGCGAGCAGTGCCCATGCGAGTTCGGCATCGGCGTTGTGCACCCATAGAATTATGTCTGCCGGCAATCCAGGAAGAGGCATTGGGCTCAGTTGCAGGCGATGTTATTGAAGCGCAGCAGACCGCAAGCCAGCTCGGCATCATCCCAGCGCTGGAATCGATCCAATTCAAGGCGATTATTCGGATCGACGTGGCGCAATGCTAGATCATCCTCGACGGAATTGCGCGCCGGACTCTCTCGCCGCGTCCAGGGGAGCGACGCAGGTTTCGCAATATTTGGCATCCGCCCTGTTTATGGTTCCACAACGGCTGCATACTCGTTCCAATTCCATTGTTTTGGCCCTCGTCAATTATTCGGCGGATAGAATGGCCTGGCAATTCCACACAAGATTGATCTCGCGTGCCGAGAGAAGGACGTAGAACACGGTCCCTCCCGGGCTGTAGTCTTCTGTACGACTTCAGCGATACAAGCCTCCGGGCGCTTATTGTGGGATCCGCCGAGACCCTCGGCGAAAGTCGTAGTCGCTGATTCCCCAAACCGCCCACTGACTCCTGCGTCTGCCTGCGGATCTCCGGCTCCGACTCACGAGGAATTGTCGCGGGCAGCGTGGAGAAATAACATTTGCAAGTCACAAAACGCTTAACAGCGGCATTCTTATGTTGGGTCGTGTCCGACAGGGCACACCAGTCAAAGGATATTCCCATGACACAGACAGCGGACACCTCGAAGGATCTTGGCAAGGCCCCCGTCACCGCAAGAACACTCAGCGTCCAAGCCCAGGCCGGCATCGAGAAACAGCGCGCAGAAGCGCGACAAGAAGCCGACAAGATTCTCGACAGAGAAGCGATCGCCGTCATCGAAGAGACCCAGCGGGCGATTGATGCCATCGCTGCGAACACGACGAGCGAAGCGCTCGCAGCTCTTGAGCGTGCGTCGGGCAAAATCGACATGCTACTTGCGCGCAACCCGTCAACCGCACTGATTCCCGTCAGCCACGAGGTCGTTGTTTTCGATACGGCCCCGCAGGACATCCAGGCCATCAACAAAATTGGCGAAGCAGTCGACGCGGTGATCGCGTCGGAAGACTATCCGGCGGCGCGGGAACTCCTCTACGGATTGATGAGCGAACTTCGAGTCCGAACCTACAACCTGCCGCTCGCTACTTATCCCGCAGCCTTGGCGGAAGCTGCGCGCCTGCTTGACCAGAAGATGAGCGACGAAGCGCGAATCGTGCTGATGATGGCCCTCGGCGCCTTGCTAGCCATCGACCAGGTGACCCCGTTACCGTTACTGGTGGCGCGGGAAGCGATCAATCAAGCGGAGGCCCAGCGCGACAAGGACAAGGAAATCGCACCGGCATTACTGGATACGGCACGGTACGAATTGGACAGGGCAATGGCACTCGGATATTGGGCTCACGAACCCGAATACAAAACGATGAAGGACGAAATTTCGAATATTCAGAAGCAGCTCAAGAAAAATGAAGATACTTCGCCGTTCTTCTCGAAACTTCAGGACGGACTGTCAGCGTTCATGGCCCGTTTGTCGAAAGGCAAGCAATCGCGCCACGACAAGTCTCAGCCCAAACAATCACAGCCCGAGGAACGAGCTGCTTGACGAGGTGAATATGGCAGTCGAACTGAACAGGACGTCATTCGAGTACGCCAAAGAACTCGTCACCCAGGGAAAAGTTGTGGTGGACCAAAGAGACGCGTGGAGCGAAGACCAACCGTCCACCCAAAAAGAAAACGAGTTCATCGATGCGCACGGCTATCCGGAATACGCGAAGTGGCACCTGGGAATCGACGACGAGCAAGCCGAAAGTACCAAGAAGAGATACAAGTTTCCTTATGGCGATTTCAACAAAGTCCACCGCTGCGCAGTCCTTTCCGCCGAGAGTCGGGCAGGACAATACAAACATCTTGATATTGAGCGCGCGGCCGCGCACTTACATGGCATGATCGAAGAGTTCAGGGAGAAGGTCGCGTGAGACCAACTTAAAGGCGCTCTGCAACGGGCTCAACGGGGAACCTTTCTTGCTTCTTCGCGAGCTATCAAAGCAAAGGGGCAGCCCAGACGAGCTGCCCCCAAACGCGAAGGTCTGCAGAGCCTACTGGGTTACTCGCAAGATCATCTCCGTCCCGCTGTCCAAGTGCATGTTGCTCCCCTGAGAACTGATCACGGAAGCATTCGTGGAAGTCGAGGTTAGCGTCGACAGGCTCATGCCGGGCAAACCGATGACACCTTGGCTGGTCGCAGATAAGGAACCGGAGGCAACCTGTGGCTGCGGTGCTGCTGGTGGCTGGCAAATCATCCGCCATAGCAGCCGCGCTCGCTTGACTCCTGCCAATCGCTTGAATACCCAGCGCCAGACGGATCTCGGTTCCGTTCTTCAAAATCGCGTGGTCGAGCGCAATTTCCAACTCGGACGTGGCCTGGTCCTTGCTGCGTTCAGCCACAAGAAACCCGAACTGCTGGATGGTGTTGTGCTGCAAAGAATAGCACCTAAATAGAGAGTAGACATTTCGCCATCACCAGTTCAACGAGAGCTTGCATGCCACCGGCAGCCAGCCTCTTCATGTCATTCTCTATCACAGCCTTGAAAGGTTGTTTGTCTTTCCACCCCGGTTGGTGGGTCGCCAAGGCGCGGATACGGTCCAGAACGAAAAGCCCTTGAAACGGGAATGGCTGCTCGCACCAGAGCGTCCCATCGTTGTCGAAGACCGCGATCCGTTCCGGCACAGGCACGAAGTCCTTCCCGCCCCTGACGCCACATCCAGTACAGATGCGCCGCCAGCTTGCGAGCCATGGCTACCTTCGCGATCTTCCGTCCTCGTCGCATGGCGAGATGACGGAAGGCATTAAGCTACCAATGATCAGCGCACTCTAACTAGCCAGGGCTTCGCCCTTGATATCCCCCTCCAAAACGAGAACGAAATTCCCGTTTCGAGGGATATAACGGACTAAGGTGCAATCAAAACGGCTAAGGAGATCGACCTTGAGGAAGCATAACAATTCTGGAAAGAAGAGTGAACCGACATTGAAGCCGACAAAGTCGCTCGGCAAAAGCACCACTTCCCTGCTAGTGCAAAATCAATTCCGAACCCCGGCTGGACCCAAAGCTAACTCTCGAGCGAAATTGCAGCCTCGCTCCATCGCGATTGTGGCGATTCAAATCGGTTCAGTACGGTTGCCGGGGTTTGCGGCGCCAAGGCCGCCTATTCGCCGCGATACAGTTCTGATACCCAAGCATTAATAATGACAAACTGCTTACAACTCCATGACACAAGCAACAATTGCATCGACTTAACTGGTGTCAAACTGGGGGAAGTCACCAGGACACGCTTGCGAACCCGCTGCCGTCGGTCGCTAACGATGCCGCACAGCTTCCATAGACCGACTGGGGCCCAGATCCGAGGGCGCGAGTGCAGGACACGAACGGAATCCTTTACGGAACTAGCATTCGTGGGACGGAAATGCCTGCCATGCCTGCGGCGGCACCTGTGGCACGATCTTCAGCCTGTCTGTTGGTCTTTTCCCCGTTTCTCCGGCTCTGTTTGGAACAGCTGTCAATATTCTGAGCACCGGTCTGCCAGGGCCACCAGCTCCGGTTAACGGCACAGCGGTGACTCCGGGGCGGACTCGACCAACGAAAACGTCGGAATGGAGGGTATCAAGTGAGACTTGGGAAGCTGGCTTTGGGAATACTAGCGGCCTCGGTGGCGGTCGTTCCAAATACGCTTCGCGCGCAAAGCAAACCGATCGATCTGAACAAATCCAGCTTAACGATCAGAGTGTTTAAGTCCGGCGTGTTCTCAGCGTTTGCCCACGACCACGAAATACGAGCCGGGATTCGCGAAGGGGAGATCGATTCTTCTGCCCATCCCAGCGTGCAACTGCGCGTGAACTCGGGCAAGATGGGAGTACTGGACCCGGACATCTCGGAGGACGACCGGGCAAAGATCCAACATACGATGTTAGGACCAGCGGTTCTCGATGCCGAGCATTTTCCAGAAATTTCTTATCATTCCACCGCCATAACCAAATCTGGGGATAATCACTGGGAGGTGCGCGGAAATCTGACCTTGCGTGGAAAGACTCAACCAGTTGTGGCAGCGGTTTCTTTCGAGAGCGGACACTATCGCGGTTCGGCATCTTTCAAGTTGAGCGCTTTCGGCATAAGCCCCATACGGATCGCGGGTGGAACCGTCAAGGTTAAAGACGAAGTCAAAATAGAATTTGATATTCTTCCGGCTCCATGAAGGGCTGGCTCTTCGTTTCGACCTGAACCAGAATGCCTCACATTGGCACCATGACCACAAGCGGTCAAAGTCTGGTCGGGAAGCGGGGATGCAACTTTTGTCCTTCCGCCGCTGACAACCTGGTCACGGCCTGTGCCGACGAGCGCCCGGACCGACAGTGGGCTGCAATGTTGGTCAGCCGCGACCAGTCCAACGATCACGCGCTAAAGGTGGTTTTCAAACGATCCAGGGACCGGACGCGACCGGCATTTCTCCGGTTCGGTGGCTCGCTTCACGTTCGGATCGGCTGAATACAAACGGCACCCGGAAGGCGTATTGAGCCACGCCGATCCCGACGGACCGCCCTCCAAGTCGGAAGATCAGCGGCGGCGCAAATACGCTATACCGTTGCCATGGCTCCATCACGGTTCTCCGCGGCTCCATCGGAGAACCGTAAAAGCTGCCAGATTCGGAGCACCGGACGATTCGTGCCGTCTCCCTAGAAGCTGACTTTCAAGGCCAGCTGAACTTGCCGCGGCCCAGTGGGCGCCATCCGCTGGATTATCCCGAAGTTGGGATCGCCAACATTGAGTGTACCGTCGCCATAAGGGCCGGGGGTTCCCAGACTAAACAGAGGGTGGTTAAACGCGTTTTGCGCCTCCAGGCGCACCTCCAGGTTGACGCCTTCATGCGCTTTGGCTAGCAGGAACTGTTTGATCAATGACAAATCGCTGGTAAAGCTGAGCGGTGATCGAACGGATGCGATGGTCCGTGGGGCATCGCCCAGAGTAAACGGATCCGGCTGTTGGAAGACCTGAGGATTGGCGAAAAAGTTGTCCACCCAGTCGGGACCATAGTTGCGCCGCGGCGTGCCGACGATATTGGGCCGCTGGCTGCCGTAGGTAGGTATCGGTGTTCCGCCGTTCGAGACGGTGATGGCAAGCGGCCGGCCGTCGGCGACCTGCCAGATACCGGCGGTCTTCCAGCCTCCGATCACGGCTTCGAGCGCTCGCGGCATGTTGCCGAGCAGGGCCTTACCGTGCCCGAACGGTAGATTGTAAACGTAGCTGAATTTCAGCACGGAGGGTGTGTCGAAGGTGGACAAGCTCCGCTCCAGCCCCGGCTTGTTGGGATCCTGGATACTAGTGAAACTGCCCAGCCAGGTCACGTTGTCGTCGCCAATCGAGGCATCGTCAATGGATTTCGACCAGGTGTAGTTGACGATAAACTCCAGGCCATTGCTGAAGGCTTTTTTCGCGCTGAGCTGCAATCCGTGATAAATCGAGTTCGCGATCATCTGCACGTCGGTGCTCACCCCGGTGAATTGCGGATCGGGTAATTCCAGCTGATAGCCCGGCACCGAACTCGACATAGTGCTGTTGGGATCGGTGATGATCCCGAAAAAGGGGTTGCAGGTGGGTGCGCAGTTGGGCGGGTTCGTGTACAGAGTATTGAGGGCGTTCATCTGAGGCGTATTCCCAGCGTAACGCTCCACCCACGGCCCCAGGATGTTCAGTTGGTTCGCGCCACTGAAGGGGAGATGCGTTCCTTTCTTTCCCAGATATTCTGCGTCGACCACCACGTTCCACGGCATCTGGCGTTCGATTCCAATACTCCAGCTCTGCTCATAGGGGGTTTGGTCTGCGGCCCGTGTGCGGAGCGGACCGTTTGCGTTGTAACCGACGTCATTCAACAGACCAAGCGCGCTTCCCGGCGGCTGAATCAATCCGTTCGGGAAGGGATTACTCAGATGGAGGTAGGGTGTGGCTCCATCATTGTTATAGGTAGTGATCATGTTGGTGTATTGGTCGAAGCCCTGGCCGCCGTAGGGCACGACTCCGCTGGCGCCGGAACGCGACTGGCCGTAATAGATGCCGTAACCTCCACGCACCACCATTTTCGGCGCAAACTGGTAAGCAAAACCAAAACGCGGCTGGATGTCACTCCAATCGGTCACATAGTTGGTTCGCACTTTTGAGCTGGCAAACACTTCGCCGCCGAGTAGTGGACGAGTGACGTCGTTGCCGCTGATCGGGTCGGTGTACGAGATGCTCCCGTTGTTCAGCGGGCTCACCGCAGTCGGATCAAACCAGTTTTGCCGGTTGAAGCGGTCGGTGCGAGGCAGAGAAACGTCGTAGCGCAGGCCCAGGTTCAACGTCAATTTGCGCGTGACCTTCCAATTGTCCAGGGCAAAAGTGGCGTATTGGTAATTCTCGGTTGCGGGCTGGAACTGGGTTTCGTAGAACCCGCTTTGGACCTGGCCCATGAGGAAGCTCGCCATGCTGTCTCCGCCGGCGGTCGTTCCATCCGCGCATTGCGAGGTACCTTCGACAGACGGGCAAACTGAGCTGCCCCGATTATCGAAATTGAAATAGCCCAGCGGGGCGTTGGTCTGAATGTAATTCTGTTGGTGCAATCGGCCCTCGAATCCGAACTTCAGTTCATGCGAGCCGTGTATCTTGCTCACAATCGCACCCAGTTGACCGGTAAGTTGTCCCTGCTTGTAGTTGCCGTAAGGATCGTTCCCTGCATTGGGAAAGCCGGCGTTGAGGTAATCGTTCATGAACATAGCGGGAACGCCGTTGAAGCCATTCGACTTCAGATACGAGGGAAAGCCCAACGTGCTCAGGGGATCGGAATTCAGGCTGGAATTATAAGCAAAGATCCGCATAGCGCCGCGCGTGATGCCAAAGGTTGTGGTCAGCAGCAGCGTGGGGTTGAAGGTGTGGGTGTCGTTGATCGCGAAAACATGGGCAGTGCTCTTGTCGGATCCGCTTCCACAGGGATCAATGACGGTCTTGAAGCAGTCGAAGGGAACCGCCGAACCCCTTTGCTGGGAGTACTTGGCGCTCACCTGGTTCTTTTCGCTCAAGCGATGATCAATCTTCACATCGAATTGGTCGTTCGAGTTGGGAGTTGCGCCGGAAGCGATCCAGTTATCGTACAAGCTGCCACCGGGAATGTTGGCAGCTGGAAATAGATTCAGAACTTTCTGGGCCACGGGGTCGATCAGATTGCCCGGAACCCCTGGCGGGGGCTGAAGCTTACTCGGCAGATTGGGATTCCCCGGGCTCACGTACACATCCATGCGGTTGTTAGGAATGAAGGCGTTGCGCACGGCGCCGCCATCGGTGGAGTTGTAGGTGCCCGAATAGGGATCCCAAAGCTGTCCGGAATTGAGCGGTGTACCGTTCATCATGCACATCCCCGTCGAGTCAAAGGATCCGCCCTGCGATGTGCACAGTTCACCAAAATCTCCGGTGCGCATGGCGGCGCTGGGCACACCCGCCTGGTAGGTGCTCATGTTGCTCGCGCGCAGCCCTTCATAATCGAAGAAGAAGAAGGTCTTCTTCTTGATAATGGGTCCGCCCAAGGTGACGCCGAAATCGTGCCGGTGCACCGGGGGAATGGGAAGGCCTTGACGATCGGCGAACCAGTCGTTCGCGTCGGCGATGGTGTTACGAATAAAGTCATAGGCGCTACCATGGAAGCCGTTGGTCCCCGAGCGCGTGACCATGTTGAGAATGGAAGCCCCGGAAAAGCCGTACTCCGCACTGAAATTCGTCTGCTGTACCTTGAACTCTTCCACCGCTTCCGGCGAGGGAATGTACACCGCTTGCGTCACACCGCCGTTGGGTTCGAAGTTGGTGGCCGAAGCGCCGTCCATCAAAATGTCGGCGCTGGCCCCGCGGCTGCCGTTGGAAGCGAAGTTTGTCGAGCCGCAATTGTGGCACTGATCGTCCATGTCGGTGACGCCGGGCGCGAGAAAGGTCAACTCAGTCACATCACGGCTAACCAAAGGCAGATCATTGATGAGCCGGCGGTCGACGACCTGGCCCGTCACCGCATCCTCGGTAGCGATGGTTTGCGTTTGGGCGTGAACCTCAACACTCTGGGTCTCGCTCGCAATCTTCATAGTCAGGTTCGCGGTCGCGTTCTCACTGACGTTCAATTTGATCTGGGTGCGGACGGTCTTTTGAAACCCTCTTATCTCCGCCGTCACTGAGTACACCCCTGGCGGAATTGAGGGGAACAGATAATGGCCATTACTGTCAGACATAGTCGATACCAGATATCCCTTCTCCTCGTCGAGAAGGGTGACCTTTGCCCCTTGGATTACGGCCGCCGATGGGTCGGTCAAATTCCCGCTAACCGTGCCGAAGTAGCCTTGGCTGAACAGCGCTGCCGGCAGTAGGACGATCATCCCGGCGATGGTGAGAACTTGCCATACGCGCTCGCAATAGTGCCGAACTTTCAGTGCGGAGAGATTCACGGTAGCCTCCTTGATCTGATGGAACTGATAAGTCCGATAATTCCTGATGCAGCCAAGTCGCGAATCCCGTAGCCTGTGCTGGACCCGGAAAGCGGAATTATACCCGTAATGAAACGATTCATTATGGACCTCTAGGGGCACAATGAAAAGTCGAGTTTTCAGCGCGTCACGCCGTCTTCAAAATCCCACGCGCAGCCGACGTTCCCGGGGGACGTCCGCCGACAGTAGAACTGAATTTCGCGACGGGCTCGCGGCAGTTTGGGCTTTATCGCGATTCGGCAGAGAAGTACTTTCCCTAGGCTCGGAAGTGATCCGACATCTCAGCGTCGTCGACAGCCCCCTGGATGCACTGACGATCAGAGGACAGGAAAAGCAGACGCAGAGGGCATGAGCCGGCCTCCTCAGGAAGTGGCAGACATCGTTCGTTGTGCGGGGCAGTCTTTTCTTGAGCGCAGTCGCAAGCGGATCACTGGCAGCATCAAAGTGTTGCTGGCCAGAGTCTGGGAATGGACGTGCTTGTGCTCAAGACCGGCGCGTTCGGCGGCCTGCTGACAGGCCGTCCAGAGGACCTTGGTGAAACCCGATAGCTTACCGTATGCCACCGTTTCCCGGGAAACGGCCAGTCGGTGGGCTTGCGCCTCAGCCCGCGCCAATAGACATGCAGTGCCTCAAGCAGCTTCGGACTGAGCATGACATCCCGGTCCTTGCGTCCCCTGCCGCTCCGGATAGGAATGACCATCCTTTGGCTGTCGAAATCGCTGATCTTCAGATGTGCCACTTCTGCACGACGTGCGCCGGTGGCGTAGAGCGTCATCAGGCAGAATGGGATGAAAGGCAGACTCGGCTGCATCGATCAACGGGCGACTACTTCCGGACTGAGACCTGCGGCAGGTGCAGCACCTTCTTCGGGTATGGCGTCTCGGCAACGCTCCCACCTTGTTTTAGAACCTGCAGGTAAAAGCGGCGCAGAGCTGTTCTCCCGACAACGGAGCTTTGTTTCTTAGAACGGCCGACCTTCTTTGGAACAGTCGCGAACAGACGCTATCAAAGCCGGTTAATGCCGTGGACGTCGTTGCCCAGGGACGCTATCGGGACAAAAGATTCTTTCGCTCTGCGGGCGAAACCCCGAAGTGTCCAAGGATCAACGTTTTCGCCTCCTGAAAACGCCAGTTGCGTTGTGCTCCGTCCATTGTTTAGATTGAGCGCGCAACAAGATTACAACGCACGGAGGCGGGATGGCGGCCGAGGCGAGAGATGTGTACTGGACAGTCGCTTGGTTACTGAAATCGACCGCGGTTGTAAGCGCCATCTTGTTTTCACTGGCGCATAACGGATCCGCTTTTGCCCAATCCGCAACTGCCAGTGCCGCAGCGCCTCCAGCCATAGTTCACGTAGATGCGACGCCGGGCCATGCCATCAATTCGTTCGATCCGGACAGTGCATTGGGCAGCTCGATCGACGTTCTGTCCCACGACGGCATCGACAAGGTCTACACTCCGCATATCATCCAGGAATCCTTGTCGGCGGGATGGGGGCCCATCTCCTATCGCAACAACAGCGAGCTCCGCATGGCCGCATGGCACTGGACCGAGAACGGGACCTGGAGTGACCCGGGCCACAAGAGTGGTTACTTTACCGGCAGCACCGAGCTCAAGGAACCGGTGCGCTACATTCTCTCTTATGCGCTGCCGCACCGCGGGTTCTCGACCAGCGGTGACCGCCCCATCATGGGGCCGAACCTCAGCTACTGGAAGAGCAATCCATATCTGACCCGCAAGTTCACGGGGGAGAAAGACTCACTGCACCCGCAATGGGTCATCGTCGATCTCAAGGCTGAAAAGCCGGTCAGTGCAATTCGCATCCTGTGGGCGAGTCCTTATGCCACGACCTATCAGGTGGAATATTGGGTGGGAAAACGCGCGCTCGACTTTGACGCGGGACCAGCGGGCGAATGGAAAACGTTCCCCTCAGGCGTGGTGAAGTCCTCCGAAGGCGGTAGTGTTTCTCTGAAGCTCGCAGAGGCACCGGTGTCAACCCAGTATGTGCGCGTCTTGATGACGGAATCCTCGAACACCTGCGATGAGCACGGGTCGGACGATATTCGGAACTGTGTTGGATACGCGATTCGAGAAATTCGAGTCGGAGGCGTGGACAGTAGCGGCGCTTTCATTGAGATCCAGAAGAACATTAGTGAGCGACCAACTACCTATTGCTCGTCATCCATTGACCCGTGGCACTCGGCGGCCGACGTCAACGCTACTGGAGGCTACCAACACAGCGGTTTCGATCTCTTCTTCAGCAGCGGACTCACCAACAACTTGCCCGCGATGATTCCAGTGACCATGCTTTACGGTACACCAGACGATGCGGCTGCCCAGATCGCATACATTGAGAAGCGCGGCTATCCCATCTCATATATAGAGATGGGCGAGGAACCCGACGGCAAACACGCCATGCCGGAAGACTACGGCGCACTCTACCTTCAGTGGGCCACTACCATTCACAAGGTTGATCCCAAATTGAAGTTGGGGGGGCCTGTTTTCGAGGGCGTGAATGAAGATATCCGAGTGTGGCCCGATGCCCAAGGCAGAACATCGTGGATGGCTCGATTCGTGGATTATCTGAAGGCACACGGTCGGCTCGCCGACCTGGCTTTCGTATCGTTTGAGCATTATCCGTTCGAACCGTGCGACATCACATGGAAGAGTGTCTATAAAGAACCGACACTGGTGAAGCACATTCTTCAAGTCTGGCGAGACGACGGCGTTCCTAAGGAAGTGCCTTTGATGATCACCGAAGATCACCTCGCCGCCAACCTCACCGGACCGATGACAACGATCTTCGCGGCCTTGTGGCTTGCCGACAATGTAGGGTCGTTCTTCGAAGGTGGAGGCGCTCTGTTCACCCACTCTCCCATCCAGCCCCAGGGCATCCAGAACACTTGTTTGGGTTGGTCCTCCTGGTCGAACTTTGTATCGGAAGACGATACACTCGAAATCAAGGGATACACCTCGACCTACTTCGCCGCGCACATGATCAATCTGGAATGGGTGCAGCACAGAGCCGGCGTGCATTCGATGTTCCCCGCTTCCGTCAACATCAAAGACAGTGACGGCAATCTTCTGTTGACGTCCTATGCGGTGCACCGTCCCGATGGCAACTGGTCGTTGATGTTGGTCAATCGAGACGAGACCAACGCGCACGCTGTGCGGGTTGTGTTCGAGGATGCCAAGACCAAGCGGGAAGCATCTTTTTCTGGGCCGATCACCTTTGTGACCTTCGGCAGCGACCAATATGTGTGGATCAACGACGGGCCCCAGAGTCATGCTGATCCCGACAATCCGCCGGTCGCGACCACGGTGAGGGGAGACGCGGGAACCATTTTCACTCTGCCAAAAGCTTCGATTACGGTGCTGCGGGGCAAGGTGGGTGCTCCGAAGGACTAAACTTCTCAGTCAGGTCTGCCTTTCATCAACTACACGATCAGAGTCGGAGTAGGGATCACGATTACTCATGACCCCCTCCACGGATCCGGACAAGCGGGACTACCGCATCCGGCTCTTGCCTTAGGTAATGACGCCCATGCGGCGCAGAGGATAGG
>Ga0210406_10005422_pt1 | contig 13380 bp, 12 predicted proteins | sample IncBWC30MmetaG_FD_155454 | JGI IMG/M metagenome (GOLD analysis project Ga0210406, IMG submission 155454) | Forest soil microbial communities from Barre Woods Harvard Forest LTER site, Petersham, Massachusetts, United States - Inc-BW-C-30-M | ecosystem: Environmental > Terrestrial > Soil >... | reverse complement strand
GACTCTCATTTGGGTGGCTCGCAATCTGCTCAACGCTGTAGCCCGACACGAGCAGGTCGAAATACGCCTCTCGCCGCTTGATCACCGCCTCGCGGCCGGTTTTGCCCACGGCCCGCTTTCGCGCCCGCTCGGACGCTGGTGTCGATTCATTGGGCATGAGCGCTCTCGTTTTGCTAATTTAGATTGATTATACCAACAATTCTGATTTTCCTCAAGCGATTGTTTTTGGCGCGACCCGAATCTTCCCGGCGTGTTCGGCGTGGGAAGACTTCGGCGGCGGCTTCGTTCCTGCCATCACTTTGTCGGCGCGAGAACCAGGCCGCGAGGCGCGTTCGTGTCAGCAATCTCACGGATGTTGACAACGCCAGCCTCGATAAAACGACGTGGCGCTCATCGCTGGAATAACGCAGGCCATGACGAAGCGGTCGGATGCGCGTCCGCGAAAGAGAACTTGGCGCCGCGTCAATCGAACATTGTTAAGCGACGGCCGGCATTGTGAGCCTCGTCACACCTCGCGCAGCGGGGGTCGGTTAGAAGGCTTGCGCCCTGACTCGCCGGTCCCCAATTGAGCCGGTAAGGGCGGGAGGCGACTCCAAGCGGGATAAGACGCGGAGTTGGACCATGCCCTTTCAAGTTCTCGACAATTCGATCACGCGCGAGGATGGCGCTTCGCCCTCCACCGTCATGTCGGGATGTGAGCATCTGAGAATCGCAGCAATGCCCCGCGCCGACCATCCCTCTTGTCGTTAGACGAAGCACGGTTGACACCGCCTTGCGGAGCAACGGACATTGAGCGATTCCACCCCTCACAGAAAATTTGCCGGCGAAAGGGTGACGCCCGCGCCGACCCCGCTGGCCAAGAGCGACGTCTCAACCTCGGCGAGTCCTCTGAATGCGGAAGCCGCCGGGAAAGACCTGTTGGCCTTTCCGATCCCCGCCAACGAGTCGCAACGCGTGACTGCGCTGCGCGCGCTCGACATCCTGGATAGCCCGCCCGAAACGGCCTATGACGAAATCGCGGAGTTGGCGGCGCAAATCTGCGGATGCCCTATCGGCTACATCAGCTTCGTCGACGACGATCGCCGATGGCTCAAGGCGAGATATGGCCTTCCGGCAGAGGTGACGAATGCGCCTCGCGGCGCTACGGTTTGCTCGACCACGATATGCGGCGCCGAGATGTTCGTGGTGCCGGACATGACGCAGGACTCTCGGTTTGACCGTATCGCGATCGTCGTCGGCGAACCACACTGCCGGTTCTATTGCGGCGTGCCGCTCATCACTGACGAGGGCTATGCACTGGGGACGCTATGTGTCTTGGATTTTGAGCCGCGTCGGCTCACCTTTGAACAAACGGAAGCGCTACGCCGGCTGTCGCGCCAGGTTCTCACCCTCCTGGAGCTGCGTCGAAGGCTGATCGAGCATAACGAAACGATTGCGCAACTCGAGCTGGCGCGCGAGGAGGCCGCTGCGCAAAAAGCGCGCGCTGATGAGCTGCTCGACAACCTTATGCCCCGCGCAATCACCGAGGAGCTGAAAAAATACGGCAAAGTCCAACCGAAATATATTCGCTCTGCAACAGTTCTACTGGCGGATTTTCAGGGCTTCACGCTTCTGTCCGAGCGCGCCGAACCAGCGGCGCTCATTGGTCTCCTTGACGAGTATTTCAGCGCATTCGATGACATCGTCGCCAGTCACGGACTGGAGAAGATCAAGACGATCGGGGACGCCTATATGGCGGTCGGCGGGGTGCCCGAGACGGGCCTTCGCCATCCGATCGACGCATGCCTTGCAGCGCTGGAAATACAAGCGACCGCCGCCCGTATGAAATCGCGAAGCGATAGGTTGCGATTGCCGTCGCTGGAATTGCGGGTCGGCGCTCATACCGGGCCAGTCATATCCGGCGTCGTCGGCAATCGCCGCTTCACCTTCGATATCTGGGGCGACGCGGTGAACATTGCGTCGTTCATGGAGGCGCACTGCCTGCCCGGCCGGATCAATGTCTCGGACACCGTGGCCGGACACGCGAAGGCGCTGTTCGAACTTGAGCCGCGCGGTCCTGTCGAAGCCAAGCACGAACGCACGCACGAGATGTTTTTTCTCAATCGCCTGAAGCCGGAGTTCTCGAGCGATCAGGACGGCCAACAGCCGAACGAGAGTTTCGCCGCCGAATATGATCGCTTGACCGGCCGGTCGCCGCCGCAACTCATGCAAGACATGTCGTCGCCCTAGCTTCACCGCTGCGCGTCGCATTCTCGCTGCCCGGGACTCGTGTAGAATGCGAAGCGATCAGAGGGAATAATCCGATGACCCGACGCGCCCGCGACGTTCTCATCGACATCCTGCGCGATGAGGGGATCACTCACGTTTTCGGCAATCCGGGCTCAACCGAAATGCCGCTCATGGACGCGCTCGTCGACGCGCCCGACATCGCTTATGTGCTCGGCCTTCAGGAGGCGACCGCGGTCGGCATGGCCGACGGCTGGGCGCTCGCCACCGGCCGGACCGCCTTCGTCAACCTGCATGCGATGGGCGGCCTTGGCAACGCCATGGGTGTCCTGGTCGCCTCCAAGGCGAGCGAGACGCCGCTCGTGGTCACCGCCGGCCAGCAGGACACAAGGCATCTGATGACCGAGCCGTGGCTCTCCGGCGATCTCGTTGCGCTTGCTGCGCCCGTGACCAAATGGGCGAAGGAGCTGCGGCGAGCCGACGACGTCGGTCCGGCGCTTCGCCGCGCCTTCGGTCTTGCGCGCACGCCGCCGTGCGGGCCAGTGTTTCTGTCGCTGCCGATGGACATCCTCGATCAGGACGTGAATCACCCGACGCCGCCGGCCTCTTCGCCGCCGCGGCTCGGACCTTCGCCCGATGCGGCGCGGCTGGCCGAGACACTCGCGAGCCTCGATCCCGATCGAGTCGTCGTCCTGCTCGGCGACGACCTGCCGGCGACGGCAAGCGCTGGCCTCGTCGCCTTCGCCGAGGCCGGCGGCTTTACGGTCTGGGGCACTCAGCTCACGTCGCGCACCGCGTTTCCGTCCCATCATCCCTGCTGGGCGGGGGTGCTGAAGCCGGATTTCGCCGACATGCGCGCGCACTTGCAATCGGTGCAAGCGATCGTGCTGGTCGGCGGACGCGCATTCGTCGCCTATCCCTATCGCGAAGCCGAGCCGGTGCCCGAGGGGGTCGCAATGCTCCATATCGCGGACAATCCGGAGGCGTTCGGACGCGAACACGCCGCAAACATGGCGCTCCTCGGCGACATCAGCCAGACGCTCGCCGCGGTCGCCCAGCGCCTCGCGGAACTGGTCGACAAGAAGAAGGTCATGGGCCGGCTCGCTGCGCGAGGCGCACGACGGCGCGAGGTCAGGGAAGCGACGCGAACGGCCATTCTGGCGGAAAGCGCGACCGGATCGCTCAGCGCCGACGCCGCGGTGCTGGCGGCGCTCGACGCGCTGCCTGAGGACGCGATCATCGCCAACGATTCCGCGGCCACCTTCGGCCGCGTCCAGGATCTCATGACGACCGAGCCAGGCCGTTACTTCTTCGCGCGCGGCGGCGTGCTCGGCTGCAGCATGCCGGCGGCCGTCGGCGCTGCGCTTGCGACAAACGGCTGGGTCGTCGCCTTCGTTGGTGACGGCGGGGCGATGTATTCGCCGCAGGCTTTGTGGAGCGCCGCGCATAACAAGGCGCGGACCATATTCGTGGTGTTCAACAATCGTCGCTACGGCGTGTTGCAGAATGTCGCCAAGTCGCTCGGCTACGCCAACGCGAAGGCCGGCCGGTTCGTCGGCATGGATGTGGTGGATCCGGCGATCGACTTTCAGGCGCTCGCCGCGTCGATGGGCGTGCCAGCTGAGCAGGCGGATAATCGCGATGCGATCGGCGCAGCGCTCAAGCGCGCGCTCAAGCGCGAAGGCCCGTCATTGATCGAGATCCCGATCCGCTAATGCAGGTCACGGGTATAAACGAATCTCGGCATATTCCAGCCATAACGGATCGCGAGGAGACGCAGCGCCAAGCCTGCCGCCATCGCGACGATCATCACCGGATCGTGCGGCAAGCCGGCGCGAAGGCCGCCGACATAAAGGGCGCCCGCGACCACCGAGACGCTGGCGTATAGCTCGCTGCGAAACAGCAGCGGGACGTCGTTGCAGAGCACGTCGCGCAGCACGCCGCCGACGCAGCCCGTGATCATTCCCGACATGATGACGATGAGAAACGGCAGGTCGAGATCGAGCGCGACGTTGCAGCCGATCACGGTGAACAGGGCAAGCCCGATCGCGTCGAGAACGAGAAAGACATTGCGCAGCCGATGCACGACGCGCGCGATCGCGATCGTGAACAGCGCCGCGCCGGCGGTGACCAGAAGATTGCAAGGATGCGCCACCCACGAGAGCGGATAGTGCCCGAGCAGGATGTCGCGCATCGAGCCGCCGCCAAGCGCCGTCACGCTGCCGAGCAGACAAACGCCGACCCAATCCATGGATCGCCGGCCTGCGGCTAGCGCCGCCGTCATGGCCTCAACAACGATGGCGACAATGTACAGCGCGTGAAGCAACATGGTGAATGCGCTCCCGCGCGAAGGGGCGCGACCGATCGCCTTCGGGCCGACGCCGCCGTGCGACCCTTATGAGCGCTGCCTCAGTTTTCGGTCAACGCTCCCCGCGCGCCGCGGAAGCTGTCGTCACGAAGCGAGGCTCAAAGGCGTGCGCTCTTCACCCGCGAGCCTCGGCTCAATGGTGCGGACGTACCAATCGACGAACTGGATGACGCCGCCCTCATGAACCGTCGAATAGGGGCCGGGCTCATAGGCGGGGGAATGGATCCCGCGCGCGTTCTCCTCGATGATCCTGCGATCCTGGTTATTGGTCTCCGTCCAGACGTGGGTGAGCTCCTCGAGGTCATAGTCCTCGCCCTCGATCGCGTCTTTGTGGACAAGCCATTTCGTCGTGACGGCCGTCTCGTTCGCGCTGATGGGCAACACGCGGAAGGTCACCGCGTGGTCGATCAGCACGTGGTTCCAGATCGCCGGATAGTGATAGAGCATGAGCGAGCCGATGCGCTCGGTGGAGACCTCATCGGAAAGGTCTCTCCGCACGGCTCGCTTGCCCGTCAGCGTATAGCTCTCGACAGCGGGCAAAAGGGGCGTTCTCGTCGCCCGGAACTGGCCGGCAGGGTCGATGCGGAAGCGGGCGGGAAGTCCGGTCGCTTCCAGCCGCGCCCAATGCTCGAGCATTTCAGGGTCTTGCTCCGCGCTCTGGATTCCGGTCGCGCTCGGCGCCTCCGGGAAGGTCTTGCAGAGCTCGGGATGGTTCGCCTGGCAATGGTAGCACTCGCGATTGTTCTCCCAAACGAGCTTCCAGTTGCCTCGCTCGACGATCGTCGTCTCATGCGCGACCTTCGTTTCGGTCAGGCGGTGCGGCGCGAAATAAGGCTCCATCATCGTGCGGAACGGAGCGAAATCGGGCGGCGTCTCGGCAAGGCAGACGAACAAATATCCGGCCACGCTCTCGCAGGCGACCGTTTTGAGCCCATAGGCCGACTTGTCGAAACCCTCGGCGACCTGGCGAGCGAACAGGAGGCGCCCGTCAAGATCGTAGCTCCATTGGTGATAGGGGCAGACGAGCCGCACGGCCGCGCCCTTTTCGGCCGCGCAGATCCGGCTGCCGCGATGCCGGCAGGTGTTGTGAAACGCGCGGATCGTTCCCTTGAGATCGCGGACCAGGATCACCGAATAGTCGCCGATCTGCGCGGTCATGAAGGAGCCGGGCTTGTCGAGCTCGCAGTCGTGCCCGACAAACAGCCAGTCCCGGTACCAAATCATCTCCATGTCGAGCTGGAAGTAGGCGGGGTCGATGTAGAAGGGCTGCGGGAGAGTGAAGCCATCGCGGCGGGCTCGCAGCCGTCCCAGCATGTCGTCGCGCGCGTCCATGGATACCGTCCTCAACCAGGAAGGTTAACGCACGGCGAGTGATTCCAAACGCCGCGCGCTCGGCTTACCATCAGACCGAGCACCGCGATCCGTCGAGAACAATTCGGAGCTTGACGCATCTGATTTCTAGCGGCCGCCTGCTAGGCAGACTCGATGCCGAGGCGCCTCGCCTACGCTACGCTCGCACGAGTTTCGCCTCGGTCTTCGGCGAATGCCTCAACGACTGCAGCACGACGCAATAGCGCTCAGTCAGCTTCAGAAGCGTATCGAGCTGGTCCTGCGGCGCGTCGGTGTCGAGTTCGAACTTGAGGCGGATGTCGGTAAACCCGACCGGCGCCTGCTTGTCGACGCCAAGCGTGCCGCGAAAGTCGAGGTCACCCTCCGCCGCGACTTTGCCCGAGCGGAGCTCGATCCCCATCGAGGTCGCGACCGCCTTCAGCGTCACGCCTGCGCAAGCGACCAGCGCCTCGAGCAGCATGTCGCCGGAGCAGAGCTCGGCGCCGCTTCCACCGGTCGCCGGATGGAGCCCGGCGACGGCGAGCGCTCGCCCGGTCTCGACCTTGCAGGCGATGGCCGCGGAATCGAGCGCGCCATTGGCCTTGAGCGTGACCAGCCCCGCCTTGTCATCGCCGCGGTAGCGTTCCTTGAGCGGCGCCTGGATGGCGCGCAGTTCGTCACCGTTCATTGTCGTGTGTCTCCTCGGTGGTTCGTGCTTAGGCCAAGCGCGCCGTCTGGCGGTCCAGGGCCTCTTTCACCCGCCCCCGGCTATGCCCAATCGAACCGCAGCGGCGCTTCGCGGAACGCGAACCGGTCGAGATGCGAGGCGACCACGCCTTTCATGCGCTCGACCGCTTTGCTCTCTTCACTTTCGATCGTGACCTGAAGCGCGTCAGCCCCCGGCTCGAACGTGGCGACCGCGGCGGGAAACTTGACCACGCCTCGTTGCTCCGAAAGGTCGACTTCCAGCTTGTGGCTCCAATGCTTGCAGAGCTGCTGCATGTATTTGGCGCCATTGACGGTGGGAACGCTGGCCTTGGCGATTGGCATGCTGAGTTCGTCTTTCGGTGTTCAATGCGGCTTGGCGCGGCACAATCGCGCTGAGCGCCGCGTCGCGACACTCAAGCGGGCCGCATGCCGGCGATTTAGCCTGAAACCTGCCTCCGACTCAACGGCGGCCCCTTGCGGACGAATGACGCAAGTCCGCTTGCCGCCACCCACCGCCCAAGCTAACGCTTGCGCGATGACCCGCGTCGGCTTCTTCTCTGGCTCGTTCGATCCGATGACCAACGGGCACCTGGACGTGATCGAGCACGCCGCGGCGCTCTGCGACCGACTGGTCGTCGGCGTCGGCTCCAATCCGAACAAGGCCGCCTTGTTCACGGTCAAGGAGCGGCTGAAGCTGATCTACGAGGCGGCCGCGCCCATCATGGCTAAGGCGGGATGCGAGCTCGACGTCGTCGAATTCACCGGCCTCGCCATTGAAGCCGCACGCAAGGCCGGCGCCACGCTGATCTTCCGGGGGCTCAGGGACGGAACCGATTTCGACTATGAGATGCAGATGGCCGGCATGAACGGTGCGATGGCGCCCGAACTGCGCACCGTTTTTCTGCCGGCGTCTTCGCCAGTCAGGCCCATCACCGCGACTTTGGTGCGGCAGATCGCCTCGATGGGCGGCGACGCCTCCGCCTTCGCGCCGCCGAACGTGATCAAGGCGCTGAAGGCGAAGTTCGCCAAGGTCTCCTGAAGCGCCCTCTCACCGCCCTCATCCGCCCGCGCTGCGCGCGGCCACCTTCTCCCCGAGGGAGAAGGGAAAACGCCTCGATCGCCGGCGCCCCCACTCCCTCGGCACGTCGGAACCCCCTTCTCCCTCGGGGAGAAGGGGGCCCGAAGGGCCGGATGAGGGTATTCCCCTACCCTTCGCCCCGTTCCTCGCGCAGCCGCGCCCAGTACTCGAGCCGCTTCCTAAGCTCGCGCTCGAAGCCCCGCTCGACCGGCTCGTAGAGGGTCTGGCGGCCGATCTTGTCCGGCCAGTAGTTCTGGCCGCTGAACGCGTCGGGCGCGTCGTGATCGTATTGATAGCTTGCCCCGTAACCTTCGCGCTTCATGAGCCGCGTCGGGGCGTTGAGGATGGTCTTCGGCGGCGCGGGCGAACCGTGCTCTTTCGCGAGCGCCTGAGCGGCGCCGAATGCCTTGTAGACCGCGTTCGATTTCGGCGCGGTCGCGACATAGACCACGGCTTGAGCGATCGCCAGTTCTCCCTCGGGGCTGCCGAGGAAATCGTACGCGTCCTTGGCGGCGTTGGCGACAACCAGGGCTTGAGGGTCGGCGAGGCCGATGTCCTCAGATGCCATGCGCACGACGCGCCTCGCGATGAACAAAGGGTCCTCGCCGGCGTCGAACATGCGCGCGAGATAATAGAGCGCTGCGTCCGGATCGGAGCCGCGCACGGTTTTGTGCAAGGCTGAGATCAGATTGTAATGGCCGTCCTGCGCCTTGTCGTAGATCGGCGCGCGCCGCTGCACGACTTCGACCAGCCGCGCCGCATCGAGCACCTCGCCCGCGCGCGCGGCGCGCCAGACTTCCTCGGCTAGGGTGAGGACGGCGCGGCCGTCTCCATCCGCCATGCCGATGAGCGCCTCGCGCGCTTGGCCATCGAGCGGCAAGGGTTTGCCCATCACGTCTTCGGCGCGTTTCAGCAACGCTTCGAGCGCCTCCGCGCCCAGGGGACGAAAGACGAGCACGCGGGCGCGCGACAACAAAGCCGCGTTGAGTTCGAACGATGGATTCTCCGTCGTTGCGCCGATCAGCGTGATCGAACCGTCCTCCATCACCGGTAAAAAAGAATCCTGCTGCGCGCGGTTGAAGCGGTGGATCTCGTCGACGAACAGGAGCGTGCCCTGCCCTTGCGAGCGGCGCACGCGCGCGGCGTCGAAGATCTTCTTCAGTTCCGCCACGCCGGTATGGATCGCCGAGAGCTGCACGAATGTGTCGTTGCGGGAAGCGCCAATGAGGCGCGCGACCGTCGTCTTGCCGCTGCCAGGGGGCCCCCAGAAAATCATCGAACCGAGCGAGGGCGCCGCAAGCAGGCGCGTCAGCGCCCCATTCGGGCCAGTCAGATGCTCCTGGCCCGAAACTTCGGCGAGCGTCATCGGCCTGAGCCGCTCCGCGAGCGGCGCCGGCGGCGGCTCGGCCTTTGGGTCCATGGCGTCGAGAAGACTCATGGCGCTTTGTCCCGCGCAGACGCCCCGCTGTCCAGCAGGGCGCTCCCGCTTGTCGGTTGCTTGCGGGTGGCCCATTGTTCGCCGTTCCTTGAAATTCAGGAGCCGTCTGATGAGTTCCTTCGGCCTTTCCTACGCTCCGTCCGAAACGCTGGGCTTTATTCCAGAAAGGCTCGAGCGGCTCACGACAATCATGGCCCGCCAGGTCGAGGAGAAAAAGGCTCCAGGCGTCTCCATGCTGATCGCCCGCCACGGCAAGGTCGCCTATCGGGACTTTGTCGGCGCATTGCGCCCCGGCGGCCCGGCAATGACCAAGGACGCGATCTTCCGCATCTATTCGATGACCAAGCCGATCGTTTCGGTCGCAGCGATGATGCTGGTCGAGGAGGGACGGCTCCTCATCACCGATCCCGTCTCGAAATACATCCCCGCCTTTGCCAACCTGAAGGTCGGAATCGTCAACGGCGACAAGCTCGACCTTGCACCGCTCAAGCGGGCGATCACCATCCAGGACCTCATGCGCCACACCTCGGGGCTGACTTACGGCTTCACCGGGGCGTCGCCCATCCAGAAGCTGATCAAGGCGGCGAATGTCGTGGATTCAAACCGGACGCTGGCCGAAAATGTCGATGCGATGGCTACGCTCCCGCTCATGCACCAGCCAGGCGAGGTCTGGGAGTATAGCCTGTCCACCGACGTGCTTGGGCGTATCGTCGAGATTGTGGAAGGCGCGCGCCTAAGCGAAGTTTTGCACCATCGCCTGTTCGGCCCGCTCGACATGGTCGACACCGCTTTCTTCACGCCGGAGTCCAAGCTCGCTCGGCGGGCCGATCCCTTCTCGTTCGACTTCATGACCGCGGCCGGCGTCGACGCGCGCAGCGTGACAACGCCGCCGAAATTCCAATCGGGCGGCGGCGGCCTCATGTCCACGCTTGCGGATTATACCCGCTTCGCCGCCATGCTGAGCTTCGGCGGCGCGATCGACGGCATACGCATTCTCAGTCCCCGCACGCTTGCCTTCATGGCGAGCGACCACCTCGATGCCGGCGTGAGGAAGGACCATTATCTGTTGTGGCCCGGTCACGGCTTCGGCCTCGGCTTCGCGGTGCGCACCGATCCCGGCAAAGCGCCGACGGCGGGCAGCGTCGGCGAGTTCTTCTGGGGCGGCATGATGGGCACAGCGTTCTGGGTGTCGCCGCGCGACTCCCTGTTCGCGGTCCTGATGGTTCAGACGCCGGAAAACCGCGAATATTTCCGCGTGCTGTTCCGCAATCTGGTCAGCGCCGCGATGGCTTGAGTCATCGCTCGCTCACCACACGCCGATATTCGCCGCAGACGCCCACGGCTCAGCGGGCGCCTTCGGCTCGCCCTTCTGGATGAGCTCGATCGAAATGTTGTCGGGCGTGCGGATGAAGGCCATGTGGCCGTCGCGCGGCGGACGATTGATCGTTACGCCGGCCGCCTTGAGCTTGGCGCAGGTCGCGTAGATGTCGTCGACCGCATAGGCGAGATGGCCGAAATTACGCCCGCCAGTGTAGGGCTCCGGGTCCCAGTTGTAGGTGAGCTCGACGGTCGGCTTCCGGCTCGCCTTCGCAGATTCGACGTCGTCCGGGGCAGCCAGAAACACCAGGGTGAAGCGGCCTTTTTCGTTGTCGATGCGACGTGTCTCGGCGAAACCCATGAGCTCGAAAAATGCGATCGTCGCCTTGAGGTCGGTCACGCGGATCATCGTATGCAAATATTCCATGGGCTCCTCGTCGGGTTTGCTTCGCTACTAGCTTCGGAGCATAACGCCTTCGGTCTCAAGGGGAAGCCCCCCGGACATATGGACGAGTCGCTTTGGAGACAAAGCCGCGCCATCCGGCCGAGGACCACTCGACGCTGAAGCAGCGCGCGGCGGCGGCCTCGATCGTCGCGAGCACAGTTCTCGCGGCGCTCAAGCTCGCAGCGGGCATGGCTTCCGGCTCGCTCGCGCTGCTCTCGGAAGGCGCGCATAACACGATCGACATCGGGGCAAGCGCCCTCACCCTGTTCGCCGTGCGTGAGGCCGACAAACCCGCCGACGCCGATCATCCATTTGGCCACGCCAAGATCGAGGCGGTGGCGGCGCTGGCCGAGACCGGCCTTCTCGCCGCGCTCTCAATCGGCGTCGCGATCCAGGCGATCGAGCGCATCCGGGGCGGCGACGCTACGGTCGAAGTTGGCGCCTTCGCCATCGGCGCGATCGTTTTCTCGATCGTCGTCGACATCGTGCGCTGGCGCGCGCTGACCTATGCGGCGCGCACGACATCGAGCCACGCGCTCAGCGCCGACGCGCTACACTATTCGAGCGATCTCGTTGCGTCCGTTATGGTCCTCCTGGGACTTGTCGCTTCCCGCGCGGGATTCCCCCATGCCGATGCGCTGGCGGCGATCGGCGTCGCCGGCTTCATCGCCGTCGCAGGCTATCGCCTAGGACGGACCACAATCGACGCGCTTGTCGACCGCGCGCCCGAAGGGTTGACGGACGCGATCCGCAGCCTGGTCACGCACGACACGAGCGTCGCGGGGGTCGAGGCGATCCGCCTCAGGCCAAGTGGGCCTAAGATCGTGGGCGACGTCATCGTCTCGGTCTCGCGCACTCTGCCGCTCGAACGCGTCGCGGGAATCAAGGCCGAGCTACAATCCCGGATCGCGCGAAAATGGCCTCAAGCCGAATTGACCATCACCGCCAATCCGCTCGCGCTCGACGACGAGACGATCCTCGAGCGGGTGCTGGTGATCGCCGCGCGCCGAGGCCTGCCGGTGCACCATGTGACCATCCAGGACATTGAAGCGCGCAAGACTGTCACGCTCGATCTTGAGGTCGACGGGGCGATGTCGCTTGGCGACGCGCATCGGCTCGCCTCGGAGCTTGAGGACGCGATCGCCGCGGAGATCGGCGACGACGTCGAGGTCGAGACCCACATCGAGCCGGCCGAGCCGGAGTCCAGCGGGCAATTGGCGGACCCGAATCTTGCACACCGCATCGAGGCCTCGCTCGTCGCCGCAGCCGCCGAGCAGGGACGCGTGCGCGACATCCACGACGTGCGGGTTCGCGAAACCTCGGGCGGCGTCTTTGTCCTCTTCCACTGCCGCGCCGATCCGGCGACGCCGGTCGAGACCGTTCACGACGCCGTCGATTCCCTCGAGCGCTCGGTCAAGGAGGCTTTTCCGGAAGCGCGCCGGGTCGTAGGGCACGCCGAGCCGGCAGGGACAGAGGCAGGCGGGTAACGCTGGCCTCAGGGCGCGTGCGACTGCGTCGCGGCGATCTCGTCCAATCTCGAGAGGAACAGCTTGAGAATCGGTGAAGTGTTCGCCTTATCGTAGCCGACGACGAGGTCGATCGTCGGCGCTGTCCCGCGCAGCGGGCGGCTGGTCACCGACCAGGGGAGGAGGTTCCTCGCATAAGCGGGCATGAGCATCACGGCGCGGGTCGAGGCGATCAGCGACACCGCGTGGGCGAGATTGTCCACTTCGTGCGCGGGCTTGATGTCGAGGCCGGATCGCTCAAGGTAGCCTGCAATCAGAGAGCGGAAGACTGGCGCCGTGTTGGACGTGATGATGAACGTCTCGCCGACGATCTCCGGCAAATCGACGGCCTCTTGCGCGGCCAGGCGATGATCGCTCGGGAACATCATGAACAGCGGCTCGGCCAGCACGCGCTGGTAGGCTAGGCTTTCTTGTTTCTCCCGGCGCATGAATGCGGCGTCAAGCCTCCCCCGCATTAGCTCCGCGGCCAAGTCCGGAGAGTACTGGCTTGCGATGGTCAGCTTCATGTTGGGCAGTTGATCGTGAAGAATGCGCATCGCCTTCGGCAGCCAGTCAATCTCCGTTCCGGTTAGGAAGCCGAGCGCGAAGGCCGGCTTAAGAGGCTCGGCGGCCCGCCGCGCCGCTTCGACCGCCGCCTCCGCCTGGGTGAGCGCGAGCCGCGCATGGTCGAGAAAGGCGCGGCCCGCGGCGGTCAGTTCGACGCCGTGCACGCTGCGGCTGAGTAGCGGGACCCCGACCTGATCTTCGAGGTCGCGCATCTGACGGCTGAGCGAAGGTTGCGCGGTATGCAGTCTCTTCTCGGCCGCGACCGTCAGGCTTCCCTCCTCGGCGACTGCGATGAAATAGCGAAGATGCCGGAGCTCCATGGCGGCCTCCCATATCTGCAAGGCATGTCCCTCAGCTTACAAAGTCTTTTCCTTCGGCGCCAGGGCCGCCTACATACAG
>Ga0210406_10005421_pt1 | contig 13381 bp, 11 predicted proteins | sample IncBWC30MmetaG_FD_155454 | JGI IMG/M metagenome (GOLD analysis project Ga0210406, IMG submission 155454) | Forest soil microbial communities from Barre Woods Harvard Forest LTER site, Petersham, Massachusetts, United States - Inc-BW-C-30-M | ecosystem: Environmental > Terrestrial > Soil >... | reverse complement strand
CGACTTCGTCGACGTGGTGTTGACGCGAACCGATAACAGCGCTGGTCCGCAGAATTTTTCCGCCGTGATCCTGCAGCACGTCAAGGTGCTTGCGATCGATCAGATGGCGGGTCAGCGCCAGGAACACCCGACCGTCGCCAAGGCGGTCACTGTCGAGGTGGACCCTGACCAGGCGCTGCGGATCTTGCTTGCCGCGAATGTCGGGAAGCTGTCGCTGATTTTACGCCAGCCTGCGGAAGTTGCGTTGGCTCCTGATGCGAAGGTCACCGATCGCGACCTGTTCGGGGCCGACGAGGCGCCCGCGGCCGTGCCCGCAGTGCAGGCGCAACCCGCCGCTTCTCAGCCCGATCCGCCCCCGGGGGCCCTGCCGCCGGGCGGAGCGAGCCTGCCGGAAGCGATTCCCCCGCCTCCCGCCGACGCGAACACCCGGAAGATCATCGTGTTTCGATCGGTCAAGAGCGAACAATACGACGTGCCTCAAGAGGTCCAATGACGGGAAGCGGCGTATTGAAACAGCGACCACGATCCTTGTCCGCGCCAAACGGACGGATCGCGTTAAGGCGCCCAATCTGGATCGCGATGCTCGCGACCGCTGGCGCCGCCGCGACCGCTTTCAGTCTCATGCAAGCCGCGGCTCCCGCTTGGGCGCGCAAGGGCGGCCCATGTCACCCGGTGACCGAGCAAGTGAGCGCCATAAAGGTCACGCTCAACAAATCGCGCACGCTTTGTTTCTCCGACCCGTTCTCGACCGCGGTCATCGGCGCGCCGGAGATCGCCGACGTTTTGCCGATGACGGATTCGATGCTCTACGTTCAGGGCAAAAAAGTCGGCGCGACCAACATTTCCGTATTCGATCAGCAGCGGCGCCTGGTGTCGGTAATCGACCTTGATGTGACCCCTGACACGATGTCGTTGCAAAACAAGATTGCCGCCAGCACCGGAGGCAGAGACATCAATGTCACCAGCGCAAACGGCGAGATCGTTTTGAGCGGCGAGGCGAGCGACGGCTTGGCGGCCGCTCGCGCCGTCGAAGTCGCAAAGGGTCTGTCGCCGGACGCTCAGGTTGTCAACGCGATGAAGGTTTCCGCTTCACAGCAAGTCATGCTGAAGGTGCGTATTCTCGAAGTCGATCGGAATGCGGGACGCGACCTTGGCATCAGCTGGTTCGGCAAGGCGAACAGCGTGAGTTTCGCCACCGGTCTCGGCTCGCAGCCAACGACCGCCGCCGCCAACAACAGCGGCGTGTTTCCTGGGGCCGGCTCCACGGCGTCATCGTTCGGCGTACTGCTCGCCAACGTCGTCAACACGCATGGGGTCAGCATCGACGCGCTCTTGTCCGCGCTCGAGAGCAAGGGCCTCGTCAAGAGTCTGGCGGAACCGGATCTCGTCGCGCTTTCGGGAGAAAAGGCGACGTTTCTTGCGGGCGGTGAAATTCCCGTGCCGGTCGTACAGGGGACAAACGCCACCAACGGCGCGCTGGGAATCGGGGCCAGTTTCACGCCGAACATTTCCATCGAATGGAAGCAATTCGGCGTCGGCCTGGATTTCACCCCTACGGTCCTCAGCAACGGCATCATCAATTTGAGCCTCAATCCGTCCGTGACCGAAATCAACACGGCCAACAGCCTGAATATCAATGGAACGACCGTCCCCTCGTTGACCGAGCGCAAAGCGCATACCGCGGTCGAATTGCGAGACGGACAAAGCTTCGCAATCGCAGGCCTGCTCCAGGCGCAAGATTCTCAAAGCATCAACCAGCTCCCTTGGATCGGCAACGTGCCCGTACTCGGCGCCCTCTTTCGATCCACCGACTTCCAGAAGAGTCAGACCGATCTCGTCATCATCGTCTCTCCGCATCTCGTGAGGCCCGTGCGCCCGGGGCAGCATTTGGCGACCCCGTTCGATACGGCGCTTCAGTCGAATGACGTCGACCTGTTCCTGATGAGCGATACCGAGCGCAAGAAGCGGTACACCGACTACGTGACAAGCGGCGGCGGCCTCCAAGGCCCGTATGGCCATATTCTCGGTGGTCAATGAGTTCGATGACGGATCGATCGAAAGGTGCACACGTCGCTTTGCGAAGCGTCATTGCGATTTCATTCCTGGCCGCCTGTCTGCCGGTCGCCGGCTGCTCCTCCACCGTCGGTTTCGACAATCCATCCGCCGACTATCTTCAGCGGACCGCTCTCGTCTCAACTAGCGGCGGCGACTCTCAGGCGACGAATATCGCCATGCAAACGGCGACCCCTTGGCCGCGCTATTCCAACGACACGAACATTCCGGCGAATGGCGCGCGGATCACGAAGGTGATTACGCGCTACGAAAGCGGCTCCTCGGGTGCAGGCGCGAGCGACAGCGCAACGCCGAGCGCGGCGAGCCCGAGCGGGAACGCCGGCTCCGGACCGACGAGCGGCCCCTCCACCGGAATGACGGCTTCGCCTCCCGGTCTACCCTCAGGCTATTAGAAACGCGAAGGTTCTTGCCGATGCCGGAACGCGTGATAGCAAAAGCAAGATCGTTCTGGCGTGACGAGGAAGGGTCCGCGCTGGTCGAAGCGACCGTTGTTATGCCTCTGTTGCTCAGCCTCTTTCTCGGCGTGTTCGAGTTCTCATGGTTTTTTTACAATCAGCAGCTGGTCGTGTCGGGCTTGCGAGACGCGGCGCGCTACATGACCCGGATCGAACTCACGGACGGCAATCGCGATCCCTGCGCCCAGAAAGATCAGTACGGCGCCCTGTACACAGACGATGCAGCGAACATTGCGACCACCGCTCAGCCTTCTACCGGCGGCTCGGCGCGCGTTAGCGGTTGGAGTGCGGCCGATGTCACCATCAGCTGCTCTTCGAGCGCCGCGCTCGACGCTGGAAGCTACGCCGACGGCTCGACAAGCATGACGATCATCGACGTTGCGACCCGCTTTTCGGATCCGTCGCTCGGGCTGTTTGCGTCTTTAGGACTGAAGGCGCCGATGCTGTCCTTCTCCCATCAGGAGCGGTTCATAGGACCGGGTTGACGATCATGTCCTCGTTCATTGCGCGATTGGCTCGAGATGAAGATGGCGGCCCGCTTGTCGAAGTCGCGATCATCCTGCCGATACTGATCCTGTTTCTTTTCGGCGGGGTCGACTTCATGAATGCGCTTTACCAGTGGAACGCCGCGGCCAAGGCCGTCCAAATCGGCGCGCGCATCGCGGCGGTGTCCGATCCCATCGCCTCCGGTCTGACCTCGATTGCCGACAATGCGGTGAGTTCAGGCCTAGCGTCGGGAAGTCCTATGCCCGACTTCACCGTGGAATGCGACGGTGGCGCGTCGGCCTGCTCATGCACGAGCGGCGCATGCGACGGAATGGGCGCGTATTCGGCCGAGGCGATGGGGCTCATCGTGTACGGGCGAGCGGGAAATAGCGATTGCACGGCTCCGGCCTCTCAGTATTTCGCCGGGATGTGCAACCTCCATGCTGCGATCGCGCCTCAATATGTGACTGTGGTCTATAAGCAAACGGGCTTGGGCTACGCCGGCCGAGCTTTCGGGCCCGTTCCGACGATCACGGTTTCGCTCAACGCCGCTTCGTCCAAGACCAAGCTGCCGTTCAAATTTTTCTTCCTGCCGTTCGCCATGATCAACATGCCGCAAGTGACAACCACAATAACGGGGGAAGCCCTGTCGGCTTCGGCCGCCGACTAGCGATGGGGAAATGGCAGCACCGTCAAGATGGGCGACTGCCGGTGGATCGCTGGCGCTCACCGAGCGACGAGCGAGCGGTTTATGACTCTCAGGATGCGCCTAAACCGAACCCAATGAGGTCACGAGTCCGAGATCATCTCGCGCGTCGCGGTCTTGCGTTGTGGCGCGACACAGATGGATTGATGGTCCCCTATGTGGCGGTGATGCTGCCGGTTTTGGTTGGCTTTGCTCTCCTGGCGCTCGATGGCTCGCGCCGCATGAGCTTGCAGTCGCAGATGCAGGCGGCGGCCGACAGCCTCGCGCTTGCTGGAGCACGCGAACTCAACAAACAGGCGGGCGCCGAGTCGCGGGCGATTTCCGCGATGGCGAACGCACACGCAGCGACGAAATCGTCCAACACGCTCTTCGGTGCCGGATCGTCGCCGATACTGGATTACACGTTCGTTTTCTATTCCAGCCTGTCCGCGGCAAGCGACGGAATTGGCGGCTCCGGGGCGAGCGGCGATTCGGACGCAAAATACGTCGCGGTGAAGATCACGCCGCAGACTTGGTCAACGGTGCTTCCGGCGTCGTTCCTGAAGAATATTTCGACCAACGCGTTCGCCGTCGGCGCGGATGCAGTCGCGGGCTTCGCCGGGACGAGCGTATGTTCGGTCGCGCCGATCTTCATCTGCAACCCCTACGAAGAGAGCGCGGGATCGATGACCGACGCGCAGGCGACCGCAGCCCTCTTTTCCGCTTTCGATGATCCCGCGACCTTAAGGCGCCAACTCAAGCTCAATAGAAACGGCCTCGGCCCTGGTCATTTCGGATGGCTCAACACGGCCGATGACTGCAACAATGCGACGTGCATGGCGAAGAATGTCGCAGGCGCGAGCGGCGCCTGTTACAGCGATGCAGGCGTGAGCCTCGCCATCGGCAATAAGAACGCCGTCGAGCCCTATTTCGACACCCGATTTGACATCTACAATCAGGACCCGCCGCTCGCCTCGCCCAGCGCCGCCCCGCCGGCGGTCAACGTGCGGAAGGGCTATCTTCCCGGACACAAGTCGAACGCCGTCGACTGGTGCAGCGCGACGCCGGCCAGCGGGTCGGCCCTCTATTACACCTACCCTTCGGATCGGACCGTCGGCGCGGCGACGCAGAATTCGCCCACGCTGACGGACGTCGCCAACCCGGTCGGAATAGCAGCCGGCGAGCCGGTGGTTGATTCAGGCGGCGTGTTCGCGAGCACCGCCGACAATCCCGTCAGCGTCTCCAATTCCACCGGCTCGACGGTCACGGTCGGAACTCCCGCAAGCGAGACGCAAGCTTCGGATGGCCTCACGATCGAATGGACGACCAGCGGATTGCCTGAAGACGTCTCGTTCCCCAACCTCGCGGGCACCGAGGGGAACGGCCAGTGGGATTGCGCAAACTATTGGGCCATCAATCATCCCCATGGGCCCTCGGCCGCGACCGTCGGAACGGCGCTTGGCGGGGTGTGCGGCGCTCCGGCTCAGACAAGTGTCAGCCGCTATCAGGTCTACCGGTATGAAATCAGCCTGGGCTCGAACGCGGGGGGGATCAGCGACTGGTCAGGAAAAAATGGTTGGGCGAGCAACGGTCAACCGGACCCGCAGGGCTCGAGAATCCCGGCGGGCCATTTCCAGACCGAGAGCGGCGCGCCGTTCTGCGCCAACGCGCGCGGGGCGAGCGGCATGGATACTACGACCGGCGGAATCGATCGGCGCAATCTGATCGTGCCGATCATCAACTGTCTCGCTCAAACGGCTCTCGGCAACATCACGGGCGCCGGCGCGTCCTCCAAGACCCCCGTGGCCGCTTTCGGCAAGTTCTTCATGACGCAACCCTACACGGCGCTTAAGGACGGCAATCTCTATGGCGAGATCACCGGCCCGCCGGTTCCGGCTGACAACGTCAAAATCTTCCATCTCGTCCAGCTGTACCGTTAGGGGATGGGCCGATGGCGATTTATCTGACCCAAGGAGGCGGCGACGAGGCCCAGGTCGACGAGATCGAGGGCAAACTCAAGTCGGCAATCCCGGACCTCAAACGCGTTCCGAGTGTTGAAGCCATCGACCTGAAGTCGGCCAACGGCGCGGACCGATCAATCGTCCTCCTTGCCGCGGCGGCGCCTGAGGGCGCCAACGTTGACGATCTGATCGACGTCGTCCGGCGCCATCCGCGAAACCTGTTCTTCATCGTCGTTGGCGGCGACATTTCCGCCCGAGACTACAAAAGGCTCATTCAATCGGGAAACGCCGATTGGGTCGCCGAGGTCGGACTGCCGCACGAAATTCTCGACATCGTCGGACGGGTCAGCGCGCCAGCCAGAGACGATGTCGCGGGCGAATCGCCAATCGTGGTTTCATTCACGCCGAGCGCAGGAGGCGTGGGCAATTCCACCCTCGCGATCGAAACCGCCATCCATCTGGTGAGAGCCAAGTCTACCAAGGGCGCCAGGGTCGCGCTCGTCGATCTTGATTTCCAGTCAAGCCATGTGTGCGACTACCTAGACATCGCGCCCAAGTTTCAGTTTGAAGAGATTGTCGCCGCCCCGGACCGTCTCGACGACCATTTGCTGAGCGCCTTCATCAGCCATCACCCGAGCGGGTTGGACGTCCTGGCGGCAAGCCGAAGTCGATTCCACGCCCGCGATCTCAGCGTCGAGGCCCTGTCGGCCTTGTTCGATCGGATGGCGCAGCGATATTCCACGATCATCATCGATCTGCCGCTCTCCGTTCATTCCTGGACGCTTCCCCTGCTCGCGGCGTCGAGAGGGATTCTGGTCACCGGCCTCAACACCATTCCAGGCTTGCGGCAAATCGAGGAGACGCTTCGCGCCCTGCGCGATGAAGCCACGATCACCGCCGAGGTGCGAGCGGTGGTTAACCGATGCGATGTCGGCTTGCTGGGCAAGGTGGCGCGCGCCGATCATGTGGCGCGGATCCTCGGCGAGGAAAAGCGCTTCTGCGTCAGAAACGCCGCCGTCGCGGTTGAGTGTGTGAACGTCGGAACACCGATTGCGCTGGCCTATCCGTCGGACAAGTCGGTCAAGGACATCGCCGCGATATCGTCGTTTTGCGCAGGGCTGAACGTGGCTCCGCGCCGGTCGATCGGATAGAGCCATGGGATTCCTCAGCAGCAAGACCGAGCCGATGGTCAAGGATACGAGTCCGGAAACACCAGCGGCGCGCCCGGACGACGTCTACGCCGATCTGATCGCGCGGCGGCCGGGGCTATTGGACGAAAAGCTGAAGTTGCACGAGCGCATCATCGATGAATTCAATCTGACGGCGCTGGAGAAGCTGCCCGACGAACTTGCAAAGCAGGTTCGAACCTATGTCGGCGACCACGTTCGCCGCGAAAGCCTGTCGCTCAATCAGAAAGAGCTCGACATTTTCTCGAATGAGATCATCGCCGAGATGACGGGCTATGGTCCGCTCGAGCCATTGTTGAAGGACCCGACGGTCACCGACATCCTCATCAACACCCATAGGCGCTGTTACATCGAGCGCTTCGGGCAATTGCAGGAGACCAAGGTCCATTTCAAGGATGAAGCGCACCTCTTGCGCATCATCAACCGGATCGTCTCGGCGATCGGACGACGCGTCGATGAATCCTCGCCGATGGTCGATGCGCGGTTGCGCGACGGCTCGCGCGTCAACGTCGCAGTGAGGCCGATCGCCATCGATGGACCGCTGGTTTCGATTCGAAAATTCGCCGAGCGCGTTTTCGATATGGACCGGCTCATCGAAGTGGGAAGCTTGCGCCCGGCGATCGCGGAGGTTCTCGCGGCGGCTGTTGCGGGCAAGGTTTCGACGCTCATCGCCGGCGGCACCGGCTCCGGCAAGACGACGATGCTCAACGCGCTGTCGAATTTCATTCCGGCCCGCGAACGCCTGATCACGATCGAGGACGCGGCCGAACTGCAACTGCAGCAGCCGCACGTGGGCCGGTTGGAGACCCGCCCCGCCAACATCGAGGGCAAGGGCGAAGTGAGACAACGCGACCTCGTGCGCAACGCGCTCAGAATGCGCCCCGATCGCATCATCATCGGCGAGTGCCGCGGCGAAGAGGCGTTCGACATGCTGCAGGCCATGAACACTGGCCACGAAGGCTCGATGACCACGGTTCACGCCAACTCGCCGCGCGATGCGCTGAAACGGCTCGAGCAAATGGTCGGCATGGCCGGCACGCCCATGACCCTGAACGCCATCCGTAGTCAGATCGCGTCCGCGATCACGCTCGTCGTTCAGGTGCAGAGGCTGCCCGATGGCGCCCGCCGCGTAACCAGCGTGAGCGAGATCACGGGCATGGAAGGCGACGTCATCCAGATGCATGAGATCTTCAAGTTCGTGAAGGACTTCACCGACGGCAAGGGAACACTGCACGGAAGCTTCAAGGCGACAGGAATTCGCCCCCGCTTTCTCGCCGACGTGAAGGCCTATGGCATCGACGTTTCGTCGAATTGTTTCGACCCCGCCCGAATCCTGTGAGTCCGATGAGCGAGCTTTGGATTGTTTGCGGGATTGTGTTCGCTGGAGTGGTCCTCGCGGTCCAGGCGCTCTACCGGATGGTGAGTCGCGCCCAGCGCGACCGCAACACGATCAAACGACGCCTCACGGCAAGCGCGAGCGACGGAGATTGGCGCAAGTCTGTCGATGTTCTCCGTCAGGAGCGCGGGCTCGCCAATTTCGATCATCCCCGATTGGCGGGCCTGAATGAGTTCCTCGCCCAGACGGGCTTGAGAATTTCCATTCTGGCGCTTGGACTGTCGGCAGTGTCGCTGAGCGCTCTGGTCGCCTTGGCTCTATCGCTGTTTCTGTCCCATCTGTGGATGGCCTTGGGGGTCGGCCTGGTCGTCGGCTCGCTGAGCATCGTCGCTTATCTGGCGACCGTCCGGCGACGGCGGATCGATGCCTTCACCGCTCAACTTCCAGACGCGCTCAACATCATCGTGCGCAGCCTGCGCATCGGCCACCCGCTTGTGAGCGCCATTGGACTGGCGTCGAGGGAAATGCGCGACCCGATCGCGGCCGAGCTCGCCATGACCGCCGAGGAAATTGCGTTTGGTCAGGATGTTACGACAGCCGTCGTCAATCTGCATGGTCGTGTCGGCCAGGATGATTTGCTGTTCTTCGTCACCGCCGTCAGCGTGCAGAGCCAGACCGGCGGCAATCTAGCGGAAGTGCTCGGCCGCCTCGCAACCCTCATGCGCCAGCGCAGCACGCTGCAGCTCAAAGTCAAAGCGCTGAGCGCTGAAGGGCGTTTGTCGGCATGGTTTCTCTCCGCCATGCCCTTCATCCTTTATGGCGCCGTTCGATTGCTTTCGAAGGACTACTTTGCCGAGCTCACCGGCAGTCCCGCCCTTGTCCCCGCTCTGGTTTATGGAGGGGTGTCGTTGGTGGTCTCGAACTTTGTCATCTACCGCATGGTGAACTTCAGGATTTAGGCCCGCACGCATGGATATTTGGCTGCTTCTGTTCGTTTCGGCGGCGTTCGTTTCGGCCGCCGGGATCACTTTCTCCGTCGGTCATCTGATCACGAGCCGCAATCGTCTGCAGCGACGGCTGCCCGCCAGCGCAACGATGTCGGATGCGCTGGCGCTGACTTCCCCCGACAATCTAGGCGCTCTGGCGGGAGAGCCGTTTCAAGACGATCGATTTGGTATCGGCCAGAAACTCAGCAAAGAGTTGCGGCTAAAACTGGTGCGCGCGGGTTATTTCAGCCCCCGCGCCGTCCGATTTTACGTCCTTGCACGCATAGGCGCGGTCATTGCGACGCCGTCGCTGGTTTTGCTGGGCAGCGCGCTCCTGTTGCGCGATCTCTCGACTTTGAAGTTTGTGTTGGCCGCGGCGGCCTCTGCCGGGGTCGGGGTTCTGTTGCCGGACGCCTATCTGTCGCGCCGTCAGTCTTGGCAAATCGCGGAGTATCGCCTGAATTTCCCGGACCTCCTGGACCTGTTGACTGTGTGCGTCACTGCCGGTCTCACCGTGGAGGCGTCATTCGAGAGAATCCGGGACCGGCTCAGCAAGCGAAGCTGGGCGCTTGGCCGCAACATCGAATTGATGGGGGCCGAGATGCGCGCGGGAAGAAGCTCGGTTGACGCCTTGAGTGCGTTCGCGGATCGGTTGGGGTTGGAGGAGGCGACGTCCTTCGTCGCTGTCTTGCGGCATTCGGTGGAGCTCGGGGGTGACGTCGCCACGACGCTCAGGGAATTCAGCGAAGACATGCGCTCCAAAAGGATGTTGCTGGCCGAGAAAAAGGCGAACGAATTGCCGGTTAAAATGGTGATTCCGCTGGCTTTAGGCATTTTTCCCGTAATCTTGATGATCGTTCTTCTGCCGGTCATTTTGAAATTGCTGCGGCTTATCGGTTCTTGAACGCCGCACGATCTCTCGTCTTCAAATGCCGGAAGCGCGAGATCCGCCGAATCCCGGAAGCCGCACCCTCACCCGAGGCGTTCCAATCGCATCGCTAGCGGCGCATTTGGCCCATGCCTATCACCGGGCTATGGCTTTCAGCTAAGCCGCCACGGTCTAACGGACGGAAGCCAGAAAACGGGATAGATGCATCGCCGGAATGCAGAGGGTGAAGAGTGCGGTTTTTGTCTGCGTCGGCGTTGAGACCGTGGATCGGGTTCTGTCTGGCAATTGTGTTGGCGTCGTTGGCCGCTGGGTGCAACCAAACCGGTCTGACGCCATCGCCGGTCCCCAATCCGGTCACCGGACAAGATCCGGGCGACGTGAAGTACTACCCGTCCGATCAACCGGTGAGGCTGGGCACCCAGCGGTTCTACGACGGCAATTTCGGCCTGGCGCAGAAATATTTTCAGGACGCGGTTGAAAAATCGCCAGAGGACGTGATGGCGTGGATCGGATTGGCCGCCAGCTACGATCGGCTGGGGCGGTTCGATCTCGCAGATCACGCCTATGGGGCTGCGGCCAAACTCGAGGGCGAAACCCCGCGGCTTCTCAACAACGAAGGTTATTCGTATATGCTGCGTGGCGATCTCAAAGCCGCGCGGGCCAAATTTCATCAGGCCTTGAGGCTTGACCCCAACAACCAGACAACATTGAACAATATAAAGTTGCTGAACTCGAGCCAGAATTTCATTGACCGGTCTCCGAGCGGAGAGCCGTGCGGAAGCGTCGACTGCGGGCAGTGATCGGACTGGAGGTTCGTCGACCTTGACGCTTGTGCGTTGGCTATTGGACGCCCAGGCTGCGGCCCCGGACTGCGCCTCAGTGCCTCTGCCGTCATGGCCGGGCTTGTTCCGGCCATCCGCGGCGGCGGCAGCGGCGCAACTCGGCAAGATAGCGGTAAAGGTGCTTTTTTCGCTGCAACGCCGTCAATCATACAATCGCCTTCCTTCTCATCAGTTTGACGTCTTGGCTGCGTGGATGGCCGGGACAAGCCCGGCCATGACGATGGAGGTTGCGGGACGCCCAAATGAGGTCGCCGACCGAAACGCAAGTGAACGACAATTTCTTGCTCAAAAGAGAAATCTCTCATATCATCTTCGGATGACTTCATTTCCGAGCTCTACAATCGTGCGCGTGCGGAAAGTCAGGACGCGGCGCGATCGCCCGCATTCCACAACCCGGAGGCGCTCGAAAACTGGAGAAAAATTTTATTTGAATCGGGCGTAACCCATTGAAAAGTCCCGATTCCAAAAAATAAGCGCTAGCAAATGCAAGCAAATTAACTAACGTTTAAGTGCGTTTATTGGCGCTTACTGGCCTTTATTTCGTGGGCTCGATCCCGTCGAGCCAGGCGATGAAGTCGCGCGTCACCTCGTCGCGGTTGGTCTCGTTCAGCGTCTCGTGGCGAGCGCCCGGATAGATGCGGGTCGTGAGTTGGGTGAAGCCTGTCGCCTTCAGGTCTTCGATGAGGCCCTTGATGTTGGCGCCGACAGGGTCGCGCTCGCCGGAGAAGACGTAGATCGGCAGGTCCTTGCGGATCGCGGCAAGGCTCTTTCGGCTCGTGACGTGGGGGAGCGCGTCGAGCACGTCGATCGCGAGTTGGGTCGTGAACGGAAAGCCGCACAGCGGATCGGCGACGAACGCGTCGACCTCCTTCTCGTCACGCGAGAGCCAGTCGGAGTCGGTGCGTGAAGGCTTGAACGGCTTGTTGAATTCGCCGAACCACATCTGAAAGATGGGGTCGCTTTTGCCGCGCTTCCCGAGCCGCACGCGCTCCTCGCGGGCGATCAGCCGCCCCAGCGTCGCGATCATCGGCGGCCTGCCGTTCGATCCAGAAAGCGCAGCGCCGGCCAGCGCGTCCGAATGCTTGGCGATGAACCCGCGCCCGAGGAACGAGCCTAGCGAATGGCCGAGGAAGACGATTCGCACGCCCGGCTGCTCGGCGGCGATCCGGCGGTTCAGGGTCCAGAGGTCGCCGACGACCTTGTCCCATCCGCCTTCATCGGCGAAGTGGCCGAGGTCGGCGGCGGCCGCCTTGGGCCCGTGACCGCGATGGTCGTTGGCGTAGACCGCGTAGCCCGCGGCGTTAAGCGCAGCGGCGAGACGGGCGTAGCGGGCGCTGTGCTCGGCGAGGCCATGGGCGATCTGCACGACCGCGCGCGGAGGGCCTTCTGGCAGCCAACGCCGCGCCAGGAGGGTCTGGCCATCGTCGGCGCGAAAGTCGAATTCGCTGCCTGGCATTGCCGCCCCTTATTGTCGTTGTCGCTTACGCGCGGGAACGCATTGGAATCTCGCTTGTATTCGCTGGCGGCGTCAAGCCGGCGAGGCACAGGGAAATTCTCCTCGCCGAATCGATCCCGATCGGTTAGGAGCAGAGTCCCATGGCGCGGTATATCTTCATCACCGGCGGCGTGGTTTCCTCGCTTGGCAAGGGTTTGGCTTCAGCGGCTTTGGGCGCGCTTCTCCAGGCGCGCGGCTATACCGTCCGCTTGCGCAAGCTCGATCCCTATCTCAATGTCGACCCGGGCACGATGAGCCCGACCCAACACGGCGAAGTCTTCGTCACCGACGACGGCGCCGAGACGGATCTCGACCTCGGCCATTACGAGAGATTCACCGGCCGCAGCGCCAACAAGCAGGACAATATCACCACCGGGCGCATCTATCAGGAGCTCATCGCCAAGGAGCGTCGCGGCGACTATCTTGGCGCGACGGTGCAGGTGATTCCGCATGTCACCAACGCGATCAAGGACTTCATCCTCGAGGGCAACGAGGGCGTCGACTTCGTGCTGGTGGAAATTGGCGGGACCGTCGGCGATATCGAGGGCCTGCCTTTCTTCGAAGCGATCCGCCAGCTCGGCAACGACCTGCCGCGCGGCCATGTGGTCTTCATCCATCTGACGCTCCTGCCCTTCATCCCGACCGCGGGCGAGCTCAAGACCAAGCCGACCCAGCACTCGGTCAAGGAACTGCGCTCGATCGGCGTCCAGCCGCACATTCTGCTGTGCCGATGCGATCGCGAGATTCCGCGCGATGAGCGGCGCAAGCTCGGCCTCTTCTGCAACGTGCGCGAGAGCGCGGTGATCGAGGCGCGCGACGCGCGGTCGATCTACGACGTGCCAGCGCTCTATCACGCCGCCGGCCTCGATCGCGAAGTGCTGGCCGCCTTCGGCATCGAGCCAGCGCCCAAGCCCAATATGGGCCGCTGGGACAGCGTCTCGAAAGCCTATCACAATCCCGAAGGCGAGGTGTCGATCGCGGTGGTC
>Ga0210406_10005417_pt1 | contig 13393 bp, 11 predicted proteins | sample IncBWC30MmetaG_FD_155454 | JGI IMG/M metagenome (GOLD analysis project Ga0210406, IMG submission 155454) | Forest soil microbial communities from Barre Woods Harvard Forest LTER site, Petersham, Massachusetts, United States - Inc-BW-C-30-M | ecosystem: Environmental > Terrestrial > Soil >... | reverse complement strand
CGCGGCGGTTCGTTAGCCCGCGCGGGCTCATTCGGTCTTGCCGGTTCATTCGGCCGCGCAGGCTCGTTTCCGTGAGCAGCATTGGCAGGCTGGCCCGGGCGTCCTGCTGCGTTTGTGCCGGTTGGTTCTGCCGGCGCGTTCGGACGCATTGGTTCGGTGCGGACATTCGCCGCGGCTTGCTGGCGTTGGTCAAACGGGGCCCGCGGCGGAGTCGGATTGCGGGTTGCGATCACCCTTCGGTTCTCAACCGCCGCCGGAGGCTTCACGCGCGCCGGCGCGCCGGCACCCATCACGCTGGCGCGCGCAGGTTGCGCTCCAACTTCGTGCGTCACCGGCGCCTGCTCCAACTCGCGCGCATTCACCTGCGCAAGGTTCCGATTGACCGGACGCGCATTGACGAACGTGTCTCGCGAAACCGCCGTCACGGCGGTGGGCACTCGCCGGTTCACGTACGTAATGCGATTGATGTTCGTGTTGTTGTTGGTGATGTAGGTGTTGTAGACATTCGTAACCTGCGTGACATTCACGAACGTGTTGGTCACGTTCACGTTGTTCACGTAGCCTCGGCTTACGCGATAGGGCGGCATGTACACTTCCCGCGGTCCCAGCGGAAACCAGGCCACGCCTTCTCCCACTCCCACCGCAAGATGAAATCCGCTGCTGCCCACGAAGGCCACCAGGGCGGGCGCATACACAGGACGCACCACCACCGGTCCCGGCACCCAGCACCAGCTGCTCTCGACAAATGCCCAGCGTCCGTAGTGAAACGGCGCAAAGCCCCAGGGCTCGTCTTCCACCCACGTCCATCCCCAGGGCGCGACCCATACCCAGTGACCGTTGCGGTACGGAGCCCAATCTCCAGCGATGTGATTGGGTGTCCACACCGGTCCGTAATCGGCAGCGTAGTGCCATCGACCATAGTCGTCCAGGTCTTCATAACCGGTCATCTCGGATGAAATGTAATTCGACGATTCGTCATGATCGTCGCGCGAATCGCGCTGGAATGCGAAGTTATCGAAGTCGTCCGAACGATGGATCTGTGTTATCTCGTGATCGATTTGATCGGTCCCCGAGAAGGTCGCCTCTTGTCCAGCGACCACCGTGTAGGAGTAACCGCCTCCCGTAGCTTCTGCGCGACCGTGCCACACCGTCGCGATCGTCTGCGTGCCGTCTTGATTTACGTTCACCCGGTACTCGCCGGTGCGCTGAATCGTGAAGGCGACGTTCGGCGTATCAACTTCCAGCAAGTCCCCATCGTCCAGATGGCGCACCCGCAGAATCACCGAGCCCATCGACAGGCGCAGTTGGGCCGTCCGATCGTCGAGATCGAGGAAGGTCACGCTGGTCTCGGAGTTCATCCGCACCGCCAGCGAGCCCACGTGAAACTCGGCGCGCGAATTCTGATCGGACCAGAGATTGTCTCCCGTGGTCAGAGGCCGGTTGTTGACGGCCGTGATCCACTCGCCCTCACCTCCCGGTTGAAAAGAGACCGATCCGCTCGAATAATTGAGGCGCGCAACCCGTGCGGGAGGATCCTGCTCGTCATCTTGTTGATCTTGCGCGTATGCTGCGCATGCCATCAGAACTTGTAAGGCAAATGTAAAAAGCAATGCCAGCCACAAGAGTCTGTGAGTTTTCATAGGATATTCTGCTCCTTGCTGGAGTCTGATCTCACCTTCGTATAAACACCGGCCACATTCATTAGTTTCCGCCCCTACGCCGATGAATCGAAAAGAGAAACGCCCACGCTTCGAGTCGGTGGGCGTTGTGCGCGCTGTGGCGGGACAGTGCGTCCATGCGTGAATCAAGTGATCGAAAGCAATCGCAAATCGAGTGTGCGATCAGGCTTGAAATGAGTCCATACAGTGATCCATGTAACGTACTAACGGGTATTTTTGGGTGCGAATCGAGTCGTTTGTTCCAGTGAAAAATGAAGCTGCGCCGGTTGCCCAAATCGCAACTAACACAAATGAAGACAGTTCAAATTTTGGCACCCGTCGTGCATTACCTTGGTACGCCACCCCTTCGTCACTATAGAGACGGTTCCTTTGGTTGTTGTGGAGGACGAATGATGAAAAGAAGTATTTCGCTGGCTGCCTTAACCGCAGCGCTGACGCTGGCTCCCATGGCGCTGGCACAAAGTGCAACGAAGCATCAGACTCCGGACCTGCGGCCAGGCACGGAGCTGGTGGCTTGGACACAAGATCAGAAGACGGAGCCGATGCCTTCCCAGACTACGACTCCGCCCCAGCAGCAACCCAACACGCAGACGCCGAGCACTCCCACGGGTCAGGCTGATGATACGCACAAGCAACCGGCAGCTCAGGCGTTTACCGGGACCATCATGAAGTCGGGCGACAACTATGTCCTGAAGACCGCAGACAACATGACGTACCAGCTGGACGACCAGTCCCGCGCCAAGCAGTTCGAAGGCAAGCAGGTCCAGGTGACCGGCAGCCTCGACTCCAGCAGCCAGACCATCAAGGTGCAAGACATCAAGGCAGCATCCTAAGAAGGTCTGCGAGCAGCTAGTGTGAAGAAGCCCCCAAGTAATGGGGGCTTTTTTCGTGCACAGCAAAATGTGGCTCGGACACTCCTGTCTGACTCAACCGTCTACCGGCAGACCGGTACCTGGTATTCGTGTTTATTTCTCGTCTTCCCGGCTTCCAAACGAATACCTTGACGATACCGCCCCTTAATCTGCTAGCTTCCTCGGTGCATGCGTGGGGAGTGCACCATCTCGATCGCCAGTATTCTGCTACTCATGTCAGCGCATGCCCTCGCCGTTTGCCCCGTCATGCTCGTCAGCGGAGCCGCTGAGTCCGACGGCATCGTTCTTACCTTTCGCAATTCGGGCAAGCTTCTGATTCGACAATTGGAGTTCAGCTGCACCGTGCCCGGGAGTTCCAAGGACTCGCACTCCTGCCGCGAGAATAACGCTCTGTTTTATCCAGGGATGCAATACACGATTCGATATCCGTACCCGGACGGCCGCCCCAAGACTGTGACGCTGGCTGTCAAGAGCGTTACTACATCCGACGGGTTTATCTGGAAGCCCACCAGGAAGCAGCCCTGTCGAACCTTGCGAATCGTGCCACACGCCAGAAAATCGAGCCGCTGAGATCGGGGATGAAAACCAATCCTGCTTCACGAGTTGCGCATTACAACCTGAACTACGGAGACTTCCGTGGGAAGGTGTATGCGGAGATCCGCCGCGAAGCTTTCGGCGAAGATATTGGACAAAACAGCTGGCACACGGCCGACGAGCAGGATCGATTTGTGACGTGGCTCGAATTGTCAGCCGGGAAGAAGCTTCTCGACGTCGCGTGTGGGGCCGGCGGTCCTGCGCTGCGCATCGCCATCGCTTCTGGATGTTCGGTGGCCGGAGTGGACATTCATGAAAAAGCCGTCGAAACGGCACGAGCCCTCGCCACGGAGCCTGGTTTGGCATCACGCGCCGAATTTCAGGCGGCCGACGCCAGCCTCGGATTCCCCTTCCACGACGCCAGCTTCGACGCCATCACGTGCATCGACGCGATCAATCATTTCCCCGATCGACCGAAGATGTTCGCCGAATGGGCTCGCTTGCTAAAGCCCGGCGGACGCGCGCTGTTCACCGACCCCATCGTGGTCACCGGTCCACTCACCAACGCTGAAATCGCGGTGCGCACTTCTGCAGGCTTCTACCTCGTCGTGCCCAGGGGTTACGACGAATTGATCATTGCCGAGAGCGGACTGCACCTGCTGCTGGCGCAAGACGTCACCGCGAACATGGCGACGATAGCGGAAGGCCGCCATCGTGCCCGGGCAGCCCGATCCGAGGCCTTACGCGAGATCGAAGGTTCCCAATCCTTTGATACGGAGCAGGAATTCCTCTCAGTTACAGCAATCCTGGCGCGCGAAGGTCGTCTCTCCCGGTTCGTCTTCGTGGCGCAAAAACGTCAATCGGACTCAAAACCGCCGGAGTAATCTTGGCATGAATGCAATCGAGGAAATTTCCGCCGCAGACACGGACGTGGCCAGCCGCGCACACCGGCGCATCGCCGCCCGGCTTCTCCCCTTCGTCTTCCTGATCTACATCGTCAACTACATCGATCGCGTCAACGTATCATTCGCCAATCTGCGCATGAGCGCCGAACTCGGCTTCAGCGACAAGGTCTACGGCCTCGGTGTGGGTGTGTTCTATCTCACGTATGTGCTCTTCGAAATTCCCGGCGCGATCATCGTCGAGCGCTGGAGTGCCCGGAAGTGGATGGCCCGCATCATGATTTCCTGGGGCATCGTGACCGCGCTGACTGGCTTTATTCACACGTCGGGCCAGTTCTACATTGCGCGCTTTCTGTTGGGAATTGCAGAGTCCAGTTTTTTCCCCGGCATGATCGTGTATCTGACGCACTGGTTCTGCTCATCTGATCGCAGCCGTGCGATTGCCTGCCTGTACTCGGCTGTGCCGGCAGCTTCGCTGATCGGCTCACCGGTTGCTGGAGCGCTCCTGGGAGTTCATTGGCTACATCTTGCCGGATGGCGCTGGCTGTTCGTTCTCGAAGGCATCCCGGCAGTTCTGCTGGGCGTGATCACACTCTTCTATATGACCGACCGACCCGAGCAGGCGCACTGGCTCCCGGCCGGCGAGCGCGATTGGCTGGTTGGCAAGTTGCAGCAAGAACTGCAGGCGAAGAAGAAGCTGCGCGACTACTCCATCGTGCAAGCCTTCTGCGATGGCCACATTCTTCAATTGACCGCAGCGTGGTTCTTTGCACTGACGGGCGCCCTCGGAACCATCTACTGGATCCCGACTTTCGTAAAGCGCCTGTCCGGATCGTCGGATCGATGGGTCACCACCATGCTCCTGCTTCCGGCCCTGCTCGGCGTCGCCGGGATGCTCCTCAACGGCTGGCACTCCGATAAGACCGGCGAGCGCCAGTGGCACACCGCCATCCCCCTGTTTGCAGCAGGCCTTATGTTCATGTGCTCATTGCTCACTCGACAGAACTCATCGCTCGGAATCCTTTTCCTGTTGGCGGGTAGCGGATTCGCCTATGCCTTCTACCCCACCTTCTGGGCTATTCCAACGCTCGTGTTATGCGAGAGCTCGGCCGCCGCCACCTTCGGTCTGATCAATTCCGTGGGCCAGCTCGGCGGCTTGGCGGGTAACTATGGCATCGGATTGTTGAACACCCGCACCGGGTCGCTCGCTGCGAGTTTCGGATTGATTGCCCTGGTGTATGGACTGGCCGGAACGCTGATTGTGGCGTTGAGGAAGACTGAGTCCCAGTAATCGGCCGACCGGCCTCAATTGTTATCTCGCCCGGAACAGAATTTCTTCTTCTCAACTCAGTGAGTTAGGTTCGGCCTACGTCTCTCCGTTCCTGTCATCCCGAGCGAAGTGAGGCGTTAACCGAACACCCGTCGAGGGACCTTGCGTTGGCTGATCCATCGACTCGTCTCAATTCATCATTCTGTATCCGGCTTCGCTCCCGGCAACCGCTTCGCCAAAAACTTGATCTGCCCGTTGTGGTTCGATTCGTGTTCGCACACGTGGAACCACTTGCAGTAATTGTTCGTCGCTCCCCACGGCCATCCCTTGTCGATCGCCATCAGCCATGCATCATCGCGCTTCCGGAACTCCGCAAGCGAATGCTCGCGAGTCTCACCCAGAATGTTGAGGTAGTAGTCGAGATTATTTCCCTTGATCGCCTTGCGCGCGGGTTCGCCTAATCCCATCGGCACATCCCACTTCTGCTTCACCGCATCGAGCCAGCTGTCCCAGGCTTTGCCGTCCAGTGTATTCATTTGGTAGTAAGTCTCGGTTGCCGCCAGGTGCAGCAGCATCGAGCCGATGGTATTGGCATTCGGATCGAACAGGTAGTCGAGATCCTTCTGAGAGATGCCTTTAACGGAATGAAGAACAGTGGTGCGCATCCAGGTCAGCATGGAGACGAGCGTGCCGATCTGCGGACTGTATCCAGGCTTCGGACCGACAATGTTGATATCGCCATCTGAATCAGCCGACCAAGCAGTTGTCGGCAGAAGGGCAAGGCCCGTGACGCCCAACGTTGCAGTGGCGGCGATAAAGTTGCGGCGGTTGAAGGAGAATTCAGGGCAGGTCACAAGATCACCTCTGTCTGTCATTGAGAAAGGGAGTGTAGACCGGGAGCGGGAGGGATTCAAATGGGGCAGTATGGCGCGGACAGGAGTGTCCGCGCCATCCAACGCAACGGCTACTTCCGACTCTCTGGCGGAACGATTCCATTCATCCGGAGATACTCCACCAGCTGTCCATAGTGATCCCAGGTGTGTACGCAGTCCTCGAGGGCCACGCCCAGACGGGTGGCAGTGCCTTTCGGCCAAGGTGAAATCGGCGGCGTTGGGATCGGGATGTTCTCATCATCGATCGAGCGGACTGCCCGATGCATGTAGGTGAACGAGCCCTTGAGGTAGTCGACAATCTCCGACTTGGTGCGCACAGCATCGGATCCCTCCTCGCCTCGGCCCACGTCTACCGGCGGTTTCTCGCCGAGGATGCCGGCTCCCAAAAGGTAGTTGTCGGCAGCAATGTGGCGAAGTTGTTCGGCAAAAGTGCGAACGCCCTGGAAGCCCGAGCCGCCGGGAGCGAACGCATATTTCCCGGCGGGCATGACCTCTGCCATTTCCACGACACGGCGCTCCTGAATGTCGAGGATGAAATCGACCACCTGACCGCTGCTGCGGCCGGTTGTAGGTTCGGTACCTTGCGCATGCACTGGCGCAGTACATGCGAGCGTGAAGACGGAGAACAGCAACATCATTGCGAATCTCTTCATAAATGCTCCTTGGAAACCAGATTGGACCGTCGAACGAGCACACGGGTGCGGACACGGGTCCGACGAGTGTGCAGAAAGGGCTGGTTATCCGGAGCGAGGGGGGCCGCGATCGGTTTCGGGCGAGCCGACGGAAGTGAGTTTTGCGGTCGAGTCAGATGGAGTTGCGACCTTCTCTGCAATCCAATCGAAGGGGACTGCGACTTGAAATGCAGGTAACGTCAGAAATTGAAACTGCAGCAGCCCGCGTAGAGAACAGTGGGCGGTGCGGGTTTTAAATGCGTGCCCGCAATCGTTGTGCATGCCAGATGCGGCCCGATGCTTCAGTCCGGGATGGGAGATTCTACAGGCGGCGCCCAAACTGCTGCCTGTTCCGTTGACGCACGCCGAGACGGACGCGCACAGGGCAAGAATCAGCAACGCGGAAATGAGTGATCTCGGGCGCACGGTCATTCAGTTGGACGCTTTCAAAGCACGAAGGTTAGGACGTTGACCCTCGACGCTGCCCGGAATCGCAGCTTTTCGGGCCAGTCGGGCCATCCCCGAATCGTATTTGCACCATGCACGGGATGGAACTTTGAGGTAGGGTTAAACATCTAACGACCATGACAAACGAACAAACAGCTTATTTCGGCGGCGGATGTTTCTGGTGTATCGAGGCCGTCTTCAACCGCCTGCGCGGAGTCAAGCAAGCCGTCTCCGGGTACATGGGCGGGCACGTCGACAAGCCCACTTACCGGCAAGTCTGTAACGGCGACACGGGGCACGTGGAAGTCGTGCGGGTCACGTTCGATCCCAGCGAAATTACCTTTCGCGATCTGCTGGAAGTGTTTTTCTCCATGCACGATCCTACTACCCTCAATCAGCAGGGTAATGATGTAGGTGAGCAGTACCGCTCTGTGATTTTCTTTACATCGGACGAACAACAGCGCGAGGCCGAAGAAACCATCGCGGCCCTCACCGAAGCGAAAGCGTTCCCCGAACCGATCGTCACCGCGGTGGAACCCGCAACTACCTTCTTCGAAGCCGAGGGATATCACCAGGAATATTTCGACAACAACCGCACCCAACCTTACTGCCAGTTCGTCATAGCTCCCAAACTGAAGAAATTTGAGAAACAGTTCGGCGAGAAAATGAGGGCCTAAGAAGCGGCCCGACGCAGCCACCAAATCGTCTCGAAACCTAAAAACCGAATCGCTCCAAAATCTGAGGATTCATATCAGGGCGCCGCCTTCGGGCGCGGCGTAACCCACGTCCCTCCCAGGCGCCTTCAGGCGCTGCCTACTTCCTCCGCGCCTGCACCCGGATCTGATTCAAATACTCCACATAAATCGGGATCGGAATATCCGGCGAATCCCCATCATTCAAAAAATGCGAGAGCCGTATCTCCATCGGAATCGAACTGATCACCTCGCGAAAACGCGTCATCCTCAAGTACTTCACCTTCCATATCTCCAGCATCAGCGAGCGGAAATCCTCGCTGATAAATGCCATCTTCTTGTCATTGAGATACACGCCGTCGAAATGATATTTCTCGAGCGTCTGCCGGATCGGGTCATCGGGCTGCGAGAAGGAATACACCAGGTGGAACACATCCGCCAGATCGCCCCACACGGTTTTCTCCTCCAAAGCCGTAAACCGGAAAGGCGCGGACGTGCGCTGCTGGGCTGCGCGCGCGTGTTCGTCGGGATTCACTTGGCGCTTCTGCAGTTCATTGCCGAACCACCGCAGCCGATCGGCGGCCAGGTTGTGGCGCAAAAATTCGACCGCGTAGGCGTTCGGAAGATAAAGCTTGGGATCTGCATCCAGCCGGGCCAGCCACTCGCTCCAGTCGTGCTTCGTAAATTCGCTGAGCAGTTGCAACAAGTCGGCCACCGTCACGTCCGGATGAAACTTCACGGCCTGCCAGAAGTGCTCGGTCGAATCGTAGGTCGCGCCATAGAGCTCGATGCCTTCTTCAATCGGATACCAGTTCGAGAGCACGCGCGCCGGGATTGACGGCGCCGCGCTCCAACAGTTCAGCGAATGTTTCCACTTCTTCTGCACCGCCAGAAATGCATCCACATAGCCGGGAGGCGTCGGCTCGTTGACGCGAGTCAGCGCCTGGCGCAACTCTTCTGCTGTATGGGTGATCAGCGTCTCCAATGGCCGCTCGTCGGTCATTGAAATCACACGGCTCTCCACGGAGCGCCGAAGCAGGTCAGCGGCCAGTGCCTGGCGTTCCTTCGCACTGAGCGCCGGCCAACGGCTGGTTTGTGCCTCGATGTAAGGGAAAGCCTCCGACAGGGAACTGAACTCAATGAATCCGTGCAACGCGAAAGTAGTGGTGTGGCCCTCTTTGCTGATGACGGTCGAGGGCGTTACCAGCGCCTGCAACGAAATCTGTTGGGCGGAGAGCGAGATGGTGCTAAGAACTACGGTGCTTAAGAAGATTCGTATTGCGATGGAAATGCCGCTGGTCTTTTCGGTCATGCAAACCCTCAGTGAGCCCCATTGTGGCGGTCACTCGCTTGAATCATGTGGACTAGGCAGAGAAATGCACAGGTCCTTCGCTATGTTCAGGATGATGAACAGCAGCGTACCATAGCCTCACAGCAAGCGATTGTGGGGACAACGCTTGCCACGCCTTCCGCATCGTTACAGTTACACAGACATCGCGCCACTCTGAAGCCCGCTTCGCTCTTCGTTGACTGACGATTCGCAGAATACGAATATGTAACCAATACTCCTTTGGAGACCGTAATGTTGTTCCGTCCAGCCTTCCGCATAGTCTTATTTGCCGGCTCACTGGCAGGAGTGTCCACAGCTCAGGATGCTCCGATGCCGCAGCTCTCGCCCGGCACTGCTCGCAAGACGCCCGCAGCTGCGCAATCCATCGCTCCTGCCGTTCCGCAATCGGTCGCGTTGGCTGTGCCGAAAGGGACGCCGCTTCAGGTCGCAGTTGATCAGGAAGTGCAGCTGAAAAAAGTCGGCCAACTGATTCACGGCCGCATTGTGGAACCCCTGTATGCGTTCGACCACATCGTCATCCCCGTGGGCTCGGAAGTGGCCGGGCACGTGACCCGAATCGAAGGAATCTCGCGCGGTAAGCGCACCCTGGCGGCGCTCGATGCTGATTTCACACCTGCGCGGAAAATCGAAATCACCTTTGACCAGCTGTTGCTCGCGGACGGCCGCCATCTGCCGCTCGAAACCACAGTGACACCCGGCTCTGGGCAGGTGATTCAGTTCATCGCGGCCGCAGAGAAGAAAAAGAAAAACCCAATCAGGGATCAGGCGAGCGAGCGCACCCGCCAGGCCAAGGAACAGGCACGTCAGGAATGGGACACCGCAATGACGCAGCTGAAGACGCCCGGCCGCGTGCATCGGGCGAAGCGTTACGCGGAAGCGCAGCTGCCGGTGCATCGCCAGTTCATTCCCGCCGGAACCGTGTACTTTGCGGAACTTAACCAGTCACTCGATTTTGGCAGCGAACCAATGACGCCGCAGATGGCCCAGGCGATCGGTGGCCCTCTGCCCCCGGGAGCCGTCGTGCATGCGTGGCTGCTGACGCCCTTGACCTCCACAAGCGCACACAAAGGGGATGAGGTGCAAGCGGTCCTTTCGCGTCCTCTGCTCGACGATGACAAGCACCTGATCCTCCCGCAAGGCAGCCAGCTCAAAGGCACCGTCCGGCAAGTGCAGCCCGCGCGCCGTATGAAGAAGAATGGGCAGTTGCGCATCGAGTTTCGCGAACTGGTCCCTCCGGACGGAGTCCAGCAGAAGGTGGAAGCAACTCTCGAAGGCGTGCAGGCTGGGAAGAACGCGAACGTGAAGCTCGACTCCGAGGGTGGCGCGGAGGCCACCACCTCCAAGTCCCGCTACCTGACCACTGGGATCTCGCTGGCGCTGGCTGCTGCTTCGGCGCGTGGTGACCAGGACGGGCAACGCGGGGGCGGTGCAGGTGGTGATCCTGGAAGCCGAGTCGCCGGCGGAGCCAACGGCTTCAAACTCGTCGGCATGGCCCTGGGTCTCGCCGTGCGTTCGCGAGCGCTGGGATACACCATGGGGGCCTACGGCGCGGGCATGTCGATCTATTCGAACTTCCTAGCCCGCGGCCATGAGGTTGTTTTCCCAAGAAATACGGCGATGGATGTCGGAGTGGGAACGCGAAAAGAAGGCGCTGATGACAGCGCGCGCGCCACGGGGACTGCCGTGGCCAGTAAGAAATAAAACTCTGTACCGAAAAGGCAAGGGCACGCAGCATTCTTCAGAAATGCTCCGTGCCCTTCGTATGTTTTTTAGAACGCGTCGATCCCTGTCACACTCGCTCCGATGATCAACGTGTGAATGTCATGCGTCCCCTCGTACGTCTTCACCGACTCGAGGTTCATCAGGTGGCGCATGATCGGGTAATCGTCGGCCACTCCGTTCGCGCCCAGAATGTCGCGCGACAGCCGCGCGCACTCGAGCGCCATCCAGACATTGTTCCGCTTGGCCATCGAAATGTGCTGGTGCTCGACCTTGTCGGTGTCCTTGAGTCGTCCGACCTGCAGAATCAGCAATTGCCCCTTGGTTATTTCGTTGATCATCCACGCCAACTTTTCCTGCACCAGCTGGTGCGAGGCGATGGGCTGATCGCGGAACTGCTTGCGCAGCAGGGAATACTGCAGGGCGCAGTCGTAACACGACATGGCCGCGCCGATCGCGCCCCACGCGATCCCGTAGCGCGCCTGGTTCAGGCACATCAGCGGAGACTTCAATCCGCCGGAAAGCGGCAGCAGGTTTGACTCCGGCACATGCACATCCTGCAACGACAAGCCCGAAGTCACCGATGCGCGCAGCGACCATTTCCCGTGGATGTCATCGGCTTTGAAGCCCGGCCGATCTGTCTCCACCAAAAATCCCCGCACCTTGTCGTCTTCATCTTCCACCTTGGCCCAGATGATGGCGACATCGGCGATCGTGCCCGACGTGATCCACATCTTCTCGCCGTTGAGCACATACTCTTTGCCAAGCTTCTTCGCGCGCGTGCGCATGCCGCCCGGGTTGGAGCCGAAGTCGGGCTCGGTCAGGCCGAAGCATCCCAGCTTCTCGCCCTTCTGCAATGCGGGCAGCCACGTGTTCTTCTGCTCATCAGAGCCGAAGGTGTAGATCGGATACATCACCAGCGCCGATTGCACGCTGACAAAGCTGCGCACGCCTGAGTCGCCGCGCTCGAGCTCCTGCGTGACCAACCCATACTCCACGTTCGACATGCCGGCGCACCCATAGCCCTTCAGGCTGGCTCCGAAGAAGCCCAGATCCGCCATCGGCTTCACCAATTCGCGCGGAAAGCGTCCCGCGCGGTTGCATTCCTCGATGATCGGAATGAGGTTGTCTTCGATGAACTTGCGGGCCGTATCGCGGACCAACCGCTCGTCGTCGGAAAGCAACGTGTCGAACTCGATGAAATCGACCCCGCGGAATTTGATGGCAGACATGATGTTGACCCCTAGTGAAATCAGGACTCTGCGCGAAAACTTCTTAGAGTAGCAGAGGGGTAGTCGGCGGGCAAACCTGAGCGGCCTTGAGATTGTTGCGATTTGCTGGAAGCACGAGTGCGCTCGTTGCGAAGGCTGTGGGGAGCCTTTCACAGACCGGCTTCCGGGGGGAAGTCAGTCTCGGAGCCCAAGATCAGAATACGCGCAGTTTCACGGTCGCCGTTTTGGTCTGATGTTTTCCCGTGATCACGAAGTCGTGCCCAACATATGCAACCACGTCATCTAGCCGGGGCCACCCCGTATCGCCGAACTCCGGACACGCCGGATCGCCCGTGCCGAACGAGATCACGCCCGCCGTGTGCGGTACGCCCAGCGTTAGCGAGGTCAGCGCGCCACCGTGTCCACCCGGCGTTGAAGCGGTCACATTGTTCCAGGCCATGGCTGAGTCGCTGGTGGCTCCGCCCTGATTGAAGATGTTGCCATCCATGTCAAAGTCCGCGGCCCGCCAGAACGACACCGAGCGATTGCCGGTAAACGTGATGTCGTTGTTCGTCAGCGACATCGTGATCAGCACCGAGCGGTCCTGCACGTTCCGAGAAAACACTTGCTTCAGCGTGTATATCGAATCCCAGGTATTTCTGGTGATGGTTAGCGGAAGCGTGTTGGGGCCATTCGGCTCGCTGATCGTCGGTGCCTGAAAATCGCCATTCGGCAGATATCCGCCCAGATCCCAATACCGCAGGCCGAGTGTGTGATCGCAGATCGTGTATCCCTCGAGAAACGTGCCGATGCGGATATGCTCGGCTCCGGCCGGACTTTGCAAGCTAAGGACGTTGCCATTCTGCGTGACGCAGAAATTGAACGCCGTCGCACCCGATCCGGAAGTGAGTGTGGCAAAACAATCCGTAGCCGCCGCCGGTGCTGCCGACGAGGCCATGCGCTGTTGCAATTGGCCATAAGCCATGGTGGTCAAGAGCAGGGTCAACATGAAACGAAACCAAAGCACCTTCATACTGGAGCATCCTCCATTTTGATTGGGAATTGGCCGGTTGAACGGCCGATGGAGGATCGTGTACAAACCGCGAAGGTCGTTTCAGGAAGCGGCCTTACAACTCTCGATGGTGACAAACC
>Ga0210406_10005416_pt1 | contig 13393 bp, 12 predicted proteins | sample IncBWC30MmetaG_FD_155454 | JGI IMG/M metagenome (GOLD analysis project Ga0210406, IMG submission 155454) | Forest soil microbial communities from Barre Woods Harvard Forest LTER site, Petersham, Massachusetts, United States - Inc-BW-C-30-M | ecosystem: Environmental > Terrestrial > Soil >... | reverse complement strand
GTCACCGAGACGACATCCTTGAGGTCGTAACCTCCCGCCTTGAGCACTTTTGTGATGTTGTCGAGCGCGGCCTTGGTCTCAGGACCAATGCCTCCGCCGGCAAGTTTGCCAGCGTCGTCGGTGCCTTCCTGTCCGGCGACGTACATGGTGTTTCCGGCGATGATGCCGTCGCTGAAGGGCAGTCCCCTTGCAGGCGAGAGGTTGATAGCCTTATGTTCCTGGGAAAAACAGAACTGGCCTGAGAGTAGTGCGGTCAAAAACAAGCAAGCCGTCGCAAGCTGCCGAATTGCTCGGTTACGCATTCACAATCTCCTTTTTGATGAAGCCTGAGGACTTCCACCCGACATGGCATCGGTGTTAGAGTCCGCGGACATGTATACAACCAGGAGGATGGAATGAACAAGTTCTACCCGCTCGCAAGAAGCCGCGGCGTAGCCATTTTTGCGGTGCTGGTTCTGGCGTTGATCGTTGCGCGCGGGGCGAGGCCTGTTGGGGCGCAAGCGGATTCTGCCCCAAGCGAGACTGAATTGGTCGCGCAATTTCGGCACGTCGAAGTGGCTTCGGTCTCTGACGCGATTGAGCAGATTATAGGCAAGCGGATGTACATGACTCACCAGATGCAGCCCATTTTCACATCGAAGTTTGCGGGCATCGCGCGGACCGTTCAGTTGAAGAAGGACGAAGGGAATAAAGATCCCGAGGCGCTGACCGGAATGCTGGAAGCAATTGACCAGGGCACGACCGATTCCGTGTACGTGATGGTGGTGGAGGACGGAGAAGATATCGCCGGCATGGGCGGCCTGATGGGAACGGCGATGGCGGCGCGTGGATATTCAGGGGCCGTGATCGACGGAGGAGTTCGCGATGTGGCGTACCTCCGGAAAATCGGCTTTCCCGTGTTCGCGACGGGAATCGTTCCGTCTACTTCAGTCCATCACTACAAGTTTGGCGGAGCCCAGATTCCGGTGGTCTGTAACGGTGTGCCGGTAACGCCTGGCGACATTGTCGTGGCTGACAGCGATGGCGTAGTCGTCGTGCCGCGGGCGCAGGCACAAGCCGTGCTGACGCTGGCGCAACAGATGGACTACAAGGAACATTCGATGTACGCCATGATCGAGCAACTAAAGTCGATTGTGGCGGCTGTGAAGAAGGTTGGCCGCCTGTGATTGGATTCCCGGTTTACAGAAAGGGCACCTTCGTCGGATAATTCGCACTCTCATCCGTTACACTTCGCTCGCCACCTGCGCATCGCGTCGAGCGCATCTTGATTTTCTTATCGAAAGGGGTAGGGACATGAGTCTTGCTTTCACTCGCAGAATGTTCGCATCGCGGTTCGCATCAACCTTATCGGCTCTCGGTCTTACAGCAGCCGTTACGTCGACTCCGGCTCTGGCACAAGCAAGTGGCGCGCAGGATTCCGGCATTCGTAAGCTGAACGGTGAGGGCAAACCGGGAAGCGACAAGGACGTCATCATGCCGGTAGTTGTTCACAATGGCCTGATCTACGTTGCCGGCCAAGGTGCGCACGATTCTCGAGATCAAAAGGAATGGACGATCGAGTCCCACACCAAGATGGTGATGGACAAGGTGAAAAATATGGTTGAGGTGGGCGGCGGAACGATGGACACAGTCCTGCAGGCGAACGTCTTCCTTGTAAAGATCGAGCACTGGGACGGGATGCACAAGGTGTTTGCGACCTACTTCCCGCATGGTGGCCCGTCAAGGACGACTGTGGCCGTCGCGGCGCTCCCGGGAGATTCGCTGGTCGAGATCAATTGCATCGCCGCCGTCGCGAAAAAGTAAAAGGCAAGGGAGCAGGCTCCATGCGAATGAACATGAAATGGAACCGCCGCGGGTTCCTGGGTACGGCTGCCGCGATGGTGGCCTCGTTATTTGCGCCCCGCAAACTCTTTGGTGCATCTCCGGCGCAGGGGCCGGGCACAACCGTGACCGGCTTCGGGCAGACGGGCAATCCTTACGAAGAACTCGGCGTCGCTACCGTCATCAACTGCGAAGGCACCATGACCATGCTCGGAGGCTCCATCCTCCGGCCTGAGCTAGAAGCGGTGATGGCGATGGCCGGGAAACACTTCGTAAGCATCCCTGAACTCGAGGCGGCTGCGGGAAAGCGCATCGCCGAAATGCTGAAGCTGCCGGATGGCTATAGCGCGCTGGTGACCTCGGGCGCCGCAGCCGCGATGCAGTCCGGCCTGGCCGGCATCCTCACCGGAGACAACGAGACGCTGATCCGGCAGCTACCCGATTTAACCGGCATGAAGTCGGAAGTCATCATCCAGAAATCGCATCGCAATCCCTTCGACCACCAGTTGCGCACCACGGGCGTGAAACTGGTCGAGATTGAAACGAGGGAGCAACTACAGCGAGCGGTCAACGATCGCACTGCCATGATGCACTTCACGAACTTTGCAAACGCGGCTGGCGAAATCAAGGTCGACGAGTGGGTCAAACTCGCCAAGCAGTTCAACTTGCCCTGCATGAACGACGCCGCGGCCGATACTCCTCCTGTATCGCACCTCTGGGACTACGCTGCGATGGGATACGACCTGGTGACATTCAGCGGTGGGAAGGCGATGCGCGGCCCCCAGTGCGCGGGATTGCTGATCGGGCGCAAAGATCTCGTGGCCTACGCCCTGCTGAACAATAGCCCGCATGAAGACACCCTGGGCCGCAGCCAGAAAGTCGGGAAAGAAGAAATTCTCGGGATGATCAAAGCGCTGGAACTCTATCTGAGGGAAGATCACGATGCGCTCGCCAAAGAGTGGCAGGATCGGCTGGTAACGATTTCACGCGAACTTGCGAAGATCCCCGGCGTCAGCACGTCGTATTTCACGCCCGACATCGCGAATCACGTTCCCCACATGCAGATCACCTGGGATTCCAGAATTTCGGTCACTCCGCAGCAGGTATCCAAGACCTTGCGCAGTTCGAAACCAGCGATCGTCATCGGGGGCGGCGAGGGTAAGCCTGGCTTGAGCATGTGTTCGTTCATGCTGCAAGCAGGCGAGGAGAAAATCGTTGCCGAGCAGCTCGCAAACGTGTTGCGGCAGCACGCGGCGTGAGAATGCGAGAGTCCCGGTCAACGGTGAACCGTCGAGCGCAACGCCGCAAGTCAGTTCGCCGGCATGCGCAACTTCGATCCTTTCTTCTCGAGCCAGGCGTTGAATTCCTCGCGCATCTTCTGCGTCCACTTTCCGTCGATCTGCCCAGGCGTGTATTCCCCTTCGCGCAACATCGCGTGGCCCCATTCGTCGATCATGCGGTCCATCCCGGTTTCGTCCGCGAGCTTTTCGGCCAGTTGCGGCGGAACGAAGGTCACTCCCTCGGGATCGCCAATGGCAATATCCCCGGGCATGACGGTCACATCTCCAATGCGAATGGCAACATTGATGCCGGTGAGCATCACATTCTCCAAGGCAGACGGATCGACGCCGCGCGTATAAACCTGAAATCCGGAAATTTGCTGAATGCCGCTGACGTCGCGGATCGCGCCGTTCACGATCAGGCCGTTGTGACTCTTCGCGTAGATGGCAGTAGCGAGGTTGTCGCCGATGATGGTGCCGTAGCGAATCTTTCCGAAGAGGTCGACCACGAGAACGTCCCCGGGTTGCAGAATGTCGATGATCCAGGAGTTCTCATCGCCAACGCGATTTTCTTTCTTGCCATTCTGGCGAATCACCGCATTGAAATCGGGACGAAGAGGCATGAATACCGCGGTGACGACACGCCCCAGGAGGCGCTGGCCCGGATTCACAACGTTCCATCCACCTTCGAACTGGTTGCGATAGCCGGCATCCTGCAATACATCCCAAGCCTGGTCGGCCGTCACATCCTTCAACCGAACCAATACAGAGTCGGCCACGTTTGGACGTCCGTCGGGGAATCGATCTCCTTGCCACTCGGGCGTGAACTCAATGCGTTGTTCACGCGAGAAGAGATCGAGCTGGCAAAACGCAAATGCGGGACAGGCAAGCAAAGCCAGCAGAAGAATAGCGACGCGGTTTGTCATTTGTGCCATGGATTCAGAACCACAAGGACGCGTACTAGGATCGACCCCAAACTGGCGGCGAAGGTAACACAAGGCCATCCTCGGAACAAACAGACGCACGCCAGTGGCAAGTGGGCCGGGTGGCGCTCATGACCGGTTCTGGAGCAACGCGCGTGCGATGGTTCCTGGTGTTCTGGTTGTTCGTGCTGAGCGCCGTCTCTTATCTGGATCGGGTCAACATCTCCATCGCCGGCGGAGCCATCGTCGACGCCTACCACCTGACAGACGTGCAACTCGGTAAGGTGTTCAGCGCGCTAGTGCTGGGCTACGCCCTGTTTCAAACCATCGGCGGACAGTTGGCCGATCGGTATGGAGCTCGGCGCGTGTTGACAGGTGGAGTGGTCTGGTGGGGAATTTTCACAGCGCTGACTGCACTGGTTCCAGCCAACTTTGCCGGAGCTCTTCTCGCTTTTGTAGCGGTGCGCTTTCTGCTTGGTGCTGGCGAGGCCGTCATTTATCCGGCGGCGAACCAGTTCGTCTCACGGTGGATCCCGGTGCGAGAACGCGGAATTGCGAATGGGTGGATTTTCGCCGGGGTGGGCGCAGGCGCCGGATTGAGTCCCCCTCTCATCACGTACCTGATGATCCACTTTGGATGGAGATCATCGTTCTGGGTGTGTGCAGTTCTCGGATTTGTCGCTGGAGCAGTCTGGTTCGTGACCGCCAGAGATACTCCCGAAGAACATCCCAAAGTGTCTCCCGAGGAACTGGCGATTATTGAATCCGGACTCACTGCCTCCCCGGAGCCACGTGCCCTTGCTCGCGTGCCCTGGAAGCGCGTAGCGAAGAGTCGCGATGTGTGGGCACTCACACTCAGCTACTTCTGCTACGGCTACGTGGCGTGGATTTTCTTCAGCTGGTTCTACCGTTATCTTGCGAAGGTCCGCGGCCTCAATCTCAAAGCGAGCGCGTTTTATTCCATGCTGCCGTTCCTTGCCATGTTGGTCTGCTGTCTTCTGGGCGGGGCGATCAACGACCGGCTTACCAAGTCGCGCGGACCGCGCGTCGGCCGTTGCCTCGTGGCGGCCGCCGCCATGGCGATCGCAGGAATATTTGTGGCGCTGGGGGCTCGTGCCGAGGATGTGCGGGTGGCCAGCGTCGTCTTGGCAGGGGGTGCGGGCGCCCTGTATTTATCGCAGAGCTCTTTCTGGTCGGTGACGGCCGACATTGCCGGTGGATCTGCTGGGTCCGTCTCAGGATTTATGAATATGGGCGGACAAATCGGCGGAGCCGTGACCGGATCGCTGACGCCCTGGATCGCTGCGCGCTACGGTTGGACCGCCTCATTCCTGGTCGCCGCCGCGCTCTGTCTGGTGGGTGCCGTCAGCTGGTTGGTCGTGAATCCTCTCAGGACTTTGACGATCACGCCCGACTCCTCGGAATGAGGGCGGGGGTACAGATCACATTGACGCGACTGGCGAGGCCCACGGCTGCGTCCCCTGCTCCTCCAAATTGATTGTGCGAGAATGGATCAAACTCGATTTGCCTACCAGGCGGGCGCGTAGCTCGAATGCGCGCAACCCGCGCGAGGTCGTCGCGTCCGGGATTTCGTCTCCGATGATGAGATCCATCGAGCAGCGGATAGGAAACTGATCGAACTCCGGGAGATGTCCTACGGCACTTCGGTCCTCCGCTTTACGCTGGAGCAGTTCATCGAACACTGGTTCCTGACCTCGAACAACTGGCGCCCCTCGACCCTTCGCGGCTACCGTTCGATCTACCGAAAGCACATCAAGGGACGAGGCGAGAAGCTGATTGGCGATTGGACGACGCGCGACGTTCAGGACTTGCTCCGGACGATCGCAGCAGGGAATGGTGAAGGAGACAGCTACGCGAAAGCGACTCTCCAACGAATCAAAGCGTTTCTGTCCATCGTCTTTCGCCATACCGTAGTGAACGGTTTCCGCCGCGACAATCCCGTCCAGCAGGTGATGCTCCCACGAACGACCGCCAACGGAACTCCGACCCATGCGTATGGAGTGGAGGAAGTCCGCCGACTACTCGACGGCGCGGAGTCGATAGCCGAACGAGCCGCTATTGCTCTCGCGGCCTACGCAGGACTTCGACGCGCGGAGATCAGCGGTCTGCGGTGGGACGATATCGACCTCAAGGAAGGGACGATCAGCGTACGGCGTACCCGTTGGCAGGGTAGAGAATCCGAACCGAAGTCCGCTGCCTCGAAGAACTGGGTACCGATTATCCGACCGCTGGCTGCGATCCTCCGGGAGTACCGTCGTGCCTGGTTGTCTCCGAAGCCGACCCGAGGCGAGGATGGAAACGAAGTGGCGGATACTTCGCTGTTCCCCTTCGACCTCGTATTCGTGGGAAGGAAGTACGCGCTCAAGTGGCACGCGCTACGTCGCGGAGTAGCAACGGAACTTTTCGCTGCTGGCGCTTCGGACCTCGACGTTCAACGCTTCCTCCGACACTCCAAGGTGTTGATGACCCGAGAGCATTACATTAAGCTAAAGGACGAGCGGGTGGAGAGGTCGAAGCGTACTCTGGACCGGAAGTTCGGCGCTAAAAGGCGGAAATAAGGCGGACCCAGAGACCTCGATCACCACGAAACCCGCGTATTAATTGGATGGGCGCGTAGCTCAAACGGATAGAGCATCGGATTTCTAATCCGAGGGTTGCAGGTTCAATTCCTGCCGCGCCTACCAGTCCAAGTCTTGCTTGAAAGCTTCCGAATGCCCCTTCGGCAACCTCGAGAGTCATCGTGTGCTTCCGACCAGGCCCAGATCCCTTAAAGGAATGGAATAGATCGTGCCGGGCTTGATACGCTTGCCCTCCTTGAAAACTGTGCGGGTGAAGTAGAGGGTTTTGCCGTCGGGCGAGAAAGCCGGAGCGTACTCGGTCTCGTCGGGCGTATTCACCAGCGGCAGTTTTTCCGGAGTATTCCACTCGCCGTGTGCTTTTTTGCTGCGGTAGAGATCTCCGTCGCGAACGAAGATGATGAAGTCGCCGCTCGGCGAGATTGCCGGATTGCCGTCTGAAGCCGGCGTGTTTAAAGCTTTAAGGTTGATTGCCTTGTCATAGCCGGCGTTTGACTTCTTCGCCCAGAACAAGTCGTTACTCCCCTCCCTACCCGGCCTGTCGGACGAGAAATAAAGATCCCCGTTCGTTGAGGACGAGACGAAGACTTCGTTGCTTTCGGTGTTGATGGCTGTCAACGCGACGGGAGTGCTTTTGGGGTCATTGAGGTCAAGGATGTAAGCGTCGAAATCCGTGCGCGACCCGTCCCGGACGGGGGAGGGACGGGTCGATTCGAAGATCAAGTGGCGCCCGTCGGGTGTGACGAAGGGATCGATATCGCGGAACGTGCCGGGTGAGAATGTGGCTGGGGTTGGCTCGCTCCAGGTGTTCCTCGTGAGATGCGAAACCATGATTTGAATGTGCTTGATGTCTTTGTCGGTTTCACAGAAATAGATGGTTTTGCCGTCTTTGGTAAATGCCACGCCGAAGACGTCTCGGCCTGAGATGACGCCCGGCGCGAATACTTTCAGCGAGGGTGCTGGTTGCTGGGGTGCACAGAGAGTCGCCACAAAAAGTATCGAGAAGCCTACGACCTTGATCATGCTCGGACGTTGCCGCCCCAAGGCCCGTTTCAGCAAGCAAAAAGACGCGAAAAGCCGCGAGGCGTGACGAAGTGACAACGGGAGGGACGAAAAATCAGGCGGAAGTGGTTTGCGTGAGCTCAAGAATCGCCGGCTTGAGCCGCTCGATACCGGACCGACCCAGAGTTGCGCGGGCGCCTGATACGAAAATCGCTTCATGTCGTCCGGAGGGCAGGCTCTGAACCTCGCGAACCCGGTTTATGTGGATGATGGCAGAGCGGTCAACTCGGAGGAAGCGATTTGCATCGAGCTGTTCCTCAATCCCCCGCATCGACTCGCGCAGAAGATACGTTTTGTCGCCGACGTGCAGGGAAACGTAGTTTCCGGCGGCTTCGATCCAGTCAATCTCCCCGGTCTTCACAAAAAACATACGGCCATTGGATTTGATCAAGAAACGCTCAGCCAGGCACGCGGCTGAGTTGTTGACGACCGAAGAAGACACAGGAGGTGTCGCCGAGACGGAATCGCCCAGTTCAGGTTCTGAACGTTCTGACATTCGATAACGATTCCATGCGTGCGCTGCCGCAACAGCGCCGGCGTAGACGAGCAAGCTACGTCCGAGACCCGTCAACAAGTAAATGCCGAAAACTGTCGATGACGTGCCATGCACACGCCGCAAAGAGGGGAATAAAACGTCCAGTAAGAACCGCCAGCCGACCGAGAGCAAGACGAATCCAATAGCGAAGCCAACATGTGAGGCAAGACTACGAAGCCATGTGAAGTTTTCGGCCGTGACGTGGTCTGACCATCGGAAGATTTGGGGCAACAAGGCAGCCCACAGCAGGCACGTTGCCAGAGCCACGGCGAGCGCTTGCGCGTAAGGCAGGTTGTCACCAATCAAGGCGTGGGACGCGACGCTGCGTAAGGCCATCGTGAGCGCCAGCAACAGCCAGAAAGACAGGTACATCGCGGCATTGGCCGGATTTTTGAGCCAGGTCGAAAACATCGGTTTCACACAGGACGTCCCACGGTCGGGTGACGCCGGGCGCAAATCCGCATCATCGTTCAGACGTTGTGCTGGTGGTTATGTTAGCCGCCTTCTGATTCGGCTTGGAGGTCGCGGGATATCCAGTACAATCTTCTCACTCACCCTTGGAGTCCAAGTGAAGAAGCTGATCGTAGTCCTGCTATTGATGGCCGTAGTTGCGCTGGGCTCACATGCTTACGCACAAGGGAATCCGCAAAGCCGCGCTTACCGAAAGGCGGCTCACAAAGCGCAAAAAGACATGGTCAAGTACAGCAAGCAACAGCAGAAGGCCATGCGGAAGTCAGCCAAGGCGCAGAGGAAGGCTCTGAAGCGCGCGCAAGGCCGCAATCACTATTAGGATTGGATTCGACAGAACCTCTAGCCGTGGAGGGCGGTATTTACCCGGTCGATGACTTGTTGCGCGTTCATGCCGATGGCGTGAACGGTGGCGACAACAATCAGCAAGAGGAGTACGAGCAACATCGCGTACTCACTGACGTTCTGGCCTTCTTCTCCCTGAATGTTCGCCCAAAACCTACTCAGCATTCCCTGCAAGCTCATTCCCGCGGGCTGCGCAGTCGCAAACAGCTCGCTGAAGTCCTCCGCCCCGGCAACTTCAAACCGGGGCGGTCACCGCTGCGATTGATTGTCGGCGAAGTAGGTAACCACGTCCATGGCACAAAGGTGACGCCGGGATCAGAAGATCGCGCATTTGAGTAGCACAATCGTGCGATGCCGCCGGCGGTCGCCAGGTAAGCCTTTGATATACTTTCCTCAGTTCAGCGGGCCGACGTAGCTCAGTTGGTAGAGCAGCCGATTCGTAATCGGCAGGTCACCAGTTCAAGTCTGGTCGTCGGCTCCAGATCTTCGGGGCATCGTCTAAAAACCATTGCATTCACTGTCTGGGAGGCCTTGTGCGTACCGTTCTGTCATTCTTGCTGTTGAGCGCTCTTCTGGCATTTGCCGCTGAGAAGTCGGTCTATGACTACACGCTGAACTCCATCCAAGGACAACCTGCGCCTTTCTCCGCTTACAAGGGCAAGGTTCTGATGGTTGTGAATGTTGCCAGCCGCTGTGGGTACACTCCGCAGTATTCGGCGCTTGAGTCGATTTACGAGAAGTTCAAGGACAAGGGTTTCGTTATCGTGGGCGTGCCCGCGAATAATTTCGGAGCGCAAGAGCCCGGCACCGATGCCGAAATCAAGACTTTCTGCACGCGCAAGTACAACGTGCAGTTCCCCATGATGTCGAAAGTGTCCGTCAAAGGATCCGACACCGCGCCGCTCTACCAGTATTTGACCGACTCGAAAGCAAATCCGAAAACGGGCGGCGAAATTAAGTGGAACTTCACGAAATTTCTGGTCGATCGGCAGGGAAATATCGTGGCTCGTTTTGAGCCGGAGGTTACGCCCGATTCGCCCCAGGTAGTCAGCGCGATAGAGCAAGCTCTCGGCAAGTAGCCTCTCTGCAACACCCATGCTGCCGCCGCCCTGCACTGGTCCCGCTGCAGTGTTGATCAGGGTTCCGGATGAACTTATTTCCACTTGCATTCACAAAGCAGAAGTCCTGATAATGAAGCTAGTAACACCCTTATAACCGTGTACCGATACAGTCGAGCGGATTTGCTTCGCATCCTGCGGCTCACGGCGCGGCAGTTGGCGAGTTGGGAAAAGGCCGAACTGGTGCCCGCCGCCGAGACCTATTCGTTCTTCGATCTCCTGCAAATCAAGAAAGTCCGCGACTTGTGCGCCCAGAAGGTGCGGCCGGCCGTAATCCGGCAGTCCCTGCAGGCGATGCAGAAACAAGTCGCCGGCATGGAGAATCCTCTGCTGGAGGCGGGCGCCTTTCTTTCCGGGCACCGTGTCGCGTTTCGCCATGAAGGCAAATTGCTCGAGCCGATTGCCGGGCAGTTTATGTTCGATTTCTCTCCGGATCAGAAAGTCATTTCACGCACGCCCGTCATGCCCTTGCGCCCCGACCCGAAGGAGTCCGACGTAGCGGAGCTTTTCTCGCGGGGAATCGCTCTGGAAGAGGATGCGCGCACTCACGGGGAAGCGATTGCGACCTATCTCAAGGTGCTGGAACGCGACTCCAGCCATGCCGCCGCCCACATTAATATCGGCACGCTTTACTACAATCGCCAGGAATACGGACTGGCCGAGAAGCACTATCGCGCCGCCATCGACTCCGATTCCCGCTATGCCCTGGCGCATTTCGACTTGGGCAATGTGCTCGACGAAACAGGCCGGGTTCACGAGGCAATTCAGACGTACAAGACCGCTCTACAGCTGGCGCCAACCTACGCTGACGCTCATTACAACCTCGCCCTGGCGTACGAAAAGCTGAAGCAGCCGCGCAAGGCTCTCACCCATTGGCGCGCTTACGTGAAGCTCGACACCACCAGTCCCTGGGCGGTGCATGCGCGCAACCAGGTCCAGCGGATTTTGCAGAATGATGGGTTGAAGCTTGTTCCCGCCAAACATCGTTCCTGAGACCGTCGACCCCTCGCGATCCTCGCCCGCACGCTAACAATCGGCGCGTCCTCCGATGCTAAAATTATTAGTTTGCCATTCCTGATCGGAAGGTGTTCGCATGCCGGAAACGATCGCACCCACCGCCAATCCTGCACCTCTGACCACGCTGACGGAAGATGAACTACTCTTCCGCGACAATATCCGGCAGTTCGCCCAGGATCGCGTGCGTCCGCTCGCCAAAGAGATGGACGAGAAAGGCGTCTTTGACAAGGAACTACTGCAGCAATTCTTTCAGCTTGGTTTGATGGGGATCGAGGTTCCGGAACAGTACGGCGGTGGTGGCGGCAGGTTCTTCGAAGCCATCCTAGCCGTGGAAGAACTGTCGTGTGCCGACGCCTCCGCGGGCGTGGTCGTCGACGTTCAGAACACCTTGGTCAACAACGCGCTACTCCGGTGGACGACCGAAGAACAACGTAAACGCTACCTCCCGCGGATGGTGGCCGATACTGTGGGCGCCTACGCGCTGAGCGAAGCCGGCTCGGGCTCCGATGCATTTGCCCTACAGACCAGGGCCGAACTCACAGGCGCCGATTACGTCCTGAACGGGCGCAAGCTTTGGATCACCAACGGCAAGGAAGCTGGCGTCTTCATCTTGTTTGCTACCGTCGATCCGGCCGCCGGCTATAAGGGCATCACGGCCTTCATCATTGAAAAAGACTTCCCGGGCTTCACTGTCGGCAAGAAGGAGGACAAGCTGGGCATTCGCGCGTCCTCGACCTGTGAACTCATTCTCGAGGACTGCCGCGTCCCCAAGAACAATGTCCTCGGCGAAGTCGGCAAAGGCTACAAGATCGCCATTGAGACGCTTAACGAAGGACGCATCGGTATTGGCGCCCAAATGCTGGGAGTCGCCCGCGGAGCATGGGAATACGCCGCGAAGTATGCGCAGGAGCGCAAGCAGTTCGGCAAAGCCCTGGCGGACTTTCAGGGCATCCAGTTCCAGATTGCACAGATGGCCACCGACATTGAAGCGGCCCGTCTCCTGGTCTACAACGCAGCGCGCATGAAAGATGCCGGCATGAACTTCGTCAAAGAGGCTGCGATGGCCAAACTGTTCTGCTCGCAAGTGGCCGAACGCGTCACTTCGCTCGCCATCGAGATCTACGGCGGATACGGCTTCACCAAGGACTATCCGGTCGAAAAGTACTGGCGGGACTCGAAGATCGGGAAAATCTACGAAGGCACTTCGAACATGCAGTTGCAGACCATCGCGAAGCTGGTAATGGGCGGCAAGTAGACCAGGACAAGTTGCGGCGGGAATCTTGCCGGGGTGCGTGGGCCTCTCGCCCTCGCACCCCTCAATCCCCAAACGCCGCCTCCGGCGCGGCTTTTGAGCGAATCAAGTCACCCCAGTAATACCAACCCTAGTTACCAATATGTGCAGGGAGTTGCAGTTGTGCCTTTTCTCGCATCTTCCGATAACCACGCTAACCCTCTACGAAATATGGACTTCCACGAGAGCGACCTGATGGTGCAGTAGCTGCAATTCCAGGAGTGCCTGCAGCCGGGGCGAAAGTTTGGGGGCCGCAAGTGACGACACTTTTCGGTATTCCGGAAGCTCAACCCAGAACGCGGAAGCATACCCTGCTTCCCCTTCTCACCGTGCTCTTCCTCGTTTCCTACGGTCTGATGACCCTTCTGATCGTAGAGCAAGGCAGCACGATCCAATCACAACGAAGCCTCATTCAGCAGTTAATCGGAGACAGCTCCGAACTTGCTGCCCTGAAGACCAAAACGAGCCAGCAGCAGGCGCATGCCCCCAAGCCGCACGCTGAAGCCCAGAGCAACTCTCCGGTTCAGACTCCGTCAACCCAGGCAACACCGTCCGAAAAAGCAACCGCCCGCAACCACGGTAAAGTGCAAAGACCCATGCACGAAAAGCCGCCCGTGCCGGCATCTGATATTGCAGATACTCGTAGAACTTTGATGTCGATCTAAGAATGCCCGCCCCGTCTCCCGGGGACTGTGAGAACGATATGAAAGCTCTGGCTCTGGCCCTTCTGTTTTCGTTGCCTGTACCGAAGATCGCGCCGCCCCCACACCAGCCTGTCGCCGAGACGGCTGTCAAGCACTCTCGTAAGGGCGGCAAATGGTACTTCGCCGCCAATGGACACGCCGTTTACTGCTACGGCCCGGTGATGTATGTGACCGAAGCCCAGGGCAGCCTGAAACGCGTCGCCACCTTCTGCCAGAACGACCTACCGATGGT
>Ga0210406_10005415_pt1 | contig 13394 bp, 6 predicted proteins | sample IncBWC30MmetaG_FD_155454 | JGI IMG/M metagenome (GOLD analysis project Ga0210406, IMG submission 155454) | Forest soil microbial communities from Barre Woods Harvard Forest LTER site, Petersham, Massachusetts, United States - Inc-BW-C-30-M | ecosystem: Environmental > Terrestrial > Soil >... | reverse complement strand
TGGCCACCGACAACACCACCGCCCTTCGCAACGACCCCGTGCGCAACCGCGCAATCCTGGAGCGAATTCCCGCCGGCCGCTGGGGCGACCCCGCCGATCTCGCGGGAGCCGCGGTCTTTCTCTGCTCCCGAGCCAGCGATTATGTCCACGGCCATGTCCTCGTGGTCGACGGTGGCTGGCTCTCCCGCTGAGAAATTCCTCGCACGGGTTCACCCGAGGCACGCGCTCGCCGATTCCGCAACACATTTACAGTTGAACTCTTGTTTGCGGGAGTGCCGAAAGAACGCCTATCGATCCTTCTTGGAACTCAAAGGGTACGATTTACCGAGAATTGCTGCTCGTCGCAGTTAAGCAGCGGCAAGAGGAGTTGTAAGCCGATCTAAGACGGACCTGACCTAAGGAAAAACTGCAACGAGAAGTATACGCTGGGTACACCCCACTATTTGTGGGACGACGGTGCAATTCAATCTTCGAACCGAAGATTCCCCAGTTATTTTCGTTTTCCTGCGACACAAATGCCATTCCAAACGCTGAATAAATGGGTAAAGGTAGGTAGACTCTCTCATTGGAACTGGTGCAAAAACTCGGGCAGGTCAGTGGGATTCATTTCGCTAGCGCAAATGTGGTTTCGATCCGCGAGATGTTCCGATCTTACATGAGTGCACAGTTCCTCGTGAACATTGAAAGACGGACGGATCGGGTAACCATCCACCCTGAAGAAGCAACTGCCGGCGTGCGACGATTGCGTTGAATTGCCATCCGCGCCGCGAGATTTGGGCCGAAACCGACGACGCTTTTTCGAACAATGAGGCGAAATACACTTGACGGAGTCACAGCATCGGGAGGAACGAAGGGCCATTGAGGGACCAATAAGGATTCCTTTGGATTCCCAATTGTTCCTTTTCAATGTCATAGGGGTTCCTAGCATTTCTTCCAGGTCCTTTTGATTTCGATCGGAGTTGTTTTCGATTCCCACCCGTGCCTCTAAAATTTCAGCAATGAAATGAATTAGTTAGGGCGACTGTCTTTGCCATCTACCCCGCATGTACCCAACGCCTGAAGCAGCCGTCGATTATAACCACGTTGAGACAATGAGAGCTTTTAGTTCACGCCGTAGAGGTTAAGCGTATAAATGAAGTCTGGCCGGGCATCTCCGCGCGCATCGGATACTCGGATGTAGAAGGTGACTGGAGCGGTGCCAGTGCCGGGAACCTGGAAAGAGTAGTAGTTGCCCTGAAGATAGGACGTCCCCGGAAGATTATTCACGCAAGGCAGGCTGTACGGTTGCCCCGTGATTGGTTGAGGCGAGCCGCAAGCCTGATACCGCACATCATGGGAATCAACGATTTCAAGCACGGGCTGCATGGAATTGGGTTCCGGTGGCTGGACGAAATCGTTGTTGGGAGCAGCGTAGACCTGAACGATCGAGCCCGGGGCAGCACTAGCCGAATAATAATCCACGTCAGGCCCCGCAGTGCCCGCGTCGCGGAACGGACTGATGGAGGCCAGAAGCGCAATGTTAGAGATAGCTGTCGCAGTTGCGGGCGTGTCGTTGCGCGTCATGGTCCCTGGATCTTTCACTGTCCACACCAGTTGTTGCGAAGTCGTCTGATGGATACTCCCCGTATTTCCGTCCGAGATGCTGAGCGTGAATGTGTACACGCCTGCCTTCGTTGGCGATCCCGTGATAAATGTGTCGCCGCTCCATAAGGTGCCAAGACTCGTCCCGGGGGGCATGGCACCAGGCGGTGACACGCTCCACGAAAGCGGCGCAGCTCCTCCGCTCGTAAAAGGTTGCAAGAGCACGTTGCTTCCGGTGGCCACGGTCGGGAGCGAGGTCGTGGAAATGACCAGCTTGGGAGTAACGAAAAACGAAAAAGAAAAGTAACTTGCGGTCAGCGGAGGGTTGCTGCTGTCTTGTACGAACACATTCGGACTGGCATTGCCTGTACTGGTGGGTGTGCCACTGAGCGTGCCCGTTGTGGTGTCAAATGTAAATCCAGGGGGGATCGAATCCATCCGCCAGATATAAGGTGGAAATCCTCCCGTTGCCGGAAAAGTAGCCGAATAGCTCTGGTTATACAGAATGTTTACTTGCGTTGGCCCGGAGAGCGTCATTTGGTCGCTGATGCGAATCTGGAAATTCCGTTTTGCCGTGTTTGGCGTTTCATAGGAGTCCGTGACTTGGACGGAAAATTTGAACAAACCGTCCGTCGTACTCACGCCTGTCACATTGAACGTTGGGTTGTAAGCGGAGGGAACTAGCGTCAGGCCGTCGGGAAGTGCTCCAGATGACACCTGCAACTTGTATGGAGCTCTGCCCCCGACGATAGAGATTTGCCCTCCGTAATTGAGCCCGCGTGCACTGTCCGGGAGCGTCGTGGTTTGGATGGATAGGGAAGGTTGTACGTTGAGCGAGATATAGGCTTGCACGGACGCCGGAGTAGGGGCTGAATCGGTAATGGTCATGTACATCGTATCGGTGTATTGCGAGCTTGTAGTGGGCGTGCCGGAGACGACGCCGGTGCTGGTGTTGAGCGTGAGCCCCGCGGGGGTCGAAGCATTCGGGAACAGAACGAAACGATATGGCGGAGTTCCTCCGGCCACGTGAATTTGCTCGCTGTATGGGATGTTCTGCACCGCATCGGGAAGATTCGAGTTTGGAACGACGACCCCGTTTAAAACATTCATGGTGAATGTCTGCGAAATTTGAAAGGGGGGGCTGAAACTGTCCGTGACCTGCACCGTGAAAGAATATTTTCCAGGGACCGTGGGCGTTCCCTGGATCAAACCCACGGCATTGCCATTAGTGAAAGTGAGTCCCGCGGGCATGCTGGAGCCTTGGGCCAAGCTGAACGTGTAAGGCTGCGAGCCGCCACTGGCAGAGATGTACAAACCCGCGGGCAGCGCGATGTTTAGATCGGGCAGTGACGCGGCCGTCGTAAAGACGAGTGGCGCATAGACGTCAAGTTCGATGGATTTTGAGGCGGTATGCCCGTTTGAGTCGGTCACCGTGAAGGCCGGGATGAAAGTGAGCGCCTGCGTGGGTGCGCCGCTCAGCGTTCCGTCCGCGGCGAGGGTCATTCCGGCTATTCCGAGGAGTTGCGTACTCCAGGAATAAGGCGCTGTTCCTCCGCTCGCTTTAAGGGCAATCGAATAGGGCTGGCCTTGAATTGCGCGCGGAAGTGGAGACGCGGTTGTAATCGTAAGGGCCGTCGGGGGCGGAGGAGGCGGAGGCGGGGCCGTCGAACCGGCTCCTCCACCACAGCCGGAGAGCAGCGCGCATAGAAGCGCGCTGCCAAGAAGCATTGAAGCTGGCAGCGGTTTCCTCACGACTTCACTCGCCCTGTCCGCATTTGGTCTCGCCGCAACCATCTTTCGGGCAATTCTTGAATCCCGTTCGAAGCGCTCTCAAAAGCATCGAAGCGCGGTGGAGTTCCATTCAGAGTGATGTTGAGAGAGGTCGCCGTGCCTGCTTTCACGCTAACGGTGGCAGTAGACGAGTACGTCCCGGGAGAAGGAATGGGCGGATCCAGGGGAGTCAGACTGGAGCCACCGGTAAAACCAGAAAAGACCGATTCAACGGAAATCGTGTAAATGCCGGGCGGCAACGGAATTTCAAAATGACCAATCAAACTCGGGTCCCGTGAGCCCGCAGGATCGCCAAGGTTGGAACACGTTGACGGTGTTGGATTGCTTGGATCAATGCAGGTTCTCGTTTGTCCAGGATCCCCCGTGAACAAATCTCCGGAAACCGCGGAGACAGCATTACGCCTCGGCAGGGAAGTGTTGCGGGCGATGATATTTACTCCCTGCGCCGGGGTAACTCCATCGCTGAAGAAAACGGAGCCGGTGACGGAGCCGTAGGCAGCAGCAAAGCTGGATTTGCCAGCGGGCGGCGGCGAACCCACTGGATAGAGTTTGGAAATCCAGGCCGCGTCATCCACGGCGATCATGGGAACGCTCGCAGTGACCTTGGCGGGACAAAGGCCGAGGACGGGAAACATCAGTGGCATTCCGGCGGTGTCGTCCGTGGTGCAGGTATAGGATGAGCCGCTGATTGCCTTCAGGAAGAGATCGACGTTGATCTGCGAATGACCCAACCCGAGGAAATGCCCGAATTCATGCGTGAACGCCTGATCGAATTCGTCCTTCGTCAATTCAAAATTGTTGCCGCTGGGATTATTTATCCCGTCTTGAAACCGGCCGTTGAGGACGGCGCCCGCGGAGATAACCTTGCCAGTTGTCGGGTTGAAGTCGCACTGAAACGCAAAGCCGATCACCTCAGGCGGCAGCCCAAGCGCGTCAAAGATCGTGCCGTCCGCGTCGAAAATTATGGGACTTTGTCCTCCACCATTGCAGGAGTTGGGATCCGGAGTCGCCTGCACGGTGGGATCGCCGATCACATTCAGGAACTGTTGCGCTGTCTGCACGTCGCCGCCGGCTGGAAAGCCATCGCTCGCGATGGCCAGCAGTCCGCCCGCCTTATTGATAACAAGGTTCGCGCTGGGCACAGCCGCCCAGTATCCAAACATGGCGTTCACTCGCGCGATTCCAGCCGCATTGCTGATCACCTCCGCGCCACCGTTGGGAAGCCGGCTCAGCGGCCCGCCGTCAACGCGATAGGCGATGGGCTGGGAATTATCCCAGAGCAACGGCACGCCAGGAACGCCGGCCCCTGTGCCTCCCACCCTCAAGGGTCCGCCCGCAAACAGGGGTTGCAAGGGCAAGAGAAGGAGCGCGCACACCACTGCAGAAGCTCTATTGAAGAGTTCACCGTGTTTCCGTCGCCGGCTCATTGTGGTGAATTCCGAGTGGCAATCGTCCGAATTAAACTCTTCAGCTCCGTCAGTGGAACCGGCCCTGGCTCCGTTTGCGCGAGCATGGACCGAATTTCAGGAGAAACGCGCGCTCCCGCGGCCGGGAGCTGTGAGTCCAATCCGCGAAACAGTCCAGCATTGCCGAATCCGTTGCTGACCTGGAGTTTGCCATCCGGGCCCGAAACAATCGAGAAACGTCCCTGCTGCATGCCCGCGGGACTACTGAGTCCGTAGACGCTGGGGCGAATCAAGGTCAGCAATAAATGTTGACCAACGCGGTAACCCAGCTTCTGCTGTTGATCCCGCTGGTCAATGACGGCTTGGCGAAACGTGAAAGTGGCAGGCGTTCTGCCCTTCAGGTTTTCTTCTACCTGAAGGGTCACCACAACCATCAGCAAATGATTGAGTTGCTGATGGGGTTCAAGGGTCACGTTTCTGACCTGCCCCTGCAGCACTAATTCGGATTCGTCAACGAGTTGAAGAAGATTGCGCGGTAGAGTTAGTGCGCTGCTCTGCGCACAAGCCGGAGACACCCCGAGAAATGGTCCAACACCGACGCACAAAAGCAAAGCAATGCGGGAGAGGTTTAAGATTCTACCGGGACCATCCAATCGGGATGAGGGCCACATTCGAATAGGGATAAGTCCAAATAACGCCAGTTTGAAACACCCTGCCACTTGCGCCGCACTTTATCTACCCTAACTAGACTTGTCAAGGCTTGTACTTGACTTCAAACGATTATGCAAGGAGAATGCTCCCGTTCCCACTGAATCGACCGGACCATGCATATCCGCCCCATCAGGTTTTTGTGTGAGCAATGTATTCCTCGGTTTAATTCCATCAGTGCATTGGTTTTGTTGTTGTTCTGCGTACTGCTAGCGGTCACCCATTATTTCCCGATCCTTCACGCCGACAACCAGACGGCCTCCACGGGGCAGGCGCGGTTACTGCAAGTAATAGAGCACCCGAAGAACAGCTATGTTCCTGGGGAAGTCCTGGTGCGGTTTCGTCATGGCACATTAGAGCAGGTCAAGACCAGCATCCACGCGAAAGTCAACGCTCAGGTAGTGAAGCACTTTGAATCGGTGAGTGATCTGCAAAAGGTCCGGTTGCCCTCTGGGACGAGCGTGGAGAGTGCCGTCGCCGAATATCGTGCCTCACCGTCCGTACAGTACGCGGAGCCGAACTACTTGGTGCATGCGCTTCAGGGGCAAAAAATTCCAAACGATCCTTCCTTTCCAAAGCAGTGGAACCTGCAAAACACCGGACAAAACGGCGGGACGCCCGGAGCCGATATTCACGGCCCGCAAGCATGGAGCATCACGACGGGAAACACGAACGTGGTGGTCGCGGTGATTGATTCCGGAGCAGACTACACCCACCCAGATTTGTCCGGGCAGATATGGAATGCACCTACCGCCTATACCGTAACCAGAACGCAAGGAGACGTCTTTACTTGCCCCGCCGGGTCGCACGGGTTCGACGCAGTCAACGGAACCTGTTCCCCCTTGGACGATTTGGGGCATGGCACGCACGTCAGCGGAATCATCGGGGCGAGTACGAATAATGGCATCGGAGTCGCGGGAGTCGCGTGGAACGTGCAAATTCTCCCCTGCAAGTTTTTAGACTCACAGGGCTTTGGCGATATCTCCGCCGCGCTCACGTGCCTGGAGATGGTGAAGTCGCTGAAAGACTCTGGGATCAACATTGTTGCCAGCAACAACAGTTGGGGTGGAGGAGGATTTTCGCAAGCCTTGCAGGACGCAATCGCCGCGAACGAGCAAAGCGGCATTCTTTTTATTGCCGCGGCGGGCAACGCCTTCCAGGACACCGATCAGGTTCCAACCTACCCGGCGAACTATCCCCTGCCCAACATCATTGCAGTCGCCGCAAGCACGGCACGCGATGAGTTCGCCACCTTTTCGAACGCGGGTCGCCGAACAACCCACCTCTCGGCACCCGGCGACCAGATCCTGAGCACCACGCCCAACAATACCTACAGCATCTTCAGCGGGACTTCGATGGCCGCACCTCACGTGACCGGCGTGGCGGCGCTGCTGAAAGCACAGGATGGCTCACGCGACTGGCGGGCCATCAAGAATCTCTTGTTATCGGGCGGGGACACGGTCGCAGCCATGCAAAGCACAATCACTGGCAAACGGTTGAGCGCGGCGGGGTCGCTCACTTGTCTGAACCGCACCGTGCAGTCGCGCACGGTGCCGGTCGCCGACACGGTTGCGGCCACTGTGGGTAGCCCGATAACTTTGCAGGCCCTAAGTATCAATTGCGCCGCGTCGGTGGGTCCGGTAGCTGTCACCGTCTCTCCGGGCGGACAAACGGTTATCCTGACCGACGATGGAACGAATGTGGATCAAGCCGCCGGTGATGGGATTTTCACGGGCCAGTGGACGCCGTCGGCGCTCGGCAGTTACACACTCACCTTCCCTTGGGGCGACCCCGTTCAGGTTGAAGTCCTGAAGGGCTATGTTTTCCAAGCTGTTCCCAGTTCGTATACGACCATTGCCGGAACCGATCTGAATCTGGGTGACGATTCGGTCGTGCTACTGCCGGCCCCCTTTCCCGTACAGTTTGGAGGCGGCTCGTTCACGAATCTTTACGTCAGCAGCAACGGAACGATCAGTTTCACAGAGGCCTACGACGATTACGTCAATGCCCCCCTGCCGCCGCAGCAGTCTCCTCCAGCGACATTGCCGCCGGCAACGACGCTGGTCGCGCCCTGGTGGCAGGACTTGTTCCCGGTCAAGGGCACACCGCAAAACGTCTATTGGAGCGTCGTCGGCAGCGCGCCAAACCGGCAATTAGTGGTGGAGTGGAGGGATGTGCGGAGTTTCCTGTGCAATAGTGACTCGACCGCCACGATTAAATTCCAGGTGATCTTTTTTGAGGGTAAGAGCGACGTGCAGTTTAATTACGCGGACACCGTATTCGGCGGGAACTGCAGCGCTCAGGATCACGCAAGCGCGGCAACCGTCGGGCTCCAACAATCCGTTAGCTTGGCGCGGATGTATAGTTTTGGTGAGCAATCCATCGGAGACGGGGCATCAATTATATGGACCATTCCCACTTCCGCGCCTGCTTCCAACCCCGTCCCTGTGATTACCAGCGTGTTACCCACGAGTGCGGTGCGGGGAGCTGGCGCGCTGCCTCTGACTGTGAATGGGAACAATTTTGTGCCGGGTTCAAGAATTCAGTACTCAGGAGCGGACCGCGCAACCACTTTTGTCAGCAGCACAGTCTTGACGGCACAGTTGTCCCCCGCCGACCTAAATCCAATTTTTCAATCTGCCGAAACCGTGCAGGTTTTCACGCCTGCTCCGGGAGGGGGAACATCCCAGCAATTGCCGTTCACAATTGTGAATCCGGCACCCACGATTACATCTCTGAGTCCCTCGACGGTCAGCGCCGATGGTCTCAGTTTCAATCTGACGGTCAAAGGCAGCGGGTTTATATTCGCCGACTCATTCATTTATTGGAATGGCCAGCCACTGACGCTTTCCTTCGTCTCTGATTCCAGCACGATGAATACTCAAATCGACTACGGGATGATTTCCGCGCCGGGAACTGCCCAGGTCACCGTCCGGACAAGTGGTCCAGGTGGTGGCACTTCAAACGCATTGGCGCTGACCATCGGGCCGGCGCTGCCCAACAGCGGGTTTGGGCCGGCGGCAACAACGCCTGCGCAAGCGCTGGCGCAGAAAAGCCCCCTCTACCTGGATGGTTCCGGCCATACCTCCGCGCCTTCGGGTGCCCAGTCCGGTAAACCTATGCGATTCCTCGGCTGGAATTATGGCCGGAAGATGGGTCCAGCCTACATGAAGTATTTCACCCGGCCCCATGGTGGGACCGCCCAACCCGGACTCACGCTGTCTTCCGGGACAATCGCGACGCCAGCCGGAGCTTCGAATTTGGGGCTCGGTGGCGGCGCACAAATCTTTCTGCCCGGCTCGGCGAGTCTGCCCGGTTACGGGCTGCGGCCAACCCTCCCGACGGATTACATCCCGACCAGCGTTGCAACCGGTGATTTCAATCGCGACGGCAAAATGGACTGGGTGGTTTCCAACGGTGGCACGAATTCCTTGTGGCTGTACCTGGGCAAAGGAGACGGCACCTCGCAGTTGCCGGTGATCTTGCCGCTGACCGGCCTCGCTCCGATTCAGGTGGTGGCTGCCGATTTGCGGAAAATTGGAATACAGGATCTGGTGGTGGCGGAGCCGGATTCAGGGACGGTAGGGATTCTTCTGGGCAACGGGGACGGGACATTTCAGAAAGAAATCACGTTGTACGCGCCCGGCCCGGTCATTTCTCTTGCCACCGGAGATTTCAATGGCGACGGAAAAGTAGACATCGTCGGGGGCATGGTCGGGGACGAGATTATTGGCCCACTAGTCTTTTTTGCGGGGGACGGCAAAGGCGGATTTGGGCCCCCCAAAACCCGGCCACCTGAAAACTATGTGGGCTCGTTCGCCACGGCCACCATCCAGACAGCCGATATGAATGGCGACGGGTTAGCGGATTTGATCATTACCGACGAAGGTGGAGTCGTTCCCGGCGGACACATTTATTTGAGCGAAGGTGACGGAACATTTAAGGATTCGGAATACTTTTTCGAGGATGGCCTCTTTGTCACCGTCTTAAATGCGGCCGCGGGAGACATGGATGGAGACGGTTGCGCGGACGTTGTGGTGTCAACCGACGCAGGAATTGTCTACCTTTTCCACGGGAATTGTGATGGAACTGTCGGGGGATTCCCAAACGTAGCACTGTACGGCGCGGGAGATTCAGGCGCCGGGCTGGGACTTGCGGACATGAATGGGGACGGCCATTTGGATGTAGTGACTTCTGGAATCACATTTGATGTAAGCGTTTATGGCCCGCCAACGGGAAATTCTGTCGCCGTTCTCCTCGGGGACGGCCGGGGACACCTGACCCCTGGAAAGATTTATCGGGGCGAGCCGGGAATGTTCAATCTCGCCATCGCCGACCTGAATGGCGACGGGAAACCGGAAATCCTGACCGCAAATCAGGACGAGGACACCGCCAGCGTTTACCTGAATGATGGGAAGGGAGGATTCGGCGATCCTGTCGGGAGCTATATCGGATACGCCACCGACGGAGCCACCTCCGGACCAATCAACGCCCCATTTTCTGGGCCCCTGGTGGCAGACGTGAATGGCGACGGCAAGCCAGACATACTTTTCCTCACGTATCCCCTGTTCACCACCTCCAATGTCTATTCGTGGAAGTTGAACACGATGCTCAACGACGGCACGGGACATTTCGGCGCACCCGTGCGTTCCGATGCGATGGACGGCACACTCATCATTTACGATCTTCAACTGTTGGATGTGCGCGGGACGGGCAAGCCAGACTTGGTGGTCCTGGGAGGGAACAATGACATTGGGACCAGTACCTATATCGGATTCGCCCCGAATCTCGGAAACGGCGCTTTTGGGCCGCTGAAGCTGACCCCATTCTCCGGTTCACCCTGGATTTTTGCTGCGGGTGATTTCGACGGAGACGGCAAAATCGACTTGATTATCATGGGAGACTCAGGGCAAAGGACAGGGCTTATCGATCGGCTCACCTTCTGGAAAGGGAATGGGGACGGCACGTTCACTCCGGGCCCCAACACCGATTTTGGCCCGGCTGATTCCACCGCCGGCGCACCACGCATGTCCTTCGTCAGTGACTTTAATGGCGATCACAAATTGGATCTGATCGTCACCGTGAATGATAACGTCATCGGCCCCGGCTCCATCAATCATTCCGCCTACGAATTTTTTGGAAATGGCGACGGCACGTTTCAACCACCCGTGGTTATCATCCCGGATGTTTATTCGCTGACGATGGTGGACTTAAATCACGACGGTCACCAGGATTTGGTGGAATGGGTTCTGCCGTTCACCATTGGGGGTTTCGGAATTCCCAGGTACAAGGTCCACCTCGGGCAACCGGACGGCTCCTTTAAGGACGGACAGACCTATGCTCCCTTCGGCGGTCTTGTAAGTGCGCTCACCGCCTCTGGTATTTCCTCCTTGCGTTTCAACGGCCCTCTTGTGGCCGACGTAAATGGTGACGGAAATCCAGACATCCTGGCACCGCAACGCTATCCCGGATGGGCCGGAACCACCGGAGGCCCGGTCTTTTCCCAGGGCTACTTCCAGGTTTTGCTGGGGAATGGTGACGGAACATTTACGCCGGATTTTACAGTCTTTAATTTGGCGAAGATATTTCCACCCGATGCCGCCGTGGACGTGAACGGTGACGGCCGGGCCGACCTGGTTGAAGTGGATCCTTTCCCCTCATCCTACAACGTCATTCTTGCCTCAAGCGCTACGACTATTCAGGCCGCACTTGTGTCCGACCCAATCTTAGGCAACAAGGGCACCCTGCGATTAAATCTCGGTGTTGCGCCTTCCACGGCCACCAAAGTGAATCTCAGCGCCAGTGACGCGAACATAAGCATCCTCTCGAGCGTGTCTGTGCCCGCCGGAAGTGTGACCCAGGATGTGCCGTTCACGATTGGAGCGGGATTCAATCCCTCGCACGTCTTCTCACTCACGGCACAACTTGGAACCGGCTTGGCCACGGCGTATGGCACGGTGGCGCAACCCGGCTCGAGTGCTGGTTTCCAGCTATATCTGAATAATTCCATGGAGTCCACTGGACCCGGTGGTACAACTGCCGATTACGGCCTGGGGATCGTGTCGGTCAACGGGTATTCCACCTCCGTGCAGATTCAGTGCCAAGGTCTGCCCGCGGGGGCTTCGTGCCAAGCCGGACAAAATCCGGCCATCCTCTTGCCAGGAACATTTTTGACCGATTCCCTCACGGTGACCGCGGCGCAAGGGACGCCGCGTGGCAGTTATCCATTTACCATCGTGGTGACGGACGCCGTGGCCACGAAGCAACTCGCAGCGACGCTGGGAATCGCCGACTTCTCGTTGAGCGTTGCACCGTCCACCCAAGTGATTTTCCCGGGGCAGGCCGCCAGCTACAGCCTGACGCTTACTCCGCTGAATGGCTGGAGCCAGAGCGTGCAAATCTCTTGCCCGGTGACACCCGCGGGACCTAAGTGCTCGATGGATGGCACGTCAATCCAGCCTGGAACTTACCCGATGAGCATTGATCCGCAGTCTGCTCCGGCCGGCAACTATTCTGTCAGCGTCACCGCAAATGGCGCGGGCGTCTCGCACACGACCGCTGTGGCATTCAACATCGAGGACGCCACCATCACACTCTCGAAGACTGCGGATACAGTTTCGGTGGGCAACTCGACAACCGTGAACGTTTCGCTGACCTCCGTGAACGGATTCTCGGATCAGTTCTCGTTCACTTGCCCAAGCGCGCCTGCGGGAATTGTTTGCATGTTTAAGCCAGCAAGTGGCGCCCTGCCGGCGAACGGCACCCTGACCAGCGCGTTGACCATTCAAGTCAACTCCCGCCCGGCTATCCTAACGGGAATGGAGTCGCGGCCCCGCGATCGGGTCCCAGACCTGCCACGGCGTTTCCTGTTTGCGATGAGTCTCATGGCGGCACTGGCGATGATTTCCAGGCTTGGGAAGATCTCGCCCGCCGGCTGGCGCAAGTTTGCCGTGTATCGACCGGCTTGGGCATTCACAGTCCTCTTGGCGATCGCTCTTTCGTTCACCTCTTGCGGAGGCGGCGGTTCCTCTTCAACTTCGCCACCACCACCACCACCTCCTCCTCCGCCGACAGCAACTGTCGTTAAACTTCAGGTGCAGGCAGTTTCGCCGAGCGTCACACGGACGTCTGGCACCATTACAATCACCATCCCTTGACGAACGCTAATTGAGGATCCGCATGCACCGGAATTAATGCTACCCGCCACGTACCTCGCTCCAGCGTTTTTGTGGATTTTCCCCGTTTTGGAGTTACGTAAAATCTGTAACTTACATCGGCTCAGTTCTAGCACTCAGCACGGCAAAACCGAAGGCACGCTACGCAGTCATCAAGCAACGTTTCAAGAACTGGACATTACCCAGGCTTCTTCCTGCGAGAATGCTCGACGCCGTGGTCGCAAAGCAACTCGGATTCATAAAGCCGCAGCCAGCGCCAAATGATCTCCCCTCGACGGCACCCGAAGAGGAGCTCCATTCACCCCAACTTCCGTAAAAAAGACTTGACGTTTGCCTTGGCGAACGATCGTCGGTCGTCCAATAGCTCGGAATAGTGGGGGCACGACCGTCAACTCCCGGAAGGTCGGCAACTCGGAAGTTATCCAGAAACGGGGTTCTGGGAAGTTTGGGCGGATTGGTAATGGGAAGTCGGCTTCCCTCCAGCGATTGGTCGGTCACCGCTGGCGCGTTTAAGGGGAGTAACGAGAGATTGTCGCGCGTAGACACCTGCAAGGATGAGGGTCACTCCGACGCCTCTTCAATCAAAAGAGTTACCTCTTCATCAGAGGACGACTGTTCCGTCTTCTCTATGAAAAAAGGCAGCCTTAGTGCTGCTGCCAAAAGCAGGATATGAATGAGGCTGAGCAGCATGAAGGTCGCGGTAAAGGCGCTGGAGATGCCGGTCGCCTGGTGC
>Ga0210406_10005413_pt1 | contig 13400 bp, 12 predicted proteins | sample IncBWC30MmetaG_FD_155454 | JGI IMG/M metagenome (GOLD analysis project Ga0210406, IMG submission 155454) | Forest soil microbial communities from Barre Woods Harvard Forest LTER site, Petersham, Massachusetts, United States - Inc-BW-C-30-M | ecosystem: Environmental > Terrestrial > Soil >... | reverse complement strand
CCGCCTAGATCAAACACGGCGATGGAGCATTCAGCCATGAGGAGAAAAATTCTAACTGGGAGAACGACTCCGGTCGAGGTTTCAGTATTCAGCGAGTGTGCCTTTCAATGGAAGTGTCAGCCGACGGGAAGACGCTGACAATGACCATGTATATCCCGGGACGCAGCGCGCCGAACGTGCGAGTCTTCGACCGAGAGTGAAACGCGGCAATGGATTTGGCTACGATCCTGATTCAGGGTTGCAGTGAGACGATGTAGGCCGTGAGGTCGACGATGTCCTGATCCGTAAGGTGCGCGACGATAGGCTTCATGAGAGCGGCATAACGGCCGTCGCGGGCGCCGCTCTTAAAGTCGTACAGTTGCCGGGCTGTAGCGGCAGAAGAGCGCCCTGCTAAAGGCGGGAAGATGTCTCCGATCCCCTTCAAGCCCTCTCCATGACACGTGGCACACGGAACAGTCCGCCCAGAATCGCCGGTCTTCGCCAACATCTCGCCCCTCTTGATGCTTCCGTTTGGCACGTATGCGATGAACCCCGGTGTGGCATCGCGCAACATCGTCCGATTTACGTCTTCCGGCACCTCGATGATGCGTATCCCGATCGGCTCTTTGGCTCCGGTTGCATCCACCAGCTGTACGTTATGCGGTCCGGGATGTGTCACAGGGACGGTATCCGTCTCCATAACGCGAGCACTTCGAACTGCCGGCACAGAGTAAAAATACTCCCCCGCGAGCTTCGCGTCCTCTACGTCGATCGCTTTCGCAACTGGGATCATGTCATTGACGGTTGCGTGCGCCACGGAGCCACGCCGCTTGCCGTCCTTCATGTCGGCGAGTTGCTGCAGAAAATACGCAACCGGTAGTCCCCGAAGATCGGCCGTGTCGGGCTTGCCTCGCCCATCGATGAGGTGACATTGCCCGCACGCGTTGTACGCGCCTTTCTTTCCCGAAATTACCGGAGCCGGCGGCGCAGGGTGCAACTCCGGGAACCAATCGACCGTGCTGGTGCTCCGGTTAATCTGCGTATCCGTATAGCTCTTCGTGCTTCCGGGAATATGGAAGAGCTGGCCATCGTCGGGTTTCGCAGGCTCGTGTACGCCCCTCGGCCAAGGCCAATCGGGATAGTCAGTCCTTACGACATTTGCTGGAGGATCGGGCGCCGGCTTCGCCGCGGTCTGAGATGCATGGGAAAGCTGCGCCACGGCGAACACGGAGAAGATCAGGCAACCTGCCGATACAGCGCACAACAAGAGGAGTGATCTGTGATTCATGCCAAGAGTCTAGCGTACAGCGCTTCGGAATGCGCGCTTCTTCAGGGTTAACGGCGTTATTTTGTGGCTCGCCGCTCTCCTGATGGCTCGCTGTTTGTCGTCGGCTCTCCGCTGAAGCTGACGCTATACGAGTGAGAAGCGCCGGGGCTAGACATGAACCAATTCCAGATGTCTGGTTAGTCGGGATTACCGGGCATGTGGAATAAAACTTCACTTCTCCGCTCCTGGCTCATCGGGGGCTTGGCAGGCGCGTTCTAGTACTTAATTTACCCCTTGACAAGAGGATTATGGGTGTGGTACACTTCTTCTTGTAGAAAACTGCGCCCCGGTCTTTGGCCGGGGCTTTTCTTTTGTAGCGCCGACTTTACGTCGGCGTTTTTCATTTCTCTCAGACTCTCTGTGTCTCGGCCTCCGTGTTCTTGCGTTAGCTCAGGGTAAACCACACTCCGAAAAAGAGCCGGCTGGAAGCCGGCGCTACAAAATGCGCTACAAGACAAAGGCCTAACGCCCCGACCCTGTCGGGGTGTTTAGTCTCTATTGTTTTCCTTTGCTGTGAACTCTCAATCGAAGATCCCGGCCCTGTCGGGACTGTGGACTGTCAGCTCTTCTTTGGATCGCAAACCATGAAAAACAAGAAACCCGATGCTGCACTCGTCTGGAAACAGCTCGAGGATGATCTCACCCCGCGCCTGGGCCTCAATCTTGGCGAGCGCGTGGTCTACGCCCATCTTCTGCGGCATAGCCGCCTCGCAGGCAAAACACAGCTCCGCTTTTCGATTCGGCGGCTGGGGGACGACACTCATGTCTCTCATACGTCCGCACGCCAGGCCGTACGCCGGCTCGTTGCCAAGGGCGTTCTGCGTTTGATCGGCCGTACACACGCTGGCCACCGTGTCGAAGTCCTTTTACCGGAGGAGTTACAGGATGCGCCGCGCCAGGTTCCTGTGGCCGCCTGCTTCCCGCGGAGGCCCCGCAGCGCCAGTTTCGAGGAGATGAATTTCTTGCAGGGGCAAGCGCGGCGCGAGGCCATTCATGCACGCGACTGCGGCCGCTGCTTCTATTGCCTGAGCCAGCTCTCTCCTTGCGAGCGTTGCCTCGACCATGTCGTTCCGCTGGCGCGGGGAGGGACGAATACCTACCGCAATCTGGTTTCCTGCTGCGTCGAATGCAACGCGCAGAAGGGACAAACTGTCGCCGATGACTTTCTGCGCAGCCTCTGCCGCCAGCGCCGCTTAACCTCTGACGAACTCGAAGCCCGCCTGCGCGCCCTCGAAGCGCTCGCTGCCGGCGAGCTCCGCCCTTCTTTGCCCTAACTGAAACGGCCGGCAAATCCGTAAGAACGTAGGCTAGCAAAAACCAGCCCCACCCTTGCATGAAACAAAACCCGCAAGGATGGGCCACCCAAAGGCGTTTTTGGAATTAAGGGGCGGCCACCCGCCGAATGTAGGGGCCGCGGTGCGCAACTTTGGAAAAAAAGACCCCAGGTAGAAAAACGCAACCTGGGGCACCCAGATCTCCTTTTGGGTCTCGGGATCGAAGTCGGTTAGATCAAACATCCGGCGGACTTCGGAAGGACTCTAAGGAACCCCATTCGTTCGCTTGACAGAGGATACGCATGGAGGTACACAGAAGAAAATGGAGGTGGCAATCATGAAAATCGTAGTGATCGGCGGCACGGGACTCATCGGATCAAAACTCGTCCCGAAGCTTCGTGAGCAGGGCCACGAGGCGGTGGCGGCATCACCTAAATCGGGTGTCAACACTCTCACCGGCGAGGGACTGGCTGAGGCGCTGAAGGGTGCGTCGGCGGTCGTTGATGTAACGAACTCTCCTTCCTGGGAGGACGCGGCGCTGATGAACTTCTTCGAAACATCCACCCGCAACCAACTCACCTATGAAAGGTCCGCAGGCGTAGGACATCATGTTGCGTTGTCAGTCGTCGGAACGGAACGTATGCTCGCAAGCGGTTTCTTCCGCGCAAAAATGGCCCAGGAGAACTTGATCAAAGCCTCCTCGATACCCTACACAATTATCCGCGCGACGCAGTTCTTCGAATTCGTCAAGGCCATCGCCGATTTTTCCACCGAGGGCAACAAAGTTCGCCTGCCAACTGCGCTCATCCAACCTATGGCGGCTGACGATGTGGCCAGTGCGGTTGGCCGGGTCGCGACGGGCTCACCAGTCAATGGCACCGTTGAAATAGGGGGGCCGGAAAAGTATCGTCTCGACGAACTCGTCCGGAAAAGTATGGCGGCACACAAGGATTCGCGCGAGGTTGTCACCGACCCGAAGGCGCGCTACTACGGTATCGAGGTGAGCGAGAAGACGCTCGTTCCCGACGATGGGGCGCGGCTCAGCGAGACGCGTTTCGAAACCTGGCTCACTCAGTCCGCGGCAAAAGCGGCGGCGGGCACCCACTAATGGATCGTTATAGTAGAGCGGGACAGACGGGAAGTTTCCCTCTGCCTTAAACTTCCGATAATTGCGAGCCAAACGATCGATATCACAGTGAACATCAGAAATCGTCCGGTCTGCCCCCCCGATTGTCAACGGTTATTAGACGTGCTGAATGGTTTGAGTGGATGTGAGACGGAGAGAAAAAAGCAATGACAAAGGCCCCCACCCTTTGCATAAAACAAAACCGCAAAGGGTAGGCCACCCCGAACAGAGTTACAGAATTAAGGCTGAGCCACCCGCCCTCCGCGCCCTCGAAGCACTTGCCGCCGGCGAGCTCCGCCCCATTCTCGCCCCGCCCGCCGTCGTGATCGGGAACAAAAGGTCGCGTTCCTCGTCGTAGGGCCCACCCGGCGGGACCCAGCGAGGAAAGACTTCTATGGCTCCTTCAAGCCGAGTTGAGTTTCAATCATCGCGCCGAGCATCTCGATCTCGTGGTTCAACAGTGTCGACTTCCTCGGGCCCCTTCGCTGTAGAACCGCGTTCTCCACGGTCCAGAGAGAAAACATTAGCTTCTTGTCTTGCTTATACCTCGCGGACAATATGTCTGCGAGCGACGAGTCTGCTAGGAACGGCGACAAGTTCTCGAGGTCATTTGCGGACATACAGAAAAGAGGCGTAACTGATCGCAAGAATCGCTTACCTTTAATCAGCTCCTGGAAATGCCAATTTAGGTACGCATTCATATAGAAGGCGGAGCCCAGGTCATCACGGGTAATGATAAGAGAAAAAACGGTTGTGATGCCGTGCATATCGAGCCCTTCAACTTGATCTGGGTCTTTCTGCCTGCACAGTTTTTGCACAGCGTCAGCCAGTTGATGCACGCCTTTTCTCGCCTCTTCTGTGCCAACCAGCTTGCTTTTCAATTCCGAATCCAGTTTAGCTGCATCGCCGCCATACTTTCCTGCAACTGTAAACGTACTGCTTTTGTATTCAATTACGACTGCGCTGCGCCCGCAAATGACGATCCCATCGGATACTTGGTCAGTTGGCCTGCCTGCGTATTTGGGATCGGGATAAAAGCGATTAGTTTTGCCGTCAGCAGAGCTGCTCATGATCCAGGTGATATAAGACTCAAACACGTTTCCCCAGAAGGAGTGAAAATTCGCACGCTCACTCGGTTGTAGACTGTTATGTACACGCCAGAATGTTCCGCTCTCGAACTTCTCCGCCAAGAAAGAAAGGTCGATGGGATAAAAGTGACCCTGCTCCCGGAACATAGGCTTGTCGCGAAAAATGGTAAAATCATTAGGACCAGTTTTTTTTTCGATCATTGCGTTAGCAAAGCTGTCGGCGCTACCTGAAATGAATTCAAAGAACCGCCCTATCTGCTCGCTAGAGACAGTTGTATTCCTGAACCAACCTTCAGGTACGGCAAAATCCGCGGGGTTCACGGAGTTTTTCAAGTCATCTAGCTTCGTGAAGCGCGAAACGGATCCGAATAGCAACGCCTGGTAAGTCTCGAGCGGAACGCCAGTTGCATTTTCAAACAACTTCGAAACATCGAAGAAGTTCGCCTTCCCTTTAAACGGTTCGATGAACCGAGACGTCATCGCATATGAACGTACGATTTTATTCTGGTAGCTCTGTATCCCGTTCACTTCCATGTCTGGCAAAAGTTGACAAATCTTCCTCGCCAGTTCCTCGCTTGGTGTTCCACCGCGCGGCACGGGCGTGTACAACAACTCGCTAGCCATTAGAAGCACGACGCCAAATCCTCCCCAATAGGGAGGGGTCATTTCTCTTGCCCCATCGCCACAATGCCGCAAAGCCTCTTGCGCAACGAAGAGTAATTGATGTCTGTGGAACGCGACGCGCTTGGAATTTATGATTCGAGTAGCAATTGGGGGCGGAAAGAAGCTGTTGGTCAGTTTCGCATGAGCATCGAAATCGTAGTCACCTGCCCAGTTGGAAAGCAACATGTTAAGTACACTACTGAGACGGACGACCGAGTTTCGCGAGAAGCGCCGGAGACGGTCTCTGAATTCCTCTTCGGTCGTAGCCTTTCCGGTCAATTCTCTCGCGATAATGTAAGTCAATAGAGCTGGCGGCATAGATCTACATTCTCAGGGGTACCCATCCACGGTGCAAGACTTCGGCGAGGCGGGTGGGGCAGGCTTTTGAATTGAGAACCAAGGAACCAAGGCGACAGACGGGACGTTTTCTGATATTTATCTGAACTATCTCGTTGGGGCAAGTAGTGATTGGTGGTTCCAGGAAAAGGGGAACTTCCCGTCTGTCCCTCGCCCCTCACCGATGCAGTGATCTTCAGAATCAGGAGAAGTCATGGAACGAAAAAGCACGAGAATGAGCGCATTAGCGAGCATCGCTGTGGTCGTCATGTTCGTTGCGGCGTGGGAAGCAAAAGCTCAGGACACGAAAATACCGTATCCGAGCATGGCCCCGCTCGAACAATACCTGATTGCAGATCGCAACGAGGAGATAAAGCTGGCGCGGAGTGCTGCGCCGGACTCCATCTCAGGCGATGCCGGCGTCCTGGTCCTCGGACGACGTGGCTACGAAACGGCGATCAAAGGCAAGAACGGTTTCGTGTGTGTCGTAGAGCGATCATGGATGTCTCCCTTTGACTTCGCGCAGTTCTGGAACCCCAAGATGCGAGGTCCGATCTGTTTCAATCCGCCGGCAGTGCGATCCATCTTGCCACTCACGATCAAGAGGACGGAGCTGGTATTGGCGGGACTGTCCAAAGCTCAGATTATCGATGGTATCAAGGCATTCGCGACGAAAGAACTGCCAGCCCTGGAACCGGGCGCAATGTGCTATATGATGTCGAGGCAAGGGTACCTAAATGACTCCGCCGGGCATTGGCTTCCGCATTTGATGTTTTACATCCCCCTAACAGATCCCAAGGTTTGGGGCGCAGATCTGCCCGGCTCCCCGGTTATGTTGAATCCACAGTTTAAGGGCGCCCCGGAGCCAATAACCGAGTTCATGATTCCCGTCGGCCATTGGTCGGACGGGACGGCTGCTACTCCCAAGGATGAGCGCTGACGTTTTACTTGGAACGAGTTGTCGGGCGGAGGGCAGTCCCTTAACGGGACCGACTAGCGATACGCAGAGAACTCCTGGGTGGGGCTGCTTTTCTGTCCCCCGTTTGCCAACCGTGCAGCTCCCGTGGTTGCTATGAAGGAGTGGAGGCTAGCAATCATCCGATTCCCCAAATAGATGGTATGTGCTAGAAGTGTATGCCTGTGGACGCACAGTTCGATTCACGGGAGACCGGGGAGGTGAACGGCCCCGAAGTTCAGCCGGTGGTCTGGCTAGTTACTGCAACATTCACCGGCGCCATCATCATGTCCTTAGAACTCTCCGCGTTTCGCCTCTATGCCCCCTACTTTGGCAACTCGATCTACGTCTGGGGTAGCATGATTTCCGTAGTGCTGGCGGCGCTAGCGAGCGGGTATGCGCTGGGTGGATGGCTGGCGGATCAGAGCAAATCCGGAACGGTTTTGTATTTCATTATTCTGGGAAGTGGGTTCTACCAACTAGGCATTATTTTCGTGGTGCGCGCGATTCTCAGGTGGCTCTGGCAATCCGGAGAATTTTTCGGCACGGCGATTGCCAGTTTGATCATCTTTGTTCCGACGATGACCGCGCTGGCCGTCACCGGACCGTTTGTGATTCGACTGCTAGCGCGAGCAGGGCACGTAGGAGCAACTGCTGGCAAGGTTTACGCATTATCGACGGCGGGAAGCATCGCCGGGGTTCTGACAACCAGTTTTTTCCTTGTCCCGCGATATGGCACGAGGATGACTTTGCAGGTCTTCTGTGCCACCACTTTGATTCTAGGAAGTTGGGGGCTTCTCAGTCGGAAGGCAGTTGCCACCGTTGGTCTTTTGGCGGCGATGGGGGCTTTTCTTATCCCGAAGCAGTCCCCCGGGCCTATGGTTCTCTGGTATACAGAATCGGCATACAACTTGGTCGCCGTCCTACATCAGGGAGATCTGCGTTGGTTGGTTTTGAACAACCCCACTTATTCCCAGACGACGCGCAAGGAAGGGACTACCTGGTCCGGCTTTTACACTGACGAATTTGCTCTTTGTGCCGCGCTTATTACACCCCGAAGGATGCTGGCTTTGGGCATGGGTGGCGGCGGCGGCATCTCGTCGACGCTCGCGGTTGCTCCGGAGACCGAGATTGACGCAGTGGAAATCGATCCGATAGTAGTGGAGACAGCCGTCAGGTTTTTCGGACTCCCGGTGGATCGAAAGAACTTCTCCATCCATGTCGCGGATGCGCGCCCCTGGCTGGCGTCTCATTCGCAGAAATACGACCTGGTTGAGGTCGATCTCTATCAGGGCGGCCCGTATATTCCGTTTTATTTGGCCACGGAGGAATTTTTTAGCCTGGTGCATTCACGGATTGCGGACGATGGCTTGTTGATGATGAATGTTTATGATACGAGCAAATCGCACGAGCTGCTGCTGGCGATTGGCGCGACGCTCAAAAGCGTCTTCTCGACCGTGGAAGTGATTTCGAGGCCTGACGGAAACCACATTGTGTTTGCCTTTGTGCAAAAGAAAATAGTGAACCAGGTGCGGGCGCGATTGGAACACTTGAGTGGCGACGAATCCTTGCAAGCTCTTGCCCGGGCTGGCGCTATTGCAATTGGCGATCTTACCCCTCCGGAAGGAACACCCGTGTTCACCGACGATCGTTCGCCCGTAGAGGAAATGACGCGGCGGATGCTGCTCACCTCCCATTGATGGTCGCCTCAGCTTCGCGTCCCGAATGCTCGTAGCGCAGCCAATAGCAGGTGGTCAAACACCTTCTTTTGACTGCCTCCCGCTGGGTTGCGAGTGGCGCGTACCGCTGCTAAAATTGCATGTTTGCCGAGATGCAGCCGTCTGCGCCGTAAGGGCGGGCGGCTTTTTGTGCGTCTTGAAAAGGCTTCCGCAAAGCGGAAGGCTGGCGCCCCGTTTTATCGGCCTGACCCCCTCGAGCATTTTTCGAGTGCGACTGCGGTGAGGAGTATGCTACTCACCGGTTCTGGCCCCTGCGGAAGGGAGACTACGAGTGGCAAAGTACGATGTGGCGATTATCGGGAGCGGTCCGGGCGGATACGTGTCGGCGATCCGCGCGGGCGAACTGGGACTGAAAACGGTGGTGGTGGAGAAGGATCCGTTCCTCGGGGGAACGTGCCTGCACATTGGATGTATTCCTACCAAAGTGCTGCTGCACCACGCTGAAATTTACGACCACTTTAAGAACGCGGCGGAATTGGGATTTGAAGTGAGCGGGCTGAAGATCAATTGGGCCAACGTGCTGGCGCGGAAAGACAAGATCGTCAAGAAGCATGCCAAAGGCATCGAGTTTCTGTTCAAGAAGAACAAAGTGGAATGGGTGCAGGGCTGGGGAAGGTACGAAGGCCCGGGGCGCGTGAGCGTTGAGAAAGACGGGAAGAAAACGGAGATTGAAGCTTCTAATATCCTGATGGTGAGCGGGTCGGAAGCGAAATCGCTCCCGGGCATTGAGCCGGACCACAAGACCATTCTCACGAACCGCTCGATTCTCGAGCTGCCGGAGATTCCGAAGACCTTGATTGTGGTTGGCGCGGGCGCGGTGGGCGTGGAATTTGCGTCCATTTACAATTCGTTTGGGACGCAGGTGACGATTCTCGAAGCGCTGCCGCGGGTTGTGCCGGTCGAGGACGAAGAGATTTCCGCGGAGCTGACCAAGGCGTTTCAGAAAAAAGGCATTCAGGTGTTCACCAGTTGCGCGGTGGAATCGGTGAAGAAGGACGCCAAGGGCGTCACGGTGGCGTTCAAGGACAGGGACGGCAAGGCGCAGACGCTTGCTGCGGAGAAACTGCTCCTGGCTGTGGGCCGCAAGCCCATGACGGATGGTTGTGGGCTGGAAAAATCGAAAGCCAAGGTGGAGCGCGGATTTGTCCACGTGGGCGATAACATGGAGACAGCCGAAAAAGGGCTGTATGCCATCGGCGATATCGTTGCTGGGCTGCCCCAACTGGCGCACGCGGCGATGATGGAAGGCATCATCGCGGTAACGCATATCGCCGGAAAGCCGACGCATCAGATCGTGAAAACACGGATTCCCAACGCGACGTACTGCGAGCCGCAAATCGGCTCGATTGGATTGACGGAAAAGCAGGCGCGGGACGCGGGGTACGACGTGAAGACCGGGAAGTTTCCGTTTGTCGGGAACAGCAAGGCCACGATTTTGGGGAGTCACGGCGGATTCGTCAAAGTCGTTTCCGACGAACAGTACGGCGAGGTGCTGGGGATTCACATCATCGGGCCGCTGGCGACGGAGCTGCTCGCGGAAGCGGCGACGGTGCTGAAGCTCGAAGGCACCATCGATGACATGATGAACATGGTGCACGCGCATCCCACGGTGTGGGAAGCGATGGGCGATGCGTTCGCGTCGGTGCGCGGATTGCAGATTAACGTTTGAGATCTTGCAAAGAAAATCGAACCGTGCTGAAGAATTGCTTGACTGTCGATTTGGGATTGATTGGCTACGCGGAAGCGTACGCACTGCAGAAGCGTGTGGAAGCCGCGCGCAAGGCTGGGGCCATTGAGGATGTGCTGCTGTATTGCGAGCATCCGCACGTGATTACGCTGGGGCGAAGCGGCAAGCGGGAAAATTTGTTGGCGTCGGAACATGTTTTGCGGCAGAAAGGCGTAGATTTTCACTCCAGCGATCGCGGCGGAGACATTACCTATCACGGACCGGGACAGATTGTGGGATATCCGATTCTGAATCTGGGCGCAATCCGGCGGGATGTGGTCTGGTACGTGCGCACGCTGGAAGAAGCGATGATTCGCGCGACCGCGGAATTCGGAATTAGCGCTGAGCGGGTTGCGGGAAAGACGGGAATTTGGGTGCGCGCGGGCAACACCGAGGAGAAACTGGCGGCCATTGGCGTACACATCAGCCGGTGGGTTACCTCGCACGGATTTGCTTATAACGTTTCGACGGATTTGCGAAATTTCGAGCTGATCGTGCCGTGCGGGATCACGGACTGCAAAGCCACCTCACTGGAAAAACTGCTGGGGCGGGGTGTCGAAGAAAGTGAAATCGCGCCGCGCATCGCCAAGCATTTGGGAGAATTGCTCGGTCTGGAAATGAAGGAAGCGCCGAAGAAAGAACTGCTGGAGAAACTGGAACACGCCGAGCAGGCGGTTGCGGTTTCCGCATAGGAATTGGAGCAGGGAATGAAGAAGGAATTGACGCGGCACCAGTATCTGGAACTTTACTACTACATGAGGCTGAACCGCGCCGTCGAAGACATGATGGTGAAGCTGTTCCGACAAAACAAGATTGTCGGCGGGCTTTATTCGAGTTTGGGCCAGGAAGCGATTTCGGTGGGCACGGCGTACGCCTTGGAGAAAAAAGACTGGCTGGCGCCGATGATTCGCAACATCGGGGCGCTGCTGGTGAAGGGCGTAAAGCCGCGGGACGTTTTCATGCAGCACATGGCGAAGTACGATTCGCCGACCAAGGGAAAAGACGGTACGAGCCACTTTGGAGATTTGGACGACCTGCACATCGTCTCGCCGATTTCCATGCTAGGAGACTTGATTCCGGTGATGACCGGCATAGCGATGGCCGGCCGCTATTTGGGCCAAAAAATTGTGACCATGACCTGGATCGGAGACGGCGGAAGCTCGACCGGGGTATTTCATGAAGGACTGAATTTTGCCGCCGCACAGAAGGCGCCGTTTGTTTTGATCCTGGAGAACAATCTTTGGGCCTATTCGACGCCGGTGCGCAAGCAGGTGCCGCTCGAAAACCTGGCGGACCGCGCGAAGGCTTACGGGATCGACAGTTACATTGTGGACGGCAACGATGTGGTGGCGGTTTACTCCACGGCGAAAGAAGCGGTGGAGCGGGCGCGAGCCGGCGAAGGACCGATCCTGATTGAAGCCAAGACGTTTCGGCGTCTGGGCCATGCGCAGCACGACGCGGCGGAGTACGTTCCAAAGGAGATGCGCGCGCATTGGGAAGCTCGTGACCCCATCGATCTCTACGAAAAATTCCTGAGCAGCGAAAGGCTGCTCGATGCCAAGGGCAAGAAGGAGATTGAGGAGAAAATCAACACGCTGCTCACTGCGGAACGCGAGTTTGCGGAGAATTCACCCATGCCTCCGCCGGAATTTGCGGAAACCGGTGTTTACTGCACCGGCGACGATTGCCACAAGATTCGCGCGAAGTGGGAGCGGCCAATAGCGGAAGTGACGCCACCAAGATCGAGCGTCAAGGCGGTTTGGACGGTTCCAGGATTCGGATCGGGCAAAGGCTCCGGGGGCGCAAACGCGCCGATTCATTTTGGCGATACGCAGGCTGCAGCGGAGAACTCTGCCAGCGAAGCGAAATCCGCAAATGGCTCGAAGCCAGCCCGCAAGGCAGCCGCTAAAAGTGGAGCGAAAAAAGCCGTGAAAGCCGGAGCTGCGAGCACTTCGAGAAAGGCGCGGAGATAGCCATGGCTAAGACGAACGGAGCCGCAACCAACGGCAGCGCCTCGAACGGAACGCAGATCACGTTTCTCGAAGCCATCAAGCATGCCATGTTTGAGGAGATGGAACGGGATCCGGCCGTCGTATTGATCGGAGAGGACGTCGGCGTCTATGGCGGTGCCTTCAAGACCAGCGAAGGTCTGTTGGAGCGGTTTGGCTGGGAGCGGGTGATTGACACACCCATCAGTGAGAGCGCCATTATCGGCGCCGCTTGCGGCATGAGCTACTGCGGCTTGCGCCCCATTTGCGAAATGCAATTTATCGACTTTATCGTTTGCGCGTTCAATCAGATTACGAATTTTGTGGCCAAGGGCCATTACCTTTGGAATGCCCCGGCGCCAATGGTGATTCGCGGGCCGTCCGGGGGCGGCGTGCATGGCGGGCCGTTCCATTCGGCGAATCCGGAAATGTATTTCGTGCACACGCCGGGCTTGAAGGTGATTTATCCATCGACGCCGTATGACGCCAAGGGATTGCTGAAGGCCGCGGTGCGCGACAATAATCCGGTACTTTTCTTCGAACACAAGTTTCTCTACCGCCGCATCAAGGGTGAAGTTCCCGAAGGCGATTACACCGTGCCCATTGGCAAAGCCGTGGTGCGCCGGGAAGGCAAACACCTGACCATCCTGTCCTATGCGGCCATGATGCATACTTCGCTCGAAGCGGCCGAAGCCCTGGCAAAAGAAGGCATCGAAGCCGAAGTGATCGATTTGCGGACGCTCTTGCCGCTTGATGAAGAGACGATCCTGCGATCGGTGAAGAAGACGAACAAATGCCTTGTAGTTCATGAAGACACCAAGACGGGCGGAATCGCCGGGGAAATAGCGGCGATTTTGTGCGAGAAAGCGTTTGGAGATCTCGACGGGCCGCTGATGCGCGTGACGTCGCTGGACACGCCGGTGCCGTACGCGCCCACGCTGGAAGAATATTTTCTGCCCAACGCGAAAAAGGTTTTTGCCGCGGCGAAGGAATTGGCGCGGTATTAGGATTGTAGAGAGAAGAGGAGAGCGATCATGGCCGTAGATATCGTAATGCCGCAGATGGGCGAAAGTATTTTCGAAGGCACCATCACCAAGTGGCTGAAGAAGCCAGGCGACAAGGTGGAGCGCGACGAGCCGCTCTTTGAGATTTCCACGGACAAAGTGGACGCGGAAATTCCGTCTCCCTCGGCGGGCGTG
>Ga0210406_10005411_pt1 | contig 13402 bp, 12 predicted proteins | sample IncBWC30MmetaG_FD_155454 | JGI IMG/M metagenome (GOLD analysis project Ga0210406, IMG submission 155454) | Forest soil microbial communities from Barre Woods Harvard Forest LTER site, Petersham, Massachusetts, United States - Inc-BW-C-30-M | ecosystem: Environmental > Terrestrial > Soil >... | reverse complement strand
GCCGCTCTGCGCGGCTTCAAGAACTTATGAGCACCGTTAAGGCCACACAACTTCGCCCCGGCATGGTGATCCAGCACGAGGGCCAGCTATTCACCGTTTTCAGCACCGATCACCGTACGCCCGGCAACAAGCGCGGCTCCATGCAAACGCGCCTGAAAAACTTGCGAAACGGAATCATGATCGATTACCGGTTCCGCGCGGAAGAGTTCGTCGACCGCGCCATCCTCGACGAAATCGAATTCGAGTACCTCTACAAGGAGGGCGACGAATTCCACTTCATGAACACGGAAACCTACGAGCAGATGCAGATGACCCGCGACGAGCTCGGCGAGACCGTCAACTACCTGATTCCCAATACGGTCGTCAAAATCGAATTCTTCGAGGAAAAGGCCATCGGCGTGGACCTGCCGGACACCATGGACATGAAGGTGGTGCAGACCGAGCCGACTTTGCAGAAAGCCACGGCCAGCGCGGTGATGAAGCCCGCGACGCTCGAAACGGGGCTGGTAGTCAACGTGCCGCCGTTCGTCAACGAAGGCGACCGCATCCGCGTGGACACATCCGAAGCGCGCTACGTCCAGCGCGTCGAATAATTTCCGCCTCCGCAGCCGAGCCGGCTTCCCCGCGTTCGGATGAGTCAAAACAGAAGAGCTCCCGGCCATCCGGGAGCTCTTTTTGTTTTCAGATTTTTTGTCCGCCGATTTTCCGCACGGCGGCTGCCGAAAGTTCAAGCCTTGTTCGCAACGCCGCGTTCACCGGCAGGATGCTCGCCGAACACGCGATCAAAAATCTTGTCCACGTAACGCAACTGGCGTTTCAAATCGAAGGTGTACTCGAGTTCCTTTGGCGAGAGATACTTCGTCACCCTCGCATCCTTCTCCGCACGTTCGCGGAAACTTGTGTCCGTCTCCCAGGAAGCCATGGCATTTTCCTGCACGGCTTTGTAGGCATCATCCCTCGGCATGCCCTTCTCGACGAGGTCCTGCAGCAACGTCCCGGAGAACACGAGGCCATGGGTGGATTCGAGGTTGCGCATCATACGCTCCGGGAATACCCGCATCTGGCTGACAAGTTGGGTCATCTTGGCGAGCATGTAATCCACCAGAATCGTCGAGTCCGGCAGAATCACGCGCTCGACGCTGCTGTGTGAAATATCCCGTTCGTGCCACAACGCAATGTTTTCGTACGCTGCCACCATGTTTCCCCGCACCAATCGAGCAAGCCCGCAGATCTGTTCGGAAGTGATGGGATTCCGCTTGTGCGGCATGATGGAACTGCCACGCTGTTCGCTGCCGAAATGCTCTTCGGCTTCGCGCACTTCGGTGCGCTGGAGGTGGCGGATTTCCAGGGCAATCTTTTCGAGGGAAGCAGCGATGAGCGCGAGTACGCTGAGATATTGCGCATGGCGATCGCGCTGGATGATCTGCGTGGAGACAGGACTCACCTGCAAGCCGAGCTTCTGGCAAATTTTCTCTTCGATTTCGGGACCAAGGTGCGAAGCGTTGCCTACGGCACCGGAAATTTTCCCGAATTCCATGTTGCGGGCGGCTTCGTGGAAGCGGGCGATATTGCGCTGATTTTCGGCGAACCAGTTGGCGATCTTGAGGCCGAAGGTGATGGGCTCGGCGTGAATACCGTGGGTGCGGCCAATCTGGGGAGTGTGGCGGAACTCGTGGGCACGCACATCGAGGACTTCGCCGAAAATGACGAGGTCGCGCTCAATAATGTGCGAGGCGTCGCGGACGAGGAGCGCCTGTGCGGTGTCCACAACATCGCTGGAGGTCATGCCAAAGTGAACCCAGCGCGCGGCGTCGGGATCGCCGACGGATTCACCAACGGCCATCGTGAAAGCGATGACGTCGTGTTTCACGCGAGATTCGATCTCGTTGATGCGGTTGGCATCCACCTTGGCGCGCGAGTGGAGAATCGCGGCGGCATCCTTGGGAACGAGGCCGGCTTCGGCGAGGGTGTCGGCTGCAGCCAGTTCAACGTCGAGCCACTTCTGGTAGCGATTGGAGTCGCTCCAGACATGGCCCATCTCTTTGCGGGTGTAGCGTGGAATCACGTCGGCATCTCCCGTGCAAATCCTTTGTAATGATACGGTATTTTGAGGCTGCGGGGCGAATCGAGGGCGGAATCGGCCGACCTAACCGCGCGGGGGCTAATCTGTCTAATCGTTGGAATGAGGGAAGGCGTCGGGATGGCTGATGGGGTGGAGGTCAGCGACGCGATTGCCGTCGAGCGCACGCTCACGGGCGATCGGGATGCCTATCGTGTGCTTGTGGAGCGGCATAGCCGAACGGTGTACCGAATGGCGTACCGGATCATGGGGAATGCGCATGATGCGGAAGACGTTGTTCAGGAGTCGTTTTTGCGGGCGTACCAAAAGCTGAAACAGTTTGCGGGAAATGCGAATTTTGGGACTTGGGTCTACCGGATTGCGGCGAATTATGCGATCGACCGGATTCGACAACGAAATGCCGACGAGGCACGGCGAGAAACCCCGAGCAGGCCGGGCGAAGATTCGCTCGAAGTCGACCCGCTGAGCCAGGTGCGGGATATGTCTCCTTCGCCGGAGCGGTTGGCGGGAAGCGCGCAATTGGCGGAACGGATGAGGGCGGCCCTTGCGGAGCTGAGTCCGGCGGAGAGGACCGCGATCGTGATGCGGCACTGGGATGGATGCGGGATTGAGGAGATTGCGGCCGTGCTGAATTCAAACTCGAACGCAACGAAAAATACGGTATTTCGAGCGGTGCAGAAACTACGGCGGGCATTGACGCCGTTTCTTGAAGGGAAAGAGGCTCGCGCGATGGGAACGGAAGGATGAAACACAGGACGGAAGAAGAATTGATCGGGTACCGAGACGGCGAAACGAAAGAGCGGGTGGAGATCGCTGCGCACCTGAAGGACTGCGCCGAATGCCGCGACGCATTGGCGCGCATCGAGGCCGTATTCGCTGCGCTGGATGCTATGCCGGTTCCGGATCCCGGAGAAGATTACGGAGAGCGGGTGTGGCAGCGGATTGCTCCGAGACTTGGAGAGAAGAAAGCGCGGTGGTGGGAAACCCTTTTTGTGCCGCAGCGATTGGCAGCTCTTGGAGGTGTGGTTGCCCTGGTAATTATGGCGTTTGTGGCGGGGCGATGGACGCGGCAGCCAGTGCCGGTGGGAGACCAGACGGATGCGGCGAAGGTGCGCGAGCGCGTGCTCGTGGTAGCCGTCGGAGATCATTTGGGACGAACCGAAATGGTGCTGATGGAACTGGAAAACGCGCCGGCGCAAAAGGGGCAAAAGCCAATCAACATTTCGGAAACGCAACGCCGCGCGGAAGACCTGGTGGAGGAAAACCGATTGTACCGGCAGACGGCACTGAAAGAGGGCGATCAAGCGATGGTGAGCACGCTGGATGAGCTGGAACGTGTACTACTGGACATTGCGAACAGCCCGGATGAATTGACACCGGCGGCGTTTGAAACGATCCGGAAGCGCATTGAAGAGCAGGGACTTTTGTTCAAAGTGCGGGTGGTAAAGCAGGGGCTGGACGAGCGGAAGGCGAATCCTGACGCAAAGCCGGTGGAGAACAAACCGAGAGGAACGGAGAGGAAAAAGGTATGACCATGGGCAGAACTTTTGTACGCGCAGGAATCATCTGCTTTACGGCGGCGCTGCTGAATCTGGCTATCGGCTCGCGGGCGATGACTGCGCAACAAGGCGGAAGCAAAGGCCAGTCAGCGGAAGCTCTCGACGAAAATCAAGGCGAGAAGCAGCAAGCGGAGCGCGAACGCCAGGCGCAGGCACGAGAAGCGGAGCAGGAGCGAACAGAGCGGATGCAGGAGCTGTACGACGAGGGACGCGAGGCGCTCGACCAGGATGAGTTTCGGGAGGCAGAGCGGTCGTTCACGGAATTGGTGAAACTGAGCGGCCCGCAGACGGATGCGGCGCTCTATTGGACGGCCTACGCACAGAACCGGGAAGGAAAGAAAGAGGCGGCGATCGGGACGATCGCCGAGTTGAAAAAGCGGTATCCGCAGAGCCGTTGGAAGAAAGATGGCGAGGCCCTGGAGATCGAGGTGCGGTCGACGACAGGGTCCAAGGCGAATCCTGAAGCGCAGAACGACGAGGATTTGAAACTGCTGGCGCTGCAGGGATTGATGAACAACAATCCGGAGAAGGCCATTCCGCTGGTGGAGGGGATTCTGAATGGATCCGGATCGCCTCGGGTGAAGTCGAAGGCGCTGTTTGTGCTGGCGCAGAATGGATCGCCGCAGGCGGAAGAAGTTTTGGGAAAAATTGCGCGGGGCCAGAGCAATCCGGATCTGCAGAGGAAGGCGGTGTCGTACCTGGCCATGTTTGGCGGCAAGGGAGCCGGGAAAATACTGGCGGAGGTGTATACGGCGAGCAACGATCCTGAGGTGAAGCGTGCGGTGATCCGGAGCTACATCGTTTCCGGCGACCGTGAACAGCTTGCGGCCCTGGCAAAGAACGAGCCGAATCCGGAGTTGAGGAAAGAAGCCATCCGAAACCTGGGGGTTACCGGCGGCCAGGCGGAACTGCAAGCCATGTATCCGAAGGAAACGGATCGCGGCGTGAAAGTGGAAATATTGGACGCGTTGTTTATTGCGGGAGATGCGAAGGGACTGATTGTGGTGGCAAAAACGGAAAAAGATCCGGAGTTGAAGAAAAAGGCTGTGGAGAAACTTTCGCTGATGGGATCGAAGGAAGCGAATGAATATTTGATGGAATTGCTGCAGAAGTGAGAGGGCAGGGGAACTCCTCCACAGCCATAAGAAAAACAGGAGGGCGGCGTAAAGCCGCCCCTACATCGGTTCAAAGCGGGTCGGCTGGCCAAAACCACAATTAGAGATACGTGTTAGCGGAGAAAATCTTCGAGCTGGGTGCGGGAACCGGTTTTGGCGTCGCGGTATTTGACGATTACGGCACAGGAGAGAGAGATCCCCCACTTTTGGCCGTTGGGATGCAATACGCCGCGGGAGCCGGGGACAACGACAGCGTGTTCGGGAATGATCAGAGGCTTGTCCTCGCTCGCCGAATAAACGGCATCTCGCACGAGATCGTAGACGGGGATGGAGCGGTTGAGAATGGTGCCAGTGCCGAGGACGGCGCCGGATTTAACAATCGTGCCTTCGTAGACTCCCGAATTCCCACCAACCACGACGTCATCTTCGATGATAACGGGAAGAGCGCCGACGGGCTCGAGGACACCGCCAATTTGCGAGCCGGCGGAGATGTGGCAATTGCGGCCCACTTGCGCACAAGAGCCGACGAGGGCGTGGGAATCGATCATAGTGTTTTCACCAACGTAAGCGCCCACGTTCACGAACATTGGCGGCATGCAGATGACGCCACGGGCGATGTGTGCACCATCGCGAATGCTGGAACCGCCGGGAACGATGCGAATACCGTCCGCGACGGAAAAGGAATGGAGCGGGTAGGTGGATTTGTCGAAAAAGAGCTGCTTGGAAGAGTCGGCGGACATGTTCACGATGGAGCCCATGCGGAACCCAAGCAGGATTCCCTTTTTCACCCAGGGATTGGTCCGCCAGCCGATGGGGGAAGCGGAATCGGGTTCAGCAGCGCGAACGGTGCCCCGATTGAGGGCTTTCTTGAGCGATAAGAAGAGCGCGTGATGCTCCGCCGTATAAGCGGCCGGCGGAGCATCGAAGAGCGATTCAATTTGATCTTGCAACATGGACTCTCTCGAGGAGATTCAGGGATTCGAGAACGGCGCGAATGCGCGCGAGACTTTCGGGTTTGGGTGAAACGAGCGGCAAGCGCCAGACAGGCTGGAGCAGTCCCATTTCAGCCAGGGCGGCCTTCACGGGTATGGGATTCGATTCGATGAAGTTGATGTCCATCAGAGAAAGATACTGAAAGTGGAGGCGGCGAGCTTCGGCAAAATCGCCGGAGAGCGCGGATTGGACCAGGCGAGTCATCTCCGCCGGAATTTCGTTGGAGGCGACGGAGATTAGGCCGCGGCCGCCGAGGGAGATGAGCGGGAGCGTCAACGAATCGTCGCCGGAGAGGACAAGGAAGTCCTTCGGAACGAGATTGAGGATGGCGCCCATTTGCGAGATGCTTCCGGAAGCTTCTTTGATGCCGACGATGTTTTTGATTTGCGAGAGGCGTAAGACTGTGGACGGCTCGATGTTTACGCCGGTGCGGCCCTGAACGCTGTAAAGAATGATGGGCAAATTGACGGCGGAGGCGATGGCTTTGAAGTGCTGGAAGAGACCTTCCTGTGTGGGCTTGTTGTAGTACGGAGTGACGGAAAGGATTCCGTCGGCGCCAAGTTTCTGGAGTTCGTTGGCGAGCGAGATGACCTCGGCGGTGTTGTAGCCGCCGGCGCCGGCTAGGACGGGGACTTTGCCCTTGGCGATTTCCAGGGTGATTTCGACCACGCGGAGATGCTCGGCGTGCGTGAGCGTGGGGCTTTCGCCCGTGGTGCCGCAGGGGACAAGGAAGTTGATGCCCGCGTCGATTTGACGCCTAACGAGAGAGCGGAGGGCGGATTCGTCGAGCGAGCCATCGGTGCGAAATGGTGTTACGAGTGCGGTTCCGGTTCCAGTAAACATGGGTTGCTCCTTCTTTTTGAGCCTCATTCAAATTCTAATTCGGGCCGGGCTAACGGCCGGCCCCTGCGCGGAATTTTTCGCTGCTCCCAATTCGGAGACAATATCGCGAAATTCGTAGACGCCTTTTTTTTGCTGCAGCCACCGCGCAGCCTCCAGGGCGCCGTGGGCGTAGCCTTCGCGGCTGCGGGCGATGTGGCGCAGGGTGATAGTGTCAGAGGGGGAGTCGAAGCCGATTTCATGCGTGCCGGTGTGGGAGCCGGCGCGGTTGGCCGCCAGACTCAGCGGGCCGGAATACCCCGCCGCTTGGATTTCTTCAGCGAGTTTCTTCAGGGTACCAGAGGGAGCATCTTTTTTCGCGGAGTGATGGATTTCCCAGCCCCAGGCTTCGTATTCGGGATGCGCGGATAGCAGAGTTGCGGCTCGCGCGACAATCTGGAAAAAAAGATTCACGCCGATGGAAAAGTTGGGACCGTAGAGGAGCGCCGATCCTGCTTCTTCGACGGAGTTGCGAATTTGCGGGAGTTGATCGTACCAGCCGGTGGTGCCGGAGACCGTGCGAACGCCGAGGGAGGCAAGACGCAGAATATTTTCGGGGGCGGCGGAAGGAGCGGAGAATTCGATCGCGGTGGACGCTCCCGCGAGAGTTTCGCGGGAGAGTGCGGCGGTGTTGGCACTCGTGAAGCGAGCAACAACGTGGAAGTGGTGTTGTGGAGCGAGTTGCTCGACGAGGCGACCCATTTTGCCGTGGCCGACGATGGCGAGAGGAAGGCTCATGCGGGCGGTGCTCCGGTGGTTAGGAGTTGGCGGACCATGCGCGCGTAAATATCCACGGCGGTGGTCAGCTCGGATTTCGGGATGCGTTCTTCGGCGGTGTGGGCAACGTGAATGCTGCCCGGGCCAATCAGGAACGGCTGGCCCCAGGAGCCGTCGAAGCTGGGAATGTCGGTGGTGAAGGCAACGACCGTTGTGGGCAGATCGAGGAGCGGCGAGAGATGAACTGCGGGAGTAAACAAGACTTCGCGGGCTTCAATTTTGAACGCGGCAGCGATGCGCGCAACAGCGGCGCGAGTGGAAGCGGGGTCACCGACAAGCCGGAACATGATTTCGGAGCGGGCTTCATCGGCGATGACGTTGGGAGCGCGTCCGCCGGAAATGGTGCCGACGTTGAGCGTGGAAGAGCCCAGGACAGGATCCGAAGGCAACGGAAAGGCGCGAATTTCCTGGAGGGCGTCGAGCAGCGAGTGAATCGCGGAATGGCCAAGTTGCGGATAAGCGGAGTGGGCGAGTTTGCCGCGGGCAATGAGTTCGTAGCGTAGAGCCCCTTTGGAGCCGAGAGCGAGATGATTTTCGGTGGGTTCGCCGTTGATAAGAAAACGAGACCCGCGAGGAGATGCGGCGGCCGTGATGGCGCCGATGCTGCTGCGTTCTTCGCCGACGACGAATAGGAGTGCGAAATTGCGTATGCCACCGGCGAGAAGCGATTCGGCGGCGGAGATCATGGCGGCGATGATGCCCTTAGCGTCGCAGGAGCCGCGGCCGTGGATGTGCGTGGCGTCTTCGCGAGAGGCGAAAAAGGGTGGAACGGTGTCCATGTGCGTGGAGAGGGTGACGTGGGGTTCGCCGAAGGAGAGGAAGAGGTTGTCGCGATCGGGCTCGGCAGTGAGGCGATCGAGGCGCGCATTGTATTTTGATTCCAAACGGGAGAGGTGAGCGTAGAGATAGTCCACCACGGGCTTTTCGTGGCCTGTCGTGGAGTCGATGTCCACCAACGCGCGCGTTAGTTCAAAAAGGTGCATCGTCGTTTAGGCAAATAGGAGAGAGCATTCAGAAAGGAAGGAACCGCGAGCGAACCCCGTGGCAGCCACCTCTCGATAGCGCTCCACCCGTAACTACGGATGACAGTGAACCGGCCTTAGACCGAGTTCCCCAACCGCTTTGGATTCGGAACCCGCAGCGATTTCGGCGGACTTTGAAACCTGGCCCCTTTCTCCGGAGTGCCCCAAACCGAACTGGGACAACGCACCCGGTTACTCATGGCCGCCGCACCTCTACCAAGAACAATAAAAGTGTAAAGGAAAACGGGGATGGGTGCCACGCCAATTTTATGTGAGAAGGGGGCAGGGGAAAATTACGTTAGAGTTCGAGGGGTTTGAGGGGGATGTGTTGGGAGGCGATGAGGAGTTCGCCGGTGAAGGGGGATTCGGCGGGGCGGCGGCCGAGGGCTTCTTCGGCGGAGAGGCGAACGAGATCGGGGTTGTTGTTTTCCTGGGAGACGTGGGCGAGGACAAGATGACGGACGCAGGAATCGAAGCCTTCGGGGTCGGCGAGGAATTCGCTGACCGCGTGGTTGGAGAGGTGGCCAGTGCGGGAGAGTACGCGCTGTTTGACGACCCAGGGGTAAGGGCCGACCTTGAGCATGTCGAGATCGTGATTGGATTCGAGGATGAGGCAATCGGTCTGGCGGAGGTGGACTCTGACGTGATTGGGCAGATAGCCGAGATCGGTGCAGATGGCGACCTTGGTGCCGTTGGTGCGGAAAGTGAATCCAACGGGGTCGGCGGCGTCGTGAGGGATGGCGAACGCGTGGACGTCGATGTTGCCGATCCTGAAACTTTGGCCAGCTTGGATGGGCTCTACGCCGCGGAGGCGCTTGCCGAAAGTGTCCGGCAGAATGCGCTGGAGGGCTTCCAGGGTGGGCTGGGTGACATAGAGCGGGGGTTTCCAGAGGCCGAGGACCTGCGGGAGCCCGTTGCAGTGGTCGGTGTGTTCGTGGGTGATGAGGACGGCGTCGAGACGGTTGATATCGCACCCGACGGCGGCGAGGCGGGCGAGGGTTTCGCGTTTTCCAAGGCCGGCGTCAACGAGGATGCGGGTGCTTTCGGTTTCGAGCAGGGTTAGATTGCCCGAACTGCCTGAGGCGAGGATGGAGACGCGTAAACCGATGAGAAATTCTCCCCGGGAAAGTATCTAAGGGCTCGTAGACTCGCCCTGTGCCACAGAATGCTAAGAAACATTGGAAATGATGGCAGAGCGGTGGGAACACGTCAACGAGTAAGGAATCTGGGTGGTGGAAAATTGGACCGGGACGGACGGGCCCGTCCCCTACAAGAGTGTCCGAGCGCGCAAGATCAGAATCGCCCGCCTCAGAAGGCGGCCGCTACATTTGGCCAGCAAGGCGCTCAGCAGGCTAGGCGGGCGCGGTCGAGCTTGAAGCCGTTAGTGGGGCCGAGGACGGTGACGGCGATGCGGTCGGGCTGGAAGAACTGATTGGCGAGGGCCTGGAGTTGGTCGCGGGTGACCGCGTCAATCGCAGCGAGGATTTCGTCGAGCGTGGAGAAGCGGCCGAAGTAGAGTTCCTGGCGCGCGAGGTTGGACATGCGGGAACTGGTGGACTCGAGCGAGAGCATGAGCGAGCCCTTGAGGTGATTCTTGGCGCGGAGAAGTTCTTCTTCGCTGACCGGAGATTCCTTCATGGAACGGAATTCCGCGATGGTCATGTCCACGACCTGGCCGACGGTTTCCTTTGCGGTTCCAGCGTACACGCTCAAGATACCCGCGTCGGAATAGGGCGTGAGTTCGCTGAAGACGGCATAGGCGAGACCCTGCTTTTCGCGAATGTTCTGGAAGAGGCGCGAGGACATGCCGCCGCCGAGAAGATTGTTCAGGACGGCCGCAGCGAAGCGGCGCTCATCGGCAAGGGCAATGGAAGGAACGCCGATGCAGACGTGGACTTGTTCGAGGTCGCGTTTGGTTTCGAGGACGATGGGCGCCGCGGTGGAAGGAGCGGGATCGTCGGGGTTGTAGCGCGACGGCGGCAGTTTGCCGAATTCCTTTTCGACGAGGTCGAGAACTTCCTGGTGAGTGATGTGGCCGGCCGCAGTGACGAGAAGATGATCGGGAGCGAACCAATCCTGGAAACGGGTGCGCAGGGGTTCGCGTTCGAACTTGCGGACCGTGTCCGGCGTGCCGAGGATGGGACGCCCGAGAGAGTGTTCGGGCCAGAAGCCGCGGGTGAAGATGTCGTGGAGAAGATATTCCGGGTTGTCCATGTCCATCTTGATTTCTTCGAGGACGACCTGGCGTTCTTTTTTGACGTCTTCGGAATCGAACTTGGGGCGAAGGACGAGATCGGAGAGGACGTCGAACGCGATGGGGAGATGGGCGTCGAGAACCTTGGCGTTGAAGCAGATCTGTTCCTTGGAGGTGAACGCGTCGAGCATGCCGCCGACGGAATCCATCTCGCGGGCGATGTCTTCGGCAGAGCGGCGCTCGGTGCCTTTAAAGACCATGTGCTCGAGGAAATGGGCGGTGCCGTTTTCGGAGGCGGCTTCGCGGCGGGAACCGTGGCGAACCCAGATTCCAACGGAGACGGAGCGGACGTGTTGCATAGTCTCAGTGATAACGACGAGGCCGTTCGATAGTGCGTGACGATTGATATCGCGCGCGTTGGAGACCATGCAGCTATTGTGGCATAGGGTATGGCAAGTGGCGAGTGGTGAGTGGCAAATTGACGAGCAAGATAGCAAATTCCTTATTTTCTGGGGCTTAGCGAATGTCGAGACGAGGCAGAGGAAATGGCCCAAACCGTGCTCCCGGTGAGAGAATGGATAGAGTGAGGGGAAGAGCTTGGAACTGCTGGGAAAAAGCCGAGATGAACTGAAGGCATACTGCGCGGGGGTGGGCGAACCGGCTTACCGCGCGGACCAGATTTATCACTGGCTGTACACGGAGGGGGAGTTTTCGGTTGAGCGGTGGAGCAATTTGCCGGCCGCGCTGCGGGAGAAGCTGCAGCGGGAAGCGACGATCACTTTGCCGTCGGTGCGGCGGAGATATGTTTCGTCGGATGGATCGGTGCGGTATTTGTTTGGGCTGCCGGCGCAGGAAGAGAAAGCGCTGAAGAAACCGGCGGCGGTGGAAGCGGTGTTCATGCCGAGCGAGGGGCGGCAGACGATTTGTATTTCGACGCAAGCGGGTTGCGCGGTGGATTGCCAGTTTTGCTTGACGGCGCAACTGGGATTGATCCGGAATTTGACGGCGGGGGAGATGGTGGCGCAGGTGTTGATGCCGTTGAAGGAGATGGAGGGGAGCGAGACTGGCAGGCAAAAGGCGGCCGAGAAAAAAACGCCCGCCGCCCTTCCTTCGTCAGGGCAAGCAGACGGCGGCCGCTACACAGAAGGAGAAACTGGCGGGCTTGCGGCGCGTACGAATGTGGTGCTGATGGGGCAGGGCGAGCCGCTGCTGAATTTTGAGAATGTTATGGGGGCGCTGCGGATACTGCTGGATGCGGAAGGCGTGGGACTTTCGCCGAAACATGTGACGCTCTCGACGAGCGGGATTGTGCCGGGGATTGAGCGTATGGGAAAAGAAGAAGTGCGGCCTAAGCTGGCGATTTCGCTGAATGCTTCGTGCGATGAGCAACGGGACGTGCTGATGCCGATCAACAAGAAATATCCGTTGAAAGTGCTGATGGAGGCTTGCCGGAATTATCCGCTGCGGAACTGGGAGCATTTGACGTTTGAGTACGTGATGTTGGGCGGCATAAATGATGCGCCGGAAGATGCGCGGCGAGTGGTGCGATTGCTGGGACCGCTGACGCGCGTGAAGGTGAATCTGATTCCGTGGAATCCGGGAGAGCTGCCGTACAAGGAATCAAGCGCGGAAACGATTGAGGAGTTCCGGCGAATTTTGGTGGAGAAGGGCGTGCCTGCTTTTGTGCGGTACTCGCGGGGGCGGGATGTGATGGCGGCTTGCGGGCAGTTGGCGTTGAAGGAAGTGCAGGGAACGCCGTTGCGCGTGGTTGGTCAGTAGATTAGCGAGGCACTGGTTCGGCTATGGGCTCAGGAAAGTGCTTGTGGAACCAGAAAGAATATGTAGTCGGACCATGGGCCTGATAGTGTTCGAGACGTTCGCGTCCTTCCGCAACTGTTGGAATATGGCCCACAGGAACCCACCAGAGGCAGTAGTGAGGTTTATCCATCTTCTCGAACCACTTGGCGCGTTCCCGGAAAGCCTCGATATGCTTTGAGGTATAGACGTAGCTGCGAAGCGAATGGAGAGATTCCCAGACGGACATGTTCACAATAACAAAAGGGTCTTCATTGTAAGGAACATCGGTGGCATTGCCGGCAGCGGACTGGAGCCTCCAGACAAAGCCGGGAGCCGAATCCGCGAGAGCATTGATGGAATCAAGCTGGGCGACGAACCCAGCGATCTTCGGATCGTCGACGGGTGCAAGGAGGCGGCCGATATTGATTTGTGCAAGATGGAAACACATGGCGCCTACTCTACGACGGAATGCATCGAGGATGTGTAAAACAATGGTCAAAATCTCGACTGGCTAAAGTATGCCGATAACGGAGAGAAGGCGGCCGGCGAGAGGACCTTCGCGGCGGTGGCTGAAGAGCAGGCTGGTGTGGCAGGCGGTGCAGAGGTCGCTTGTGTAGATATTTTTCGCGAGAAGACCGGCCGCCTTGAGTTGCGAGCGATTGGCTTTGCGTAGATCGAGGTGGACGTTTTTCGGGGGGGGCTGGTGGCCGGGCGGCTTCATGTTGAGCCACTGGAGCGGATTGGGCTCTTCGCCGGAGCGGGGCTCGTCGAAGTAGTCGGCCGCATCGGCGAATTGCGCGGTGAATTTGATGACGAAGTCGGCGGCGACTTCATAGCAGCAGGGACCGATTGAAGGACCGATGGCGGCAAGGAGATCCGCGGGCTTGCTGCCGAATTCGAGCTGCATGCGGCCGACGGCTTTTTGGGTAATGCGGGCGAGCGTGCCGCGCCAACCGGCGTGAATGGCGGCAACGGCGCGCTTTTTC
>Ga0210406_10005410_pt1 | contig 13403 bp, 11 predicted proteins | sample IncBWC30MmetaG_FD_155454 | JGI IMG/M metagenome (GOLD analysis project Ga0210406, IMG submission 155454) | Forest soil microbial communities from Barre Woods Harvard Forest LTER site, Petersham, Massachusetts, United States - Inc-BW-C-30-M | ecosystem: Environmental > Terrestrial > Soil >... | reverse complement strand
TACCTGAAGGAGTTTCGTCCGCAGGCAATTCGTGAACTCCAAGTCCCGCAGCAACCAGCAACTTTTTTGTGGCGGCGGTTGGTTTCAGCGGTGGCACTGGCGGCCTGCGTGGGAGCAATATCTTGGTTCGGCCTACGTGGATCAATTCGCCGGAAAGAGCGCGCGATTATCCAGGCGCAAAAGCCTGTTGTCGTTGGCCAGCAACAACATTCGAACACCCTCGCATTGACGGACCTAGCCTTACAGGACGAAAAGAAATTCGACGCCCTCTTGGATGAAGAATCACGAAAATCATTGCCTAAGTTTCAGGGAGAACACAGCGCCCTTAAAGTTCTGGCGCAAGACTGACAGATGATTGGAGAAACCGTGAAACTCAAGTTATGCCTCGCGAGCTTGTTCTTGTTGGTGAGCGCTACCATGGCACTACCGCAGTCAAAGACCCCACGGGAAACAAGAAATGCAGCGCTGCGCTACTGGATGGCCTTTGCGGAGATGCAGGACGCATCAGTCGATGCGACAACTCAGTCCCTGCTAGGGAAGACGGCTGCAGGAGAAATACCGTGGGATGAAAAACCCCTCGGATCAATCCTGGATTCCAACAGCGAAGCAATACGAATTATGCAGCGCGCGACGAAGCTTCCAGAATGCGACTGGGGGCTTGAGTACAGCGAAGCGCCACGAGGTTCGGTTGCCTATGGGACAAGAGCTCGAGCGCTGGCACGCCTGAACACCCTGGAAGGTATGCGGGAAATGGCCAACGGAAATTCCCAGGGAGCGGTGGACGCATGGCTTGCTGGCGTTCGATTTTCCGAGCATTTGGCCAATGGTGGCCCTCTGGTTTTTACGCTGATAGCAAAGAGTATGCTTTTACCGAATTTGCATGCTATCTCCGTTGAAGCAAAGCGAGGGCATTTGAGCGACTTTCAGAAGAAACAAATTTCTCTCTCGCTAAAACAGACGCGTGAGGGTGTTTTCAACTGGACCACTGCCTGGGCATTGGAAGCATCGGGAGGAGAGCAATTCCTTAGGGAGTTGCGGAGTGCTAAAGATCCGGCAGCTATGTACGAATCGCTCACCGGTGGGCCCATGCCGTATGGAGCAAAAGTGCCGACCTCAGAAGATATACGCAGCTACCAAGAATACACGGCGGCTGTGCAAAATGCACTGAATCTGCCGCCCGATGCAACAAAACTGAAGCTATTAACACTCGAGTCGCAGAGGCAGGCTCTCCCGGTAATCGTGCAAAACACAATTCCCTATCCGCTGAAAATGAACGAGTCGCGCGCGGATGTGTTTGCCGCGCGTAAAGAACTGCTGGAAATACTTTCGGCAAAGTAGCCAATCGATTCGGTCTTTCCCAGTCTTGGTTGTTCAGTCCCCCGTTCACTTATTTCCTCGATATAGCCGCCGGCGGTGAATGCGGTAATATCCGTCAACTCGGTGACGGGGAAAGGAATCTGCGGAAATAGGTAGCCGGAAGGGCAAACCATGAAACCTATACGAGTCATCTCGGTGATTCTACTCACAGCTTCAATTGTTCGCGCACAGACTCCACCGTCTCAAAAGCCTCAGCCGCAGGCGACCCCGCCTCAGACGCCGGCAGCACCCGTTGTCTCACCCGAGGTGCTTGCCGATCATCGGGTGACGTTCCGGTTGCGCGCAGCTAATGCCAAGGAAGTGAGCGTGGAAATCGATGGCGGGGGCAGACCGCTTGAGATGCGGAAAGATGGGGAGGGGATTTGGAGCGCTACCTCCGAGCCGCTTGCTCCCGACTACTACGGCTACGCGTTCTTCGTAGATGGCGTGACGATGTTCGATCCTTCGAACAGCGCGGCAATACCTAATTTTCTCTATCGGGCGAGCGCGTTGCATGTTCCGCCCGCGGCCGGGAATCCCAACGGCAGCGCCCTTCTTCCCTGGGAACTTGCGGATGTGCCGCACGGTGAAGTTCATCACCACTTTTACCGCTCGAAAGTGGTGGGCGATGAACGCGGGTATTTTGTCTACACTCCGCCGGGCTATAACCCGCGCGGAAAACAAACCTATCCAGTCCTTTACTTGCTGCACGGCTACAGCGACGACGCCAGCGCGTGGACGGCGGTGGGCCGCGCCAACGTGATTCTGGACAATCTGATCGCGCGCGGCAAAGCCAAGCCGATGCTGATTGTGATGCCGCTGGGTTATGGGGCGCCGGAAATTCTTTCGCTTGGCTCCGGAGCTCTCCGCGATCCGGGCATTGGTCAACGAAACTTCGATCGCTTTATCGATGCGCTCCTCACCGAAGTAATTCCGCGGGTGGAGGCCGAGTATCTCGTCCGGAACGATCGCGACTCGCGTGCCATCGCCGGTCTTTCGATGGGCGGGGCGGAATCGTTGCTGACGGGTCTGAATAACTTGAACGAGTTTGCGTGGATTGGCGCGTTCAGCTCTGGCGGCCTCTCGCCGGAGTTCGACAAGGAATTCCCTGGACAGGATGCAAGCACAAATGCGCGGTTGCGATTGCTCTGGATCGCGTGTGGGACCGATGATCATTTGATTGAAATCAATCGGAGCTTTCGCATGTGGCTAGCCGCAAAGAATATTCGACATGCGGACATCGAAACGCCCGGGGCGCACACCTGGCTGGTTTGGCGGCGGAACCTGGCGGAGTTTGCCCAACTTTTGTTCCGGTAATCGCGCTCAATTCGAAAATGGCCTCGGCCGGCGTTTCCAATTCAAGCTACAATCCATCGGCAAACGGAGGACTCATGAGAAAGAGCCGCGGGTTTCTGTGTGTCGCGATTGTGTCGCTGCTGCCGGCCCTCTTATCGGCGAGCGACACGCTGCTCATCCATGGGCACATCTACACGGGCAACGCGAAAGCACCGTGGGCACAGGCTCTGGCCATCTCCGGCACGCGCATTGACGCGGTGGGAACGGATCGGGAAATCCTGGCGCGGCGCGAGCCGAAGACGCAGGTCATCGATCTGCAGGGTCGTACCGTGATTCCCGGAATCTCCGATTCCCACACGCACATGCTGTTTGGCGCGATGGCGCTGCACGGGATCAATCTCTCCACTCCGGAGTTCAGCATCATGCCAGACAACGCCGATGCGTTGAGCGAAAAAATAAAAGGCTACGCCACAGGTCATCCGCACGAAAAGATTCTCTTCGGCAGGGCCGACTTCAGCATGACTCCGCCCTCAACTCCGTCACACGATCTTTTGGACCGTGCCGTCTCCGATCGCCCGCTGATTATTCACCACACCAGCGAGCACGCGCTTTGGGTGAACGCAAGGGCGCTGCAACTGGCGGGAATCAATGACAAGCCTGTGGCCGACCCGGCCGAAGAGAAGTACATCATCCGCGACGCCAGCGGCCATCCGAGCGGTGTGTTGCTCGAAGCCGCGATGGAAATTGTGGAGCGCGCGGTATTCGCGGCCATGCCACGCGAAGAAAAATTGGCCATGCTCCGGGAAGCCAGCCACTACCTGAATCGTTATGGGATCACAAGTGTGGTAAACGGAACGGGAAGTCTCGCGGAGATTGAACTCTACGCCGCGCTGCGGGATCGCGGCCAGTTGACCGTTCGCACGCGGACTTCTTTCGGTGCGGTCGCGGTGAATCACCACCTGACACCCGAGTTTCTGGCCGAGCTCGAAAAAGCGCGAAGTAGCTATCACGACGATTGGGTGTCCGCGAATCTCGTTAAATTCTTCGCCGACGGCGGCAGCGGAATGATTCCGCCGCTCACCTACACGCCGGACGAATACAAAAAGCTGGTGCTGGAGCTCGACAAACGCGGCTATCAGATCATGACGCACGCGCTGCGCGGCGATTCCGTGCAAATGGTGCTGGACACGTATGAGGCCGTCGAGAAACAGAACGGCCCGCGCGATCGCCGCTTCCGCCTGGAGCACGCCGACATCGTTGCCGCGGAGGATCTCCCACGTTTTGCAAAACTTTCTGTGCTGGTCAGCATGCAACCCTCATTTTGTTGCAGCGACATCGGCGCAAACTTTGACCCACAGGACAAAACTCCGACCGATCGCTGGAACAGTCTGCAGCAGAGCGGAGCGATGCTGGCGTTCGGAAGTGATTGGCCGTGCACCTGGCCACCGGATCCCTTCGTCAGCATTCAGGAAACCGTGCGGCGCCAGGTTTGGCGCTCGCCGAGCCCGAACAATTCTCCGGGATGGATATTTGATGGAGCGGGACAAGCGGGCAGCGTGACCAGCTTGGAAGTTTATGTTCCCGAAGAACAAATCACTGTCGAGCAGGCCGTTAGCGCCTACACAAAAGGTTCTGCGTTCGCGCGATTCTCCGAAGAACGCCTCGGCTCTCTGGAGCCGGGGAAAGAGGCAGACCTCGCCGCCCTTTCACAAGATATTTTCTCGGTCGCTCACGAGGAAATTGCAAAGACCAAAGTCTGGATGACCATGGTGGCGGGGAAAATAGTTTTTCAAGAAGCAAACTAAAACGTGGAACCCATTCCAACGATTGGACCCAGTCAGAGATTTACCGTCACGAAATAATCCGAAATGAGTACTGCACCAATTTGGGGCAATGCCACGTCGGACATGTCCTACGACCTAGGACAGGTTTGATCTGCCCGGGAGCGAAACCCCGGACCTGTCCCAATTCTGTTCTCGCCGCCAGTAGTAATAGTACCGCTCCAAAGTTACTGTGGCCTTGGAAGTAAGAAACACGAGTCGCGAAACGCTACGCCCAACCTCTCCGTTCCGGCCGCGCTCCAAAAATATTGACGAAGGGTTGCCCTCATATGGTTCAGACGCGACTGGTGTGTCTTTTTGTTGGAATTTTCTTAATAGGTTGTATTTTGTCCCCTGTGCCCGCGAATGCCGGAGTGGGAGTCACACCAACTGCGCTAAGTTTCGGCTCGGTTACGGTGAACACAACCAGCACTGGAGCTACGGTTGTGATCACCAACAGTGCGCGGCAAAGCGTTACCATCCAGCAGGTGGCCAGCAGTCTTCCCGAGTTTATTGTGATCATCCCTTCACTTCCCATGGCACTTAGCCCCAACGCGAGTGCTTCCTTTCAAGTGGTGTTCAAGCCGGATGCGGCGCGGACGTTTAGCGGGCAGATCCTAATCAATACAAACCGCAAAAACGTGGGCTCGACTTCCATAAGTGTCACTGGAACGGGAGCAGCCTCTTCGACGACTCCAGCGCAAACGTATTTGCTTTCCGCCAACACAAGCGGCCTGAGCTTTGGCTCTACCCTGGTGGGAAGTTCGGCGTCACAAGCCATTGCCTTTACGAATACAGGGACGGGCAGCGTGAACGTTTCGCAAGTGTCGGCCACAGGCTCCGGATTCAGCGTGACTGGCTTTCCCGGTAACGTGACACTCTCGGCGGGTCAGAGCCTTTCGCTGACGGTCAAATTTGCGCCCGGTGCGGCGGGTAGCGTCTCGGGCAGCGTAAGCGTGGTCAGCACGGCAACCAATTCACTGGCGACGATCCCGGTGAGTGGCACAGGAGTAAAACCTCTGGTCACAGTTATTCCCTCCAGCGTTGCCTTTGGAAATGTGGCTGTGGGTGTCACCAACACGCAGACTATCACGGTGCAAAATCCAGGTTCTGCAACTCTTAACGTGACCCAGGCGTCTTTGAGCCCGACGGGGTTTAGCTTGTCCGGAATGGTCTTGCCGCTTTCCGTGGCCCCAGGCGGCTCCGCATCGTTCAACGTCGGCTTCACTCCGACCTCGGCAGGGAGTCTTTCCGGGAGCCTCACGCTGACAAACAACGCCACGAATCCCGCCTTGAGTATTCCCTTGAGCGGGTCAGGTGTTGCGTCCGCTTTGCAACTGTCGGCGAATCCCACGTCGCTCAGCTTTGGGAGCCTGACCACAGGTACCAGCGCCTCGCAGACAGTGACGTTGACGAACACCGGGAATTCCAGCGTTTCCATTTCGCAAATTAGCTCGAGCGGAGCTGGCTTCAGCGCCAACGGAATCGCATTGCCGCTGAGCCTGGCCGTCGGGCAATCCACTTCCTTCACTGTCATGTTCGCCCCAGCCTCTGCGGGCAGCCTATCGGCCACCGTCACCGTGGTAAGCAACGCCACAAGCTCCCCATTGGTGATCGCCTTATCCGGAACGGGAGCCACGACTGTGAGCCATACGGTTTCCTTGAGTTGGACACCGGGCGCCCCGACCTTTTCGGGCTTTAATGTTTACCGCGGCACAAGTTCCGGCGGGCCCTACACCCGAGTGGACACGTCGATGGTTCCTTCCACGTCCTACCTCGACGCAAGCGTCAGCTCTGGAAAAACGTACTACTACGTTGCGACTGAAGTGGATACCGCCGGCACGGAAAGCGGCTACTCCGGCGAAGTCAGCGCCGTGATTCCCTGATTCGAATAGAAGCAAACTCCGGATGCCGGCTCTTTCTTTGCGGAAGAGCCGGCATTTGCGTGTGTGCACGCAGCGGCTGGGTTAAACTGAACCAGCCATGAGTGTGATTGACGAAGTTCTTGCAGCAAACGAAATTTACGCGCGCACGCACGAACTGCGCAAACTGACACCGCGCCCCGAGCGGAAGCTCGCGGTTCTCACCTGCATGGACACGCGGCTTTCGATTCGTACCATGGGACTGAAAACCGGCGACGCGCACATCATCCGGAACGCCGGCGGCATCGTCACGGAAGACACACTGCGTTCGCTGGTCGTTTCGCATTACCTGCTTGGCACGGAAGAAATCATGGTCATCAACCACACGGATTGCGGGTTGATGCACACCAGCGAACAGGATTTGCGCAACCGCATCCAGAATCGCACGGGCACCGCCGCCGTTTCGCCGGCGTTTTTTTATGCGTTTCAAAACATCGAAGAAAACGTTCGCCACCAGCTGCAGAAGCTGCGCACGCATCCATGGATTCCAGAGAAGGTTGCCGTCCGGGGTTTCGTCTACGATGTCTCCAGTGGCTTGCTGCGCGAAATCAAAATCCCCTAACGCCTGACTGATGTTACGCAACTCTCGCGCCGCGTAGCGGCTCAAACCAGCAGAGTCCCGCCATCAACGACGATGACCTGGCCCGTACTGAATCCCTGCTGCATCAAGTACAGGTATGTCCGGGCGATCTCGGAAGCTTCACCAACGCGACCCACCAGCAAACTCTTGCCCACGTTCTGATATAAGCCGTTGCGATCTTCTTCGCTCATGTTCTGCCAGAGATTGGTGCGCACCACACCGGGAGAAACCGCGTTGACTCGTATGGGGGCCAATTCAACCGCCAGCGCGCGCGTCAGTGCCTCGACGCTCCCGCACACGCTTGCGCCGAGCGCCCATCCCTTTTGCGGGCGCTGACCGGCAATCCCCGTTGTCAGCACGATGGAACCGCCATTCCGGATTTGGGGGCTTCCATATTTGACCGCGGTGAGTGCCGCCCAATAGCGAAGTTCGAAAGCTTTCCTGGCCTCGCGGAGATCTGTCGTGGCAAGTTCGCCCAAGCGCAGCGGGTCGCCGGCCGTGAAGACCAGATGATCGAAGCTGCCTAACCTTCGGAAGAAACTCTCGATCGCGCGCTCGTCGGTAAGGTCCAGCGTCTCGCCTTCCGCATTCTTACCGAGACTCTCGACCGCCTGTTCGATGCGCCGGGCATTGCTCGACGCGATTACTACACTGGCGTCCTGCGCAGCAGCCTGCTCGGCGACGGCGAGGCCAATGCCGGACGATCCTCCCAGGATCACGACGCGTTTCTCGCGCAACCCTGTTTCTTCCGCAATATTTCCGATCTTATGTGCCATTTCAATCCTCCAGATTCTCTGCCCCGCGAAGCGGGTGACGCTAGTAAAGATGTCGGGAAATCGCCATGTGATTCATGCATAATATTCATAACGGACATGCGTCTAGAGAAACTCCGGCAGGTGGACCTGAACCTCCTCATCACTTTCGCGATGATTGCCGAGGAGAAAAGCGTAACCGCGGCAGCCTCGCGGCTGTTGCTGAGCCAACCGGCCGTCAGCCGCGCCCTGCAGCGTGCCCGTGTCATGTTCGGAGACGACCTGCTTGTGCGTGCACCGGGTGGTTTCGAGCTCACTTTGCGTGGGCAGGAAATCTTGAGGGAACTGGACGGGTTGCTGCCGGTGGTGGAAAAACTCGTGACGCCCACTCCCTTCGATCCGCGCCGTGAAAGGAGCATTTTTCGCGTGGCCGGACCCGACAATGTATGTACCGTCATGCTGCCACGCCTTTGCCGGAACTATTCGGGGACGCGCTTTCAGGTCGGGTTCGAGTTTTTTCCGTGGCAGGCGGACGCAATCGAAATGCTCGAACGCGGGAAACTTGACGTCATCCTACATATTGATGATGGCCTGCTGCCCGCTCATTTCCGATCTGAGACGCTTTACAGGGAAGATTGGGTATGCGTCGTGGCCCGCGAAGCCCGCGTCGGAAAGAGTCTTTCCTTGAAGCAATATCTGGAGGCGGAGCATCTGGTTGTTGGCACGCTTCCGGGCGTCCAGACAATTCCGGATAAGCAAATGGGGGCTCTTGGAAAGAAGCGCCGTTCGTTCGTGCGGGTTCCCTATTTCGGGGTTGCCCTTCGCTGTCTTCCCGGCACGGAGCTGGTGCTTACCTTGACGAGCGGGATGAAGTACTTGGTGGAAGCTGATCCCAGTCTGCGCACGGTGAAAGCGCCTTCGGAGTTGCGTTCCTTTCAATTCCTGATGGTCTGGCACCCCCGGCAGAATTCTGACCCGCGTCACACCTGGCTGCGCGAGGCGATCCGCCAGGCAGCTCGAACGTCAAACTGAAACGGGCGAATATCGCGTCACGAGGTGACCAGGACCAGGGCAAAGCCATCGTAGTTCTTGGTGCTTACCGTTTGCAGAGCCGTGGCGCTCACGCGCTTTTCCTTGCCCACCATTTCCAGGAACCTCCGCACGCCCTGGATGTCGGCGTCTTTGCTATTGGCGTCCAGCACTGCGCCTCCGCGCACCACATTGTCCGCAATGATGACGCTGCCGGTCCGCGCGAGTTTCAGCGACCATTCGAAATATTCCGGCATGTTGGATTTGTTGGCATCGATGAAAAACATATCGAACGGGCCGCGGCCCTCCGCCGCGATTTGCGGCAGCGTGTCCAGGGCTTTGCCGAGCCGCAACTCAACTTTGGTCTCCACGCCGGCGTGCGCGAAATTCTTGCGAGCCACGCCCGCGTGTTTCGGATCGGCTTCCAACGTGATGATCCGGCCTCCCTCTGGCAATGCGCGGGCCATCCAGATGGTGCTGTAGCCGCCCAGCGTCCCGATTTCGAGAATATTTCGCGCGCCCAGGATGCGGGCCAGCAGGTGCAACAACTTGCCCTGCCCGGAGGCGACCTGGATCGCGGGCAATTTTGCGGCTTCGGCGGCAGCCAGCCCGTCCTTCAACGCGGAATCCTGCATGACCAGAACTTTGTCGAGATATTGTTCGACACCTTCCCAAACGTCCTTATTATTCATTGTGCCTCGCGCTCCCGAATCAAAGCCGGCGCTCAGAATCGCCAGCCGTATCCTACGATGAATTGAATGGTGTGCTGCAATTTGCCGCCGCTCGCCGGAACGATGGTGCCGCCAAAATTGACGTCGCGGGTGTTGAAATAAATGTGTGTGTCGCCGGCCTCCAGCCGCAGCGTGCTGCGTTCGCCGGGGTAAAATTCCACGATGCCGCCCAGGTCCAGCACAAAATTTGTGGAGCGATCAAAGCTTTCCTGTCCCGTTGATGAAATTGCGCTGAGCGCCTGGGAATAGCTGTTGAATCCCGGCCGCACTTTTCCAAAAATGCCGAAATGGTTGCGCCGGATTCCGCCCTTCAATCCGAAAAGTCCCTCCAGGATTTCCCCGCCATCGTGCGGGCCGGAAGAATTCGAGCCGCGGGGAAAATAGAGCAGGTCGCTGTCGAAATAAAACACGTGATAGAAGCGGTAGGAAGCATAACCGCCGAAGCCAGGTTCTGTCCGCACACCGTCCGTTGGGCCTTCGCGAGCGACAAACATCGTTGAGAACAACGGGCCGAACTCCCACTTGCCCGGAACGTTGGTTTCCTTTTCATTTTCGACCAGCGCGCCCGGGCGGTACGCCACGCCAACGCTGAATCGCGTGGTGTCGTCAATTTTCCCAACGCTAAAGGCGCTGCCGCCGGAAAGGGCGACCTTGCTGTTTGGCACGCGATACGGATCGCCTTCCAGGTCCGCGCGCAACACCCAGCGGGGATTCAGGTAATACTCAATTCCGCCACCCAGGTTCAGCACGAAATGCGTTTCTGAGTGCTCGGCGAATCCTGTCGTCGAGCTGGAGTTGAAATACAAGACATCCGTAAAGTGAAAGAAGCCCGGCCGGATTAATCCGAAAACGGAAAGGCGACGCGTCTGAATTACTTTGGCTCGTACCCCGAAAACAGCCTGCAAAGTTTTTCCGCCCTGGATGCTTAGCAATGGAAGCGTGTTTTCCGGGAAAAAATCGAGCTGGCTTTCAAATGCCAGGCGCCGGTTAAAGTTCCAGTCGAATCGGCCGCCGAAGCCGGAGTAATCGGTTGCACCCAGGTCTGAGTTCGTCAGCCGGGCAGTGGAATATTGGGCGCCAAACTCAACACGCGTGTAATTGTCCTGCGCGCGAAGCGGCAGCGTGGCAAGCATCAGAAACAGGCTAAAGAGTGGAGAATAGCTGGCAATCCGCCGAATCATGCGTTCACAGTTCCTTTTGGTGAGCCAGGTGCGCGTCCCGGTAAGTTTGCCTGCGCATTTCAGGATAACGGGTTCTTCCGCCAGGTCATCCCGGTTTTTTTGATGCGCAGTTTATGCCGATGGGTGGGCCGCGCGATATTCGTCATAAGCGGCCAGGTACCGGTCTACATCCTTGTGCAGCAGATAATACGGCGTGGAGAGGCGAATCTTGCTGGGCATCCCGCCGCGAATGCGAATTTTCTTTTCCTTCCACATCCAGTTTTCCATGTCCGGCATTTTGTTCGGCGCCACATTCACGGTCGCGATTCCGCAGCGCAATGCCGGGTCCGGTGAAGTCCAGGAAACCGCGCCGCGCTTGACCATTTCCCGCAGGATGTAGTCGGCCATCTGGCGGTGCCGTTTTTCGATGCGGTCCAGGCCGATTTCATTGGCCAGCTCGATCGACGCTCTTAATCCACACAGCACCGGCACATTGGAACTGCCGATGCGTTGAAAGCGTTCGGCGCGAATTTTCGGATTGTCCCAGCCCTCGGTGGCCAGCGTATTCCACATGCGGTCGATCACTTCCTCGCGCACATAAAGGAAGCCGCAGCCTTTCGGTGCCTGCAGCCATTTGTGCGGGCTGGATGTATACAAGTCGCAGCCCAGGTCATGAAGGTTCAACTTCATCATGCCCGGAACATGCGCGCCGTCCACCGCGGAAAGAATTCCTTTCGAACGCGCCAGGGCCGCCAATTCTTTGGCCGGCAAGACCACGCCGGTCACGGTCGAGATGTGACTGAAGAAAATCACGCGCGTCCGTGGGGTAATCGCGTCGCTGAAAAGATTCAGCACGGTCGCAGCGTTTGGCACCGGCTTCGGCAAGGTAATTTTCTTCACGACGATGCCGTAACGCTTGGCCCGAAGATTCCACGGTTGCTCGCCGCCGGGATGCTCCTGGTCGGTCATCAGCACTTCGTCGCCGGCTTGCATGTCCAATCCGTTCGCGATGTAACTGTTGGCCTCGGTGGCGTTACGAAGCAGTGCCAGTTCGTCTCGCGAGCAGCCGAGAAATGCCGCCAGCGGGTCGCGAAACTGGTTCCAGGATGCGTAACCCCAGATCGGATAGTCTTCCGGATCCGTTTGCGCCAATCGTTCCGAGTCGCGATAACCCTCGAACACCGCGCGCAGCACTGGCGCAGGAGAAGAGCCAACTGTGCCGTTGTTCAGATAGACTTCGTCTTCGGGAATCAGAAATTGCCGCCGAAGTTCCGCCCAATACGCTTCTTCATTCGTGTCGTAGAGCGATTTGTCGGGAAGCTTGGCCGGAATGCCGGCAAGCGGATCTTCGCTAGAGGCATTCCAGGGAAGTGCGGGAGCCGCGCCCGCCACTGCCATCATCGTAGAAAGAAATCCTCGCCGGTCAAACATTGCCGCCTCCCGTAGTGCCCCGCGATTCTAACGCCACTCGGCGCGCTGCGCCCGCTTTTCGTCGTTCGGGTTGCGGCTCGCTGAGAAACCGAATACCGTATGGATTGCGATTTCCGCGCTTTCTGGAGAATCCGAATGCAATTTCGTTTGAAAAAACTGGTGATAGTGCTGGCCCTGTGCGCTTTCGGCTCGTGCGTGTTCGCACAGCAAGACGCAAAACCAGCGGCCCGGGAAACAAGGCAGAGCCTTTTCAAAGCGCAGCATTTCGAGCAGGCGGCTATCTCTCCCGATGGCAAGCACGTCGCGTGGGTGGAAACCCGGGCCGATGCGGACGGCGCACCCACCGGTAAGCAGGACATTTTTGTGCAGGCCCTTTCGGCGGCTGGAAAGCCGGTGCGCGTGACCGCAGGTCCGCCCGCCGGGCATTTCAATGAAGGCAATGTCGCCTGGTCCCCGGACAGCAAACGGATCGCGTTTACTTCCGACGCCGCCAAGTCCGGCCAGCCGCAGCTCTACGTCACGGGTGCAGGAGGAGGTCCAGCGCGCAAACTGACCAGCGTGAAAGGCTTTCTTGCGGGGACGAGTTGGTCGCCGGATGGAAAATCGATAGCCGTCCTGTTCACTGAAAACGCCACGCGAGAAGCGGGGCCGCTGGTTGCCGAAACCCCGGAAACAGGCGAAATCAAGGACGCCTTCTTTGAACAAAGGCTGGCAATCGTCGACGCCGCGACTGGAAAATTGCGGCAGGTCACTCCGGCGGACACTTACATTTACGAGTACGACTGGGCACCCGACAGCAAGAGCATCGTCCTGACCGCCGCCAAAGGAAATGGCGACAGCAACTGGTACGTCGCGGAACTGTTTGCGGTAGACGTCGCTTCCGCGGAGATGCAACCGCTCTACAAACCCAAACTACAAATCGCCCGCCCCGCAGTTTCCCCGGATGGGCAGAGCATTGCCTTCATCGAAGGCCTTATGAGCGACGAAGATTCCGTAGGCGGCGACGTGTTTTTGATTCCGCGCGCTGGTGGCGAGCCGCTGAACCTGACGCCGGAACGCAAGGCTTCGGCGGTTGTGATGGCCTGGACCAACGACGGAAAGATCATCGACATGGAAAATGTTGACGGACAATCCAGCGTGGCGCGGATTGACCCGGACACCGGGCAGATTAATTCTCTGTACCTTGCGCCGGAACTGCTCACCAGCGGCTTCTGGTCCACCAGTCTTTCCCTGACTCCCGACGGCAAGACCGCGGCATTCGTGCGCAGTTCGTTTCAGGATCCGCCGGAGATCTGGGCCGGTCCGATCGGGGAGTGGAAACAAGTG
>Ga0210406_10005407_pt1 | contig 13406 bp, 9 predicted proteins | sample IncBWC30MmetaG_FD_155454 | JGI IMG/M metagenome (GOLD analysis project Ga0210406, IMG submission 155454) | Forest soil microbial communities from Barre Woods Harvard Forest LTER site, Petersham, Massachusetts, United States - Inc-BW-C-30-M | ecosystem: Environmental > Terrestrial > Soil >... | reverse complement strand
AGCGGCAACGGCGCCAAGTCTCTTGGCCAGGAACTAGAGAACAGCGCGGCATTCGACAGCTGCCAGGTCACGCGGGTGTTCAAGTACGTGTGCTTGCGCGCACCGAACAGCACCAATGACCTCAACCAGATCAATTCGATGATCTCTTCGTTCCAAGCGCATCAATACAAGCTGCGGCAGCCGTTCGCTGAGGCCGCCGCCTACTGCATGGGGAATTGAGCATGAACGTTACACGCATAGCCGCTCTGCTCGCCCTCGCGGCCTCGTTTACCTTGAGCGCCTGCGGCGGGGGCGGTGCGCCCACCACGGCCACCGCAGCCACGGCTCCCACGAGCCAGGCGAACGCCTACACGGGTCCCGCGCCGGCAACCGCGGATGTCCAGGCCTTCGCGGTCAATTTCTGGGCCAATGTGCGCGTCCAGAATCGTTGCGGCCAGTGCCACAACGCGACCAGCCCGGCGCAGATGCCGAACTTTGCGCGCAGCGACGATGTGAACCTGGCCTATGCGCAGGCCAACACCGTGGTCAATCTTTCTCAGCCCTCGACCTCGCTCATCGTCACCAAGGTGAGCGGCGGACACAACTGCTGGCTGGCCGACCCCAACGCCTGCGGCCAGATCTTGACCACCTGGATCAGCAACTGGGCCGGCGCCACCGGGGCGGCGTCCGCCACGCAGGTGCAGCTGGTCGCGCCTCCGATTCAATCCGTCGGGCAGAGCTTGAATTTCCCGGCTGACCTCGGCGCGGACTACTCCAATACGGTGTATACGCTTACCAGCAAGTATTGCGTGCGCTGCCACTCCTCGACCGCGAGCGCGGCTACGATGCAATCACCCTATTTTGCCGATCCGACACTGGCGATCGCTTATCCGGCTGCTATACCGAAAATCGATTTCACCGGGTGCATTCCGTCCACAACCGGCAGTGCACCGGGCGCGTGCGGCACGAATTCGCGCTTCTATCAGCGCCTGCTGACCGACAATCACAATTGTTGGGACAATTGCGCTGCGGACGCGGCCCAGATGCTGGCGCAGATTCAGGCGTTCGCGAAACTGCTCACTCCGGCCAACATCGATCCCAGCCTGGTCGTCAGCAAGGCTCTATCTCTGTCCCAGGGCACGATTGCCAGCGGCGCGAATCGGTACGACGCGGACACCATCGCGAAATATGAGTTCCAGACCGGCAGCGGTTACACCGCCTACGATACGAGCGGCATCGATCCGGCTGCGGACCTCACGATCACCGGCAATGTGCTCTGGGCCGGCGGCTGGGGCATCAATGTCGGCGCCGGAGGCAAGGCGCAGGCCAGCACCTCGGGCAGTGCGAAGATCTACAACTTGATCCAGGCGACCGGTGAGTTCTCGGTCGAAGCCTGGGTCGCTCCCGCGCTCGTGGCGGTCGACAAGTCCTATATGGTCAGCTATTCGGGCGGCGACACCTTGCGCAACTTCACGCTGGGTCAAACCAACCAAGACTACGATTTTATGCTTCGCAGCTCCAAGTCTGATCTCAACGGCATGATGCAGCTCAAGACCCCGGATGCGGCGATGCTGCTGCAGGCTTCCTTGCAGCATGTGGTGCTCACCTACGATCCCGTGAACGGACGCCAGATCTACGTCAACGGCGTGAATGCGAACGTTCCCGACCCCCAGAAGGGCGGCACGATCTCCAACTGGGACAATACCTTCGCCTTGGTGCTCGGCAACGAAGTGTCAGCCGATCGCTCATGGCAGGGACTGATCAAGTTCGTCGCCATCCACAGCCGTGCGATGTCGGCGACGCAGGTGATGCAGAACTTCAACGCCGGCGTGGGTCAGCGCTTCTACATGCTGTTCAACGTCTCGGCCGTGACGGGCGTGTCGCAGGCCTACATCATGCTCACGGCCAGCCAGTACGACAGCTACAGCTACATGTTCTACCAGCCGACTTTCATTTCGCTGGATCCGACGGTCAAGCCGAACAACATCCCCGTCAAGGGCATGCGCATCGGCATCAACGGCACTATTCCGCAGGTGGGCCAGGCCTTCATACCGATGAACGCGACGGTGACCGCGGCGGGCTACACGGCCCAGGGCGAGGTGCTGTCGAATATCGGCACGGTCATCGGCTTGCAGAGCGGCCCCCTCACCGATCAGTTTTTCCTGACCTTTGATCAGCTGGGCAGCCAGACCCACGTGGTGGTCGAGCCGACGCCGACGCCGCCGCCGTTTGCTCCGGGCCCGATCGTAGCCGACATCGGAGTGCGCACGTTCGCGCAGGTCAATTCGACCCTGTCGCAACTGACGGGCGTGCCCACCACGAACCCCGCCGTCAGCTCGACTTATCTCGCCGTGCAGCAGCAGTTGCCGGCCAATCCGACGCTCGAGGGCTTCTCTTCGTCCAACCAGATAGGCGTCGCGCAATTGGCGATCCAGTACTGCAACGCCGCCGTAAATTCGTCGACCTTGCAGCCGCAGGTGTACGGGGCGACTTTGACCGCTAATCAGTTCACGTCTGTGGGCGGTACAAATGTCGTAACGAGCGCGCTCGCGGCTCGGGTGCTTGGCTCGGCGCCCAACAGTCAGCCGAACGCGGCGAGCGTAACCACTGAACTGAACAGTCTCATCGGCAAGCTGTGCGTGACGAACTCGTGCACCACGCTCGCAGGCACGTACGCGGTCGCCGCCGCCGCCTGCGCCACTGCGCTGGGCAGCGCCGACATGTTGATCAATTAAGCAGACGAATCGAAGAGGTCTTCAATATGAGCAAGAAGTCAAAGGCTCTGGGTATTCACGAACCGCTGCGTCACCAGGATCATCCTCGGCCGCGCACGCGCCGCGAATTCCTCGCGCAGAGTTTCATCACCGGAGCAGCCACGGTGGTCGGGCCTTCGTTGCTTGGGATGCTGGCGGCTCCGCGCTGGGCCCGTGCTGCGCTTGATCCGGACGTTCAAAGCCTACTTGCTACGTGCAGCATCACGACTGGCGCAGGCAAGATCCCGTTCATCTGCTTCGACCTCGCGGGCGGGGGCAACATCGCCGGCTCCAACGTGCTGGTCGGCGGTCCCAAAGGGCAGCTCGATTTCTTGTCGGTCGCCGGCTACAGCAAACTGGGGTTGCCGGGCACTATGGTGCCGAGTCCCAGCGCCACGGGAAATTTCATCGACAGTACCTTCGGTTTGCGTTTTCATTCGGACAGCGCACATCTGCGCGGGATCAAGACGCGCGTAAAGACCGCGTCCGCCATGACCAATACGTCGGGTACGGTGATTCCGGCGCTGTCGCAGAACGATACCAACACCAACCCGCACAATCCGATGTACGCCATCTACCAGTATGGCGCGCGCGGCGGGCTGCTCAATTTGATCGGCTCCGAAAGTTCGATGTCGGGCGGCAGCTCCATGTCGCCGCCGACGATGGTCATCGCCGCGGCCCAGCCCACCAAGGTCTCGAGTCCCGCGGACACTCAGGGGTTGGTAAGCACCGGCCAGCTGAGCACATTGTTGCCCCATCCCTCTGACATCACCAACGTCTTGGAGTCGATGAAACGCATCAGCGATGCGAAGTACGCGAAGGTAACCGCCTATCCGACTTCGCCGACGTTGAATGCCGCCGCGCTGGGTACCGGCCCCGCCAATCCCGGCATCGCAGGCTGCGGTTACACGAAAGCAGCCTACACGGTCGACACGTACAGCAGTCCGAGCGCGGTCGACGCGAGTCAGGATCCGAAGGTCGTGGGTCCGAGCGGCATCTTCAGCGCTGCCGAGTTCCAGAGCAATTCCGATTATCAAAAGACTGCCGCCGTCATGAAACTGGTCATCGACGGCAACGCCGCCGCCGGCACCATCGAAATGGGTGGATTCGACTATCACTCGGGCAATCGAATGGATGGTGAGGCGCGCGATTTGAACCTCGGCAATTGCATCGGCGCCTGTCTGGAATATGCGGCCCGAGTCGGCAAGCCTGTCATGATCTACGTCTTCAGCGATGGTTCGCTCGCCAGCAACGGCATGATCGACAGTTCTGTGGGCGGCCGAGGCAAGGGCGTATGGACCGCCGACAATCAAAGCGTCGCGGCGACCTATTTCTTGGTTTACAGCCCCAAGGGCAAGCCGGTTCCGATGCAGACCAATCCGGAGCTGAGTCTGCAGATCGGCAGCTTCAACTCCGACGGCTCCATCAATACGACCAGCAGTCCCGCCGGCAACAACGTTCCCAACTTGGTGCAGATGGTGGTGCTGAACTACATGGCCCTCCACGGCGACGCGATATCCGGCTTCACGCTCAACGGCGCTGCCGTGCCGGGTTTCCCGAATCTGTACCCGGCGCCGAACTTGAACAACACGCTGGGAACGGGCACGGCGCTGGAACCCTTGATCGCCTTCAATCCGATCGTGAACGGAAAGGTCGGGGCGTGATGATCGGGGATCCGACCGCAGGGTCGGATCCTCTTGGTTGTCTCATTCAAGAGACATTTCACCGGCCGCTTCGTCGCTTGTAATGTTTGCAAGCCGAGCGCCGCGCGCATGTACGAGGTCGACGACGCAGCGGATCCAAGCTTTGCGCCGCATCTCGATCAATTTCCTCGAATGTGCGCCAAGTCATACAGAAATCTAGCAAAGCAGCAGGCTGCCGCGTTGACACTACGGCTCGCATTGTGCGATTTTGCATAAGGTCTGATCAGGGCAAACTCGCCGAAAGGTGAGGGCGCAAAGCTTCCGGTCTACGGGCGTTCCTAGGACAGCGGGATTACCAGCGTGAATGATTTATGGCCGCGCTTCGGATGCGGCGCGAAGACAATCAGATCGAGAATGCCGCGGTGAGGCCATCACCGCATGCGTAGAGTATTGCTTGGCCTCGGCCTGATGCTGAGCGCCTTGTTGGGCGTGTCGTCCCCGGTCGCATCCTCGCGGGCGGCCGCGCCCTCGCTGGTGGGCAAGAACGCGCCCGACTTTGTGCTGAAGGCCATGGATGGAAGAAATCTGCGCATGTCCGAATTTCGCGGCCAGGTGGTATTGGTTAATTTCTGGGCACGATGGGCGGGCGACTCACGGCAGGAGATGCCGGCTCTCGACAGAATCAACACGACTTACAACCGGGCCGGTCTGGTGGTGCTGGGTGTGTCGGTCGACGAGGACCTCGCCCGCGCGCGCGAGTTCGCCGGCGCCATGAAGGTGTCATATCCCATCATGTTCGACACCGGCGCGGACATCGGCCGGGATTACCTTCTTCAGAAAATGCCCATGACGATACTGGTCGATCGCGCGGGCGTGGTGCGGTATTCCAATGTCGGTTTCAAGCGCGGCGACGAGCGCGCTTATCTTGATCACATTCGCGAACTGCTGCGCGAGTAAAACGATAGGTCAGTCTTGACATCCCCCCCTCCAAATATGAATGAAGGAGAGCACTTCCTCCCCGGCCTAAAGGCCCGGGTGCCGGTGCCGAATATCTAATGAATCCCAAGCATCGAATAATGCCGATCATTGCTCGCGGAGCGTTGCTGGCCTTTGCCTGGGCCGCGGGGGCGGCGCTTGCGGCGCCGCCTGCCGCCGCGCCCACTACGATCGCGCCTGATGCCGCTCCGGCTGCGGGCGCTCCGGCGCCTGACGCGCCGCCGTCCGACTTCAAGACGCTGGATCAAGAGGTGCAAGGCCTGAAGAAGGACGTCATCGATCTGAACAAGGATCTGTTCGTGCTGGAAGAAGAATTGCTGTTTCCCGCCAACACCCAGGTTGCCTTGTACGTGTCCATGGATGTGGGTACTTTCTTCGCCTTGGATTCGGTGACCGTCAAGATCGACAACAAGGAAGTGAAGAATTACCTGTACACCGCTCGCGAAGCGGACGCCTTGCTCAAGGGCGGTGTGCAACAAATCTATCTGGGCAATCTCAAGGTCGGGAAGCACGAGCTGGTGGCGTTTTTCACCGGCAAGGGACCGGCCGAGCGCGATTACAAGCGCGGCGCCACGATCAGCTTCGACAAGGGCGTCGGCGCCAAGTATTTGGAACTCAAGATTACGGACCGAGTGGCCAAGCATCAGCCAGAGTTCACGATCAAAGACTGGGAATGATGCGTGCGACGTGTGACTAACAGACTCCGGCCGCTCATCTTGAGCGGGTTGCTGCTGGCGTTGCCGCTGACGGACGCCGACGCGAAGAACATCAAGCCGGACCCGAACGGCCTGCCTCCGCAGGACGTGAAGGATTTGCACTACGGCGATGTGCTGTTCTATTTCTTTCAAGACGATTATTTCGATTCGATTACACGCCTGCTCGCGGCCCGGCAACTCGAACGCATTCCGCACACCCAAGGCGAGGCGGAGCTGCTCTTGGGCGGCTTGTACCTGTCTCTCGGCGAGCACGTCGAAGCCGGCAGGATCTTCGAGGCGCTGCTGAATCAGAATACTTCCGAAGCGGTGCGCAACAAGGCCTGGTTCTACTTGGGCAAGGTCTGGTATCAACGCGGCTACCTCGGCGAATCGGAGCGCGCTCTGCGCCAGGTTTCGGACAAGATCGACCCGCGCATCAGCGCCGAGCGCTACATGCTGCTCGCACAGGTGATGATGCGGCAGGATCGCTATGACGACGCCATCGCGGCGCTCCGCAACTGGCACGGCGCGCCCGACTGGACCGCCTACGCTCAGTTCAACCTAGGGGTGGCTCTGGTACGCCGAGACCGGCTTGCGGACGCCATCCCCTACCTGGACCGAGTCGGGCGCATCGAGACTCGCAGCGAGGAGCTGCTGTCGCTCAAGGACAAGGCCAATCTCGCGCTGGGGTTCGCGCTGCTGCAGGCGCAGCGCGCGGCGGAAGCCAAGCCCATCCTGCAGCGGGTGCGTCTTGAAGGTCCCTACTCGAGCAAGGCGCTGCTCGGCGTCGGTTGGGCGGACGCCGGGGTCGGCGAATTCAAGCGCGCTTTGGTGCCGTGGCTCACTCTGCGCAAGCGCAACTTGCTCGATTCCGCGGTGCAGGAGTCCTTTCTCACGGTGCCCTACGCCTATACTCAATTGTCGGCGACGGGCCAGGCCGCCGAATACTACAATTCCGCGATCGAATCCTTCGATGCAGAGATGAAGCGGATCGACGACTCGATCGAAGAGATTCGCAGCGGACATTTGCTCGACCGCCTGCTGGATGACGATAAAAAAGACACATTGACATGGTATTGGCAGCTCACGACTCTGCCCAATGCGCCCGAGTCGCGGTATTTGTACCAGCTGCTCGCGAGCAACGCATTTCAGGAAGGTCTCAAGAATTACCGCGAACTCAATTATATGAGCCGCAATTTGGACAATTGGCGCGAGGATGTATCGGCCTACGATGACATGCTCGATACCCGCCAAGAGGCATACAAGCGGCGCGTACCCAAGGCCGATGCCGTCATGGCCGCGACCGATCTCGACGGTCTGACGCAAAAGCGCGTGGATTTCGAGTCGCGCCTCAACGAAATCGAGAAATCCAACGATGTCGCGGCCTTGGGCACGCCTGAGGAGCAGCGGACATGGGGCCGATTGAAGCGCATCGAGGACTACCTCCAGGCGCACCCGGACGATCCGGATCTCGCCGAGATGCGGGACAAGCAGCGCCTGATGAAGGGAGTCATGTACTGGCGGCTGTCGGCGAGTTTCAAAGCCCGCCTGTGGAACCAGCGGCGCTCGGTCAAGGAACTCGAAGCCGAACTCAAGGAAACCCAGAAGCGGTCGGTGCTGGTCCGCCACGCGCGCGCCGGCGTGCCGACCAATACGGGCGCTTACGCCGGGCGCATCGCGGCGATTCGCGCCCGCTTGGATCAGCTGCAACAACGCCTGGCCGATGTATCTCTGGAGCAGAATCGATTCTTACAGGCCCTCGCCATCCGCGAGCTCGAAGGTCAGAAGCAGCGCATCTCGACTTACCAGATCCAGGCCCGCTATGAGTTGGCGGCCATCTATGACCGCGCCTCGAACGACAAGCCCAAGGCGAAGCCGTGAAGAACCCGCGCCCTGCATTCAGCAGTAAAGTCGGCGCGGCGGCTTCGACCGCGGCGCTCCTCGCGGCGCTCGGCGCCGCGCCGAGCCATGCCGCGAACAAGAATCCGGCGACCATCAAGGACCTCGAGTCCCAGCAAATCGACGTGAACACCGATCCGCCGAGAAACGTCGACGCCAACAAGACCATGGACAGCTACAAGCGCTTTCTCGAGTTGAACGCGGGCGATGCCGCGCTGCGCGCCGAAGCGCTGCGCCGCCTGGGCGATCTGAATCTCGAAAGCTCCGAATCTGAGCGGATCGAGCGCGAGCTCATTACCAACGAGGGCCTGCGCGCCACGGAAGCCATCCACTTGTATTCCGCCCTGCTGAAGACGTATCCCAAGTACGAGCGCAACGATTCGGTGCTCTACCAGCTGGCGCGCGCCTACGAACTCAATGCGCAGCCCGACAAGGCGCTCTCGACCTTGGATCAGCTGGTAGCGACCTATCCCAACAGCCATTACATCGACGAAGCACAGTTCCGGCGCGGCGAATTGCTGTTCACGAACAAGGCATACCCCAAGGCTCAGAGCGCGTACGAGGCCGTCATCAAGATCGGTTCTTCGTCCGGGTTCTACAACCAGAGTCTCTACAAGCATGGGTGGTCGCTGTTCAAGCAGGGCGAGAACGAGCGCAGCTTGGATTCCTTCGCGGGCGTGCTCGATTCCGTGCTGGTGTCGAAGCGCGATCCGGCGGAGTTGATCGAACTCGAGACCCTGACCCGGCCGAACCGCGAGCTGGTGGAGGATACCTTTCGGGTCATGAGCATCACCTTTTCCTATCTCGAGGGCCCGAAGACCATCGACGCCTTCGTAAAGCGCCACACGCCGCCGGGGCGGCTGCCGCGGCCCTACTCGTACCTTCTGTATGCGCGCTTGGGCGATCTGTACATGGAAAAGGAGCGCTATACGGACGCGGCCGATAGTTACCGTGCCTTCGTTTCGCAGGACCGCAACAACGAGAAGGCGCCGCTGCTGGAGATGCAGGCCATCGAGGCATATCAGAAGGGCGGATTCCCGCAGCTCGTGCTGCAGGGCAAGAAGGAATTCGTGGAGAACTACAGCTTCGGCACGGCGTACTGGCAGGGCAGGGATCCCAAGAAAGAACCGCAAGTCGTCGCCGTGCTCAAGACCAACCTCAAGGATGTCGCGCAGTACTACCACGCGCAGGCGCAGCGCAGCAAGAGCGTGGCGGACTATCAGGAAGCGGCGAAGTGGTATCACACCTATCTCACGTCCTTCCCCGATGACCCGGATTCGGCCGTGACCAACTACTTGCTCGCCGACACCTTGTACGAGAGCAAGCAATATCTCGACGCCGCGAAGGAATACGAAAGCACGGCCTATCACTACGGCAACCATGAGAAGGCCGCGGCGGCAGGTTATGCAGCCATCGTTGCCTATGGCAAGCAAGAAGAGACGCTGAACGGCGACGCGAAGGCGGCGGTGCACAGCCGGAGCGTGGACAGCTCGCTGAAGTTCGCGCAGGCCTTTCCCGCCCACCCGGAGAGCGCAGCGGTGCTGACACGGGCCGCCACCGATCTCTATACGGTCAAGGACTATCCTCGGGCAATCGCGGCGGCCGAGGCTCTGCTGGCGCACCAGCCCCCGGCCGACCTCACCAAGCAACGCGTGGCCTGGACGGTGATCGGAAATTCGAACTTCGAGCAGGGCGTGTTCGACAAGGCGGAAGCGGCGTATGGCCACGCTCAGTCGCTGATGCCGGCGAATGACCCCGAGCGTGCGGTGATCGTCGAGCGGTTGGCGGCATCGATTTACAAGCAGGGCGAACAGAAGAGCAAATCCGGCGACAGTGCGGCGGCGGTGGATGATTTTTTGCGCGTGGCGGCGTTGGCGCCGACCTCGAAGGTGCGGGCGAACGCGGATTTTGACGCGGCGGCGCTGCTCATGAAGGACAAGCAATGGGATCGGGCCATCGTCGTGTTGGAGGGTTTCCGCCGCAATTTTCCGCAAAGCCCGCTGCAGCCCGACGTCACGCGCGATCTCGCGGTGGCTTACACGGAATCGAATCGTCCCGGCCAGGCAGCGGTGGAATTCGAGCAGATTGCGCAGAGCCCGGGCGAATCGGCGGACGTGCAGCGCGAAGCCACCCTGCAGGCGGCGGATCTATACGACAAGGCGGGCAACACGGCAAAGTCGCGCGCCATGCTCGAGGCATTCGTGAAGCACTTTCCGCAGCCTTTGAATCCTGCGATGGAAGCGCGCAACAAATTGAGCATGATGGCGGCGAAGGCCGGCGATACGGCGGGCCGCGATGTTTGGCTCAGAGACATCATCGCCGCCGATCGCGCGGCGGGCGCGGCCCGCACGGATCGCAGCCGGGCCTTGGCGGCGAAGGCGACGTTGACCTTGGCGATTCCGGTCCGAGAAGAGTTCCGAAGAATCAAACTGGCGGCGCCGCTCAAGAAATCGCTGGCCGAGAAGCGCAAGGCGATGGAAGCCGCGCTCAAGGCCTACGAACAAGCGGCCGACTACCAGGTGGCCGACGTCACCACGGCAGCGACCTTCGAGAGCGCCGAACTGTATCGGCAGTTGGGCAAGGACTTGATGAGTTCGGAGCGGCCGAAGAATCTATCCAAAGACGAATTGGAGCAGTACAACGTATTGCTCGAGGAGCAGGCCTTCCCGTTCGAGGAGAAGGCGATCAAATTGCACGAAGTCAACGCAGCGCGAGCCAAGGACGGCACCTACGATGAATGGGTGCAAAAGAGCTACGCCGCGCTGGCGCAACTCAATCCAGGCCGTTACGGCAAGGTGGAAATCGGTGAGCAGCTGGTCGAATCGATTCGTTAGCATAGGCGGGCTCGCACTGCTCGCCGCGTGCCACAGTGTGCCGCTGAAAGCGTCGCGCGCGCCTTCGCCCGCGGAGGCTGACGCCGCTGCGCCTGCGTCCGCAAACACCGCTGCGCGCGCCCCCGCAAGCATTGCCGCGCCTGCCGCTGCGGCAGCGACGAACACCGCGGGCGCGGCTGGCAACGCGACCCCTGTCGAGGCAACTCCGATCCCCGAGCGGGCGACACAGCAATACGCGCAGGCCCTGCAGCTCATGAAATCGGGGCGCAATACGGACGCGGAGCTGGAGCTCAAGGAGTTGGTCATCGGCTATCCGCAATTGACGGGACCCCAACTGAACTTGGGATTGCTGTACATGCGCGACTCACGGCTGCCCGAGGCGGAGGCTGCCTTCAAGGCCGCCCTCGAGCTGAAGCCGAACAATGCGGTGGCCGGCAATGAGCTCGGCATCGTCGAGCGTAGGCTGGGCAAGTTTGCGGAGGCCGAAGCGGCCTATCAGCGTACGATAGCCGCTGAACCTAATTACGCCCCGGCGCATCTGAACCTGGGCGTACTGTACGATTTGTACCTTGCACAGCCGCAAAAGGCGCTCGATGAGTTCGAGCGCTACATCGAGATCGCCGGCGAAAATAAACAGGTCGCCGGCTGGGTGGTGGAATTGCGCAAACGCGTCGGAGCCCCGGCGCCGCCGGCGACGACCAAGAAGGAGCCCGCATGAACGACGCCGTGGCCGTGAATTTGATGGCGCTATTATTCGCCGCAGGCCCGGTGTTGGCGCAGCAGCAGGCCGCGCCGCCCCCCGCGACGCCGGCGGCATCCTCGTCGGTAAAACCCGCCGCCCAGGCCACAGCGCAATCCGAGGCCGGCGACCCGCGGGCCGACACATCGAACGCGCCGACAACGGCCCCGGCACCATCAGCGCCCCCGGCGCCGTCGGCGACGCCGGCACCGTCAACGAAACCGGCACTGTCAGCCGCCCCGTCCGCAGCCCGTGCGCCGTCCGCAGGCCGTGCACAGGCGGCTCCTGCATCGGATGGCCGCTCCGCGGCGCCGGGCGGAGGATCGGGCCAGAAGTCGGCTCCCAACAAAATCGATCGGTTGGATCTGGGCACGGCCACGGTTACGGGCGACCGAGAGCAGCCGAAAGTCATGTATATCGTCCCCTGGAAACGGTCGGATATCGGCGATCTGGCGGGCAAGCCCATGAACAGTTTGGTAGATGAAATTCTGGCACCCGTCGATCGGGACGTGTTCAAGCGCGAGGTCGTTTATTACAACGCCGTGCAGGGAGACGCGTCCCAAAATGGTGCACCGCCCAAGCGGGGGCAGCAGGGTGAGAAGTAAGTCATAGCCGATTTTACCGAATCTGGTTGAATCGCAGGTTCGGGGCGGATGGGCATTATCTAGGAGCGCGCAGATGAATTTTATGAATTCGGTGGTCAATTTCTTCAAGGACGGCGGGCTGTTCCTCTATCCGCTGGCCTTGATATTCGTGGTCGGCGTATCGATCGCCATCGAGCGATACGTGTACTTGACCCGCGAGACGTTTCGCAACCGCAGTCTGTGGGATGACCTGGTGCCCGCCCTGAGCGCCGGTAATTTCAAACAGGTAGTGAGCCTGACGCAGAACTCCAAGGCGTCGATCGCCACGATCCTCAACTACGGAGTGGCACGAGTGGCGAGCGCACGGCGGCGCGACGACATCGAGAAGGCCATGGACGAAAGCCTGCTCGAGGTCATTCCGCGCATCGAGAAGCGAACTCACTACCTGTCTTCGCTGGCCAACGTCGGCCTGTTGATCGGCTTGCTCGGCACCATCACCGGCTTGATCGGCGCCTTCAGCGCCGTGGCGACCGCGAACCCGGCCGAAAAGGCCAGCCTCCTCGCGGCGGCCATCTCGGTGGCGATGAACAACACGGCATCGGGCTTGGCGGTTGCCATCACCCTGCTCACGACGCACATGTTTCTCGAATCCAAGACCACGTCGTTGATCGACAGCTTGGAAATCGCGTCGGTGAAGTTCTTGAACTCCATCACCGAGCGGCAATCGGAACCGGCGCATGCGCCCGCGGCGCCGCCTGCGCCCGCGTCGCGAGCTCCGGCCGCTGCCCGCGGCACGATCTAGCAAGACCCGCTCTCTAGGATGGTGCTCCAACCATGAAGTCAAAGTCTGCGCGCCTCGTCCGACGCAATCACGCCCGCTATCACCAGGGGCGCGACGATCTGAACATCGTGCCGATGATCGACATGATGGTGATCTTGGTGTTCTTCTTGATTTTCACCGCGGTGTTTTCCAAGACGAACATCCTTCAGATGAACCTGCCCAACAGCAGCAATGCCCCTCCGCTCGACTTGCCCAAGGACCTGAAGCTCGAAGTCATCATTCGCCCCGACGACATCGTGGTCAACGACCGCAACTCAGGTCCGCTCAAGGTCCTCGCCAATACGGCAAGCGGCTATGATCTGGATAATCTGTCGGAATTCATGCGCAGGATCAAATCGCAGTATCCGCAAATGAGCGACGCGACCATTCTGTCCAGCCCCAATACCACCTACGACACCTTGGTGCAGGTCATGGACACGGTGCGCATTTACCAGCTGCCGGTG
>Ga0210406_10005406_pt1 | contig 13407 bp, 13 predicted proteins | sample IncBWC30MmetaG_FD_155454 | JGI IMG/M metagenome (GOLD analysis project Ga0210406, IMG submission 155454) | Forest soil microbial communities from Barre Woods Harvard Forest LTER site, Petersham, Massachusetts, United States - Inc-BW-C-30-M | ecosystem: Environmental > Terrestrial > Soil >... | reverse complement strand
GTTTTTCCGCGCACTAAGTAGGTGGAGGCAGCCCCTCACCCCACCCTCTCCCCGCGAAGGGCGGGGAGAGGGGGCCACCGTCGGACTGATGCCTGCGGAGCCGACTAGCGCCTGCTGAATCGGCTGAACTGAAACGACTGATTGGCCTGCCATGGCGTCTTGTGAATGTCGCTTCCTGTGTCAAGAAGCTCGAATGACGCGCCGAGCTCGTCGGCCAGGCTCTTGCTGTCGTATCTCTGAACCGGCAGTCCGCTGCACTTCTCCGGGCCGTCCAGCGCAAAGGTGCCGATGATCGCCTGTCCTCCAGGTGCGAGCGCGGATCGAAGGCAGTCAACATAGGCCCGCCGGTCGCCCGGCTCCGTCAGGAAGTGGAACGCGGCGCGATCGTGCCAGACCTGGTATTGCCGGGCAGGTTTCCACCTTGTCACGTCGGCGACGATCCATTCCACCCTCGCGCTCGCCGTGCCCAGACGCGCCTTGGCGAGATCGAGCGCGGCAGACGAGAGATCCAGCACGGTGATGGCGCGGTATCCCTCGTCGAGCAGGGCGTCGACCAGCCGCGACGCTCCGCCGCCAATGTCGATGATGGCCGAGTCCCGCGTCGCGCCCGTCTGTTTGATCATCGCAATCGAGATGGCCGGCCGCTCCTGAAACCAGCTCACCTCCGTCTCGCCCTTGGTCGCGTAGACGCCGTCCCAGTGACCGGCTCGATCGAACATGGAGGCCTCCCGTTTCGGGGTTGCTTCAAGCGGCCAAGGGCGGCCGCCGAAATGTTCTTCTTCGGCGGCCATCCTACAGCTTGACCGCGCTGCTAGCATTGAGTTGATGCTAACCCTCTCATGAATCAACTTTTCCTGAGATGTGAAGCAAGACACAGCTACGCCTGCGCGGCTGGGGCACCCTGTTTGCGGAGGGAGTCTGAATCAATGCCGAGCTCTATCGATGAGAGATGGATCTTATCCTGCGACCGGAATTGCTTCGTCGACCGGCACCGCAGGCGCGCGGCGGCCGCCGAAGCGGAGAGACCTGTTCCTCATTCTTCTTGAAGCCCTGTATGAATCGCGGCGTCGCAAGATAGAGCGCGTCCTCCTGCAATACCAATATCTGATCGATCGTGTAGAACAGCGCAAGGCGGAACAACGCAAGGCGCCCAAAGCGTGGCAGACACGAGGATCACGTCAGTATCGGCGAGTGAACGTGCAAGTAAACGAGCAAGTGGACGAGCAGGTGAACGATCGTTTCGCTGCAAGTCATCTGCTCAAGCTCGCCAAAGGCGTGCTGCTCCGGATCATGTTCTAGAGGACAGGCGCGGTCGCAACCCGGCTGTCATCTCGGGCGGTATCACGCCGCGTCGACGCGGCGGAACCCGTTCCACATGGCGGTCGCGGCGCCCGAGGTGAGGACCGGCAGGATCCTCCTGTCCTGGTAATTGCCGTTGAGCGAGACCCGCGGCAGCGCGGTGAGATGGCCGGCGTTTTCCGGAAACACCATCCCCGGCCGCGTCGTCACCGCCGTGCGGTATCCGGCAGCGCCAGCGGACGCGAATTCGCGCGGCCCGGCGGCGGCTCTGTCGCCATAGGGGTAGGCGAGGTGGACGACCGGCCGCTGCAGCACGTCCTCGATCCGCGCGCGGCTCGCGGTCAGCTCCCTCCTGGCGCTCTCCTCGTCTTCCGCTGCGAGGTTGCAATGGCTGACGGTGTGCGAGCCGATCGTAACCAGGGGATGGGCGGCGAACGGCTTCAGCTCATCCCAGGACATGCAAAGATTGCGGCAGATCGTCGCGTCATCGACGCCGTGGCGGGCGCGTAACGCGGTCATCTCGTGCCTCAGCGCGTGTTCGGGCAATCCGCGCAGCGTCTCATGCAGGCGGTCGAAGGCTGCCTGCTTGGCCGCGCTCGTCACTGTGTCGAGGCGGCAGAGCATGCCGCCGATCGTCATCTCGATCGAACTCGCTCTCGCGATCGCCATTTCCAGCGCGATCCACCACAACCGGCCGCTGCCGTCGGCGAAATCGCTGGTGACATAGAGGGTGAGCGGCGCGTCAAACTCCTGCATCACCGGCAGTGCAAAATCCCGGTTGTCACGATAGCCGTCGTCAAGGGTGAAACTGGCGAAGCGGCGCGAAAAATCCCTTTCGATCAGCCGCCGGCGGACTTCGTCCATGCTGATGATGTCGATGCCGCGCGAGCGCAGATGGATCAGCATGTCGCGCAGAAATTCCGGCGTCACCTCGAGATGACGGTTGGGCTGGAAGGCCGCGTCGCGGCGCGGCCGGACATGGTGCAGCATGAAGATGGCGCCGACGCCTGCAAAGATCGGCCGCAGCAGCAGATGCGCTCCGCTGAAATAGAGTGCCCCCAATCCGGCGCGGATGACGGTGTTGCGGAACTGCTTCATCGGGGGCTGACGGCCGGTTGGAGCGCTTTCGAGCGAAGTGGGTACCGGCGCGCGTGAAGAAAACGCGTCCGCTCCGAGCAGAGATTGGAGGCTCGGTTCCGATGTCAGTCGGGACAGAGGCTCCAGCATACCGTTCAGAACGTTAGCGAATAATCGCTGAACAAACGGTTAGAGCATGATCCGGAAAAGTGTGTAGCGGTTTTCCGAACAGATCATGCTCAAACAGCGAGCATGATCCGGAAAAGCATGCCCCGCACTCGATGCGGGGTGTGTAGCGGTTTTCCGGCGCGACAAGCGCGGAAAGCGTTTGAGCGGAGATCGGAATGCGTTTGCGCGGAGACATTGCTCGAAAAATAGACTTGAGCGCCAGCGATTCATCCTGACTTGATCATCCTTCTGGGGGATCTCCGCGAGGCCGATGCGGTTCGACCATTTCCGGTTTGACAGCCCCGCAACGGTTTGTTTTCTCTGTCATCCCCTGTACCCCCGATTTGAGGTTCCCCGATCTCGAAGGCGTCCACGCGCTACGGAGGCGGAAGCCGAAAGCGGCACTGGAATCAGAGAGTTGCGAGACGCATGATACGGAAAAGACGGTTGCCGGTTTTCCGAGAAAAGTCATGCTCAACTACTATAAGCTGAAAGCGCGACGAAGTTTCACCCTAAGATTGTCGCGCTCTCATGCCATTCGCGTCCGGCGTTGATGTCAGGCGACGTCGCGAGGGCTCGTCATTTCGGAAACAAGGCGTAAGGCCCACGGGATATCGAATGCGCGGATTTTTCAGGTGGAGCAGCAAATGGTGGCCAGGCTTGATCCTTCTGGTCGTCTTTTGGGCAATTGCGGCCTGGACCAATACGGTTCCACTGGAATCCGACCTCGCTGCCCGCAGCGGCGCGGCGTTAAAGGACACCATTCTTGACAAGACTCGGATCGTGGTCGACGGCCGCGATGTCACACTCGGCGCGGATGCGTTCTCCGAAGACGGCCGGCGTGGTGCAGTCACCCAGGTGGAAGGGGTCAGCGGCGTGCGGCTGGTCAATGACGAGACCCGCCTGGTGCCGGAAGCCAAGCCGTTCGTCTGGTCGGCCGAGCGGGACGTCGTCAGGGTCGCGCTCGGCGGCAGCGCACCGTTGCCGGCCGTCAAGGGCAAATTGCTGGAAGCTGCGCGCGCAAGTCTTGGTGGCGTCGAGGTCGTCGATCAGATGAACCTTGCGCGCGGCGCGCCGTCCCGTTTCGACGCTGCCGCGTTGCTCCTGATCGATCAGATCGGCAAGCTCAAGGACGGCAAGCTGACGATCTCGGACGGCAATGTGACGCTGTCCGGCATGGCGCGCGACCTCGGCGGCCGCGAGGCCATCGCTTCCGCGCTGAAGAGCTTGCCGGATGGATTCAAGGTCTCCGCCAACGACGTCAAGGCGCCGCCCTATATCTTTCAGGCTTACAAGGATCCCGTTGCAGGCACGCTGACATTGTCCGGCTATGTGCCGGACAATACCGTTCACGCGGCGTTGACGGCGGCAGCCGGCCGGAAGTTCCTCGAGAAAGTGGTCGACAACCTCAAGGCGAGCGTCGGCGCGCCGCCGGGATTCGCCGCCGCGGTCGTTCCTGCGCTCGGCGCGCTGTCGCGGCTGTCGACGGGCACGCTGGTCGTGTCCGACCGGGAGGTAAAGCTGTCCGGCGATGCGCTGTATGACGCCGCGTCAGCGCAAATCCGCTCGGGACTGGGCAAGGAATTTCCGCAGGCCTTCCAGTTCAAGCCCGAGATTTCGGTCAAGCCCGCGGCCGCGCCGGTGGATCATACCGTCTGCCAGCAATTGTTTTCCGAACTGTTGTCGAAGGGCAGTATCCATTTCGAGCCGGCACGGGCCACGATCGATCCGGATTCGGCCGGCCTGCTTGATCGTCTGACCGAGACCGCGCTGCGCTGTCCGGCCACCAATATCGAAATCGCCGGTCACACCGACACCGACGGCGTCGACGCCGCCAATCAGGCGCTGTCCGAGAAACGCGCTCAGGCCGTCGTCGATTATCTGATCAAGGCCGGCTTGCCGGCAGATCGTTTCACCGCGGTCGGTTACGGCAGCAGCCAGCCGGTCGCCAGCAACGGGTCCGACGAAGGCAAGGCGCAGAACCGGCGTATCGAGTTCGTGGTGAGGTAAAGCTTGATGGCGTATCTGGCGGCGTTTCACTGGGGCTGGCTGTTGGCCTCGTTCTTGCTCGGGTTCGCGATGGGCTGGATCGCGGTAGTGCATCGCGGCCCCGGCGTATCTAAAGTGGTAGCCCGCTGGCTGGCGGCCCTGGTGGCCGCACTGATCGTGCTTGCGGTCGCCCGCATCGTTCCCGGCCGTCCAGGCTATTGGCTAGAACTCGGCTTGATCATGCTCGCGCCCTATCTCTTGGGCTGCGCGATTGGTTCGTGGCTGCGCGATTGGGTGCTGTCGCGCAGCGCAGCCGCGAAACCAGGTGTCTGACTTTCATGATAGTTTCATCGCTTTGCCGACAGGATTGCCCGGGCTGCCCGGAGCGGTGCAGCAAAACCGTGCAGTGCCTGCGTCGCAAATGACTTCCAAGTGATTTGAATGCACGCGTTTTTTAATCACACTGGGCGAATTCCACTTCAGCCCAAAACGCGCTACGACGTTGGGTCAGCGGGCAAGCGTACCGTTGACGGTGGCCGGAGATCCGTCCCTCTGCTGTCGTCACTGGACCATCGTTAGAGGTGTCGATGCTGCAAGCCATACGCGGGGCGGTCTCGTTTCTGCGCCAGAAGCAGGTCCTGCATAAGGTCGGCGTTGCGATCAGCGTGACGGTCATCGGGATCGCTTGCTACGTGCTCTATCACCTGCTCCGCGGCATCGATGTCGATGAGGTGATCGAGGCCATCAAGGGCACCGAGACGCGCCAGATCGTGTTGGCGGCCGTGTTTGTCGCAGCGGGTTATTGCACGCTGACCTTCTATGATCTGTTCGCGGTGCGCGCGATCGGGCGCACCGATATTCCATACCGCATCAATGCGCTTGCGGCATTCACCAGCTACTCCATCGGACACAACGTCGGCGCGAGTGTCTTCACCGGCGGTGCTGTGCGCTACCGCATCTATTCCGCGTGGGGGCTGAATGCGATCGACGTCGCCAAGATCTGCTTCCTGGCCGGGCTGACATTCTGGCTCGGCAATGCCGCGGTGTTGGGATTGGGGATCGCCTATCATCCGGAAGCCGCCGCCTCGATCGACCTGTTGCCGCCCTGGCTCAATCGCGTGGCGGCGTTCGGCATCATCCTCGCGCTGCTGGCCTATGTGGCCTGGGTATGGACCCAGCCGCGCCTGGTCGGGCGAGGGCCGTGGACCGTGGTGCTGCCCTCCGGCCCGCTAACCCTGCTGCAGATCGGGATCGGAATCGTCGACCTCGGCTTTTGCGCGCTCGCGATGTATGTGCTGGTTCCGGACGAACCCAATCTCGGCTTTGTCGTGGTTGCGGTCATCTTCGTTTCGGCGACGCTGCTGGGCTTTGCCAGCCACTCCCCAGGCGGGCTCGGGGTTTTCGATGCGGCCATGCTGGTCGGCCTCTGGCAGATGGACCGTGAGGACCTGCTGGCCGGTATGTTATTATTCCGTCTGCTCTACTATATTGTTCCTTTTGTCATATCTGTAATCTTGCTGACGTTTCGCGAGGTTATCATCAGCACCCGGTCGAAGCGGCTGCGTCAGGCGCGGCTTGGGCTGGACGCCAGACCCCCGCGCGAGGCCGCTTATGTGAGAGAGCGTGGGGATACCGGCACCTGACGAGGACAGATATCCTCACGAAGACAGACATTCTCACGAGGACAGACATTCTCACGAGGAGAGACATCCTCACAAGGACCTACACCCCGATGAGGACAGACGTGGAGAAGCCGGTCAGATGGCGATAGACGCTCATCCTTCCTCCTCTTCGTTCTTTTCGCCATGGCCCGAACGATTGCGGCATTCGGCCATCGTGCTGCTGGTTGCAGGACTTGCGCTCTCGGTGCTCGTCATGTTCGACGAGCTTTCGCCGATGCGGGCTGCCACCGTGTTTGCCTGCATCGCCGCCGCGGCGCTCGTCCCCTGGCCGCTGCACCATGTCGTCGCCTCGCGAGAGGATGTGCGCGGGATCAATCCCGTCGAAACTCCGGCCGTCAGCGCGGTCGTTGCGGGGATGCCCGATCCCGCGGTGCTGCTCGACCGCGCCGGGCGCGTCATCCATCTCAATGCCGCCGCAGCACAGCTTGCGCCTGCGCTGCGCCGGAACGAGCTCGCTCAGTTCGCGCTGCGCTCACCGGAGATCATCACGGCGCTCCGCGAGGCGATTGCGACCTCGGAGCCGCGCCGCACCACCTATCTCGATCACGCACCGATCGACCGCTGGATGGAGTTGATCATCACGCCGGTGCCGGTGCCGACCATGTTCGGCGGCGTCGACAAATGCATGCTGATGACCTTCCACGATCAGACGCCGCTGCGCCGGGTGGAGGAGATGCGGGCCGACTTCGTGGCCAATGCCAGCCACGAATTGCGCACGCCCTTGGCGGCGCTGTCCGGCTTCATCGATACGCTGCAGGGGCCGGCCAAGGACGATCCCAAGGCGCGCGAGCGCTTCCTCTCCATCATGCATGTTCAGGCGACGCGGATGGCGCGGCTGATCGACGACCTCCTGTCGCTGTCGCGGGTCGAGCTCTCGGCCCATGTCCGCCCTGACACGCTGACCGATCTCGTGCCGATCCTCCGTCAGGTCGAGGACGGGCTGGAACCGCTCGCGCGCGAGCGCCAGGTCACGGTCGACATTCAACTCCCGGACACGCCGGTCCTGATCGCGGGCGACCGCGAGGAACTGATGCGGCTGTTCGAGAACCTGATCGAGAACGCGCTGAAATATGGCGCGTCCGGCGGCCGGGTCATCGTCTCGCTGATCTCGGCCATATCAGGCGAAGGCATCCCTGAAATCCGTGTCATGGTGCGCGATTTCGGGCCCGGCATCGCGCCGGAGCACCTGCCGCGGCTGACCGAGCGCTTCTACCGGGTCGATATCGGCGACAGCCGCTCGCAGGGTGGAACCGGGCTCGGTTTATCGCTGGTGAAACATATTCTTAACCGCCATCGCGGCCGGCTCCTGATCGAGAGCGTGCCCACGAGAGGGGCGACCTTCACGGCCTGTTTTCCCCAGCCGAAAGCCGCGCCCGCGGCATAAAGTCACCCGATTTCAATGACTTAGTTTGTCATCTGACTGTCATCAAACCTTTATAAAAGCGGCAACGAGCGCTTTTAAAGGGGCGGCGGGAGCGCGATCGGGCGCGCGTGGCGCTTCGCTCCCTTGGATGGAGACCAGCTATGAATTTCGTCAGAGCTATCGTCGCTGCCGGCCTTGTCGCCGCATCGACGTCGGCCTTTGCTGCTGACATCACCGGAGCAGGTGCGACGTTCCCATTCCCGCTCTATTCGAAGTGGGCCGACTCCTACAAGAAGGAGACCGGGAACGGCCTGAACTACCAGTCGATCGGTTCCGGCGGCGGCATCAAGCAGATCCAGGCCAAGACCGTGACCTTCGGCGCGTCCGACATGCCGCTCAAGTCTGAGCAGCTCGACAAGGATGGTCTGGTGCAGTGGCCGATGGTGATGGGCGCCATCGTTCCGGTGGTCAACATCGAAGGCGTGAAGCCGGGCGAGATGGTGCTCGACGGCGAGACGCTCGGCAACATCTATCTCGGCAAGATCACCAAGTGGGACGATCCGGCGATCAAGAAGCTCAATCCTGATCTAAAGCTGCCGTCCGAGGCCATCGCCGTGGTGCGCCGTTCCGACGGCTCGGGCACGACCTTCAACTTCACCGATTATCTGTCGAAGGTGAGCCCGGAGTGGAAGAGCAAGGTCGGGTCCAGCACCGCGGTTGAATGGCCGGTCGGCGTCGGCGCCAAGGGCAACGAGGGCGTCTCCGGCAATATCAGCCAGACCAAGAACTCGATCGGCTATGTCGAGTACGCCTATGCCAAGCAGAACAAGCTGACCTTCACCGGCTTGATCAACAAGGCGGGCAAGACGGTTCAGCCGACGGTCGAGGCCTTCCAGGCGGCGGCGTCGAATGCCGACTGGGAAAAGGCTCCCGGCTACTACGTAATCCTCACCGACCAGCCCGGCGAGAAGTCCTGGCCGATCACCGCGTCGACCTTCATCCTGATGCACAAGGACCCGGCCGACAAGGCGGCGGCCGCTGAAGCCCTCAAGTTCTTCAAATGGGCGTTCGCCAAGGGCGACAAGATGGCGGAAGAGCTCGACTACATCCCGATGCCGGACAATGTGGTCAAGATGATCGAGAAGACCTGGTCGTCCGACATCAAGGGCTGAACCCTTTAGAAGACAAACGTTTCCTCTCCCTGGCAAGACGCTGCTTGGGGGAGGGCGGCGGGTGAAATCTCCCGGTCGGATTTCGGTCCCGCAGCCGGTTTCCCGTTTGCGGCAGTTCGCACGAGCGGGTTTTCCGCTCTCCACAGGCGAGGGCCTCCGTTCCGATTCAATCGGAACGGAAAAGGCTCTAGAAGACAAGACAGGGGATTGGCGTGGCAGACATGGCCGTTCAAAGCGACACGCGCGATGTAGTCGAGGCCGCCGGCCCCTATGATCGCGCCAGGGCGCTCAGCGCCTTCAAGTTCGGTGACGTCACCTTCTATTGGATCACCCGCATCTCGGCGATCTCGGTGCTGCTCATTCTCGGCGGCATCATCCTGTCGCTGATCGTCGGCGCGTGGCCGGCGATGAAGGAATATGGCTTTCCCTTCCTGTGGACGCAGCGCTGGGCGCCCTCGGCCGATCCGCCGGTCCTGGGCGCGCTGGGGCCGATCTACGGCACCCTCATCACTTCCTTCATCGCGATGCTGATCGCGATCCCGGTCGGGCTCGGGATTGCGATCTTCCTGACCGAGCTGTGTCCGCTCTGGCTGCGCCGGCCGATCGGGATCGCGGTCGAGCTGCTCGCCGGCATCCCATCGATCATCTACGGCATGTGGGGCTTCTTCGTGCTCGGCCCGTTTTTGGCCTACACGTTTCAGCCGTTCATGATCAGCCTTTGCAGCGGCATTCCGGTGCTGAACGCGATTTTCGCCGGCCCGCCGTCGTATCTCAGCCTGTTCAACGCCTCGCTGATCCTCGCGATCATGGTGCTGCCGTTCATCACCTCGATCTCGGTCGACGTGTTCAAGACGGTGCCGCCGGTCTTGAAGGAAGCCGCTTACGGCGTCGGCTGCACCACCTGGGAGGTGGTCCGCAGCGTCGTTATTCCCTATACCCGCGTCGGGGTGATCGGCGGCGTCATGCTGGCGCTTGGCCGCGCGCTCGGCGAGACCATGGCCGTCACCTTCATCATCGGCAATTCGTTCCGCATCTCGTCCTCGATCTTCGCGCCGGGCACGACGATCTCGGCGGCGATCGCCTCCGAGTTTGCCGAGAGCGATGGGCTGCATCAATCGAGCCTCATCCTGCTCGGCCTGCTGCTGTTCGTGCTGACGTTCTTCGTGCTCGCCGCGGCGCGGCTGATGCTGCTGCGCCTCGAACAGAAAGCGGGGAACTGAGATGGTCAACCCGATCTATCTGCGCCGCCGCCGCAAGGACATCGTGATCCGCGGGCTTTGCATCGCCGCCGCGGCGTTCGGCGTCACTTGGCTCGCGCTGATCCTGTTCACCCTGTTTTACAACGGGGTCACCGGTCTCAATCTGCAAGTCTTCACCCAGAACACGCCGCCGCCGGGTTCGACCCAGGGCGGTCTGCTGAACGCCATCGTCGGCTCGGTGATCATGACCGGGATCGGGATCGGCATCGGCGCGCCGCTCGGGCTGTTCGCCGGCACCTATCTCGCCGAATACGGCAAGCACGACCGCCTGACCTCGGTGATCCGTTTCATCAACGACATTCTGTTGAGCGCGCCTTCGATCATCATCGGCCTGTTCATCTATGGCGCCATCGTGGTCCCGATGGGCGGCTTCTCGGCCATTGCCGGAAGCCTGGCGCTTGCGGTGATCGTGATCCCCGTGGTGGTGCGCACCACCGAGGACATGCTGCTGCTCGTGCCGAATCCGTTGCGCGAGGCGGCTTCCGCGCTCGGCCTGCCGCGCTCGCTGGTGATCAGGAAGATCGCCTACCGCGCCGCCCGCTCCGGCCTGATCACTGGCGTGCTGCTGGCAACCGCGCGGGTCGCCGGCGAAACCGCGCCGCTGTTGTTCACCGCGCTGTCCAACCAGTTCTTCAGCCTCGATCTGACGAAGACGATGGCCAACCTGCCGGTGACCATCAACAATTTCGTGCAAAGCCCCTACGCCTATTGGAAGCAATTGGCCTGGAGCGGGGCTTTGCTGATCACCTTGACCGTGCTCGCCCTGAACGTTGGCGCGCGTATCCTTGGCGCCGAGAGGAGCGCAAAATGAACGAGATTTCCGTTTCCGTGAGTCATGCCGGCGGGCTGGTCCACGCGGTGCCGCTGGCCGAAGCGCCGCCTAAGGTGACCGCCCGCAACCTGAATTTCTACTATGGCGAACACCATGCGTTGAAGAACATCAGTCTCACGCTGGGCACCAATCGCGTCACAGCCTTCATCGGACCGTCGGGCTGCGGCAAGTCGACCCTCTTGCGCATCTTCAACCGGATGTACGATCTCTATCCGGCACAGCGCGCGACCGGCCAGCTCATGCTGGATCAGACCAACATCCTCGATCCGCATCTCGATCTCAATCTGCTGCGGGCGCGGGTCGGCATGGTGTTCCAGAAGCCGACGCCGTTCCCGATGACGATCTACGAGAACATCGCCTTCGGCATCCGCCTCTATGAGAAGATTTCCAAGTCCGAGATGGACGACCGCGTCGAGAAGGCGCTGCGCGGCGGCGCGCTGTGGAACGAGGTCAAGGACAAGCTGAATGCTTCCGGCCTGAGCCTCTCCGGCGGCCAGCAGCAGCGGCTATGCATTGCCCGCACCGTCGCCGTCCGCCCCGAGGTGATCCTGTTCGACGAGCCTTGCTCGGCGCTGGATCCGATTTCGACCGCCAAGGTCGAGGAGCTGATCCAGGAACTGTCCGAGAACTACACGATCGCGATCGTTACGCATAACATGCAGCAGGCCGCGCGCGTCTCCGACAAAACCGCTTTCATGTATCTCGGCGAGCTGATCGAGTTCGACGACACCAGCAAGATCTTCACTTCGCCGGGCGATCGGCGCACGCAGGACTACATCACCGGCCGATTTGGCTGAGGAGACAAAGATGGCTTCTGAACATACGGCCAAGGCGTTCGATAGCGATCTGCAGGAGCTGACCCGGCTGGTTGCCGAGATGGGCGGTCTCGCCGAGCGCATGATCGTCGATTCCGTGGACGCGCTGATCCGCCGCGATGTCGCGCTGGGCCAGCGCGTGGTGGCCGTCGACGCCGAGATCGACAATCTGCAGCGCACCATCGAGGAGCGCGCGGTCCTGACCATCGCGCGCCGTCAGCCGATGGCGATCGACCTGCGCGAGATCGTCGGCGCGATGCGGGTCGCGACCGATCTCGAGCGGATCGGCGATCTCGCCAAGAACATGGGCAAGCGCGTCGCCGCGCTCGAGAGCGATTTCCATCCGCTGAAGCTGATCCGCGGGCTCGAACATATGACCGACCTGGTGCAGTCGCAGGTCAAGACCGTGCTCGACGCTTATGCGGCGCATGATCTGCCTGCGGCGATGACGGTCTGGAAGGGTGACGAGGAGGTCGATGCGATCTGCACCTCGCTGTTCCGCGAGCTCCTCACTTACATGATGGAAGATCCGCGCAACATCTCCTTCTGCATCCACCTGATGTTCTGCGCCAAGAACATCGAGCGGATCGGCGACCACGCCACCAATATTGCCGAGACGGTGTTCTACATGATCGAAGGTCAGCAGATTCTCGACAAGCGTCCCAAGGGCGACATGACGACGTTTGCAACGACGGTTCCAGGAAATTAGCGCATGATCCGAGAAAGCAGTCTGCCTCGCGCACGGATGGCGGTGCCGGTTCTCGGATCGGAGCATGCTGAAATCAATGGGGAAGGCTAGGTCATGAGCGCGCGCATTCTGGTAGTGGAAGACGAGGAAGCGTTGACCACGCTCTTGCGTTACAACCTCGATGCCGAGGGCTACGATGTCGAAACGGTCGCACGCGGCGACGACGCCGATACGAGGCTGAAGGAACGCATTCCCGATCTCATCGTGCTCGATTGGATGCTGCCGGGCCTGTCGGGCATCGAATTATGCCGCCGCTTGCGCGCGCGTCCGGAGACCAAGCTGTTGCCGATCATCATGCTGACCGCGCGCGGCGAGGAAAGCGAGCGCGTGCGCGGGCTTGCCACCGGCGCCGACGACTACATCGTCAAGCCGTTCTCGGTGCCGGAATTGCTGGCGCGGGTGAAGGGCCTGTTGCGCCGCGCCAGCCCCGAGCGGCTTGCGACCGTGCTCGCCTATGGCGACATTGAGCTTGATCGCGAGAAGCGCCGCGTCGCGCGCTCGGGGCGTCCGATCGATCTCGGCCCGACCGAATATCGGCTGCTCGAATTCTTCCTGGAGCATCCCGGCCGCGTGTTCAGCCGCGAGCAATTGCTCGACAGCGTCTGGGGCCGCGACATCTATATCGACGAACGCACCGTCGATGTGCATATCGGCCGCTTGCGCAAGCTGCTCAACCCCGGCCGCGAGCAGGACCCGATCCGCACCGTGCGCGGCGCCGGCTACGCCCTCGACGACCGCTTCGCCAAAGCGGCGGAGTAATAACCTCCACTGTCGGTCCAAGTTAGCAAAGCAAACTTCCTCCGTCGTCCCGCGAACGCGGGGACCCATAACCAAAAATTTTGATTGCTTAGGCGAACTGGACCAGCAGCTCGTCCAACCACGCCCGCCTGTGTCTATGGGTCCCCGCGTTCGCGCTAGGGCATGCACATATCTGGTGCGGCGAATTGACTCAGGTGTGGGTGTGGGGATTCCCGGATGGGGAATCCGTGTGATTTCTATGGCG
>Ga0210406_10005405_pt1 | contig 13407 bp, 13 predicted proteins | sample IncBWC30MmetaG_FD_155454 | JGI IMG/M metagenome (GOLD analysis project Ga0210406, IMG submission 155454) | Forest soil microbial communities from Barre Woods Harvard Forest LTER site, Petersham, Massachusetts, United States - Inc-BW-C-30-M | ecosystem: Environmental > Terrestrial > Soil >... | reverse complement strand
CGCGATCGAAAAGCTCGCCGACCGGCTCACCACCAATCACGACCCGCAGATCGGGCGGGTCAAGGACATGGGCTCGGCGGCGGTCGGCGTCGCGCTGGTGATGGCTGGCCTGTTCTGGCTGTTCGCCCTCGCCGAGCGCATGGGCGCGATCTAAAGCCGGCAATTGCAGTTTGGCCTGATGCGGTGCACCATCCTCCCATGACCGCCCAATTCACGATCACGCTCGCCCAGTTGAACCCGACGGTAGGCGACGTCGAGGGTAACGCCGCCAAGGCACGTGCCGCGCGCACGCAAGCCAAGGCCGACGGCGCCGATCTCGTCGTGCTGTCCGAATTGTTCATTGCCGGTTATCAGCCGGAAGATCTGGTGCTGAAGCCAGCGTTTCAGTCAGCCTGCCGCGCCGCGATCGAGGCGCTGGCGCGGGAGACCGCCGACGGCGGTCCGGCGATGCTGATCGGCACCCCCTGGGTCGAAGACGGCAAGCTCTATAATGCCTGCGCGCTGCTCGATGAGGGACGGGTCGCGGCGCTCCGCTTCAAGGCCAATCTGCCGAACTACGGCGTGTTCGACGAAAAGCGCCTGTTCGCGCGGGGGCCTGCCGCGGGCCCGGTGACGGTCCGCGGCGTCCGGGTCGGCGTTCCCATCTGCGAGGATATCTGGCTGGAAGAATCGGAGGACTACGAGAACGTCGTCGAATGTCTGGCCGAGACCGGGGCCGAGATCTTGGTGGTGCCGAACGGCTCGCCTTACGCTAGCAACAAGCGTGACATAAGGCTTTCGATCGCAGTTGCCCGCGTTACCGAAAGCTCCCTGCCGCTGATCTATCTGAACCAGGTCGGCGGCCAGGACGAAGTGGTATTCGACGGCGCGTCGTTCGCGTTGAACGACGACCTCTCGGTCGCAGCGCAGTTACCGGCGTTCGAAGAGAGCATCACGACGCTGCGCTGGAGCAAGAGCGAGACCGGCTGGCGCTGCGACGGGCCGATTTCGCCTCTGCTCGAAGGCGACAAGGCCGACTATGCGGCCTGTGTGCTGGGACTGCGCGACTATGTCCGCAAGAACGGATTTCCCGCCGTGCTGCTCGGCGTATCCGGCGGCATCGACTCGGCGCTGTGCGCGGCAATCGCGGTCGATGCGCTCGGCGCCGAGCGCGTCCGCGGCGTCATGCTGCCGTTTCGCTACACCGCGCAGGTCTCGCTCGATGATGCTGCGAAACTCGCTGATAACCTCGGCATCCGCTACGAGGTGCTGCCGATCGCGGATGCCGTCAACGGTTTTGAGAAAATCCTGTCCGGCACCTTTGCAGGCCTGCCGCGCGACATCACCGAAGAGAATTTACAGGCGCGGGCGCGCGGCACGCTGTTGATGGCGATTTCGAACAAGACCGGCGCCATGGTGGTCACGACCGGCAACAAGTCGGAAATGTCGGTCGGCTACGCCACGCTGTATGGCGACATGAACGGCGGCTTCAATCCGATCAAGGATCTCTACAAGACCGAAGTGTTTCGGCTCTCGGCCTTGCGCAATTCGTGGAAGCCGGACGGCGCGCTCGGCCCCTCAGGCGAAGTCATTCCGGTCAACATCATCACGCGGCCGCCGACCGCGGAGCTGCGCGAAAACCAGACCGACCAGGATTCCCTGCCGCCCTACGATATACTCGATGCGATCCTGGAGCGGCTGGTCGAGCGCGAGGAGCCGCTCGCCTCGATCATCGCTAGCGGCTTCGATCGCGAAATGGTGACGCGGGTCGACCGGCTGCTCAACATCGCCGAATACAAGCGGCGGCAGGCCGCGCCCGGCGTCAAGGTCACGCGCAAGAATTTTGGCCGCGACCGCCGCTATCCCATTACCAACCGCTTTCGCGATCCAGGCCAGGCGTTGCCCGAACCTGACGAGAAGCTGGTGTCGCGGGCCGGCCGCGCCTCGGCTGAGGCGTTCGACGGTTAGCGCGTCGTCGAATTGTTCGGAAGAAAGGTCGGGCCGACCGAACGGATCGGCTTGTCCTTGGCGGCAGCCGCTGAATCCGTGGCGGCAGTTGACGTGCCAGGGGCGGGCGCGGGCGGTGTGCCGGCGGCGACAGGAGGCGCAGCGCCCTTCTTGGCGGCGGCAGGCTTGACCGGCGGCCGCTGCATCTTCTTCGCGCTCTCTTCGGTGACGATAATATCGCCCTGCTGTTCGGCGTCGGCCTTGTCGTCGATCGATTTCAACGCTTCGGACCAGGTCTGACCGGGAGCCTTGCAGGCGCAGGACGGATTGAACTCCTGGCGGAAGCGGAACGCATTGGGAAGCGCGGTATAAGGCTGGCCGTTGACGGAGACCGCCTGGTTCATGTCCTCGCCGGGATTGCGGTAAGAAAACAGCGTCGCTTCGGTCGCCGGACAAAGCGCCTTGCAGGTCTTCTCGTCGTCGGGAAATCGCGCGGGAACGGTTGCGAACGAAACCGGGAAATAGGCGCCGTCGCAGCTGCGCACACAGACCGTGCGATAGGTCCCGGATGGCGGACCGAGGTCTGCGCCGGGCGCGCCGGGATTGTTGTTGCCGAACAGACTGCTCAGGAAGGAGCCCGGGCCTGATCCGGATTGCGACACGGCGTTGGCGTATTGCGGCCCGCAATTATTCTGCGCCAGCGCGAGCAATATCGAGCGGCGCTGGTTTTCGCGATCGGCGCCGCCGATACCACCGGTGCGCAGCCGCTCGAGGCTGCTGCTGATCTGATCCAGATTGCCTCGCATCTGCTGGATCTGGTTGTTGACCGGACCGCATTGCGCCGATCGGCCTGAGAATAGCGAGAAAAATCCGGAGCTGTCGCAGCCCATGCGCCTGGCTTGCTGAGTAGCGTGATCGAGTTCGCCCTGTTGCTTGGCCTGGGCCTCCTGATAGCGGCGGATCTGATCGTCCCTGGCGGGATCGCCGCTGCCGCCACCGCGGTCAATCGTCGCCAGTTGCGCTTCCAGCCGCGGGCACATCGGATTGACCGGCGGACCTTGCGAAGGCGGCGGGGGCGGTGCTGCCGGATCCATCTGCGCAAAGGCGCCGGAACCGAGCACAAGGCCGCCGAGCAGCGCGGCGCAGGCCAGGATTCGTGCGGGGAGAGGGGCAGTGGGCGTTTTCGGCATATCCGGCCATTACGAGGATTTCCGCGGGCGGCCTGAAAAGCCACCTTCGGATGCGCGCCTCACATACCCGCTTCCCGCGGCAGCGTCACGTCGTTTCCGGGGCACCGATATGGCAGAAAAGCCCTTTTCCGGCTAGACTTTAGCGTTGGCAGGTAATGGCGACATATTCGTCGCAAACGCCACGCCCGCAGTTCCCGCCGGCTTTGGGCACCGATCCCGTGATTTCATCCAGATCGACGCGGCGGTAGGACGAGGCCTGGGCAAAATCCCGTGACTTGCAATAGGACAGGGCGGCATGGGCGCCACATTTGTCGCCCTTGGCGAGGCACTGGTCGACGCCGTAGCCGTCGGCCTGGTTGGCAATGATGAAAACTCTGGTTTCGGCCGACGCTTGCGATGCGGCGAGGAGAAACACACAGGCCAAAAGCGCCGGGAGGAATCGCATGATGCACCGATGGATGAGAGGGCTGCCCTCATTCAATAAACCCAAAAGATTAAGAATGATTAACCTTGGGCTCTGGTGCTTTGATTTCGAGGGTGGAAATCCGACCCCAACCTCCTCTTGACGCCGCGCCCCGATGGCCCCATGCTGGAAACATGAACGGTTTCCTCGCCATCTGCAGCATTTGCCGCGAGATTATTAGCTAGCGATTCGCTGGCTGAGGCCGTCTTTTCTCACAAAGAGATCACTGGACGCCCGGCCGCAAGGCATACGGGATATCCATGCAATTACGCCTGTACGATACGTTGACCAAGGAAAAGCGGCCGTTTGTGCCGCTCGATCCCGAAAACGTGCGCATGTATGTGTGCGGACCGACGGTCTACGACTTCGCCCATATCGGCAACGCGCGCCCGGTGATCGTGTTCGACGTGCTGTTCCGGCTGCTGCGGCATTTCTACGGCGAGCGTCACGTCACTTATGTCCGTAACATCACCGACGTCGATGACAAGATCAACGATCGCGCCGCGCGGGATTTTCCCGGTCTGCCGTTGAACGAGGCGATCCGTAAGGTGACGGAAGTCACCGAGAAGCAATTCCAAGAAGACGTCGACGCGCTCGGCTGCTTGCGGCCGACGGTCGAGCCGCGCGCCACCGAACACATCGCGGAAATGCGCGCGATCATCGAGAAACTGGTGGCAAGCGGCTTTGCCTATGTCGCCGAGGACCATGTGCTGTTCTCGCCGCAGGCGATGAATTCAGCGAATTCGATTTTGCCGCGCTATGGCGCGCTCGCGAACCGCTCGCTGGACGAGATGATCGCGGGCGCCCGCGTCGATGTCGCGCCCTATAAGCGCGATGCCACCGACTTCGTATTATGGAAGCCGGCAAAGCCCGGCGAGCCGTCATGGCCGTCGCCGTCGGGGATCAAGGCTGCAGGCCGTCCGGGCTGGCATATCGAGTGCTCGGCGATGGCGTGGAAACATCTCGGCGAACAGTTCGACATCCATGGCGGCGGCATTGATCTGGTATTTCCGCATCACGAGAACGAGCTCGCGCAAAGCTGCTGCGCGTTCCACGAAACGCGCATGGCCAATATCTGGATGCACAACGGCTTCCTGCAGGTCGAGGGCGACAAGATGTCGAAGAGCCTCGGCAATTTCGTGACCATCCGCGAGTTGCTTGCGGATTGGCCGGGCGAGGTGCTGCGGCTCAATATGCTCAAGACGCATTACCGCTCGCCGATCGACTGGACCGTGAAGGGCATGGAAGAAAGCGCCAAGACGCTCGACGACTGGTATGCGATCGCGGCTCATGCGAATGGCGGCCAGCCGTCTTCCGTGGTGATCGAGGCGTTGTCCGACGATCTCAACACGGCGCAGATGATCGCCTCGCTGCATGGTCTTCGGAATGCTGGTTTGGAAAGCGAGCCGGGTCGCAACGAATTCGCGGCTTCCTTGCGGTTTTTCGGATTCCTGTCGGAGACGGCCGCAGAGTGGAAGCAACGAAAGCAGCAGGCAAGCGGCGTCGACGCCAAGCGGGTAGATAGCCTAATCGCCGATCGCACCGCCGCGCGCGCGCGAAAAGACTTCAAGGAATCCGATCGCATCCGCGATGAACTCGCGGCGATGGGCGTTGTCATCAAGGATTCCAAGGATGGCACCACCTGGGAGATCGCGCGATGACCAAGCCCGACACGCCTTTCCCAAAACACTGGCGCTATTACATCTTCATCAAATGGGTCGTGATCGCAGCCGCGATCGTACTTGCCCTGAAATTGTTCGGAGTGTTTTGACGCGATGGGACAGGCGCTGCCCAAACCTGCGTTACGGCCGTTTCTCGCGGAAGATACGCCCGTGGTGGCGGCGATCTTTGCAGCTAGCGTCGAGGAATTGACCGGCGACGATTATAGCGAAGCGCAGCAGCAGGCCTGGACTAGCGCCGCCGACGATGAAGAGGCGCTCGGCAAACGCCTGGCCGGGCAGTTGACGCTGATCGCGACGTTGCAGAATTCTCCGGTCGGATTCGCTTCCCTCAAGGGCGCTGACCATATCGACATGCTCTATGTTCATCCGAGCGCTGCCGGGCAGGGCGTGGCGTCGATGTTGATGGAGGCGCTGGAAAAGCTCGCCGGCGGCCGCGGCGCGAAGGCCCTCACGGTGGATGCCAGCGACAACGCAACCGAGTTCTTTCTCAAGCGCGGCTATGTGGCAAACCGGCGCAACACCGTCACCGTCAATGGCGAATGGCTTGCCAACACCACGATGCAGAAGAAACTGGGCGACAATGCTACGCCGGGAGCTCCGACATGAGCCGCGAACGCCTTTATCTGTTCGACACCACGCTGCGCGACGGCGCGCAGACCAACGGCGTCGATTTCACCCTGCATGACAAGCGCATCATCGCCGAGATGCTGGATGAACTCGGCATTGACTATGTCGAGGGCGGCTATCCCGGCGCCAATCCGGCCGACACCGAATTCTTTGCCGAGAAGCCAAAATTCGCTCAGGCTCGCTTCACCGCGTTCGGCATGACGCGGCGCGCCGGCCGCTCGGCCTCGAATGATCCGGGCCTTGCGGCGCTCTTGGAAGCCAAGGCCGACGCGATCTGCTTTGTCGCGAAATCCTCGGCCTATCAGGTGCGGGTGGCGCTGGAGACCACGAATGAGGAAAATATTGCCTCGATCCGCGACAGCGTGGCTGCTGCGAAAGCCGCGGGCCGCGAGGTGATGCTCGACTGCGAGCATTTCTTCGACGGCTACAAGGAGAATCCGGAATTCGCGCTGGCCTGCGCCAAAGCGGCCTACGATTCGGGCGCGCGCTGGGTGGTGTTGTGCGACACCAATGGCGGCACCCTGCCGCATGAGATCGAGAGCATCGTCACCGAGACGACAAGACACGTCCCCGGCGATCACCTCGGCATCCACGCCCATAACGACACGGAGCAGGCGGTCGCCAATTCGCTCGCCGCGGTGCGCGCGGGTGCGCGGCAAATCCAGGGCACCTTGAATGGGCTCGGCGAGCGCTGCGGCAACGCCAATCTCTGCTCGTTGATCCCGACGCTGCGGCTGAAGCGCGAATTCGCCGACGCCTTCGAGATCGGCGTGTCCGAGGCCAAGATGGCGACGCTGATGAAGGTCTCGCACGCGCTTGACAACATGCTCAACCGCGCGCCGAACCGCCACGCGCCCTATGTCGGCGAGAGCGCGTTCGTCACCAAGGCCGGCATTCACGCCTCGGCCATGCTGAAGGATCCGCAAAGCTATGAACATGTGCTGCCCGAAGCCGTCGGCAATCGCCGCAAGGTGCTGGTGTCCGATCAGGCCGGCCGTTCCAATGTCATCGCCGAGCTCGATCGGGCCGGCATCCCCTACGACAAGAACGATCCTAAGTTGGCGCGCCTGGTCGAGGAATTGAAGCAGCGCGAGGCCGCGGGCTTTGCCTATGAATCCGCCAATGCCTCGTTCGATCTCCTCGCGCGCCGCACGCTCGGAAAAGTGCCGGAATATTTCCGGGTCGAGCAGTTCGACGTCAATGTCGAGCAGCGCTACAACGCCAACGGCCAGCGCGTCACGGTGGCGCTCGCCGTGGTGAAGGTCGACGTCGCCGGCGAACGGCTGATCTCGGCGGCCGAAGGCAACGGCCCGGTCAATGCGCTCGACGTCGCGCTGCGCAAGGATCTCGGCAAATATCAGAAATACATCGAAGGGCTGAAACTGATCGATTATCGCGTGCGTATCCTCAATGGCGGCACCGAAGCCGTGACGCGCGTCCTGATCGAGAGCGAGGACGAGAAGGGCGAGAGCTGGACCACGGTCGGGGTGTCGCCCAACATCATCGACGCCTCGTTTCAGGCGCTGATGGATTCGGTGATCTACAAGCTCGTGAAGTCGGGCGCGCCGGTGTGAGCCAGTCGTCATTGCGAGCCAACGGCTCGCGCGAATGCGCGCTCGATGACAGCCTCCGCGAAGCAATCCACACCACGGCAAGTGGGCAGATGGATTGCTTCGCTTCGCTCGCAATGACGGGAAGGGCGAGGACCACCCATGATCGACCACATCTCCGTCGGCGTCAGCGACCTCGAACGTTCCGCGCGCTTCTATGAGGTGACGCTGGCGACACTTGGGCTCTCGCGGCTGGTGACCCGGCCGGCCACCGTCGGCTTCGGCAAGAACTATCCGGAGTTCTGGATCAATTTGCGCAAAGCCATGGCGCCGGTCGCGGAGGGCAGCGGCAGCCATATCTGTCTTCGCGCCAAATCGACAAGCGAAGTCGATGCCTTCCACGCCGCGGCGCTTCGTGCCGGTGGCCGGTCCGACGGCGCCCCTGGCCTGCGGCCGCATGATCGCGTGCGTTACTACGCAGCCTTCGTCACCGATCCCGACGGCAATCGCATCGAGGCGGTGACGTTTCCGCCGGAGTGATCAAAACGGTTAAAGCCTTCGTGCGACTTCGGGCGCGAGTTCCCTGGTGCCTTCAGGTGCGCGGGATGCGGCCGCGCGGAGCCGCGGCAGGATCTCCTCGACCCGCTCGGCCTTCAAAATATCGATCGACAAGGTCGGGCGAATGAATTGCGTGGCGCGCATATGCGCAAGCAGCGCCAGCAGCGGCTCCCAGAAGCCGTCGATATTGGCAAGCAGCACCGGCTTGGTATGACGACCGAGCTGCTGCCAGGTCAATTGCTCCACCAGCTCTTCCAGCGTGCCGATGCCGCCGGGGAGCGCGACGAACGCATCCGAGCGTTCGAACATCAGCCGCTTGCGCTCGTGCATGTCGGGCGTGACGATCATCTCCTGCACGCGCGTCAGCGCGTTCTCGCGGGCGGTGAGAAAATCCGGGATGATGCCGGTCACAGTGCCACCATGATCGAGCACGGAGGTCGCGACCGCGCCCATCATGCCGAGCGATCCGCCGCCATAAACGAGACGGATCCCGTTCTCGGCAAAAATCTTTCCCAAGGCGTTGGCACTTGCGATGAAGTGGGGATTTGTGCCGGGGCCGGAGCCGCAATAGACACAGACAGTTCGAATATCATTCATTCCGGCCATGTGGCACTGCAACGTAAAGCCGTCAAGCGGCTGATTCGCCGCCTTTGGGAAATCTATCCGCAAATCGCGGCAACTCGCGAAAGAATTGCGCTTCGCGAGGGTGCACCCGGCGATCAAACACTCTATATGACGGAACAAATACCGATGAAAAAGTGGCAAAGCGCGCAAAAGCTGGTGTCCCAGGCTCCCGTTAATGGCTCACACTGATTCGTCCCAAGGTTCCGGAGAAGCGCCGGCTTCCAGTAAATCGATCGAACAGGCGACGCTGATCGGCACGCTGGCGCATCTGTGGCCCTACATCTGGCCCAGCGATCGCGCCGACCTCAAGATGCGCGTGATCTGGTCGGTGGTATTGCTGTTGGTTGCCAAGCTCGCCACCGTGTCAGTGCCGTTCACGTTCAAATGGGCGACCGACGCGCTGACCGGCGCCGACACCGCGCCGGTCGCGGCATCGAACTGGAAGATCTGGCTGATCGCCTCGCCCTTGATCATGACCTTGAGCTACGGCGCATTGCGCGTGCTGATGGCGGTTTTGACCCAATGGCGCGACGGCATCTTTGCGCGGGTGGCGATGCATGCGGTGCGCAAGCTCGCCTATATCACCTTCGTCCACATGCACGAATTGTCGCTGCGCTTCCATCTGGAGCGCAAGACCGGTGGGTTGACGCGGGTGCTGGAGCGCGGCCGCTCTGGCATCGAGGTCATCGTGCGGATGGTAATCCTGCAACTCGTGCCGACCATCGTCGAGGTTTCGCTTCTGATGGCGGTGCTGCTGTGGCAATTCGACTGGCGCTACGTGCTGGCCACGCTGATCACTGTCGTGATCTTCATGTATTTCACCTATGCCGCAACCGAGTGGCGGATCGAAATTCGCCGCAGGATGAACGATTCCGATACCGAGGCGAATACCAAGGCAATCGACTCGCTGTTGAACTACGAGACCGTCAAATATTTCGGCGCCGAGGGGCGCGAGGCCACACGCTACGATCGTTCGATGCAGCGCTACGAACAGGCCAGCGTGAAGACCTACACTTCGCTCGCGCTGCTCAACACAGGGCAGGCGGCGATCTTCACCGCAGGTCTCACCGCGACCATGATGATGTGCGCGTTCGGCGTGCGCAGCGGACGCAACACCGTCGGCGATTTCGTCATGATCAACGCCATGATGATCCAGCTCTACCAGCCCCTGAATTTCATGGGCATGGTCTATCGCGAGATCAAGCAGGCGATCATCGACATCGAGAAGATGTTCAAGGTGCTGGAGCGCAACCCCGAAATCAAGGACATGCCCGGCGCAAGGCCCTTGGTCGTCACGTCCGGCAATCTGCGCTTTGAGGATGTCCGCTTCGCCTACGAGCCGGAGCGCCAGATCCTGAAAGGTCTCAGTTTCGAGGTGCCGGCGGGAAAGACGGTCGCCATCGTCGGGCCGTCCGGCGCCGGCAAGTCGACAATCTCGCGGCTGTTGTTCCGGCTCTATGACATCTCCAGCGGCAAGATCCTGATCGACGGCCAGGATATCCGCGACGTCACGCAGGCCTCGCTGCGGGCCTCGATCGGCATGGTGCCGCAGGACACGGTGCTGTTCAACGACACCATCCGTTACAACATCCGTTACGGCCGCTGGGACGCAAGCGATGCCGAAGTCGAGCAGGCGGCGCAGCTCGCGCAGATCGATCCCCTGATCCGCATGGCGCCGATGGGCTACGAGACCCAAGTCGGCGAACGCGGCCTGAAATTATCAGGTGGCGAAAAGCAGCGCGTCGCGATCGCGCGCACGGTATTGAAGGCGCCGCCGATCCTGGTGCTCGACGAGGCGACCTCGGCGTTGGACAGCCATACCGAGCACGAGATCCAGGAGGCGCTTGAGCGCGTCTCGCGCAATCGCACCTCGCTGGTGATCGCGCATCGGCTCTCCACCATTGTCGGCGCCGACGAGATCATCGTGCTCGATCAGGGCCGCATCGCCGAGCGCGGAACCCATGCCCAGCTTTTGGCAATGAACGGGCTTTATGCCAGTATGTGGAACCGGCAGCGCGAGGCGCAGGAGGCGCGCGAGCGGCTGGCGCGGATTGCCGACGAGAACGAAGCGCCGAACCGGGTGCCGCCGGCGGTCGTTGATCCGCTCGTGACCGCTGCGGAGTGATATCGATGTCCATCGCCAATTCCATCCGCGCGCAGATCCCGCCGATCCACCCCGAAGGCTATCCGTTCATCGGCGGCTTCGCGCTGGCGAGCCTGGTGCTGTTCTGGATCTGGACGCCGCTCGGCTGGATCGGCACCGTATTGACCGTCTGGTGCGCGCTGTTTTTCCGCGATCCGGTGCGGGTGACGCCAATGCGCGAGGGCATCGTTGTGGCGCCGGCCGACGGGCGCATCTCGAAGATCACGCAAGTGTTGCCGCCGGCCGAACTCGGCCTCGGCGACCGGCCGCTGCCGCGCATCTCGATCTTCATGAGTGTGTTCAACTGCCACGTGAACCGCAGCCCGGTGGCGGGGCGGATCGACCGGATCGCCTATCGGCCGGGCACCTTCATCAACGCCGAACTCGATAAAGCGAGCGAGGACAATGAACGCAACTCGCTGGTGATCTCGACGGCGCAGGGGCGCATCGGCGTGATCCAGATCGCAGGCCTGGTGGCGCGGCGGATCGTCTCGTTCGTCCGTGAAGGGCAGACGATCGGCGCCGGCGAGCGTTTCGGCTTGATCCGCTTTGGCTCCCGCCTCGACGTCTTTCTGCCCGAGGGCACCAAGCCGCTGGTGTCCGAAGGCCAGACCGCTGTCGCCGGGGAGACCATTTTGGCCGATTTCAGGCTGAGTGACACGGGGCGGACCTATCGGGCTGATTAACTATCCGAAAGGTCGCTTCCGTTGACGATCCGCCGCAATGGCGCAAGTCGGCCACGCTTGCTATATCTAGGCAAGCCATGATGCCGTCAGATCCCAACACTCCGGAAATGCGCCGCCGCCGGTTTCGCCCGATCCCGGTGCGGATGCTGCTGCCTAACGTCATCACACTGCTTGCCATCTGCGCCGGCTTGACCGCGATCCGTCTTTCCACCGAAGGGCAGATGGAGCTCGCGGTGGCGGCGATCGTGTTCGCCGCCGTGCTCGATGGCATCGATGGCCGCGTCGCGCGCATGATCAAGGGCCAGTCCAAATTCGGCGCGGAGCTCGACAGCCTCGCCGATTTCGTCAATTTCGGCGTCGCACCGGGTCTGATCCTGTATTTCTGGCAGTTGCACGAACTGAATAATGGCGGCTGGATCGCGGCGATGGTGTTTGCGATCTCTGGCGGCTTGAGACTTGCACGCTTCAACGCCACCATGGACGATCCGAACAAGCCCGCCTTTGCCGCGAACTTTTTCACCGGCGTTCCCGCGCCCGCCGGCGCGATCACCGTACTGCTTCCGGTCTACCTCGCCTTTCTCGGTCTGCCGAAACCGCCGGCCACGCTGACGGCGCTCTATACGCTGTTGATTGCGTTCCTGATGGTGTCGCGGCTGCCGGTGTTTTCCGGCAAGACCATACGCATGCGCGTGCCGCCGGAGATGGTGCTGCCGGTTTTCGTCTCGGTGGTTTTCTTCATCGCGCTTCTGATCGGTTATCCCTGGCACATCCTCTCCTCAGGCTCCGTGCTTTTTCTCCTGAGCCTGCCTGCCGGATGGAAGTCCTACCGCGACCAGGCGCGCGCGGCGGCTGGAGCCACGGCGGCGCCGGCCGGCGTCGTGCCGGCAAACCCGGCGTCGCCGTTTGCGCCGGCGATCTCCGATGCGTCCGAGGACGATCGGCCGGATCGGCTGCACTAGGCTGGCGATTTCCGAAATAGCTGCCATGAGCGATTGCCGAGTTGGGTTAAACCCTAATCTCGGCTATACGGCCGCCAACACACGGTTTTAAGAAGCAGCCGGGCGCAACATCAGGAGAGAACGCCGTGACGACATCTGCATCCGGTCCGCTACCCCCATCCTTACTTGAAGCGCTGGCGCGCTACGACACGCCGACCATCTGCAACGCGATGGAGATCGTCGCCCCGGAGCGGCGGCTGGTCGGCTACACGACGAAGCCGCTGGTGTGCCCGTTTCCGGATTTGCCGCCGATGGTCGGTTACGCGCGCACGGTGACGATCCGCTCGGTGCTGCAGTCCGGCCTGCCGGCCGCCGAGCAAGCCAAGCGGCGGATCGCCTATTACGAATATGTCGGCACCGGCTTTGGTCCGCGCATCACCGTAATCCAGGACATCGATGGCGCCGACGTCGGCTACGGCGCATTCTGGGGTGAGGTCCAAAGCAACGTGCACAAGGCGCTGGGCTGCCTCGGCGTCATCACCGATGGCTCGATCCGCGATATCGCGCAATGGGCGCCGGGCTTCCAGGCGTTGGCCGGCTCGATCGGACCGTCGCATGCCTGGGTGCATGCCGAAAGTTTTGGCGGCGAAGTCCGCGTCGCCGGCATGACCGTGCGATCGGACGATCTCGTTCACGCCGATCGTCACGGCGCCATCGTGATTCCGACCGACATTGCCGCCAAACTGCCTGACGCGGCCGAACTCTGTGGCCGGCGCGAGACGCCGATCCTTGAAATCGCCCGAGCCAAAGATTTTTCGCTCGAGAAGCTGAAGGAAGCGCTGAAGCGGTCGGCCGAGATTCACTGATAATTTGAAGGTTCATTGCGATGGACGTGAACGACAAGGCGATCTTGATAACCGGCTCGACCGATGGCGTCGGGCGCTATGTTGCCCGTCAACTCGCCTCTCGCGGTGCCAAGGTGTTGATCCACGGCCGCGACGCGGCACGCGCCAGGGCGCT
>Ga0210406_10005404_pt1 | contig 13407 bp, 11 predicted proteins | sample IncBWC30MmetaG_FD_155454 | JGI IMG/M metagenome (GOLD analysis project Ga0210406, IMG submission 155454) | Forest soil microbial communities from Barre Woods Harvard Forest LTER site, Petersham, Massachusetts, United States - Inc-BW-C-30-M | ecosystem: Environmental > Terrestrial > Soil >... | reverse complement strand
AAATTTTGGCATCCTTCAGAAGCGCTGCAGGAATCTTCGATTTCTTAGGCGCTGGTGTTTGTGCCCCTGCGGCAACGCACAATCCGACCGCCAGGAATCCGGCAAACATCGCTCGTATCAAGGTCTTCTTAAATGGGTTTTTTTTGAATGCTGTCATTTTCATCACTGCCTCCAATTCAAATAACAAATGTCCCGGGAACGAACTTGGCCGTCTACCTATGTTCACGCTATCGATAGTGAGATAAACACAGGATTAACCGGAAATCGTACTGCGATTGGGCGCGGGAAGATAGGCGGTGAACGTCGTACCGGAGCTGTCCGATTGCGTGAGTTCCAGGCGACCGTGGTGAGCTTCGGCGATCCAGCGGGCAATCGAGAGCCCGAGGCCGGCGCCACCGGTATCACCTTCGGAGCGCGACCTTGCTTTATCGGCGCGGAAAAAGCGTTCGAAAATGCGCGGCTGGAGTTCGGCGGGAATTCCTGGTCCGGTGTTGGAGACGCTAAGGACGTAGGAATTTGCGTCGAGACGGCAGTCTACGTTGACCATTCCGCCGGCTGGCGTGTATTTGATGGCGTTGTCGAGGAGGTTCAGGAGCATGCGGCGGAGGAGGTCTTCGTCGGCGTGGAGGGGAAGCTCGGGCTGAATCGAGGAGGTGAGCGTGACACCTTTGGCGATGGCGAGGGAACGCGTGCGCCGCAGCACGTCGGAGGCAAGTTCATCGAGATAAAGATCCCGGCACTTGAGGGGATACTGGCCCGCGTCGGCCCGGGTGAGCGTGAACAGGTCTTCGATGATGTGGGCGAGGCGATGCGATTCGTCGCGCAGAATCGCGAGTGTTTCGCGGTATTCTTCGGGCGGGCGATCGGGGCGGGACAGGGTAACTTCGGTTTCGCCCTGCAGGATGGCCACCGGGGTTCGGAGTTCGTGGGAGGCGTCGGCCACGAAACGGCGCTGTTGTTCGAAGGATTTTTCGAGGCGGTCGAGCAATTCGTTGAAGGAGAGAGCGAGTGTGCCGAGTTCGTCGCGCGGATTGGAAACTTCGAGGCGTTCGCTCAAGCGTGCCGCGCCCATGCCGCGGGCCTGCGTGGCCATATCGGCAACCGGCGCGAGACTTTTTCTTGCGAGGAAATAACCGCCCGCACTCGCGAGGAGCAAGGCGATTGGGATGATCCAGTAAAACGTGTGGCGGATGTCCTCCATGATTTCTTTTTGCGGATGGAGGGATTGCAAAATCACGAGGGAGACGGTGCGGTCTTCGGGCTCCAGGAGGCGCGAATAGCCGCGGAACCCATTTTTTCCGCCGGGAACATTTTGAAATGTGCCGGTGCCGGCGACTGCCGGTGCGCGGGCCAGGGCTTGAAACTCTTTGGAGGCGAAAATCTCGGGAGTGAAATGCTCGAGTCCACCGCGGAGCACGGGCAAATCCAGGGAGCTTAGAATTACCGGGCCGTGGTCGTCGACGATTGCGAAGATGACGTCGCGAAAACGATGTTCGATCATGGCCACGCGGGCGGCCTCTTTCCGTGGGTCCTCTCCCGTGGCGTCCTTCAGCTCGGCGTTGAACGTGGTGACATAGGTGTCGCTCAATTCGAGGAGATTGCTGTCCGTGATTTGCAGGCTGTTGCGCCAGTAGAGAAAGTAGGTGAGACCCGCGAGCAAAATCAGGAAGAGGCCGAGGAGGCCGCTGTACCAGAGCGTCATTCGAAAGCGGACGGAGTCAAGCATGAGACTTTTTCGCTCCGCCGGAGGTTTGCGCGGCGCTCTTTTTCCCGGGGACTTCGTTGTCGCACAGGACGTAGCCGCTGCCGCGGCGCGTTTGCAGGAGCGGCTTGCCGGCTTCTTCGCCCAGTTTGCGGCGCAAGCGGTTTACATAAACTTCGATCAGGTTGGAAAAGGGATCGAAGGTTTCATCCCAGACGTGTTCGGCGATTTCCGAGCGGCCGATTACGCGGCCGGCGTTGCGGGCAAAATATTCGAGGAGTGCGTATTCCTTGGCGGTGAGGGGAATCGAACGAGTGCCGCGCTTGGCGGTTTGCGAACCAGTGTCGAGTTCGAGATCGCCGACTACGATTCGCGGGGGGCGGAGTTCGTTCGGGCGGCGGAGCAGGGCGCGGAGGCGGGCGAGGAGTTCGCGGAACTCGAAGGGCTTGGTGAGGTAATCGTCGGCGCCGGAATCGAGGCCTTTGATGCGGTCGTCGACGCCGTCTTTCGCGGTGAGCATAAGGATTGGCGTACGCTTGCCCCCGGCGCGGATGGCTTTGCAGACGGCGAAACCGTCCATGCCGGGAATCATGACGTCGAGGACGATTAAATCGTAATCGTTGATTTCGGTTTGGTAGACGGCGTCGTTTCCATTCTCCACGGCGTCGACTGCGTAGGACTCTTCGCGCAGGCCTTTGGCGACGAATCGTGCGATGCGCGCGTCGTCTTCGACGAGGAGAAGTCGCATGCCCGTATCATACGGCAAATCTTTGCCGCGCAAGCAAGCGGCGTATTGCGGAGGGCGCGGGAATCTCTCGAGGCGCGTGCGATTATTTGTGGCGGATGTCCACCGGGGCGCGCGTTCGATCGAGCGGGAAGACCTGGAGCTGCCACGTGACCGGGACCGAGGTGGGCACGTAGCACATGGTTTTGTCGCAAGCCTGATATTCGAGCTTGCCCGTGAGCGTGAAGGTTTTTCCGTCTTTGCCGAGCGAGCCCCAGAATTGTGAACTGGAGCTGACCTTTACGTCCTGGCTGATGCGGAAGGTGCCTTCGTAGACGGGGACCTTTTCTTTGATTGCGGGCAAAAAGAGAATTTTGGAGGCGGGGTATACGGCTGAGCTCAATTCGAGATCGGGGATCGGGTCGATTACCAGTTTGACGGGCTTGTATCCCTGGGTGCCGGGCGCGTAGACGTGAACGTCGGCGGGGAGGCGCACTTCGGCGGAAATCGTGATGCGGGTTCCGGGAACGCCGGTGCGATCGGATTGCTGGAGCGCAAGCTGAAGATGCGGGGCTTCGAGAGTTTCGGTGACTTCCTGGCCCAATTCGGGGAAGAGTTTCGCGATGATGCTGTTGCCGGTCAGGCGCTCGCGGTATTTGGCTTCGAAGAATTTTTCCTTGATGACGCCGTTGGTATCAATGAAAAAATATCCGGGGCGGGCAAAACCTTTCTGCATACCGGTGGCTTCGTGGTTGAAGACGCCATAGGCTTTGATGATTTTGGAATCGGGATCGGCGAGCATCGGATATTCGATTTTGTGGCGATCCGCAAAGAATTTGAGGATTTCCTCGGAGTCATAGCTGATGGCCGCGAGCTTGACGCCTTGCTTTTCGAATCGGGGGAATGCGCTTTGCAGCTGGACCAGCTGCCCTTTGCAGAAGGGTCACCAGTCTGCGGAACGGAAAAAGAGAAGAACGGTGCCGTTCGGGCCTTTCAGGGTTTCGAGGGTTTGGACGTGGCCGAATTCGTCGCGGGCGGAAAAATTGGGGGCTTTCTGGCCGACGGCAAGGCCGATGGACATCAACTCGGTGGACGCGACCTGGATGGTGTCTTCGTCGAGGGTTCCGCGGACAGTGACCGTGTCGCCGAGATGGGCGGTGACTTTGTCCTGCGGTTCGAGCGCGTACATTAGGCGGTTGGTGTCGTCGTAGAGAGCGATTTTTGCGCCGGGAACGTTTTTGAAGCACTCGGGAGATTCGTTGAAGGCCTCGTCGGCGTTGCAGGCGCTGGTTACGAGGACGCCGGACCAGGCACCGGTCTTCGGGGGATTGCTCTGTCCACCAAGGACGAGGGAGCCCAGGGAAAGAATTGCGCCCGCAGAGAAAAGGAGGCGCTTCCACATCGAATTGATTCCAGCCATGCGCATCGATTCCAGTCCCTCGATTAGGTTTTAAATTCGGACGGACTATACGCCGGGCAATCTCGCCGTGCAAGGTCCCTGCTTGACATTAGATTCGAATGAATCCGCAAACGTCACGGTGCCGCTGCGAAATATATGAAGATTGACGGCAGCGGCTCGAGATGAAAGGCGATTGTTTGGCCGGGTTCCACCCAGATTGGCGGGGTGATGGAACCAGCGATGATGATTTGGCCGGCGCGAAGAGTCTCTCCAAAATGGGCGAGAAGGTCCGCGACATGGCCGACGTTGGCGATCAATTCTCCCGTCAACGCTTCAAGTTGGGAAGTTTTGGCTATTTCGGCGCCATTTCGAATGATACGAGCGCTGAGGCCCGGCAAGTCGCCGCCCGCGTGCGTCTTGTCGCAACCTCCTAGAATCACGTGGCGCTGGTAAATATTGCGCGACAGCGTGCCTTCCACATCGTCGGAAGGGTGATCCACGTCGGCTAGTTCGATGGCTGCGCCAAGGCCTGCGATTGCGTCCATCGTCGTTTTGCGGCCGGCGCCTGAAGGCAAATCTTTTCCCAGATAGACTGTGAGCTCGGGTTCGGCGGCCGGTTTTTTCCAGCCAGCGAGAGAGATTGTTGAACCCGATGCGAGCACCGCGTCGGCCATCAGAAATCCCACCAGTGGCGCCCGGATACGCAATCGTTCCAGAGCGCCAGGGCCGCCGAACGCGAGTTTCCATCCGAGGGGTTTCTTGCCTGCTTGCAACAACTCGCCCCGCCAGCGAAGTTGCTGCTCCATTCCACTTTTAATCCGAGGGTCTTCCCATGCCGTTGGCATTGTGCGAATCCGATCGTGGATTAGTAACCTTCCGGCGGAATCTCGTAGCCGGCAGCTTCGAGGGAGCCGGCGCCGCTCCAACCCCAGACGAGAACGACGTCTTCAGTGCCGGTATTGTCGAAGCCATGCCAGTGGCCGCGCGGGGTGAAAATGACGTCGCCTTTTGCCGAGGGTTCGCGGCCGGTGTCGGTATAGATGAAGCCGCTGCCTTGAATGACCACGAAGAATTCGTCGCAATTCGGGTGGCGGTGCTTGTCGTGGCGGGCGCCCGGAGGAAGCACGGTCCAGCCGATCAAGAGCTTGTCGGAGCCGGCGGTTTTCTGGTCGATTAGAAACTGAACCTGCATATTGATCCAGCCGTCTTCCTTGGTCAGGCCGCCGACTTTGGGCACATCGCGAAGATTGGTGCGATACGGCTTCATTTGGACATTCCTCCCAGGCGGCGGTAGACCTCGTAGACGGCGACGAAATCGTGCTGGGCGAGACCGAGGCCGCGGCAGGCATTCAGCATTTCGTTTGCGGCTGCGCCGAGGGGAACGGGAACGCCCATTTTTCTGCCGAGGTCGAGCGCGAGGAGCATGTCTTTTTGCTGCAGATTGACGTCTCCGTAAGTGGCGTCGGAGATGTGACCTTCGAGAATCAGCGGCGCACGGTAAGCGATCACCGGCGAGGCCACCACACTTTTCAGCATCGCGTCCACGGCCACTTCGCGCGGCACGCCGCCCTTCTCTGCGAGCGCAACGCCTTCGCAGAAGCCGATCACTTCAATCACCAGGGTCATGTTGATCGCGACCTTTAGCTGTACCGCGAGTCCTTGTGCGCCGATGTAGGTGACTTTCGGCCCAATGGCGAGAAGCACGGGCTGCACCCGGCCGAATGCTTCCTTGTCGCCGCCGACCATGACGGAGGCTTTGCCTTGGCCGATCGTGAGCGTGGTACCGGAGATTGGCGCGTCCATCATGGTGAGGCCGGCCTTGGAGAAAGCGGCGCCGACGTTTCGGCTAGCTTCGGGATCGATCGTGCTCATGTCCAGATAGACCGCGCCTTTGCGCAGACCGGAGATGATGCCGTTTTCGCCGAGGGCGAGAGCTTTCACCGCTTCGGAGTCCGTCACGATCGAAAACACGACTTCCGATTCCGCGGCGAGGTGCTTCGGCGATTCCGCCCAGCTCATACCCAATTTGAAAAGAGGCTCGGCTTTTTCTTTTGTGCGGTTCCAGCCCGCCACGTGATGCCCGGCGGCGAGGAGGCGCGGGACGATCGCCTGCCCCATGTCACCGAGGCCGATAAATCCGACTTTCACAGCACACCCCCAATTCTCAATTTCCTCGGCAGCTTCAATATCTTCGGCTGGCGCTAGTGTTTCAGATGCTTGTCGAAATAATCCATGAAGATCTGAAAGGTCTTCTGCTGGATTTCATCCGGTTTGTACGAGCCGTCCGGCTGATTCATGATGAAAACGTAGCCGTGGACCGGGTGGTCGAAGCTGGCCCATTGTACGTCTTTGCCGGCTTCCTTCATCCATTCGTACGTAAGTTTGAAAATTCCCTGCTGGTGGTCGGTGTCGCGGCCGAAAATCAGGATCGGGGTGTGGATTCGCTGGATGCGCTCCATGGCTTCCGCCTTGTTGGCATTTTTTCGCGCCACTTCGATGTCGTTGTACTGAATCTCGTTGTCTTTTCTCGGCGCGGTGGGGCCGGTGTTCACGGTAAGGAATTCGTGGTCGGCGGGCTCGATGCAGACGCCCGCGGCGAAGGTGTACTCGCTCGAAGCTTTCATGATCATTTCGCCGCTGTGGCTTACGCCCATTGCGCCCACGGCGTTTTTGTCCACGTAGGGAAGCGTTTGCAGATAGCGGATGATGGCGATGAGATCTTCGTGGTCGAGCGTCGGGCCGGATTTGAGCATGCGGCGGTCGCCGCTGATGCTGTCGGGAAGATTTTGCGGCGGCTTGGAGGTTTCGTAGGCGTAGGGAATTTCGTTGCGATAATTCACCGTGACCACGACGTAGCCCCTGGCGATCATCCGGTCCTGCATCTGCGTGAGGCGCTCGGAGAGTTGTTCGACTTTTTTCATGCCTTCGCGTCCCTCGCCCCAACCCATGGTGATTGCGGGAAAGGGGCCGTTGCCTTTTGGTTTGCGGACGAGGATCGGGACGTAGATTTCATCCCGGGTCAGCACAAAGGTGTAGTCCCCGGGAATGCTCGAACCTTTTACTTCCTTGCTGGCCACGACATAGCCGTGCGGTGGGATGGCTTCAGCCGCTTCCCGGCCGGTGCTGAGTTGGGCGCGGATGTTAATGGCGCCTGGCGGCAAAATCAATGGCGCGGCAAGCATGATCCCGAACCCAAACAAGATTGTCTTCAACTGAGAACGCATCGTTCACCCCGATTCACGATTTGGACCGACTGGCTGGTCTGGCGAGATTTTGATCAGCGGATTGTGGTTCTACCACCTGACCTTTTGCCACGTCAACCCTTTTTGTTATATCCTCCGGCGGCAGCAGTTCATTTAGGACCGAGTTTTTCGAATCTTCCGTGGAGGCTCCGTGAAATTTTCCCGTCAACTTTGCTGCAGTGCCGTGCTCATACTCGCCACAGCCGCCCAGATTCACGCTCAAGCCGGCGGAACTCCCGAGCCTCCTCGGCCGCTTGTGTTGACGGAGGCAATTCCGACGCCCGGCGTCCAGGGGCGCTTTGATCATTTCGGGTTTGACGGAAAGAACCAGTTGTTTGTGGCCGCGCTTGGCAACAATACCGTTGAGGTGATCGATATCAGCGCGCGTCTGCGGGCTCATACGATTACAGGTATTCCGAATCCTCAGGGCGTGGCCTATGCGCCGGATGCGAAGAAGCTTTTTGTGGCCAGCAGCAAGGGTAAATTGCGGATCTATGCGGGCGAAAATTTCGACTTAGTTAAGGAAATTGATTTTCATGGCGACGTGGATAATTTGCGCTACGATCCCGCGACTCACCGGGTTTACGTGGGATTTGGAGAAGACGAGACCGGCGCGATCGGCATGGTGGACGCGACGTCCAACGAGCGCTTGCCGGAAGAATACAAACTTGGCGCGCATCCGGAATCTTTTCAGCTGGAAACGGCCGGACCGAACATTTACGTGAATCTTCCGGACCTGAAGCAAATTGCGGTGATTAATCGCAAATCGGGCGCTATTACGCGCTGGCCGATGACGCTGGAGCACAACTTCCCGATGGCGCTGGACGAAGCAAATCACCGGTTGTTTGTGGCGACGCACGAACCGGCGCGGTTGGCTGTGTTCGATACAAACTCCGGCCATGCGATTGCCGAGCTTCCGTGCGTGCAGGATGCTGATGATGTTTATTACGATTCGGGGCGAAAGAGGATTTATATTCCGGGCGGCGAAGGCTATATCAGCGTGTTTCAGCAGGCGGATGCTGATCACTACCAGTTGCTCGCGAAAGTTCCGTCCACATTGGGAGCGCGCACCGCGGGTTACTTTGGCAAAGGCCGAAAAGGGTTCGATCGATTCTTTCTGGGCGTGCCGGCGCGGGCCGATCATGGCGCGGAGATCTGGATTTACACCGTTCAGGACTGAGATTCTGCAAACGAAATCGCCACCTGCTGCTACGGGAGCTTACGTTCCAGAAGTGACACCTGCCTGGTCCGCGGAGCCCTGAGAGGTCCATCATCTGTACCAATTTGTCTACCTTCCGGGAAGATCGGGGGGCAGGGCGCAGCCTAGCGCCCGTTTGCCGGGTGTTTCCGCCGGAAGATCAGCATAGCAGCCTTCAAAGGCTGTATTTTGCTGGAGTTGCGTGGCCTATTCGGCGAACTAATTGTTGGCTTGCCCGTTCTGTATCAATAATTTTGCTAGGTAGGAGAAAGGAAATGGTTGACAAGGTGGTTCGTATGATGGTACAGCGGCTATACCTATTGTGCGGGGTCTACTCCCGACAGGGGATTTTACAGGGGTGTGTAATGTCGAATTGTGTCAATTTGAGGAAGTCCTTCAGACTCTTGGCTCTGATTACTGCCGTACTTCTCCTTACCCTTCCGGCCTACCCTCAGGGGAACACCGGGCGCATGCTGGGCTCCGTCACTGACAAGTCGGGCGTATACATCGCCGGCGCACCGGTGAGCGTTACCGACGTAGCGCGCGGGGTCACGCAGAATCTGATCACCGATTCGGACGGGGCGTATGTCGCTCTGAACCTGGTGGCGGGCACGTATTCGGTTCGTGTCGAAGTGAAGGGCTTCAAAGTCTTCGAGCGCAGGAATATTCAAATTGAAGTCGGGAAGGATTTGCGGGTTGACGTTGTGCTCCAACCTGGCTCGGCGTCCGAGACGATTACGATTACAGAAGAAGTGCCCATGGTGGACACGACGTCGACTACGCTGGGCGGCACTATCGGCAACATGACCATTAACGAGATCCCGCTGAACGGCAGAAATTACCAGAACCTCCTAACGCTGCGGCCCGGCACCACCATTTATCCTGGCGGCGGACCGTGGACGCAAACAACCAATGGCGCGCGGCCCGAAGATACGAGCTACCTGGTGGACGGACTGAGCAACGATGAAGCGTTCATGGGTTTCAGCGTGACCAACGCAGCCGCCGTCGCGGGCGATGCGGCAACCATTTTGCCGATTGACGCGATTCAGGAATTCAACACGCAGGTCAACCCCAAGGCCGAATTCGGTTGGAAGCCCGGAGCCATTACCAGCGTCGGTTTGAAGTCCGGCACCAATCAGATTCACGGCTCCGCTTATGCCTTTGGGCGCTCGGATTCGTTCGATGCGCGGAATTATTTCAATCCCGTGGGCACGCCTAAGACGCCCGTCGAACTCGAGCAGTATGGTGCTACTGCCGGGGGTCGCATCATCCCGGATAAGCTTTTCTGGTTTGGCGGTTTTGAAAATCGCAATTATACGGTGGGAAATTCCATCGGAGTAAATTCTCCCACAACGGTCACTGCCGCTGGGGGTACGCCGGACGGGACCGTCAGCATTCCGGACGCTTTGCAAGCGATTTACAATTTCAACCAGAACCAGACGCCAGCAAACCGAGTTCCAATCAGCGCACAAAGCCTTTATCTCCTCGGATGCCCGACAACTATTACAAACGCCACACCTCCTCCATTTCCTACCTGCACGGGTGGGACCTACGGACCGAACGCAAGCGGTGTCGCGAACAGGCCTGGCGGTTTTCCAGATGTAGATTCCTCCCGAAACGCACTGGGTAAAGTGGACTACCACATCAATGAGAAGAACACTCTGAGCGGCTCCTATTTCTTCGGCAACGACAACATCACCGCCGAAGATTCTGCCGAACTCCTCCCTGAGTACGGCACGGTGGTCCACTCGCGAGCGCAAGCCGCCGCGGGTCACTATGCCTGGACTCCGAGCGCCAACTGGGCGAATGACCTGAGAGTTGGGTATACCCGCTATCACCTGACCATTGTCCCCGCCAACGTAGGCACTACATACCAGATCAATACCGGCCTCTCTCCGGCAGTGGTTGCGACTGTCGGCGGACTGCCAAACGTCCGAATTGACGGCTTCACCGAATTGGGTGGCTTCCACAACTTCCCGAAGCTGGTGGGACCCGACAACGTCTACGATTTCGTGGACCAAGTCTCGTATTTGCGCGGAAAACATGCCATGAAATTTGGCGGAGAAGTTCGCGTCGACAAAGTGGATCAAGGCACTTTCCGTGGAGCCAGGGGGCGCATCCGCTTTCAGACGGACGGCGCGTTCGCGGGTGCTACCCCGCTGGAGAGCTTCCTGGCTGGAACACCCCACAATGCTGCCATTCTGGCCGGAAATCCGATCCGCCACATGACCCAGAATCTCTTCGCCCTCTTTTTTCAGGATGACTGGCGCGTCTCCAGAAACATAACCCTCAACCTGGGGTTGCGCTATGAACTTCAGGCGGTTCCTACCGATTCCAACAATCAATTGGGAAACTTTGAACCCAGTGTGGGCCTCGAACAGGTAGGCAAGAACATCCCCTCACTCTACAAGAAAGATCCCACCAACTTTGCGCCGCGCTTCGGCGTCGCCTGGGACGTCAGTGGAAAGGGAACGACCGTGATTCGCGGCGGCGTTGCCATCGTCTACGACCTGCTCTCGATGAGCACCTTCCTCTCACAGCAGAATACGAACAACACAGTCACTCTTGGAGCCAACGTTGTCCCGACCGGCGCTGCCCTTCAAGTCAATGGAGTGACCACCCCGGGCATCGGAAACATCGCTGCCTCCGGCATCACGCTCGGGGCCGGCCAGCTTAAGTGGAACGCTTCTTCCGTCGGCGGTGTGGGAATCTACCCGTCAAACCTCGTGAGCAATGTCGCCTGCGGAGACGGCATCGGTAACGACGCCGGACCCTGCGACATCTTTGCGATGAACCGCAACTACAAGACTCCTTATGTGACCACCTGGACCTTGGGCATCCAACACGCCTTCTCCGGCAAACTTTCGCTGGACGCCGCTTATGTCGGCAACCATGGTTCCAGACTGACTGGCATCCAGGACATCAACCAACCCGCGCTTGGCTCCTCCCCAAATAACCAAGTTACTCGCCCCTTCAACGCAAAGTATCCCTATCTGGGTTACATCAACTACTACTCCAATATCTACCGCTCCAATTACAACGGTTTGCAGTTGGCGTTCACCGGCCGCAATTACCACAACCTGGATTTTGTTGCAGGGTACACGTATTCTCATGCCCTGGACAACCAGTCGTATAACTGGAACCAATATCTGCCCAAGAACAGCCTGGATCCGCAGGGGGAATACGGGAACAGCGACTTCGATATTCGTCACCGCTTCACCCTCTCGGCCACCTATACCATCCCCGGTAAGAAGGGCTATGCGCAAATGCTGGAAGGCTGGCAACTGAACGGCATCCTGACCTTGCAGAGCGGCCAGCCCTGGCAAGCATTTGACGCTAGCAACGACTTCAGCGGAACCGGTGAATTTGCTGATCGCTGGAATTTCTTTGGTAGTCCATCCGATTTCAAATCGCGAGGCGACAAATCTATACCTTTCTGCACAGCCAAAGGCTGCACATACACGGCTCCCTCCGGTACTGTATTTATGACCGGCGCTCAATCTGCCCCACTCTATGCGGATTGTGTTGCCCATGGGGGCGCTGGTGGCTGCTTTGCGAGCTTTAATGGGAAGTCCGCGCTGGTTGCACCAGCGTTTGGCACCTTTGGCAACTCCGGCCGCAACATTTTCCGGGATGGCGGTTTCCACAATCTGGATTTCTCGGTTTCCAAGAGCTGGAAATTCGGCGAGAAGCTCACGACGCAATTCCGCGCCGAGATGTTCAACATAACAAACCATCCCAACTTTGCGAATCCCTTCGGCGGGGCCACTGGGCAGGGCGTCGGCGCAACGGCTGATCCTTCCACTGGACCGTTCGGCTGCGGTTGTGCCACTCCCGACGTCGCGTCAGCCAACCCGGTGCTCGGCTCCGGCGGCGCGCGCGCTATCCAGTTTGGACTGAAGTTCCTCTTTTAGGTCGTAGACAAGGTCCGAATTACAACCGGGGCCGGATTTGTTCCGGCCCCTTTTTTATCTGCGGGGCATTTTGCACGGATGTTTCGACATCGTTTGCCGAAAGGAATTTTCGAAAATGCACGCTCAGACTAGACGTTTGCTGGCTCTCGCTTTGTTGACTGCCGGATTATTGATTCCAACTGCTCAGCGGAAGATCCTTGCCGCTGAGGGCGATCCGGCGGTGATGCAGGCGGATCGGGCGTTTGTGCAGGCGGTGGCGAAGGGGGATGCGGCGGGGATTGCGAAGATGGTGGCTATGGAATTTACTTGGACAGATACGGAGGGGAAAACGCTTACGCGTGAGGAAGTTTTGCGGGGTGTGCCAAAGGATGCGTTGGGGGATGAGAGCGGCGCGGAGTTGAACGAGCGGACTTACGGTCAGGTGGGGGCGGTGAATGTTGGACACGGGAGAGTGCATGTTTTGCGGATGTGGGTTCAGCGGCCGGAGGGTTGGCGATTGCTGGTGTATCACGAGGTGAAGCAATTGGAGCAGCCTTCGACTTCGGCTGGATCCGGGGTGAAGGATTGCGAGAATCCCTGCAAGATGGTGCCGTTTAAGCCGGCGAACGAGGCGGAGCGGGCGATCATCGCTTCGTGGCAGGCGCTGGAGACCGGCGTGACGGGGCATGATGCGGAGGCTTGGGCGCCGCACGTCGCGGATGAGTTTGTGCAGATCAGTTCGAACAGCGATCACGTGATTTCCAAGGCTGGGCGGATTGAGACTCTGAACAAGCAGAAAGCCAGCGGAGCCGGCTCCGCTCCGGCGCCGCTGGTGAGCGCGAAGATGTTTGATTTCGGCGATGCGGTGATTATGACTTGCTTGCACCAGCCTTATTCGGGCAAGCCGATTCATGTGAGCCGGCTGTGGATCAAGAGGGACGGCAAGTGGATCATGTCCATCAGCTACCAGACGACGATCCAGGCGGGGACGGCGAAGTAGCGGGCGAATGGGAGGGGCATTCGAAGGGGCAGAAAATGTTCAATGATGAACGCTTTACCCGGGGCACATCTCGCGCGTTGTTCCTGAACTTTTGGGCACATTTTGGCGCGCCGATATTTTTACTGCTCCTCGCGCTTTCGATTTTCTCTTTTCCGGCTGGCGCGCAGCAGGATTCTTCGGCGCTTCTTGCCGATCGCTCGTTTGTCCACGCGTTTGAAAACAAGGACAAAGCAGGCGCGGCGCAACTGC
>Ga0210406_10005403_pt1 | contig 13408 bp, 13 predicted proteins | sample IncBWC30MmetaG_FD_155454 | JGI IMG/M metagenome (GOLD analysis project Ga0210406, IMG submission 155454) | Forest soil microbial communities from Barre Woods Harvard Forest LTER site, Petersham, Massachusetts, United States - Inc-BW-C-30-M | ecosystem: Environmental > Terrestrial > Soil >... | reverse complement strand
TTGGTGATGAGTGATTGGTAGCGTCAGTTTACTGCTAATTGGCGTTTGCCCCCTTCTAAACAATCTGGCGCAACCAAGGACGTTGCTATAAGAATTTACGTTTTGTTCCCAATAGTGCTAAGCCTCGTTCTCCCGGCGGTTTTAGCGGAAGAATCCGCCAAAACTGGCATCACGGCCATGGCTAGTGCCGAGGGGAATTATACCATAAAAGATTTTCATTTTGCGGACGGCGAAACTTTTCCTCAGTTGAGGATCTATTACCGCACCCTGGGGAAGCCGGTCTCTTCTTCAGGGCATCCAAAACGCGGTTCTTTTGCCCCATGGTACCAGCGCAACTGGGGATGCCTTCCTGGCCGAAGGTTTTCGCTCCGCCAGGTTCGGACCTGGCCAAGCGCTCGATGTGAGTAAGTACTATCTGCTCTTGCCGAATTCCATCGGGCTCGGTGTTTTCAGTAAACCGAGCGACGGGTTACACTCCCGAGCTCGGATTTATCGCACGCGCCAAAGATGCGGCACCGAACGGCGAGTTTGTACTGATCCCGGCAAGCAACCAAACAACCGGCCACGGGACCCTTGGTAAGGGCGCAGTCTACGAAAGTATGTGGCAGATTTTCTGGCCAAAGCGCTGCATCCCGCTAGCAGCCAATAACAACCAACGAGCAGTCGCCAATCCGGCCGCGTCACCCTTCAGGAGGGAGACGAGGCGAAACGGCGACGACAGATATCGAGATTGAGGCGATGATAGCGTCTAGTGACCGCGCCTTTCCGCTTGGCCTAGGCTTGGCGGCACTACAGACTTTCAGGATGCCTTCTCGCCGAAAACAAAGCCCGCTCGAACGTGGGGAACGGGTATACTTGCGCCGGCCAACTGCCGCGGACGCGAAAGAAGTGATCGGGACAGTGCGGGCTAGCCGCGATCTGCATCGGTCATGGGTCTATCCGACGGACACGAGAACAGCCTTCGACGGTTACATCCGGAGGAACCGGGAAAGCGATTTCGTCGGACTCTTAATCTGCCGCCGCGGTGACGATCGTATAATCGGGATGGCTAACCTAAGCCAAATCTTTCGGGGGAATTTGCAAGGCGCATATCTAGGTTTCTGGGCTTCTTCCGAATTTGCCGGTCAAGGTTATATGACTGAGGGATTGCGACTAGTCCTACACTTCGCTTTCAAACGCCTCAGACTGCATCGCCTGGAAGCAAATGTGCAGCCGGAGAATAAGAAATCCAAAGCGCTGATCAGACGCTCAGGATTCCGGTATGAAGGATTTTCTCCACGCTATCTTAAGGTCGGCGGTAAATGGCGCGATCATGAACGCTGGGCGATTGTGGCTGAGGAGGTGAAAAGTGGAATGGGAAAGGCCGGCCCTGATCATCTCGACGAGCTCGATGCAGGCAACCGCTTAGGTCCTCGACAAGCTCGAACCAGGCGCGTCGAAGGGTAAAAAGGATTGGCGGTTCGAGGTAGTCAGTAACCACTAATCACTGATTCCTTTCGGAGTCCTGGTGCCATGTGTTTCTCCTCCACGAAGCGGTCGAGCTCTGTGACGGAAATGTCAGGGTCAAGAAAAAAAAGCTTGAATGGGATTATAATTTCAATAACAGCAAGAATTATCGATATTCAGGAAGGAGCCTTATGTCGTCACACCAACAAGCAAAGCTCCGCGCCATTTTTTCTGATCTTCAACGGGCTCTTGGTATGCGAGTTGCCCAGGCCGTTGGCACTCGCAAGACCCGAGCGGCGGGCTGGACTTGGTGGAATCGGGAAGGGGAATAAGGGGCCGAGCAGCTAGGAGTTAGGAGATCTGCCTCAGCCTAACGCTTTGCTCACTGCCAAGCTTCCCGTATCCAAAAGCTTCGCGGCCAAAAGAACCCGCTTCAGCAAGCTCGGTCTTTTGGCCGCATCGCTAACCAGCAAATCTAACGATCCAGACTTCTATCGATCAATAGAACCACTCGTATTGCGAACCATCGTCCGCCGGTTCCGGTTGCGCCGCCTCTTGGGTCGTTGTCAGGTTGACTTGGTGATTCTGTCTTATCTGGTCGGCCTTATGTGGAAAAAGAAAGCCGAATAGGCTGAACGCCAAGAAAATGCTGGCGAATGATCGGTTACTTTGCGCTAGAACGTTTGTAAGTTTCATTTCCTTTGTTCCCTCTTTCTGATAGAAACTAGATCCGCGGGACCGGCTTGTAATATCGTTTCTGATGATTCCCCATCAGCTCCCGTGATAGCTCGTGCGTTCGAGCAAGCGGACACGAAAGGAACAAATCTAACCGCAGATGAACGCAGATAGACGCAGATCAATTCTTCTGATGCCACGATAGACTGGAAAATTGTGACAGATCAGACATCACCTCAGGAAGAGGGGTGAATCGAGAATCCCGTCCGAGCGCGCCACTTTAACTGGCACGCAGCGTTTGCCTCTCGCTATCTGCGTCTATCCGCGTTTATCTGCGGTTGGGCTTTAGTTCGTGTCCATTCGCGCTCCCACCTTTGGCACAATGGATGCTAGCAACCTTTGGTCGGGGAGTGACCATGGTGTTCGATCCTTTTGTGCAATATGTTTCTCCGGATTTTAGTTTCCGGATAGCCCGGGCCAGCCACGAGCTGGGCGGTTACTGGGCGTTACGCAGACAGATTTTTTGCGAAGAACAGGGGATCTTCTTCGGAACAGATCGCGACGAGTTCGATGAACATGCGATCCCGATCGTGTGCGAGACAATAGTCGCAGGAATGGAAGATGGGGTTGTCGGCGTGGTGCGAATTGATGAACGGGCGCCGGGCCTTTGGTATGGGAGCCGGTTAGGGGTTGCCCCGGATTATCGCAGTATTCGTCAGCTTAGTCCGAGTGTTTCCGTCCGGAATAGTCTGCCGGTGTACCGGGGTCTGGGAGCGCTGGGTGCCGGCCTTATTTATAAAGCCGTTTCAACGGCGCATGCGCTTGGTTGCACCGAGTTTCTAGCTACGGTGCAGCATCAAAATGCCAGGTTCTTTCAACGGTTACACTGGGAACCACTTGGCACACTTGACTTATTCGGACTGCCTCACGTGAAGATGCGTGCAGACTTGAATTATTATCAGCCGGCCACACGCATTTTCTGAACGTCACCACGAGCGTGCCCGCCGCTGGAGCGCTGCCTCGCTTGCGAGGCCGATGGTGAACAAAGGTAACGGCGTGGCAGGCCTTTCATCTACAAGCGCTCTTTAACGTGTGCAATTTATGGATCTTTGGTCAGAGAACCGCCGCAAATCCACGATACAGAGACAGATCAAATTTGGTTTTGCTTAGACCCAGTCGGCCTCGCAAGCGAGGCAGCGCTCCATGAAACGGTCGACGGCAGAACTCCACTATGAATTCTGACCCAGCGACGCTTTCATCTCTGACCACCTTCCTTAAGACTCAGGCCGGCGTTGGTGACAAGCTGGCCATCACCCGCGCTTATGCTCCGGCGCAACCGCTCGCCGGTGCGATCAAAATTGGCGACGATTGCGCTGCGATTCCTGATAACGGCGAGTTCTTACTCTTCGCTGGGGAGGGAATGTTGGAATCATTCGTCAACGATGATCCCTGGTTTGCCGGTTACTCAGCCGTCATGGTGAACCTGAGTGATATCGCGGCCATGGGTGGCCGCCCGCTAGCGATTATCGATATCATTTGGACGCCTGGGCTGGAACAAGCAACCCCCATCTGGGAAGGAATCACCGCCGCATCGCAGGTGTACGGAGTCCCAGTGGTTGGTGGGCACACCACGATTACGCGATCGGGAAGAAATTTTCTCGCGGCTGCGGTCCTCGGGAGGGCGCAGCGTCTGATTACGAGCTTCGACGCAAGGCCGGGAGACGACCTCCTATTGGCAGTCGATCTGCGAGGAAAATTTCAGGGCGATAAACCATTCTGGAACGCGAGTGTTGGCGCGCCGGCCGAACGGCTCCGCAGCGATCTCGCGCTTTTACCGGCTCTCGCGGAGAAAGGTTGGGTGCGAGCCGGCAAAGATGTCAGCAATGGTGGAATCATCGGTACGTTAGCCATGTTGCTGCAGTGTTCGCACGTAGGCGCTGAGCTTTGGTTAGATCGGGTACCGATTCCAGACGGCGCCGACTTGGCGCGTTGGCTGATTTCGTTTCCTAGCTTTGGGTTCTTGCTCAGTGTCGATCCGAGTCAGGTCGCGAATGTAACCGCCGCCTTTAATGATCGGCAGATCGCTTGCTATCGAGTCGGCGAGATCATCGGCTCGGGAGCTTTTGTCCTCGTTTACGGGACGGCGCGGGAGACATTCCCGGTGACGGCGTCGTTCGCGGCGGAAGCGAAGCTCCGCCGTGCCAGGTCCCTTTGATCAGCACTTCTTTAGGATGATTGCCCGATCCGGTGCGATTCGCGTTCAACTTTTCCACCACCAGATCCAGGGCCGCCGCGCCGACCGCGGATAAATTGCCGTCAACGCCGGCTGCTCGGCCCATTTCGTCAGACGTGCGATAAAGATAAGCTAGGCCGATGTCATCCGGGACCGTCAATCGATGCCGAGCCAAAAAACGGCGCACAGGCACTTTGTAGACCAACAACGAGTCGGGTTTGTTGGTTGCGAGCCACGAATCAAACGCGGTTTGATCGTTCGCATCGATCGGAATAAACGGTTCGCAGCGGTTGGCCTTCGGTAATCTGCGTTGCCAATCAAGAAACGCGCCCGACCAAAGATTGTTTGAGATTTGGTTATTCAAGTCGGGAACTACCAGGCCGGGCCGACGATAACCTAACTGCCAGATGTGCTCGAGAGCGAGTTGGACGTTGTAAAAGCCGTGAAAATTAGCCCGGTCTACGATGACGGAAGAAAAATAGGCGCTTAATCCGGCGACAGCGAAACCGTCAGTCTGAAAAGAAACCTGTTCACTATCTTCTCGGGAGAAACCTAAAAGCACACCTCGGATTCCGCGAGCCCGCAGCGTAGTCTGGAGGCGCTCGTGGCTGCCGCGATATTCACTCAAAGGAAAGACTTCTATTTTGAACCCGAGAGCGGCCGCGCGCGCTTGAATCCCTTCGAACTCCCAACGGCAAACATCCTTGGAACGCCAGCTTTCGCGACCGCCGTAATTTGTTACTAGTGCAATCACATCAACTTCTCCGGCGCCACCGCGGCGCCGGCGATTGGCCATCAGCGCGCTGACGAGTGGGTTAGGACGGTAGCCGAGTTTCTCGGCGGCCTCTTCCACGCGTTGGCGAGTCGCAGCGCTGATCCGAGGGTCACTCCGTAATGCTCGGGAAACGGTGGAAGGGGCTACGCCGAGTGACTGCGCGATTTCAGCCATGCGCGCTGTCTGAATTTGTCTTCCGAGCATAATTTCTGGCAGAGCGATTGGCGTTGAAGTTATGCAATGATTTGCGCGCAGATTTCTCCGGTAAGCGCGCAACAATATGCGCAACAAATTCACTCCGGCAAACCTCGGGCGGTTCGTCAGTTGCTTACCTCGGTGACTGACCGGCGAGGAGCCCTCCCGCTTCGCTAATACTTAGTCAACAGATACCAACTTATATGCCAGCCGTTGCTAAAGACATGAATAAGAAGGGAGACTTCCTTGTTGATTACGAGGAAAAAGTTTTCCCTGACGTTAAAGCCGAACCGGGCGAAAAAGCGCTCGTTACGTTCCATACCGTTGCCTTCGAGGGTTCCATCTCGATCGTTAATACCCTGGTTGCGACCCGTCTTCTGCGTAAAGGTTACGAAACGTCGATTCTGTTATATGGACCGGGAGTCACCATGGGTTTCCAGCGTGGGTTTCCGACCCTGGGCGATGAAGCGTTTCCCGGCCATCTCTTCGTGAATCAACGCATGGAGAAATTCATGGATGAGGGAGGTAAGGTGTATGGCTGCCGGTTTTCTACCCAAGCGTTGTACGGACAAACCGAAAAAGCCTTTATCCCCGGTATTCGTCCGATCAACCCGTTGGATGTGCTCGATATCATCTTGATGCACAAAAAAGCCGGAGCGGTAATCATTGATTCCTGGACGGTGTAACCGATGAAACGGATTAAAGCGGCCGCGGTCCAAATTGCACCCGATCTCTCGGGTGGCACCGGGACAATCGAACGCGTATGCGATGCGATCGGCCGCGCTGCCGGCCAGGGGGTCGAACTGGCTGTGTTCCCCGAGACCTTTATTCCTTACTATCCGTACTTCTCCTTTGTAGCTCCGCCGGTAGCTACGGGAAAAGAACACTTGCGGCTGTATGAAAATGCAGTGGAAGTGCCTGGGCCGATCACCCAAAGACTGGCAGACGCTGCCGCTCGTTACCACATGGTGTTGGTAGTGGGTGTTAACGAGCGCGACGGCGGTAGTCTTTACAACACTCAACTGATCTTCGATACAGACGGTTCTCTGCTATTGAAGCGCCGTAAGATTACTCCTACCTATCATGAAAGAATGATCTGGGGCCAGGGGGACGGAAGCGGATTCCGGGTGGCCCAAACCGCAGTCGGCCGGGTCGGCGCATTAGCTTGCTGGGAACACTATAATCCGCTCGCTCGTTTTGCCTTGATGGAAGAGCGGGAAGAATTGCACTGTGCCCAATTTCCCGGCTCGATGGTCGGCCAGATCTTTGCCGATCAAATCGAAGTTACCATCCGTCACCACGCTCTGGAAGCCGGTTGTTTTGTGATCAACGCCACGGGTTGGCTGACCGAAGAACAGATCGCCACGATTACTCCGGATGAAAAAATGCACCGGGCACTACGGGGAGGTTGTTACACGGCCATCATATCACCGGAAGGTGTTCCGCTTTGTGAACCGATTACGGAGGGAGAAGGAATGGCTATTGCCGAGCTTGATCCCGATCTCATCACGAAACGGAAACGAATGTTAGACTCGGTTGGACACTATTCTCGGCCGGACATTTTTACTCTGACTATCGATCGCGAAGCAAAGTCTCAAGTCCTGCCAAAGGCCGAGCGGCCTTCGGTGGGGCCTGGTGCACAGGATGAGAGGGGGAAAGAATCGGGAACAAGTTATGAGGGAAACTATCAATTTTCAGACAGCGCTGCTCACCAGGAAACAGCGGCTTCTGTCTGACTTGCAAACTCGCGGGCTGCGGTTAGTTCATCCGAAGGTGGGCGCTGCCAGTCGCATCGGTGGCGCCGGGCCGACGGATCACAAGGCGGTTACAGTTTTGGGCACTACGATTATGGTCCCGGTGCACACGCATGGTGCGACTCATTCGCCCTACGTCGCGATGTCTCCGGACAGCCGCGGCATCTCGCTATTGAGGGAGAACGATGAACTGGTCTGTGAGATTGCGTTTCCGCCTCAGCCGAAGTTTTATGCTTTGAGTACCGAGGACGGAATTCCGTATTGGAAAATCGCTCAACTGCATTCACGCGATACCTTAGCGACTACCGTGTTGCAGACTTGTGTTCGTTACGGCAACAGTGAGACGAAATGCCAGTTTTGCGCCATTGGCGAGTCGCTTAGAGCCGGGCGAACGATCACCAAAAAAACACCAAAACAGTTGGCTGAAGTGGCAGGGGCTGCGCAACGGCTGGACGGAGTACGCAATGTCGTCCTGACGACCGGTACTCCGGCGACTGACGATCGCGGGGCTGCCGTGCTGGCCGATTCAGCAGCCGCCATCAAGGCCGAAACCGGATTACCCATTCAAGGACAGTGTGAGCCTCCCGCGAATTTCGCCTGGTTTCGCCGGATGCGAACAGCTGGGGTTGATGCTCTTGGGATGCATCTGGAAGCTTGGGACGAAAAAGTTCGACGCCGGATTATGCCGGGGAAAGCGGAGGTGCCCGTCTCGTTTTACCTGGAAGCGTTTACCGCGGCGGTCACGGAATTTGGTCGCGGGCAAGTTAGTACTTATTTGCTAGCTGGACTCGGCGATACCATGGAAAGCTTATTAGAGGCAGCCCGAGTCCTCATCGAGATTGGCGTATACCCTTTCGTAGTCCCGTTTGTGCCGGTTAGTGGTACGCCGTTGGCCGATCATCAACCCCCTCCGGCTGATTTCATGCGTGCTCTGCTAAAACCGATTGGTGATTGGCTAACGGAAGCAGGAATGACGTCAGATACAGTCAAAGCAGGCTGTACTAAGTGCGCCGCTTGTTCGACGCTTTCGACCTTCGAAAAACAACCGGCCGGCCTCACATAACTTACTTATCTATTTTGCCAGCGACATAACGTTCTCGATCATCCCAACGCCGATACCCCGTCCCACCCAAACGCCGATACGCCGGTTACCTATGCCCGAGGTTATCTTCACGGTTGAACTACCTGATGGCGCCACCAAAGAGTGTTACTCGCCATCGAGCGTCGTGCGACGCTACTTTGCGAAAGGGGAAGAGATGTTGCTGGCTGAATTTGTGCAGCGTAGCCGCAAAGCTTTAGCGGAAGCGTCCGAACGGGTGCGCGCCAAGTTCGGGTTTGGATGTTCCAGCGCGGCCGCCCAGCTAAGCGAGATCGAACATTGGAGCCAGGGTTATACGCAGGACGCTGTTATTCGAATTGTTAGTATTTGAACCCGGTAATTTGGTGGGGCGAGGCTCCAAAAGGTTCCGGGTTTTAGGTTCTAGGTTCTAAGTTTCACGTTTAATGCTCGATCCCGGGGGCGTCGAGCTGCCTAGAACCTAAAACTTATAACCTACAACCTAGAACTTTTTCAGGCCTTGCCCTACCAAGGCGGGGTATTAGCGGCATTGGGGAAGGAAACAATGAGCACTATTGAGAATAACGGATCCGAAGAACGTCAGTTTGATGACCATTATCCGGTGATCATTATCGGAGGCGGACATGCCGGGTTATCCATAAGCCACTGTCTAAAAGAGCGGGGGATCGATCATCTTATCTTTGAAAAGGAACGGTTGGGGGAGTCATGGCGGACTAAACGTTGGGACTCGTTCTGTCTGGTTACACCGAATTGGCAATGCCAGCTGCCCGGTTTCCACTACTCCGGCAACGACCCGGACGGGTTCATGAAGAAGGATGAGATCGTCGCCTATATCGAGGCTTACGCGCAATCATTCCAACCACCGCTCCGGGAGGGAGTGAATGTTTCTCGTTTGGCCCAGGACGAGGCAGGTCGGTTTGTGGTTAGCACGAGCATTGGCGATTATCTGGCGGATCAGGTGGTTGTTGCCACCGGAGGATATCAGGTACCTTCCGTGCCTCGAATTGCGGAGCGACTTCCTGCCACGGTCAGGCAAATGCTTTCCAGCGATTATAAGAATCCGGAGTTAATAGGTCCGGGCGAAGTGTTAGTTGTCGGGTCAGGCCAATCGGGTTGTCAAATCGCGGATGATCTCCATCTGGCTGGACGTCGAGTCCACCTATGCGTGGGTGGAGCGCCACGGACAGCGCGACGGTATCGAGGTAAAGACGTTGTGGCTTGGCTGCATGAGATGGGTTACTACGACAAGCCGATCCATGAGCATCCGCTGAAAGAACGGGTCCGGGCCAAGGCGAATCATTATGTAACGGGCCGTGATGGTGGCCGTGATATCGATTTGCGAAAATTGGCTACAGAAGGGATGAAACTTTATGGCCGGTTGAAGGACATTGATGGGACGCTGCTAAAATTTGGGGATGATTTAAAACAGAATCTCGATCAAGCTGTCGCTGTCGACGAGAGCATTAAGAACACGATCGATAAGTTTATTGAATCGGCGGGGATAGCGGTACCAACTGAGGAACGGTATCGCCCGGTGTGGGAACCGGCTACGCAAGTCTTGGAGCTGGACTACCTCACGGCAGGCATCCAGACTGTGATCTGGTCAGTTGGTTATCGTACCGATTACAGCTGGATCGAAGTTCCCATCTTCGACGGTAAAGGTTATCCTTCGCATCAACGCGGCGTAACCACAGTACCCGGCCTGTATTTTCTGGGTCTGCCTTGGCAGTACACTTGGGGTTCAGGCCGTTTTTCCGGGGTTGCCCGCGACGCGACCTTTCTCGCGGACTATATGGAAGCACGCCGCGGTGTTCCGCCGCCGGAGCCCAGTCGCCTCCTGAATGAGCTTGCCTTAGGCTCGTAACCCTGGAGCGCTGCCTCGCTTGCGAGGCCGATTCAATGGGCGGTGAGCGTTGCCTGCCGCAGGGTGGTATCCCGACGTGATGACCGGACTCAGCCTGCGGTTTCAACCCCAGGAACAGGCCCAAATCATGGCTTGCCCTGAAGGGGCAGAAGATATTTTTTGATCGAGGTGCCTTCAGAGAAACTCGATTCTGCCACATCTTCGGCGCTAGCCTTTCTTTTTACCAGGACCTGCGGTTAAAACCTGGTTAAAACCCCAGGCTGAGTCCTATCATCCCTTCGGGATTAAAACCGCCAAACACTCCCGGAATCTGTCTCCCTGTCTCGGCAGTGGGAACGTTCACGGCGCTTGCCTCGTCCTTAGCGATCGAGGGTGCGCGTCCAAGATTTTTTTGCAAAACGGATCGACTTTCGGTCGCATCCTTAGTCAATTATCATGTTTTTCGCCAGCCGACAGTAGACTGCTGTTTCCCCCTTGCCGATGAGTAATCCGCTTCAAAATTCCCCCGACCAATACGCGCTGCGGATGGTCAACATTGATAAGTATTTTGGTCTGGTACGCGCTTTGACCAGCATCAACTTGGACGTCGGTCGCAACGAAATCGTCGGGTTGATCGGAGACAACGGTGCCGGTAAATCGACCATTGTAAAAATCCTGACTGGGGTATTCCCGCCGACTAGCGGAGAACTATACATCGCCGGCCGGAAAGTCGATTTTCGACGCTACAACGTTCAGAGCGCCCACCGGCACGGCATCGAGACCGTCTACCAAGACAAATCGCTCGGCGAAAAGCAGGTTCTATGGCGGAACTTCTTCATCGGGCGCCAGATCGTCAACCGTTTCGGTTTCATTGACGTCAAGAAACAGAAAGCCATCGCCAGTGACATCATGCTCAACACGATCGGCTTCCGAGGCAAGGGAATCACAGTGGACTCAACTGTGAGCCAGCTTTCCGGTGGAGAACGTCAGGGGATTGCGATCGGGCGGGCCATGTATTTCGAGGCTGATCTCATCGTCCTGGATGAACCGACTGTTGCTTTGTCGCTCAAGGAAGTGGCGAAGGTGATCAACTTCGTTCACAAAATCAAAGAGGCAGGCAAGGCGAGTATTTACATCTCTCACAGCCTTCCGGACGTGTATGAAGTCTGTGACCGTTTCGTTGTCCTGGATCGAGGTGAGATCGGGGCCAGCATTTCGAAGAAGGAGATCACTTTGAAAGAGTTGGATGATTTTCTGCTCGATTACGCACACGGCCGGAAAGACAAAGCACAACAATGAACTTCTTGAAGGCTGCTTATCGGTTTCTGGGCCGGCTGGAAGGTTTCGCCATTGCGACGGTCTTGCTGGTTCTGTACCTCATTTTGATCGTTGTCGCTCCCGCGGTGTTCACGCGGCCGATGATCTATTTCTCGTTCCTGGAAACCGTCCCGCCCACGCTGATTGCGGCGTTAGGGTTGACGCTGGTAATCACAGCCGGCGAGATCGATCTGAGTTTCCCTGCCGTCGTTTCCTTGTCGGGTTTCGCGCTCGCTTGGGGATGGAAGACTTTTGATCCAGCGTACTGCGCCGTCATCGGCATTGTGCTGGCACTCGCCGCTGGCGCGTTGGTTGGCTATCTGAACGGACTCATGGTCGCGCGGATCGGGGTTCCGTCAATCATGGCAACCCTGGCGGCCAATTTCTTCTGGTATGGCATTTCGATTCTGCTCGCCGGAGGTTTGCAGCAGACGCTCCGAGGAAGCGACGAGAATTTTGTTCACGAACTTCTCGTAGGCCGCCCGTTTTTGGGGATTCCGGTGCAAGCAGTTTGGTCGCTAGCGCTGGCGGTGTTTCTTTGGTTCATCCTCAATCGGCACAAGTTCGGGGAAAGTGTCATGTTTATCGGCGACAACGCCAATGTGGCCCGGGTTATGGGTGTGAATGTCGAGGCGACCCGCATCCGTCTGTTCACCTTGCACGGTATTATCGCGGCGTTTTCCGGAATTATCCTGACCTTGAACATTGGCGTGTTCTATCCGAATCAAGGTAACTATCTTCTGCCTGCGATGGCCTCTGTCTTTGTGGGCGGAACCTCGATTGCCGGGGGTGCAGGCTCTATCTTCGGAACCTTTTTCGGGTCGTATGTCATCGGTTCACTGGAGGCCGGCGTGGTCGCCACCACGATTAGCGGTTACTGGGTCCAGGTTGTCGAAGGTGGCGTGATGGCAGCAGTTGTCGTCCTAAACGCCGCAACAGGGAAAGGGGACTTTGCTTCATTGTTTAGCCGATTCCGACAGGTAGGGCGAGGCTCCCGGGAGACCTAAGGCTTCGAACAGAGTCTGTAACGTTTCGACACCAAATGAACTCATTAGACCTAAGGCCGCGCCGAGCCGTGGTGACGCGCAACCCCGGCTCGGCGCGAACTTTCGTGTAACTCTGTTGAGCAAAATTTGCCTCTTCGTAATAACGGTTCGGTCGTTCAGGAGCTCGTCCCAACCGATCGTCCGTTAACGTTCACGGCTAGACAGCGTTTTAACGCGATGCTGAACTCCTGAACTCATTTCTCTTTTAGTCTTTACCAAAGGCCGGAACCTTCATTTAATCAGGGCTAACCCCCTCAGCGAATCTCGCTGAATCCACGAATTCATTGATTTATGATGAGCCCCAAAATAAGGCGTTTCCATTATGCTATGGCGTGCGGATTGGCCTCTGCACTCGCTTTAGTTATGGCTCCGGTGAAGTCAGCCGGCGCCGACGGTAAGATTGTCATCTATATGCAAATGGGCGGCGATCCGGGTATAGCCTCGGTTTTAGCCCGCACCACAGGGGCAGAAGCGGCAGCCAAAGCCCTCGGGATCGAACTGCATGAGCAGTACGCTAGCTGGGACACAAAGAAGATGATCGACCAGTTCAAGGAGGCGATTGCCGCTAAGCCAGACGGCATCGAGATCATGGGCCATCCGGGCGAGGATGCTATGGGGCCATTGGTTGACCAGGCCGAGGCACAGGGAATCATTGTCACCAGCGGCAACAATCCGCTGCCTAATCTGGAAAAGAAATATAAGGAAAAAGGGTTTGGATATGCCGGCGCCGACCTGTATGCGGGCGGTTATTTAACCGGACAAGCGATGGTCGAGAGCGGAAAGCTCAAGCCAGGCGATAAGGCAGTCGTTTGGGACATCTTCCACCAGGAAGGCCGCAGTCGAAGCTCTCAGGGCGTGTTTGACGCTCTTGAGAAGACTCTCGGCAAGGGTAACGTGGACAAACTCGATGTCACCCAGGATATCGATAGCGACGCAACCAAAGGGATCCCGGTGATGACAGCCTACCTAGCAGCTCATCCGGACCTTAAAGCAATCGGGACCCAACACGGACAACTCACTGCCATCTTGCCGAAGATTCTCAAAGA
>Ga0210406_10005402_pt1 | contig 13408 bp, 10 predicted proteins | sample IncBWC30MmetaG_FD_155454 | JGI IMG/M metagenome (GOLD analysis project Ga0210406, IMG submission 155454) | Forest soil microbial communities from Barre Woods Harvard Forest LTER site, Petersham, Massachusetts, United States - Inc-BW-C-30-M | ecosystem: Environmental > Terrestrial > Soil >... | reverse complement strand
GTTTTGTTGGTGCCGGGTTGGGGGGAGATTGGTGGCGTCGACTGGGCTGCGGATGGCAAAAGTCTCTGGGTGGGAGCATCCAGGAGTGTTGTGAATCCTCGACGCACAGACGCCTGGGCCCTCTTGAGGGTACATCTCAACGGCACGATAGAAACGGTCTCGGAAAACGGACCGGTGAAGTTTTGGGCTGGAGTACCGTCCCCGGACGGGCACCGCCTAGCCTTCTTCGCAGCGACAACCGATCCTTCCAACGTGTGGTTATTGGAGAACTTCTGATTCCTAGGGTTGCCTGGGTCTCCCACCCCCAAAACCCATCTTCCCCAGCCGCAAGCTGTTGCCGACACGATCCTTTGAAACTTCATTCTGAATTTGCTACGGCGCCAGACAATCCGCGGATAGCTTTTGTGAACAGGCCGTACCCCAATTGAACCGGACATGATGCTCCGAGCAGCATTCCCTTGTCACATTGTCCCGAAACCGGCTTGTGGGACATGTGCCACAGAAAGATCTCGCCAACGAAGTAATGGACCAGAACGAGACTTCCGGGGAGTTTTGGGCTGCCCACTTCTACGGAACGGGCGTTCATCGTCCAAGTGAAGAGAACACCTTCGTAAACACTTGCCGGCTTACCAGGATTGATGGTCTGCCTGGGGCACTCGACATCGATCGAACTGGGTATGCTAACGCACTTCCTGAAAAACGATCGTGTAGCCGTCAGGGTCTTCTACGCTGAAGAGCTTGAGCCCGTATGGTGCTACTTTCGGACGCTCAGCCTTCAAACCTCGGTCTGTGAGTTCCTGATATGCAAGCTCTACATCGGAGCAACCGATGTAAAACGCAGCATCTTTGGACCTCTTCTCTGGCGGCTGCATCGGGCGCTCGTTCGAGTCAAATTGAGTGTTCAGCATGATCTCGGCTCCCCCAAACCGTAGCCACATCCAATGAGAAAACTGGCCCTCCGCCGTCTCGACCTCAGGTGAGGCTGAGACTACAGCGAACCCGAGCAGGTCTCGGTAGAAGGCAAGCGCCCTTGGCATATCGAAAACGCCGATCAGCGGCGTCAATCCCAGCGGCGAGAAGCTCATCTTTCCTCCAAGTCTTGATTTTGCGGGCATGGCAGAAGCGGAGCAAGTCTTATTTCTCTTCAATGCTGCCAAGATGTAGAAACTGCCTCACAGAACGGCAAACGCCGCAGGGTCTACGAATGCTATTGGGCGCATTTCGCGGCGGAAATCCACTTGAGCGAATAGTCGGCAAACCGTCGAAGCGGTCCGTGAAGCTCAAGAGAAACCGGCATCTAGGAGATCGAAGTGCAAGCAGTGCTCGTCACGCCACATGACCTCCAAGCCGACTTCTAGGCATATTGCTCGGGCGGAAAGCGGTTTCGTGGCAACTAGAAGACCATAACTTTCGCCTGCACCGTGAATTGCCTGGAGTCTCGCTCGAGGACAAGGGTTCGAAGCTCTCCTGGTCGCCCGTGCAAGGCAGAGAAGATTGCGCCCGACGTAGCGCCATCTGTGTCCAGCCCACCAATCTGGAGCAATTTGTCTCCGACCTGAACACCCTCCACCGTCGGCTTGCCATTTTGGCTGGCAATAGCAGCCACAAAATACTTGCCTCCCTTACGCTTGAGAGTAAGACCGACCTGGTCGAGATCGTGGGGGTCCAATTCCGTCTGACGCACCCAGTAGGTCATTCGATTTGAATAGTCGATCGTGACGCGAAAACCCTTAAGGACGTTACCGCCAAGCCAGCCGATAACGGGAATCGGGTTCTTCTGAGAGTACCAGTCGATGAAATCCCAATTGGAACTGCTTGGTCCAATTGCGAGCGCACCAATTTGCCGAAGGGGCAATGGGCCCAGTTTGATCTCCGGTATGCGCACCAAAGTGCCTGCGGCTTCGATACCGTCATCCGCCATTCTCATGTTGCTTGCGCCGACGGCACCTATGCCTCGTTGCCAGTCTGGGTGCACGGCAAGCCATTCCTGGACAGTAGTTCTTCTGAACCAGGTGTAGGCCGACCCGTTGTCGATCGTAACCGGATACGCCTGTCCATTGATGGAGATATCGACCACGATGAGACCGGTGCTTTCGTTGACACGAATAGGGAGCGGAGCGCCTTTCGGTTTGAGAGTTCCAGGTTGTGCGAGCGTCAACGTGTGACGTGCGTAATCAATCACGACCTCGTATTTCTGCATGACCCCCGCAGGCAGTAGCGCTTCCACTCTGCGATTGTCGCCTACCGAATAGGGTAGCCAGATGTCGCTGGTTACGGCGCTGGGATCGATGCGCACCGGCATCTCACCCACCTTGAAGGTCAGAGGCGCCTTCTTGTCGAGTTGGAGTTCTTTGAAAAGCGCCTCCGACAAGATCGTCGATGGGCTGCCGAGGTCGACGAAGACGAGAGTTTTGCGAAGCGTTCCGTCCGGGCGGATGAACGCCAACTCCGCGTATATGCGATTAGCATCAAAGATGAAAGGCGCTGTACCGGACGATGGATTCGCCGATCCGACGCAAGGAACGCAAAGCGTTAAGGATATAAGCAGTGATCGGAAAATACTTCTGAAATCTCGCACTCAGCCTCAGCCCTCCAGCCTTCACATGATGGCAGTTTGGCAGCGCGCCACCGATCTATTCTTCCCGTAAGCCGGCTCTAAGGTTTGAGACGCTTACGTTCCAAAGTTGACTGAGGTTAGACGCCACCGAAACCTGATTGTTACTGACAGGGCAGGTTGAGTACGTGAGTTCTGCAGTTTGCCGATTTCAAGGCACCGCGCCGGCTCCTTTGTTCCGACACGCTGGGTTTGTTGGCAAATAGGACATTGGCCAGAAACCGGCTTCGGGGACATGTGCCGCAAAAGGGTCTCGCCAACGAAGTAATAGACCAGAACGCGACTTCGGGGGAACGTTGCGTCTCGCCGGTCGCGAAGCACTGATACAACCCCAACCCCGCTTTCGCATAGCGTCGGGCTTGTGATTCGGGAGGAATCAGGCTCTTGAGATTTCTCGTAGCTGTCAACTTCCGGTAGCCGGCCATCCAGACATTGGATTCGCGGTGGAGAACTCTCCTGCTACGGGATGAGCCGCCGGGATTCCTGTGATGTAACCTTTCGAGGGTTCGCCCGTAACCTATCGAGCAATCAAGATGACGGACATCGAGAACCTCTACAAACGCTATGCCGGCGACGTCCGCCGATTTGCTCTGTATTTGTGCGGCGATGTGGTGATGGCGGATGAGATCACTTCGGACACTTTTGTGCGCGCGTGGATGGCGGCTGGACGCATTCGCCAGCCAACGGTGAAAAGCTATCTTTTCGCCATTGCACGAAACCTGTATGCCGATTTGTTGCGCCGGGGGGCGCGCCACACGCCGCTTGACGAGAATATGCCCGATAGGCGGATCAGTGCGCAGACGCAAATGGAGCTGAGCGCCGAAGTGCGCGCGGTGCTTGCGGCGTTGCAGCAACTCCCGGAGATGGACCGCACGGTGCTGCTAATGCGCGCGCTTGATGAAATGCCCTACGAGGAAATCGCGGAGACGCTGGGGATCCCGGTGGTCACCGCAAAAGTGAAGGTCCATCGCGCAAGATTGAAGCTGATGCAAACCAGGCAAGCATGGCGGGAGATCGTTCCCGGCACAGGAGCAAAATCATGAACGTAACACGGGAAGTGGTAACGGATCTGTTGCCGATTTATTTCTCGGACGAGGCCAGCGCGGATACGAAGGCGCTGGTCGAGGACTATTTTCGTCAGGATCCCGACTTCGAACGCATTGCGCGCAGCGCAGCAACGCCGCTCGAGACTCTGCGGGCGGCCGGGCCCATCTCGGCCAGCTCAGAAAAGGAGAAACGCGACCTGGAGAGCGTCCTTTGGGGATTGCGCCGGCGCACCTGGTTGTTCGGCGTGAGCCTGTTCTTGACGCTGGTCCCCCTGTCATTCGATTTCACCCAGGGCCATATCGTCTCTCTGACGGTTCGCGGCAATCCCTGGCACGCGGCGTTCGACTGGAGTCTGGCGGCGGTCCTCTGGTTCCTCTATTTCGCGCGCCTGCGCTGGCGCACGGCCACATTGGTGGGTGCGATCTTTTTTACGCTGATTCCCATTCCCTTTGTCTTGCACTCTCTGCTCGCCGGTGGCCCAGCGGTAGAGTTCGCAATCGTGTGGATTATTGCGGCATCCATCTGGTTAGGATATTTCAGGCAGCGACCTTGTTAGAGCTATTGCGCACGCTTGCGCGCGGGATCAGCATCGCAGCGCGACTCGTCGCCGCAAACCTGAACGCATTGCATGGAGATTGGCCCGAAACCGGCATGTGGGAAGTGTTCGTGAAGCTTCCCATAACGCGACGCATTATAAAAGGGCGCCCCTTTGAGGTAGGTTTTGAGTGTCAAGCAAAACTCTACGGAAAGGAGCACCCGTATGGACCATAAGTATATCGGCATGGACGTGCACAGAGAAGCGATTGCCATCGCAGTGGTGAACGGCGAGTGGAAACTGGTAATGGAATCGATCATCGGAGCGCCGGCAACAAGCCGGTGAGGTCTAGCGAATGCAAGAGTCATACGGTGAGAGGCTAGCAACCTACATCGGCCCCGAGTCATGCGGCGCTGTGGGTCTCTGCCAGGCGCAGGAATGCAGCTCGATCGTTGGTCTGGTCGGCGATCGCCTGTAACTCAGCACGGAGTGCCTGTTGGCGCTGACGTAGCACAGGCACACGCTCGCGCAACTGTTCGATCGACAAGAGTCCTTCTTGATAGGCGTGGAGAAGCCGTTCGATACCTTTGCCAACATGTGTCAATTCCCTCTGCAGACTCTGCTCACGTTTTCTGGTTGGATCGGAAGAGCGCGCTGCCGCCAGCCGACGATCAAGTTCCTGCTGTATCAGAGCTGGCTCTTCCAGCAGTCGGATCACCTCGGCCCAGACGATCTGATCCAGGAGCTCTTGGCGGACGAAGCGGCGGTTATCGCAAACAGGACCACCCAATTTTCGCCAGCTATCGGAACCAATGCACTTGTAGTAGTGAATCTTGCGTGCGCTCGTTTGGGTCGATGTTCGCGAGAACGCGTAGCCACACTTCGCACAGCTGACCAGCCCCTGAACAACGCTTGGCGCGATGGTGCGCCGACGAGAGCGTACTTTGTTCTCCTGGAGAAGCTCTTGGGCGCGAGCGAAGCTCTCTTCGCTAACCAGAGCCGGCACGGGGATCTCGATCCACTCTTCGCGCGGGCGTTCGTGGCCTGCTGTGGTGCTGGGCGTAGTCAAACCTCGTCGGCGCTGTGGGCGCATAACCCGCGTCCGTGCAGAGGCGCGTGTCTTGCCGAAACAGGCGACGCCGCGATAGGCGGGGTTGCGCAACACCCCCCAGACCACCGAGCGTTCCCAGCGAGCGCTCGGCTTGCGAGTTGGTATGCCTTCGGCGTTGAGCCAGCGGGTGATCTTGCCGATGCTGAGTCCCTCCGCGGTGTACATCTCATACACTCGTCGTACCACGTGGGCCTCGGCTTCCTCGACGAGGTAAGCGGCGGGCGCCTCGTCAGTCTTGCGGATATAACGGTAGCCAAACGGAACGTTGCTCATCACGCTGATCTCGCCCGAGTGTGCGCGGTGTCGCTTGCCGCGGCGCGAGCGCTCCAGGATCTGCGCCCGCTCATATTCAGCGATCATGCCTTGGAACTGCCCCAGGAGTTGATCTTCCGCGCTGTCGCCTGGCGGCGCCTTCACAAACAGCGTTTCCACTCCGTGGCGGGCGAACTCTTCGATCAGCAAAATCTGGTAGGCGTACTTCCGGCTCAAGCGGTCCGGCGCGTAGGCGAGCACCACCTGGATCTGTCCTTCCGCGGCCAGGTCGCGCACGTGCTCCAGGCCCGGCCTCTCCCATGTCGCTCCGCTATAGCCTTCATCTTCGAAGACCCACTCTGCTGGTACTTCCAGATCGTGGCTCCTGGCGAACTCGATCAGCGATGCCGTCTGGCTGGCAATCGTGTTCTCCTGGCGCTGCTGCTCGGACGAGACCCTTGCGTAAATCGCCGCCATCCTCATCATCGAACTCCTTTACCCGCACGCCGACGGGGCGCTCGCGGCAGGGCACCAAAATATCGTAGGCCTGCGCCAGCTTCGGCTCGAGCAGGCGATCAAACGAATAGGAAACGCGGATTTGAAATGAGCCGCCTCTTTGACGCGGCTCAGCCATGCCTTTGTAGAGTGCGTAGAAACGCATTCAACGCGCCGGTCACGATTGCTCCAATGGTCAGCCCGCTGCTTCTCGCGTACTTCCGGAGACGTCCCACCGTACGCGGCGGAAGCTTCATCGTGATCGGCACCGTGGCCTCGGGAACTTCGATGGGTCGATCGAGCTGGGAGGCTTCCTCCAGGTAGCGATATGCTTGACGCTCTGACAAATCGAACTCGCGGGACAACCGCCGCACCGCTTCGGGAAGCGCAACTTGACGCTGGAGTAGACCACGAGCGGCGTTCAGCTGCTGAGCCTTTTCCGCTTTGGTCGAGCGCGGCATATGCCATAACTGTATTACCTCTTAAGACGAAGATCAAGCAAAGTGCGGTGGCATTTACCCCATCCGGCGACCTGTCCCCTTGTGCTTCTACAACAACTCTGGTAGCCTCCTGTAGAAGTAACAGGGGGCGCGATGTCATCCCGATCCATCGATCTTCCACAGGGCACGCTGGACCTGCTCATCCTCCGCACACTCTCGCTGGAGCCGCTGCACGGCTGGGCGGTTTCGGAGCGTATTCAACAAATTTCCAGCGATGTGCTGTGCGTGCAGCAGGGCTCGCTTTATCCGGCGCTTCATCGGCTGGAGCGCCGCGGCTGGATCAAAGCCCGCTGGGGTACGTCCGAGAACAACCGCAAAGCCAAGTTCTACGAACTCACAAAAGCCGGGCGTCGGCAGCTCGAAATTGAACGCGATGCCTGGGAGAAGCTGACGGCCGCGGTGAGCCAAATCCTGGAAACGGCCTAGAGGAGGTGGCGCTTTGTTACACGACTTGTTCTTCCGCCTGCGAACATTGTTCCGGCGCCCGACCGCCGAGAGTGAACTCGACGACGAATTGCGCTTCCACCTTGAGCGGCAGATCGCAAAGTATGTGAAGTCGGGGATGAGTGGAGAGAAGGCCACGCGTCGCGCCCGGCTCGAGTTTGGCGGTATCGATCAGGTCAAGGACGAATGCAGGGACGCGCGAGGCATTAGCTTTGTCGAGACGCTTGTGCAGGACGCGCGCTACGCCGCTCGAACCCTGCTTCGTTCACCCGTGTTCACCGCTTGTGCCGTGTTGACGTTGGCCCTCGGTATCGGCGCCAACACAGCGATCTTCAGCGTAGTGAATAGCGTACTCCTGAATCCTCTGCCGTACCCCGACCCACAGGCGCTACTGGCTGTGCGGCAGAACGATTCGCGGCCGAACCTGAAGGACATTCAACGCCAGACCAGTTCGTTTGCCAGCAGCGGCGGAGTCAATGTCGCGCCAATGGACTTCACCGGCACCGGTGAACCGATGCGCGTGCACGCAGCCTATGTTGATGCCGGCCTGCTCCAGACGCTCGGCGTCCAACCCATGTTGGGCCGTTGGATCTCCGACAATGAGGACGTAAAGGGCGGACCGCGCAATGTCGTGGTGAGTTATCCATTCTGGCGGGACTTTCTAGGCAGCGACCCGCATGTTCTGGGCAAGGCGATCAGGCTGAGCGGAAACAGTTACACGGTGATCGGAGTGATGCCCAGTGATTTCAGCCTACCAAGGGAACTGGCGGATGTTTTCGTTTCGCTGTGGGTGGCGTATCCCGGGGAGGCGCCCGATCGCAGCGTCCATTCCATGCATACCTACTGGCGACTGAAACCCGGGGTGACGCTGACGCAGGCGCAAGCGGAGATTGCGCAGGTCGATCGCAGGCTGTCCGAGCAGTTTCCCGAAACCGAGCAAGAACGCGGAACGGTACTTATACCTCTGCATGATTACCTGGTAGGAAATCTTCGTCCCGCTCTGCTGATCTTGTTCGGAGCCGTCGGTTTGGTGCTGTTGATCGCCTGCGCGAACTTTGCGATGCTGCTGATGGCTCGTGCCGTGGCGCGCCAGCGCGAGCTGATGATTCGCGCCTCGCTGGGCGCAAAGAACAGCCGCCTGATTCGGCAACGGCTCACAGAGAGCACGCTGTTGGCGCTGGTCGGCGGGGCTGTCGGCCTTCTGGTTGCGAAGCTGGGTACGATGTTCCTGCTCGCGCTCAAGCCGGCTGCCCTGCATCGCTTCCACGCCATTCCCATAGATGCCCGGGTCTTTGCATTCGTCTTCTCAACCTCATTGCTGACGGGACTGCTGTTTGGATTGTTGCCGGCGTGGTCCGCCTCTCGCAGCGATATCGCGGAGGCGTTGCGGGCGAACCAGCGCGCCACCGGCATCGAGGTTTCGCGCAGCTTATTGCGCAGCGTCCTTATCACCGCAGAGGTCGCCCTGGCACTCGTCCTGCTGGCAGGTTCGGGATTGCTGATTAAAGGTTTCCTGCGGCTGCGCTCCGTCAATCCGGGATTCAATCCCGCCAACGTGATGACGATATATCTTCAGCTGCCGCCGACCCGATACCTCCAGTTTCAGTTGCAGACGAATTTCCGCAGGGAGTTGCTGGCACGGATTAATGCTCTTCCCGGGGTGGAGGCAGCAATGATCACCGACATTCCACTCTCCGGAAATTTCGTAGACCATCGCGTCGTCTTCGACGGACGGCCAACCCCCGCGGTGGGAACTGAACCGGAGGTGCAAACGCTCTCCGTCATGGGCGACTACTTCAGGGTGATGCAGATTCCCATCCGAGCCGGACGCGACTTCCTCCCCACGGACCGTGAAGGCCAGCCACTGGTCGCGGTGGTCAACGAAGCCTTCGTGCGCCAACATCTGCCAGGCCAGAACCCGATCGGATTGCGCATCGACTGGACCAACGAGCCGCATAAGTGGATGACAATCGTCGGGGTCGCGGCCGACGTGAAGTATTCCGGGTTGAACCAGCCGGTGGACCCCGCCGTCTATGCTCCCTTCAGCCAGAATGACGAGGCATGGCGTCGATGGATGACGCTGGTCATCAAGACGCGCGCTCCGATAGCAGGACTGGTTGAGGACGTGAAGAAGCAGGTTTGGAACATGGACAGCCAGATCCCAGTCAGTGACATTCAGTCGATGGATGATCTGTTGACGGTCTCGGTGGCGCAGCAGCGCTTCAACATGCTGTTGCTCGGGATCTTTGCCGCGCTCGCCGTGGCGCTGGCCGGGGTCGGCATTTACGGCATGATGGCGTATCGCGTCAATCAGCGAACGCACGAAATCGGTGTGTACATCGCCTTGGGCGCGCAGAATCGAGATGTCCTGCGCCTGGTCATGAAGGATGGAGCGAGGCTCGCTTTGCTGGGCATCGCGCTCGGACTGGCCGGCGCCATCGCGCTCACCAGAGTGATGGTCAGCCTGCTCTTCGAAGTGACGCCGACGGACCCGCCAACATTGATTGGAGTAGCGTTGTTGCTGGCCGCCGTGGCCCTACTGGCCTGCTACATTCCGGCGCGGCGGGCCTTGAGCATTCATCCTATGACGGCGTTGCGTTGCGAATAGCTTGGCGTTGCAGGGCGACGTCAATATGGCCCTCCAGATTCAAACCCTAAGTTCCCGAGAGGATCTCGGGCTTCTCCGTGGCTCTATGGTCCACAAACCGGCTTCTGGGACATCAACGCGCAATGAGCGCTCCGTGACCCACACTTCCTAGAACCCGACTTCTCGGGACCTGAGAAGCCTGCCGATTACCCCGTTGACGTTTCAAATAGAACCTGGGTGTCTCCCGGGCGCATCGCATGGCGTAAACTCATTGGCGCAAGTTTAGGGTTGATGGTTAGAGTTCTATGACGCGCGCTGCCAGACCGATTCGTCTCTAGCCGGCTTTCGACGACCGTGAACGGGTCCGATCTCTATTCGAACGACATGCTGCTTACCAAGCGATTGCGGAGTACATCCCTGACGCCTTCGTCGAGAAAACAAAGCATAAGACGGAGCCGTCCGTCCTTGGTTCCGCAGCAACTAGGCCCCGGCGAGTTTGTCGCTCCCAGTGCCTGTCGTAAAACAACGCCGCCGCAAATATCATCGTCACTGACGCGGCGAGTGGTGCGCCGGTCGGCCAAGGTATTTCATGTCATACTTGGATTTCTATTTCGTCACTGACGTGATCGATTATCTTTCCGTTCCCCTAGGATGATCCTAACCGAGTCACTGGGACAACGGGACACGTTCGCCGAGCGCCTTATACTCCGTATTGGCCTCTTTGAGAATCCTCAGGTCCGGGTCACCGTTCTTCCAGAACGCCAGGACTTCGCGATACTGAGCCAGGCTAGGTTCCCTGTTTCCCGTGATGGCGTAAGCGCGCGCCAACCCGAGGTGGGCCAACGGCCAGTAGATGGACGTCGTCACTACACCGCGGTTGTCGATGATTTCTTGAAACTGCGTCGCTGCCTCCTTTCCAGACTTAAGCTCCAGGTACGCTAAGCCGCGATAGTACAGGGCAACACCCTGGGGTGCATTGGCACCAAGATTGTAGGGCTCAGCACGCTGCAATGCTTCGACGGCGGCGCTGGGATTTCTCTTATTCAACTCCATAGCTGCGCGAACGCAAGGAAGGATGACACTGTCCATCTGCGTTCCTAAAGATGGCCGTTTGCTCACATCACTTGTCAACGCCTCCGCCCGCGGCACTTCCCCCGCCCGAGCGAACGCGAGCGCGGCGAAGGACTTGGCCTCCACGGAATCTGGCGTCATACGGAGGGCAAGATCCGCCAGAGTTCGAGCCTCTTTGCCATTCCCCAAATCAGCCTCAAAATAGGCCTGGTCTTCTGTAATCGAAGCCGCTTGCTCCTTAAGCCCCTGCTTAAGCGCCATTGCGCGGGCGCTTTCAAAAAGCTCACGGGACTTACGAACCTCTCCCAGACTCAAAGTCGCTGACGCCTGGTGATACGTGATCCAGCTTTCCAGCGGCTTCCCCTTGAACCAATCGATTTCCCGCTGCATGGCTGGCTGGTCTCCCTCAGCAAACGCTATGTTGTAGAGGGTGCGATGAATAGTGAAGTTATCCAGCTTCTCAGCTATGGCCCTTTCGCAGATGGCTTTTGCTTCAGGAAAGCGTGTCGCTTGCCAGTACGCAGTGGCAAGAACCGCATAGGGAGATGCATGTTTAGGATTCAGACGCAGGGCTTGCTGACCTGCCTCGATTGCTTTTTCCGGTTGGCCAATTCGAGCGTAGGCGTCGCTGAGGTTGTTGAACGGAATCAGGTCGTGCGGATACACCTGGGTCCACAGCTTATAAGTCTCGATCTCCTTGTCTGTTTCCTTAGTGGAACTGCTGTAATAGTGGGCGGCAATATAAAACTTTTCCTTCTCGCTCACGCGTTCCCGGCGCTCAAATGCCTTCCGCAGGTACTCGTCAGAAAGATCAAATTCCTGAAGATTACCGTATACCGAAGCGAGCTTGGCAAAGGGAATGGCAAAGTCCGGATCCAGTTCAATCGCCATCTTGTAAAACGGGATGCTCTCAGCCTCCTCTCCTTGCGCCCGTCGCTCCTCACCTGATGTGTATGCTTTTAGCGCGGCCAATGATTTGGTGGTTGCCTGCTCGATGGGGGTATCGAATTTCTGGATCGAGCTGAGGGATTCGCCAAGCTGGCGCCGCATTTCGGGAATCAGGCGACCCAGTCTGTTTAAGACCTCCTCTTTCTTGACCGCATCAATTTTCTCGTGAGATAGATTAGACCCAGTGAGGCAGTTGGTGGCGTCCAAATCGAGAGCATATTCGTTCCCGAGACGGAGAATCGACCCACCCACTACCACCTTGGCCCCTTCACGTTGGCATACCTCGCGCGCGATCGGTGGCAGGACCCGCTCGTCGGGCGAGCGGTTCATCAAGCTCAACGTCTGCCTTGTTCGCGCGTCCGGCACGAGGTTGAAGTAGGGCGATTCAGCTAGCTTCACGGCGACGGCCTGTTTGAGGGTGCCGTCAAAGATCGGTTCTCCGGTTGTATTCACGAAATCAGAAACCAGAACCAGGTCCATCTCGCCTAACCCGGGCGAACGACGGGCATGCAAGAATAAGAATGTGCCCACAATGAACAGAGCGACACCTACCGCTGCTGTCGCTATCCAGCCCCACGGGTGCTTTTTACTTTTTGGACGAAGTGGAGCACGACTATCCTGGTGCTTTCCAAATCCTTTCTCTCCGGCTACTATCCGTGGCCAGGGTCCGATGTCTTCTGCGGAGCGCGCCGCTTCCGTGTTGCGCCTCAGGCGCTTGAGGTCGTCACGGACTTCGGAAGCGTGTTGATAGCGGCGATCAGGGTCCTTCTCTAACGCCTTGTTTATGACTCTCTCCAACATAAGCGGAGCTTCCGGGTTGAGTTGCTCTACTGGATTCGGAACCTGGTTGAGCAAGGCATTGATAATCGCCGCCCAGGTGCCTCCCGTAAACGGAGGTTTGCCGGTTGCCATTTCGTACAACACCACCCCGAAAGAGAAAAGGTCCGTGCGGGCATCGAGTTTTTGGCCCAGTGCCTGCTCCGGCGACATATAGGCGATAGTTCCTAGTGTCGCCCCCGGGCTAGTCAGGTGTACCTCATCTTCAGCAACTCCGGTGGCCATGTCCGCGAATGCAACTTGCGCTTTCGGCGAAATGACTTTCGCCAGCCCAAAGTCGAGCAGTTTCGCCTGACCCGATTTCGTCACAAAGATATTTGCCGGCTTAACGTCGCGATGAATGATTCCCTGGGCATGCGCAGCATCAAGCGCCTCAGAGACCTGGATGGCTATGTCCAGCAATGTGTCAGCAGGCAGTGGCTGGCCGTCGATGAGATGCTTGAGCGTTCGGCCGTCCAGATACTCCATCACAATGAAGATCTGTCCATCGTGCTCGTCGATGTCATGGATGGTGCAGATGTTGGGATGGTTGAGTGCGCTCGCCGCGCTGGCTTCACGCTTAAAGCGCTCCACCGCCTGACGGTCCTCCGACAACTCCCCCGGCAGGAACTTAAGAGCCAAGAGGCGTCCGAGTTTAAGATCTTTGGCCCGGTAGACGACACCCATTCCGCCACCTCCGAGCCGTTCCAGAATGTAGTAATGAGATACCGTCTCGCCTACCAGCGGAGAGCGGATCGAATCGATCGCATCATGCACCGCATCTTGCAGGTGCTGGCCGGCACTCGTCTGACAGGAGAGGAGCGACTCCACTTCCCCTCGCAAGTCCGGATCGCCTCTGCAAGCCTCATCCAACAGGCGGCAGAGTTGCTCCGGCTCGCACTCCACAGCGCGATGAAAGAGGTCCTCAACCTGGGCCCAACGTTCAGGAGTCACGGGACACCTACCGGCTTCGCATCTCTCGGTACAG
>Ga0210406_10005400_pt1 | contig 13415 bp, 12 predicted proteins | sample IncBWC30MmetaG_FD_155454 | JGI IMG/M metagenome (GOLD analysis project Ga0210406, IMG submission 155454) | Forest soil microbial communities from Barre Woods Harvard Forest LTER site, Petersham, Massachusetts, United States - Inc-BW-C-30-M | ecosystem: Environmental > Terrestrial > Soil >... | reverse complement strand
AACAGCGCTTAACATTTGAGACTGCCGGGAGTACAAGTTCGGAGTGCTGGCGGTCGCCGGCGTGCCGCAGGTTGCCGGAGTCCAGTTCACTGAGATCCACAGCTATATTGTGGGTTTTTGCATCTCTGGCGAATGTCGGTCAAGGGCGCGCACAGACCCCGCCTACTTGCCGCCGGGTACGTAAACCTTCGAAGGCCCCACCAACGTAACGTGCGGAACTTCGGTCTTGAGTTTTACCCGCCTATGGCCTGGGTTCCCTTGAGCCAAGAACGTGAGAACGTGCTGGCCACGAAAATGCTGGTTCAGCTCGTTCAAATAGGGAGCGAAGGACACCGGGTTGGAAGTCCCCAGCCAAAAAAATTCACCTCCCGTTTCTTCGGCAAGTTGCGAAAGGTAGTTTTGTCCCCAATTGATCTGCCAGAGGCTGTGGCCGAAATGTCCCGTACTGCTGAAATAAATGGAATTTACAACCACGCCCGCCCGCTGGGCCGCATCGATGGCGCGGTCGAGGTATGGGTTAGAGGGACCGGGTCCGTAGTCAGGATCGATGCCGCTTGTGATCATCAGCACTTCCCGAACTTGGTCGGTGCTCGGCCATTTCTGAATGAGGTCGATGAGAGCCAGGTACGGACTGGCCGAGATCCCGGGCTGGCCGAGAGGAAGCCGGATCGCTCTGGCTGCCAGAGCGTGGTCTTCAGTAGGCTTCTGTTCCGCGTGCACCGTTCCGTTGCGCAAGTATCCGATGCCGACTTGCGTGGTGGACGGTTGCTCAAGCACGAATCTGCGGAGATCCTCCAATTGAATACCGAGCGATGTATCCGTGCCATCGTCAATGAGCATCCAAAGTTGCAGGCCGATTCGATCGTTCTGAACTGGCCTCCAGTCGGTGACCCGCATTCGCTGGTTATCCACATAAACCAGGACGTCCTCTCGAGTCAGGTTGGGCGGAGCAGCGTCCTTCTGCCCTTCCACGGACACAACGAGCTGTACCGGCACACCTGAGCCGGTCACTTGATCCTGCGCGCGCGCCGGGCGGGCAACAACGCAGACAACCAATAAAGCGAACACGTTTCTTATAGTGAGCATTGATGCTCCCCACAGCTTAGACGCTGGGGAGCTTCGCGGCGATTCCGAAAGTAGGAGTGTCCCCTCGTTGAGACTAGAGGGACATGCCGGCATCACTTGCATGCACTCGGACATAACAGGGCCACAGCATGATTGAGTCCCGACGTGTCCCACAAAGCCAGAGATACGATTCAAGGTACGCTGGAGGTCAGCGTCCGGTCGCGGGTCAGTTCCTCGGGAAGTGTGATGGATGTGACTCTTGAATGGGCCCGGGCCATAGTCCTTATTTTGCCAGTCCATCAGCGGTCTCCAAGTGTCTTTTGTGTAAATGTAAATTTATATCGCAATGAACTAATGTGCAACTACGGAAAACTACGGAAAACTAGTAAATGCGTAACTCTTAGTCGAAAATGCTGCCGAAACGCCGCGCAGTTGCTCGGCACTTACCGGAAAACCGGCAGACCTAGCCACCTGGACGAAGATTCAGTGCACCGCTCTACGGCCCGCTGGATCGAGACGGAAGCGGCGTGCCTGACATTCATTCCACGATCTGATCCGCGATGTATCGTACGGCGGCGGACTTTTACGGCCCAACGCAATCGCTTCGAGTTCGATGTAAAGAGCGACGCGATTGAGAAACGGCCCCGCGGCAATTTGGTCCGACCGCTGTGATGCGCATGAACTCGGACAAACCAGATGCCTTTCACTAAGGTGTGAGATCTGTCAACGGGGCCGACATGCTGTTCTACCAGTTGGTCACGCCGCAAGACCAGGTGCGCTCCAGAATCCCCTAAGGAAGTCCGATGGTTGATTTCCGCGCCAGCGGAAGCCGACGTGCTCCTGCACGCACATCGTCAGAACGCGAAAGTGGAAAAGACACTCTATGGTGACCGGGTCAGGATCTCAAGAGCACTGGACAGCTAAAACGCAGTACATGTTAGGTCTTGTGGCTGTGCTGCTTGCCAGTTCGCCAGTGCTCGTATGGGCACAGGCTACCTCGGGCAGTATTATCGGAACCGTTACCGACAGTAGCGGAGCCGTGGTTCCGGCTGCAAAGGTGACTATTGTCAATGTCGACCAAGGTGTTACGACCACGACTCAAACCAATGGGTCAGGGAACTTCACGCAAACTCAACTGCTTCCCGGCCACTACACTGTGAGCATTCAAAAAACCGGTTTCAAGGTTTCTGTCCAGCAGAATGTGATGGTGCCCGTCGGCGTCAGTGCTCGCTTTGATGCGCAACTGCAGTTGGGAGGGCAAACAGAGGAAGTGACGGTTACGGAAGCGCCTCCGGGGCTGCAAACGGATAATGCCCAGGTGAGCTCTACTCTCGTGGGCGACCAGATCACTCAGCTACCCATAGTGAATCGTAACTTCACGAATCTCAGTTTGCTGGCGCCCGGAGCCACCCTCAACACGTTCCAGCATGCGGCGAGCGAGAACCCCCAGCAGTCAACGCTGGTGAACACGAACGGCCAGGAATTTGCCGGAACGAGCTACTTGCTCGACGGCATGAATAACAACGACACCGTGCTCGGCATCACCATGGTGAATCCGCCGATGGATTCGGTTTCCGACACCACTATTTTGACCAGTAACTACGACGCCGAGTACACACAGGCCGGCGGCGCAGTGGTGCTGGTGCAAACCAAGTCTGGCGGCAACCAATTGCACGGTTCTGCGTTCGAGTACTTGCAGAATAATATCTTTCAGTCTCGAGATCCGCTAACTCAGGGGCTGCATGATCCCGGCACACCAGAGCCACCGCATCGTGGTGTCCCCGAACTCCGCTACAATCAATTCGGCGGATCTCTCGGCGGGCGGATCATAAAAGACAAGCTTTTCTTCTTTGCAGATTATCAGGGGACATTGAGGCGCATTGGCGGGTCAGAGACGCTGCGCGTTCCCACCGCCGCCGAACGCACTGGCGATTTCAGCGCTCTCGGCGTTCCTATTTACGACCCCAGCACAGGTAATCTGGACGGTAGCGGCCGTTCGTTGTTCGGCGGGGCTGTCATTCCGCAGAACCGTCTCTCAGCGCCCGCGGTGAAGGTAGCCAATCTTCTGCCGCTACCAAATCTATCGCCAGCAAATTCGGCGGCGCCCAATTATTCCGTTAGCCAGGTGGAAGGATACGACACCCAGCAGTTCGACACTCGAGGCGATCATTATGTAACAGACAAATTCCGCTACTTCGCCAAGTACAGTTACCTGAGCGCAGATATCACGGCACCCGGACCGTTCGGTCTGTATGGAGGCCCCGCCTTTTCAAGCTGGGGTTTCACGGGAAAATCGAACGCCCTCAACCAGAACGGGGCACTGTCGGCCAACTACGATTTTGGGCCTAAGCTGTTAACCGAAGCGCGGTTCGGTCTGTCGCGCTATGACGTCACAGTCAACCCGCTCGACATTGGTCAGCAGCTGGCGACTAGTGTCGGCATCCCTGGGCTGAATATCCCAGGCAGGCCCGACACGTTTGGGCTACCCGACCTCAACATAAACGGCAACGCCGGACTCTCGCTTGGTTACACTTGCAACTGCCCGTTGCATCAGCGCGAAACGCTGATGGACTTTGTGAACAACTGGACCAAGATCTCCGGAAACCACACGATCAAGTGGGGCGCCGACATCGAGCTGGCATGGAACGTCCGCTTGCCAAGCGACAACCATCGTGCCGGAGTTTATAATTTCAATCCGAGCGTCACCTCCCTCGGGCCCACCGCGACGGGCGGGTTAGGTTTAGCTTCTTTCCTCCTCGGGGCGCCCAGCGAATTTCTCCGTTTTGCGCAAACTTCCACCAACCAGGAGGACCGGCAGAATCGTATGTTCTACTTTATCGAGGACAAATGGCGCATTACTCACAAGCTCACTTTGAGTTATGGTCTCCGATGGGACACCTGGTTCCCGGATTACTCGCTCAACAGCGGCCAAGGGGGACGGTACGAAGTGACGACCAACACGGTTCTGATCCCTGGCGTCGGTGGCATCTCCAAGTCCGGTAATTCCCAAACGCAGTGGGTGGATTTTGCTCCACGTATTGGGGTTGCCTACAGCTTCAATGAAAAGACCGTAGTGCGCGCAGGCTACGGACGCAGCTATTTCCAGGGCACGTTCGGCTGGAATTTCAATGACATCGCAGCTGATGTATACCCATCTGTTGTCAAACAGGACATACCCACCGCATCTCCGTACCATCCGATATTCCCCCTAACCACCGCCCCACCGCCCGCGGTATTCCCGACCATTCCATCGAATGGCCTGTTGCCGCTTCCCAATGGCATTAACCCGTCGTACATTCCAGCTAACCAAAAGATCCCGTCTGTAGATCAATGGAATGTCACGATCGAGCGGCAGTTCCCCTCCAGCGTTAATCTCTCGGTGGCATACGTGGGCAATCTGGGCCGCCACCTGAACGGTGGCTTCAACCTGAATTCTGCAGTCCCCGGACCGGGAGCCGATATTAATCTACGGCGGCCCCTGTTTGGTAAGTTCGGTCTCGTTGACTCGATTTTTGACAAATGCGATTGCACCAGTAGCAACTACAATGCGTTGCAGATCCGAGGTGAAAAGCGGTTCGGTGCTACCTATTCGCTTTTAGCCTCCTTCACCTATTCGAGGACGATGGATTTCGGCGAGTTTGGCACTCCGACTGACCAGTACAACACACGCCTGGATTACGGCCCTGCAGATTTTAATCGTCCCTTCGTCTTCACTCTGGCGCACACGTACACACTGCCGTTCGGTCCGGGAAGGAAGTATTTCTCCAATACGAGCGGCGTCGTTCGCAAGGTGGTGGAGGACTGGCAATTTTCAGGTATCACGACTTGGGAGAGTGGCCTGTCATTTTCCCCTACATTGAGCAACAATGCATCGCTCAATTCAGACCAAAGCCTTCGCCCCGACCAAGTCGGCAATGCCTTTGCTGGTACACCGCATGACCGAAATCAGTGGTTCAACCCGCAAGCCTACGCGGTTCCAGGGCTGTATCTCTTCGGAACGGCCGCGCGCAATTCCCTTCGCGGTCCGCAACTGTTCTCGGCTGACTGGGGTCTGTCAAAAAGCTTTACCCTGACGGAGCGCTTCAAACTACAGTTCCGGTGGGACGTGTTCAACTCCTGGAACAATACCAATCTTGCGCTCCCGAACTCGAATGTAGACACTGGCAATGCCGGCCAGATCACCAGTATCACTTCTCCTATGCGTAATATGCAGTTGTCACTCAGGCTAACCTGGTAAGGAAGGAAAGGGCGCGCCTACCGCGCCCTTTTTTTTAATCATGGTTTGCTGTTCTAAGCAAACAAAAAGTTGGCGCGGACCGATACGACGGCCCCTGTTACGCAATGACGAATCATGAACTCACAAAACGATAGGAATCATGCCATGACCACATCGAACGATATAGAGACGACACTTGGAAGCGCCTTACAGGTCCGTTACGAGGACGCACATCTCGAAATAGATGTTGTCGACAAAGTCGCGCTCCTCGATTCCCGCCGGCTGCCGCTCACACGCAAAGAATACGAGTTACTCTTGCTGTTGGTGGAGAACGCCGGAGAGGTCGTTCCGCGAGAGGACATCCTGATGCGTGTCTGGGGGTACGGTAATGGGATTCGGACCCGCACTTTAGATGTACATATTCGGAGGCTGCGAAAACGGCTGGGCTCGTACAGCGCGCAATACATAGAAACCATCTTCGGTATCGGCTACCGGTTTCAGCGGTTTCGCGCAAGCCGGCGTCTCCAGCCTGGGGCGCAAGTTTCTGCAATCGCCCTCAGCGCCTGAGGCACGCCGAGCCGGCGGTATTCGGTTTGGTTCAAGCGGCGCACAGAGCCCGTGGCATCAATTTTATGATAAGCAACCGGGGCATATTGGGATAATTCGCGAAAAGGTACGTCTAATTCCAGCGACGCTTCGACGTGCGGCACGACTCGACCGCGATCAGGCACGCAGACACGGCTCCTAAAGTCGGATGAGGCCAACGTCAGTAACACGTTACCGCAGAGCTCTTTCGTCCGTACGGAATCTTTCCGGAGCACAGGTATCCTTGCGGCGTCTGGATTAATCGCCTTCATCAGCGCTATTGGCGGCGCGGGGCTACTTCAAACGCTGCGTTCAATGGTGGCGGGTTGTTTCCTGATGATAAGTGCAGCCTGCTTCCGCAACGCTTACCTACCGCGACGGCAGAAATCCGAAGCGGTGAGCGACAGAAGAGCGCAATTGGATATTCAACCGTCCCTGCTGAGGTAGCCGCTTGACGCTTACTACCTCATGCAGGCGGGAAGGGCGCCTAGGGGAGCTTAGGCCGCGAAGACTCCGCTATCGTTGATCTTCTGGATACACAAACGCCACTCCATCCAAGTGTCCCGGATAAAACCACCTGCTGACGGCTTCAGGGCTACTTGCTGACCGCTCTTGAAACGTGATGAGCGTGTCGTCTGTTGGTTTGAGGCGATATGCGGGAATGGTAAGGATGGTTGCTACAACCTCACGCTGATCCTGGGTGAAAATCTGAACGATGTGCCGGTCTGCTTGATTATCGACGAGCTTGAAAACGTAGCTACCTGGGGGCAGGACTTGGCCTGGTATTTGAACAGACGCATTGAACGTCAACGTGGTTTCCTTGTTCCACTCATCGGCTTTTGCCAGCGGCAACATAGCCGCGCCAGCCAGTAGGGTTGCGAGGCCCAACATCCTGAGTTTGTAAATCATGTCATCTCCTGAATCGTTTAGTGGCGGCTCGTGTGGCCGTCAATAGTGTGATGTCTATGCTGTCGGTGGCGAATGTTAAGAAGTGGTTAAGAATTTGGCGTGCCCTGGGATGAAAAGTGCCACCGAGCAAATAGCGCTTCCAAGGGATCTGTTGCAAAGAGCTTTGACGCTGGTTTGATAGCTTGAGATGAATGCGAAAGAATCGACCGGCCTTGTTCCAGGGGGAAGGGAAACCTCTGAGGGGCCGCGCATGGGCTGGTTCAATATCGGATTTGAATTTTCATCGGTTCCTGGTCCTGTGATAGCTCGATAGCTTCCTTAGCGTCATCGATTTTGAGCGTCATCGATTTTGGCCCAAACGCTGCCATTGATCGTTACACTGCGGATGTGCGCGCTCGGCGCGCCATTAGCCGACGGGTAACTTTTTACATGTCTCGACAGCCCTTAGCAGTAACTTTTGACATGTCGCGATTCGGCCGTTTGCGTGTGCCTTGAAAATCGGTGCTAGACTTTTAGCTTGGATATGTGTCCAGTCGGTTGCGTTTCCGGGAGATTGAACTTCTCATCAGACTCAGAACCGTTCCTGTCGGACGCCGCATTTTGTAGCGCAACCCGAGCGCGAATTTTCTGCCGCAAATCGCGTCCCTTGAATGACGTGATCGAACGAGTGACCGCGGAATCGCCGTTTTGAAACGCTTTGTCCCAGTAATTGAATTTCAGGCCTACCTCTCGAACAAGTGTGTTTGCATTCTTCTTGCCTTCGCTGCTCTCGGCGCGTTCGTATTTGTCGGCTGTGACACCGGTCCACCTCAGCGCCAGAGTCCCTTCTATTGGGGTACCAATGCCGTCCTCTATGACGCCCAGGACGTCAATCTCATCGGATCCCTGGGAAATCCAGGCAAGGTAGGCGCTCGGGTCACGTTTTACTGGAGTGACGTGGAACCCACTCCAGGCAATTGGCAGTTTACCGTGTACGATGGTTTAGTGAAACGCGCAGCGAGCGGCCAAATCCCAGTTCTCGGGATTTTAGCTTACGCCATGAAACGAGTCGCAAGCGCTGCAGCGAGCATGCAAGGCACTCCGTGGGCGTTGTCTTTTTGCCCGCCCGACGACGTCGAGGATTTCGCTACGTTCGCTGCAAAGGTGGTTGCCCGGTACCCTGCAGTGCTTTACTGGGAAATTTGGAACGAGCCCAATACTGTAAATTTCTGGCGACCTTCGCCTGACCCCGTCCGCTACGTCGAACTGCTCAAGCGTTCCTACGCCGCCATCAAGGCTGCAAACCCAATGGCTGTCGTCGTGCTAGGTGGCCTATCTCCGGGTACTGGAAGCGGTCAGGTGAACACAATGAACGCTGCGTCCTTTCTTGAGGCTGTCTACCAGAATGGCGGAAAAAACTACTTCGATGCGGTAGGATTTCACCCCTACAATGGCGGTGTTTCGCCGGATTCGTATCTGGCGGACTATGTCAATAGTGTTCATAACGTCATGAAGCAGTACGGTGACGTAAATAAAGAGATCTGGGTTACTGAAATCGGTTGGTTCGTGGGCACCCAGGCGGATGCGCTCTCCGAAACGGACCAGGCAGATTACTTGAGTCGTGCCTTCACTATTCTCCACAATCTGGAATTTGTAGAGCGTGTCTACTGGTACAACCTGAGGGACTATGGCAACCAAGCCCCGGTGAACCAACCGCCGCCTTCGGTGTGCGGGCCAATAGCGGGAACTCCCGTGGATTACGGGCTGTTTCGAGTCGACGGTTCATCGCGGCCCGCCGCTGACGCTTTCAAAAAATCCCTCCAGTAGAACACATTGGACCTTGGAACAGGTCATCCCACCCTCCTTGGCTGTGACCTGTTCCCCCAAAACTCTACTAGCGATAATTGAGAAGCTCGCGTAGGTGTGAACCAGTTCATGGTCCGTGGCGTAATTTCGTATTGCATCCAGTATGAAGCTAATTTCGTCCTCGCCGAAACTCGAAGCCGCGTTTAGCGCCTTGACGTTCCGTCCAATAGGCAGCGGCCAGCACCAATACGCGCCTCGAGATATTCATGGCGAACTAACTATAGCCTCGCACCAACCCGAAAGATCACGCCTCAACAAACCTGCCAACTTGCGCACGTCGTCCCTATAGAACTCCGTTAAGAAAGCGCGAGCGGCCGAATCTAGCACTACATTCGGCATGCCCGCTTCGAGATACCGCCTAGACATGTCCGGGCTAAATTTCGCATCCACCTCCAGGAAACGAAAAACATCCGCCAGCATCCGCGCCGGCTCCGCCTTGTACTCCTCGTACCAATAAACGCGCACCCGTCCTTCCGGAAACGTTGCCAGGAACCGCTTCACTTGCTCGTAGTAAAGCCCGAGGTCCAGAAACGGATGCATCACGTCGATTCTGCCGCCGCGTTGCTCCAGAGCCATTTCCATTGCCTCTCGGAAGGTGCAGCGCAACTCGCCGCTTTTCACGTTCTGGAGGTACATTGAGAACGCCATCTCCACCGGATTGCGCAAGACCAGGATGATGCGCGCATCCGGGATACTGCGCCGAACGTTCGCGGCCGCCGACTCCGACCACAGGTAGCAGACGCTGGCTTCTCCGATCGCCTTCCGCCCCTCTGCCTGTTGAAACAATTTCAAATAGTCACGCCACTCTGTTACGATGCCGCCAAACCGCTTCTCCTGCATCGGCCCGTCAAGATATGCCCGAAGCGCACGCGCATCTTGCTCCGCCTGGGACCACACGCGTTCGCTGAATCGTTCCAGCCGGATCTCGGAAGCAAAATAGTTCGGCTCCTTTATCGGGCTCATGTAGATCTCGGGATGCTGGCCTAAATAGTGATACAGGGAAGTTGTACCCGACTTGGGCGCGCCAGCGAGGAAGAAATTCGGAAGAACAGGCCCTGGCATCAGACGCGTTCCTTCAATTCAAGCTGCATATCGAAAGTTCGTTTGACGTTAACGCGCACCCGGGATCTAGGATACCGCTGGCATACTTGATTGTCGCCGGGTCGCGCCCGAGTCGCATGGTGTATTCATCGTTACGTTATCCGTGCGTAACCTCGATCGTATCCGAAAATAGTCTATGTGGATCTGTCGGCAATGTTGTGCGCCTAGTCATGCAATTTGCAAGAAAGCCTTCATCTCTTGCGAGGTGCCGGATCAGCCAACTGCTCGCGATGCCATGCAAACCATCATCGAGATTGTGAAGGCCCACCCCGGTAGCAATCAGTCGCAGATCGTCGCGCGGCTCAGCAAGCAGCCATTGGCAAGCACCAGGTCGAGGATTGCCTGAAGATGGTCCCTTCAATCGTGGGCGTGGCAACCGCAACGAATGGCTTTACACGCTGGCGCCTCAAATTCCCAATCTCCCGTCCGCTATAGAAGAGGGAAACAGCGAAATTGAACGTCCTGCTGAGGTAGTCGCTTGAGGCCTCTACCTCATGCAAGTGGGAAGGGCGGCCGGGGGGAAATTGATGGACACCACAGCTTTAAGGACATTGACCCACCCAAATGCCGTTCTCGGGAGACTCCACGATTGGGGGGGGAGATACCCCTCGTTGGGGATAGCACCATTGGCTAATTGGCCCTAATCTGGAAACGGGCATCTGGTGCCCTATCCCCATACGTCGCCATGATCGATCGATACCCAGAGATGACGTTGGAGGATGCGTTGAAGCTACTGAAGAAGCAATACGGGCCTGGGAGCGTAATCCATTTGCGCCTCAGTAATACAATCGTCGTTTCCCTTACACCCACGGGTGCATCAGTCTCGCTGACAATCGAGCGAGCGAAGTTCCTCGCAGCCAATCCAATGAGTCTGCAAGATCTGGTTGATGAGAGATACCCGGAAGAGTGGCCTCGGTAACGATGGTCTTTGAGACTTGATCGAAAAAGAGGTCAGCCGCCCTTCTTTGATTTCCTGCCACTAGGCGAGGGTCGGCTCGGGCAACGCTGCCAGGGATTGCAATCGGTCGCGCATTACATCTAACGAGCGCATCAAACTGCTCGTATCCATCCCGCTCCATCCCGAGGCATACACTGCCAACTTGAATTCGATGTACGCCATGCTTGCAGTAAAACGAAGTTGTTCCTTCATCAGCACAGCAGCCAAATCCGAGCGATCCACCTTGCAGGCGATCATGTGCAATCTGAGGGCCTTGCAAATCCGATGGAAATCCCGCGACAACACTTCAAGATAAGCCCTGAAAATCTTGATGCGCTGTTTGCGAAATGTTTTTTCGATTTGTCGTGTGCAGCCAGGGTGAGACGAGATGAATTTTCTATCCGCCTCATCGAGCAAACGCTCCATCGCGCGGTAACTCTCCCGAGAGAAGGGTTTCTCGATGAAATCCTCGGGTGAGAAGACTTCATCTTGCGCCAATAGCAGCTTCGTGAAAAGCACGGCGAAGCCGGCAATGAGCAGGGCGAAGCAGACGATCGCAGCTAAGATCACAACTTCCATGTGGTGTTCTCTGCCTGAACTCAGAATAGTGTAACGTGGCTAAACAAACAATGATGCCACAAGGGATACCACCAACGTCATCATCGTTGGCCTCGTTGTGGAAACCTTAACTTCAATATCAAGAGGTGGTTGAGGAGAGGGCTGTTCACCTGTCATTACCGAAGACTCTGGCCGGCCACCCGAACCCGATGATGGTCTCACGAACGGAACGAAAACCTTCATTTTCAATCCGGATGGGGTTTTCGGTATTGAAGGGCGAACAATTATTGTGGACCTGCGTTGCTCTGCGCCTGTTGCCGCCTTACCGTGATCGCACGGGCATCCTCAGCGGCTTGTGCGGCTTCGCGTGCACTCGTGACCACCTGTTTGGTCGCGGCCTTTTGCACGTAGTAGGTCTGCGCTTGGTGATAAAGGTGGATAGCCTTTTCAAAAGTATCGGTTGCGTACCGGTTTGCGCCAGCCGCCTCGGCGATCTGAAGAGCGTTTTGCGCTTGATATAGAGCTAGCGTGGCTTCGTATTGATTGAATGGAATCTTGGGTCCGTCAGAAACGCCTGAGTTTGCCGCCGGATCATATGTGAATTGTTTGCGCGGCAATAACTCATATTTGGCATCCATTTCTTCTACTTTGCCCACAGTATCGGGTCGCACTACATTTTCCATGACAACAACATCGCTCGGCCGAGTCACAGAGAAATATGGTTCCGCTGTCACGATCAGCGCAAAAGACTGCAGGTCGCTCGAGACCGCCAGCTTGCCTTTGTTGGAGGAATTCAAAACCAATTCGCCAAGGTTTATGGGGCGTCCTTCCGGACTGATGGCCCAAAGCACGTACGTCAAGTATTCCGGGCCAAACTTAGTTGGGGCATCCACATGATTGAATGCGGTCTTAATCTCCACTACGCCGCGTTTGCCTTGTACGATCGCCTCACCGTGCGCCGCCGACATCAGCACCGTGCCTTTGAAGTCCACCTTTGTGGGTTGAGTTCGGTGCCCATAATTGATCGCTTTAGTAGTCCGCGACAGGACCGTGATTCGATAGATCGGCTCTGACCCACTGTGGTTGGCGGGAGCAGTCTGATTCTGCACAATGGACCCAACCTGACCGGTCAATACACCCCCAACCAAAAAAGTAATGATACCGGCAGCGCGTCCCATTTGATTTACGTCTCGCAAGTGATCCAGCACGTCGGGCACCGATTGTGTGTTTCTAATCAGATAAGCCGCAATCGGAATAGAGCTCGCGAGCCGCATTGTGAATAAATTACCGTTTCCCCGGGCCTAAGTATGAGGCCACACACCTAAAGGGGGGTGCTTTGCGTTTGCCGCTCGCCCGCAGTTTGCCGTTTTCGTCCCGGTCCTCGTGTGGGTCTGTGTGACCGGCCAGTCGACTGGCGATACCCCCAATTATGCTTTTGCCCTCGTCTCGTACTTTCGGTTTTTTTGCAGGCACACACGTGGAGTTCTGATGAAGGTGCGACTTCGACTGCACAGGATTCTCAACGGTAGGTAAGGTTCGTTGAGGATGGCCACTGGAGTAAAAATCCATTGCGAGATCGACTCTTGCGAAATGCTTCTATAAATTTATGATTTGTTGGGGTGGGTGGAGGGATTCGAACCCTCGGCCACTGGAACCACAATCCAGCGCTCTACCAGCTGAGCTACACCCACCGTGGAGGGACGTTCTCAGTCTAGCAACACGACGGTGAACCGATCAATTGCAAGTCGGGGGACCTGATCTCAATGGCCGGCCAGAACTCTTCGGACCGTCTCTATCAGGGGCGGTGCGCTGAGTGGCCGGGCGATCCGGGTTACACCGGAAGGAAGCCGCTCATCGCCGGGCTGCGAGACCAGAATGCGAACATCCGGCTGGATCGTCTTTAACTGCTGCACCACACTTCCAGTGGAACTGCGGAGTTCTGCCCGGTCCAGAAGCACGAGCGAAACGCGAAGCGCAGTCTTGCGGAAAAGAGCCAGCGCCTCTGGACCGTCATCCGTCAGGGCAACGGTATAGCCGCCTCGTTCGAGCGCGGTTTTGGCAATAAGTCGCTGCCCGTCATCCTTCTCGGCAACGAGTATGAACGTTCCGCGGTCGAGTCCGTCGTTCGCCGCAGCGGCCGCCATGGGAGGTCCAATGGCATGGCGTATAGTGGACGTCATCCATACGGATGTGGTGAAG
>Ga0210406_10005398_pt1 | contig 13416 bp, 6 predicted proteins | sample IncBWC30MmetaG_FD_155454 | JGI IMG/M metagenome (GOLD analysis project Ga0210406, IMG submission 155454) | Forest soil microbial communities from Barre Woods Harvard Forest LTER site, Petersham, Massachusetts, United States - Inc-BW-C-30-M | ecosystem: Environmental > Terrestrial > Soil >... | reverse complement strand
ATAGGGGATGGTCGAGTAGAGGCTCTGTGCGAAGTTTTGCCAAAACATGCGCGCGCCGCCCGTCACCTGCCAGTCCGGAGTGATGTGACGGGTGAGTTCGCCGTATACCGCGCGGTCCAGAAAGCCTGAGAGCTTGAGATAGGTGAAGTTGGTATCGGTCGGCGACAAGGCGCTCGGCCGGGTGCCGCCATTGTAGTACTGCACGAAATCGCCGAAGGTGGAGTAGGGCGCGCCCGCGACGGTATTCGGGATGGCGGCGCCGGATCCGGGCAATTCCGACCAGGAACCAAAGCCGGGAACGGTCTCGTACTGGAATAAATGCTGCGTCTGGTGCTGGAAGAACGCCCCCGCAGTGTAGTCCCAGGCCCCGCCTTCGTGCGACACGAGACGAAGCTCCTGCGTGAAGGACGTGTCTCGCGACGTATTGAAGAACGGCGAGGTGACGCGCGGATAATTGCCGTACAACGTCGGACCTATCAAGTTATAGCCGATGACGAATTGCGATTCGTCGTAGGTGTTGGCGTCGTTGTTCACCGAGAAAGAGGATGACGAGGTCACGGTGGCGAAGCCCACGTCGGCGGACAGCGTGATCGAGTCGAGGTCGACGGTGCGGTGGTCCGGTTCGTCGGGTATCAGCGTGGCGGTCTGATAGGTGTAGCCCACGGTCTGGTGCGAAAAGCCGTTGGCGTGATCATCCTGGCGCTGATAGGCCAAATTAGCGTCCAGCCACGAGGTGGGCCTCCACAGAACCGCCGCTCGGATACTGTACGACTCCGCGGCGTTGATGCCGCGGACGGTCTGGTATGACAAACCGCTGGTGAGCGGATTGGCGGGATCGGCGAGGACGGGCTGCTCGTTGCGGGTGAACACGGCTTCGTTGAGCGCATTGATGAAACCGGCCGTTTTCTCGTAGCCCGCGGAGAGCCTGAACGCGATGTTGTCGCTGAGGGGTATGTTCAGAATCCCGTTCGCGCCGTAGGAACGGGCGTCGGCATGATCGGTCTTCGACACCTCGGTGGACACTTCGGCCGAGAATGCCTTCAAGTCCGGTGCATTGTGCAGAATCTTGATGGTGCCGCCGACGGCGCCCGATCCGTACAGCGTTCCCTGCGGTCCACGAAGCACTTCGATGCGTTGGATATCCGCCAATTGCAGATTCACGAACAGCGGCACGTCGTCCACGTAGGTGGAGACGGTGGGCACGCTGCCCCAGGGCAAATAGGCCGAGTTCACCGGATCGTTGACGTTGAGGCCACGGATGATGATGAGGCTGTTGCTGCTGTTGGCGCGGGGGCCTAGGTCCGGAATGGTCACGCCGGGAAGAAGGCGCGAGATGTCCGAAAGGTTGGCGACCCCTGCGTTCGACAGAGTCGGTCCACTCACCGCCGATATGTTGTACGGGACGTCCAGTACATTCTGTTCCCGGCGATTGGCGGTCACCACCACCTCGTCCAGCGTGTCGCCCGGCTCAGCGGCGGCGTACGCCTGAGGCGCGGTGCCGAGGGCGACGGCGATGGCGGTCGCGAGGAGGGCGGGCGGGCGCCGGCCGTGTGCGTTTTGGAGTTGAGTTTTGAGTGCCGATACGATTGAAGCGGGGATGGTCACGGTCACTGAGGGCTCCTGTTCTTGTAATCAAGCGGAAGTGCCGGCACCCGCGTCACCGGGGCAGCCCGGTGCTCGCCGGCCACGCACATAGTCGTCGATCAACTCGCGAAAGCGGTCTCGGCCGAAGCTGGGATAGTGGCCGCCGTGCACGACGTTCACCGGTAGTTCGCGCAGTCGCTGCATGGTCGCGACGTAGTCTTCGGGATTGGAATGGTAGGCGTCGTCGATCAGCGGTCCGTCGTAGACGGCGTCGCCCGAGAGCAGCAGCCCGCGCTCGCGTTCCCACAGGGCGATCGAACCCGGTGAATGTCCTGGAACGTGTAGCACGTCGAAGTGACGATCGCCGAGGTCGATGATGTCGCCTTGCTCGAGCATCCGGGCAGCCGGCGCGGGCTTCACACGATAAGTCGCTGCATCGAATCCGCCGGGAGGCAAGCGCTCGAACATCTCGAGTTTAGCGTAGCGATCAGCGAGGGTTCGGTCGGGAGACGGGGCGGCAAGGATGTCTGCCTCGAGGGGATGGCAGGCGCGGTCCGTAAACTCATGATGATTGCCGATGTGATCGAAGTGCGAGTGGCTGGCGACGGCGAGCAAGGGTTTGCCGCCGAGCCAGGGGAACTGTTCGATGAGGCTGACGATACCGGAACCCGAGTCGAACAAGAGGTCGCGATCTCGACCGCGCACGTGCCAGATGTTGCACCGATAAAATACGCCGATGTACTGCTCGTAAATCTGTGTCACGCCGCTGGGGTGCGCCGCACTGGCGTACCACTGGTCGGCGCTGAGAGGCGCGTGCGTGTGGGTCATGGCGCCCGCGCCGCGCGGTGGCCGATTCTGGCGGCGATGGGCGCCACGTCCGAATCTGCCGACGGGACACCGCGTGAGCCCTTCGGCCCGAATACCGCGCGGGGCTCTGGATAGAGATAAAGGAGTACGGGGTAGAGCAGCGCCGGCACACCCAAGGCGGCGAGCAATGAGGCGTCCCAATCGCCGGCCACGAACCCGAGCCAGCCCACGAAATGGCCCGGCATATTGACCATGGTCAAGGCGATGCTCGCCGAGACCAGCCAGGCCACAATGCCCGGCACATTCCAGCCGTTGCGGAACCAGTACGGGCCGCCCTGCTGGCCGCGATTGAAAACCTGCATGGCCTCCGGCAGGTAGAACCCGCGGCGAACGACGTAGCCGATGATCATCACCACCATCCAGGGTGTGGTCGTGACGACGATGAGAGATACGAAGGTGGTGATGGCGTCGATCAGATTGAAGACGAAGCGGCCGATGAAGATCAGCGCGCAGGCGAGGCTGCCGATCAATAGCGTAGCCTTGGGGCGGCTAAGCCTCGGAAAGACGCTCGAGAAGTCCAGGCCCGTTCCGTACAGCGATGTCGTGCCGGTCGACATGCCGCTGATCATCGCAAGCAGTAGCAGAGGCAGGAAGAACTGGGGCGGTGCGATGGCGATCAACCCGCCGGTGTAGTTGACCTGGGTCAGGTACTGCGGGGCAAGCCGGGCGATGATCGAAGTGGTCGCAAGTCCGAAGGTGAATGGCAACAGGCTCAGGAGTTGCGCCGCCACAGATGCTCCCATCAAGCGCCATCGGTCGGTATCGCGCGGCAGGTAGCGCGACCAATCGCCGAGAAACGCACCAAAGGAGATGGGATTGGCCAATGCGACCAGTGCGGCGCCGATGAACGCGGGCCAGAAGCGAGAGTCGCCCCAATGCAGGCCGGCCCCCGGAAAGTGGACATCGAAGGCGGGGTAGAAGGCAAAGCAGCCCACGATGAACAGCGCCGTGGCAGCGACCACCGCCACTTTGTTGACGAGCAACATCAGCCTGAAGCCGAAGATCGATACCACCAGCACCGCGGCGGCGAAAATCGCATAGGCGGCCGCGAAACCAAGCTCGGTCGGGCGCACGTGGAGAAAGCGCTGCACGGCCCCGACGACGGCATCGCCGCTGGACCAGACGCTGATGGAGAAGAAGCATATGGCGGTCAACAAGCTCAAGAACGACCCGACGATCCGGCCGACCACGCCGAAGTGCGCGCTCGAAGAAACTGCGTTGTTGGTACCGGTGAGCGGCCCGAAAATTGCCATCGGCGCCAGGATGACGGCGCCCGTGAGGACGCCGGCGACGGTCGCAGCCAACGCCTGCCAGAATGAAAGCCCGAAAATGATGGGGAAGGCGCCGAGCACCGCCGTCGCCAAGGAATTGGAGCCACCCCACTCAATGCGCATGAAGTCGAAAATCGTCGCCGTACGGTCCTTGTCGGGAATGGATTCGATGCCGTGCCGCTCGATCTCGCCGCTTCCGCTGATAGTCGCTCCCTGTTTGGTTTTGTTCGCGTAGCAGGGAAGCTATCGGCACAGGGCCCGCTTTGCAAGTGCGCGCGAGTGCCCTAGAGTGTGGTGATCACACTTGGGGCGCCGGCCCCCCATTCGGAGCGAGACTTGCACCAAAATGATTCCACGACGATTCGGCCGCGCGCGTACCGCGTTTGTTGGGCCGTGTTAGCCGGCTTTTTGGCCATGGGCGCCGCTCGGGCGGAGGAACAGCCGACTGCAGCGATGATGGAACCCGTGCAGGGCCTGGTCACGTTCATGAGCACCTTGCGCCGCGGCGATCAGCCGACGGTGTTTGCGCGCCGTGGACCGTGCATCATCGAGAATTTCGCGCCGTTCATATTCTGCGGCTTGGAGGCGGCGGCGAACTGGTCGGCGGGGTTCCGTGCGCACGCCGCCGAAGGCGACCTGAAGAACCTGGCTGCGACCTTCGGCGAAGCCCATGATTTCAAGCGCGCGGGCAATCGCGTTTATTTCTCTTTGCCGACGACTTGGACGGGCCTGACCCAGGGCAAACGGTTCGAGGAGCACGGGGCCTGGTCGTTCGTGCTGGTCCAAGAGGATGCGGGCTGGCGGATCGCGGGATATGGATGGGGAGTGACGGCGTATTCGGAGACGCCGCGCTGATCTGAATCACGCGCTTGGGTAACTCTTGACAACACAAAATCTCGGCGTAGACTTCGCGCCCCTTATGCATTCGAACTATTCAACATCAACCGTCACGACGCTGCGTTCCGCAGCGCGCGTCACCGCCTGCGCGCTCGCAAGCCGCTCGTTCGGTGTGTGCGGTCATTTGACGGATTAGCCCCTCCATTGAGCTCGGAGGGCTGGTCAGGCCTTCCGGGAAGTCTTCCAAGAGACCCCGATCGGCCGTGCTGATCGGGGTCTCGTCGTTTTGGCGACTGGTACGCCTCGCCGGGCTCCGTAGAAATTCGATGCCGTGCGCGAGTTCGGCGTCGTACCGAAGTTGAGACGGAAGTCGTGTCAGCGGTGCAGGCTCTCGAGTCCTGCCTGGCGCGCTCGCGCTGTGAATCGCGCGTGCGTGTACCGCACGAGGACGCGGTCTCGACTGCCAAGCAAGTTAGCTCAGTGGGTAGAGCAGCGGCTGGTAAACCGCGTGTCGTGGGTTCGACTCCCATGCTTGCCCCAGCGTGACGAGCTGGTGTTGACGTTGAGCGCGGGATTTGGTGTCCCGCATCGAGGTGCCCCGGTGGCCTCACCGCAGGAGGCGGCGCAGCGCTCTTAAAGAGCCTGGCGGCAGGAAGCGGCGGGTCACAGCGCGCGTACCGCTTCGAGCGGTCGGGGTACGCGGCGTCGCAAGCGCTGAAAGCGCTTCACGAAGAACTTGAGCGCCGATAGCGGCGGTGAGTAACGGTGAAGCTCGTCAGTGCGGAGGCGCCGCGACCGCGGCAGTCCGCGGTATGAGCGTGGGTCACACCTCGACCTATTGGGTGTCTGGACGATGGGAAGAAACAGGGAAAAGGAGAGTAAAATGCTAGGAGTAAAGAGGATTACCATCGCCCAGCACGAGCGTGGTCTCGTGTTCCGCAACCGGAGCTTCAAGACCGTTCTCGAGCCGGGCGTGTACCGGATTTTCGATCCGGCCAACAGGACCGAGGTCCAGGTCTATGACCTGACCGTGCCGGAGTTCGAGCACGCGCGTGTCGACTTCCTCGTGAAGGAGGCTCGCGCCACCATCGAGAAGTACTTCACCATCGTCGAGCTCTGCGATCGAGAGGTGGGTCTGGTGTTCAAGAACGGCAAGATCTCCGGCGTGCTCGCACCGGGCAAGCGCCAGCTGTATTGGCGTGGTCCGGTCGAGGTGCGCGTCGAGAAGCAGGACATCGGGAAGGAATTCGAGGTAGCGAAGAATCTCGCGAAGATTCTCGTGCGCGCCAAGCAGCCGCTCGCCGCTCAGGTGACGGAGGCGGTGAGTGCGGTCGAGGTTCCGGACACGGCGGTCGGCCTGCTGATCGTGGACGGTGAATTCATGAGGGTGCTGGAGCCGGGTCTGCACGCCTTCTGGAAGTTTCACCGCGCATTGAAGACCGAACTCGTCGATCGGCGCGTTCAGGCCATGGAAGTTGCGGGACAGGAGATCCTGACTCGCGACAAGGTAAGTCTGCGGGTGAACCTCACGGCCCTCTGGCAGGTGCTGGATGTCGTGAAGGCCCGGACCGCGCTGACCAACTTCGTGGACTACGTCTACAAGGAGCTGCAGTTCGCGCTGCGCGAGGCCGTGGGGACTCGAACTCTCGACGAACTGCTGGGGCAAAAGGGCGCTCTCGATCGTGAGATCGCGGACGTCGTGCGCTCCAAGGTCGAGGAGCACGGGCTGGCAGTGCGGTCGGTGGGCGTGAAGGACGTCATCCTGCCGGGTGAGATGAAGACGATTCTCAACCAGGTGGTGGAGGCGGAGAAGGTCGCTCAGGCGAACCTCATCAAGCGCCGCGAGGAGACGGCGGCGACCCGGTCGCTGCTCAACACCGCGCGACTCATGGACGAGAACCCGACGCTTCTGCGGCTGAAGGAACTCGAGACGCTGGAGAAGGTGACGGAGAAGATCGATAAGTTGACGGTCTTCGGCGGCCTCGACGGAGTGTTGAAGGACGTGGTGCGGATTCGGGTGCCGGCGGCCTGAGTTGCACCGATGAACGGCCCGGCGGGCGAGGGCTCGCCGGGTTTTTTGCAGTTCCGGCCTCGAACCGGGCGCAATCGGTACGCCAACATCGCCAGGGCTTCTGCGCACATCGGGTGCCGAACGACCGCGTACGGGAGCCTTAAATTGCTCCGCGGCGTATTTGATGCTAGAAACAAACCACGCCGCGGCCAAAGAGCCTGCGCGGGACCGATAATACGCATAACGAGGGGATGAATGATGAACTCCAAGCTGTCCATAGCGATCGCGGCTGCCTTAAGCGCCCTGTCGGGCGCGAGATCCCTGGCCGCTACCGTGGAAGGGGGAAGCGACGCCCTCGAGGAAATCACCGTGACGGCACAGCGGCGCTCGCAAAGCATGCAAGACGTGCCGATCTCGATGCAGGCCTTTACGGCCCAAGCCCTGCAGCAGCTCAACATCCAGACCTTTGACGACTACATCAAGTATCTGCCGAATGTCACCAGCGCCAACAACGGGCCCGGGCAGAACGAAGTCTTCATGCGCGGCTTGAGTGCGGGTTCACAGGCGAGCCAAGGCAGCTCTTCGACCGGGCTGTTTCCCAACGTCGCAATCTATCTCGACAATCAATCGGGCCAGCTCCCGAACCGCAATCTCGACATCTATGCGGCCGATTTGAACCGTATCGAAGTTCTTGAAGGCCCGCAGGGCACCCTGTTTGGCGCAGGCGCCGAAGCGGGCGTGATTCGCTACATCACGAATCAGCCCAAGATCGACGTGACCGAAGCCAACGTCAAGGCGGGCTACGGGACGACCGCTCATGGGGATAATAATTCCGATGTCACTGCGGTCCTGAACCTGCCCCTGTTGCCTGAGCACATGGCGGTGCGCGCCGTCATCTACAACGATCAGCGCGGCGGATACATCGACAACGTACCGGCGACTTTCACGCGCAAGAACACCGATCTCGGCATCGGGTACGCGAACTACCCGGCCGTCAACGGCAAATGTCCGGACGGACTGCCGAACAGTGGCTTTTGCGTGCCGCCCGGCAGTCCGACGCTCAATAACAACAGAATCGCGGGACGGGCCATCAACCCGGTGACCTACCAAGGCATTCGGGCGCAGCTGCTCTACAAGTTCAACGACGATTGGGACGTGCTTCTGGCGCAGAGCTACCAAGACATGCATTCGCAGGGGGTGTTCTACCAACAGCCGAACGCCTCGGATGGCGCTCCGTTGAAGCCGCTCGAGGTCACACTGTTCAACCCGGCCCACAACAACGACAAGTTCGAGATGACGTCCTTGACGGTCGACGGAAAGCTCGGCTTCTTGAAAGGCGTCTATACGGCCGGCTACTTGGTGCGCAACGTCGAGCAGTCAGGCGATTACACCAACTATTCCCGCGCCGTCTACGCCGAATACTATCAGTGCTACGGCAAGTACGATCTGACGCCGAAGTGCTTCTCCCCGAGCGCTTCCTGGCGCACCAGCGAGCAGAACAAGCACATGCAGCACGAGTTTCGGGTGAGCACGCCCGACGAGTGGCGCGTGCGGGGCATCGCGGGCGCGTTCTACGAGGACAACAAACTATTCGATCGCACCGCGTGGAGCTACAAGGGGATACCGGAATGTACCGCGACCCTCGCCGTGGGCTGCTTCACCGACTTGGGCACTTTCCCAGGGACCACGGTCAACCCTGCCGGGATCCGGCCTGCGACTGAATCGTTTTATCAAGACACCCCGCGTGAAACTAAGCAGACCGCGTTCTTCGCCTCGGTTGACTTCGATCTTGTACCGAAGGTGCTGACGCTCACCGCGGGCACGCGCCATTTCTTGTTCGAGAACTCGTACAAAGGGAGCGTCATGTCGAGTTTCGGGTGCTACGAGGCGGGCACACCGTCGGGCGGCTGCACCTCATCGTACTCGTACAATCTCGATGCGCAAAACCTCCGCGGCACGGAAACGGGTTTCAAGCACCGCGCCAATCTCACCTGGCACATCACGCCGGACGTCATGGTGTATTACACCTGGTCCCAAGGGTTTCGGCCGGGTGGTTTCGACGAAAATGGCGGCACCCAGCATATCTACGGCACCGACGCAAAGTATCAATACGTGCTTGGGCGCTCATGGGCGTCCGACAAGCTCACGAACAATGAGGTCGGCTGGAAAACGGAGTTTTTCGACCATCGCTTTCAGTGGAATGGCGCCGTCTACCGTGAGAACTGGGACAATGTGCAGATCTCGTTCTTCGATCCCGGCTTGCTGGGCAACTTGTTCTTCAACGAGAACGGGCAGAACTTCCTGGTCAAGGGCATCGAAACTTCGATGGTCGCCCGCGTGGTCGCTGGACTCACCGTTCAAGGGGCCGCCTCCTGGAATCAAACTCGACAGACGAATTCGCCGGTGCTGATGGACAACAACCCGGCGAGCGCCAATTTTGGTCATGTCATCACGCAGGCGTGCGACAAAAACGGCGCGAATTGTACCCCCATCGTGAACCCGTTCGGCCCGATTGGATCGCCCACAGCGGACGCGCCGCCGCTGCAATTCAGCTTGCGGGCCCGTTACGACTGGTCGTTTGGGGACTACAGCTCCTTCGCGCAGTTCGGCGCCTCGCACACGGGGCATTCATTCACGCAGGCGGGCTCCAACCCGAGCTTCGCGGGCTCGAGCAGCATCGGCACCTCGCGGCTGCGATTCGAGAATCCCGCGTATTCGTCCTTTTCCGCTTCGATCGGCATCGCCAAGGATGCCTGGAACGTGATGGTGTATGGCGAGAATCTGGCCAACTCACACGCATCCACGTTCACGAGCACCGACCAATTCATCGTGGAACAGACGCCGCTTCGACCGCGCGTGCTCGGAGTATCCTTCGGCTATAAAGTCCTTTGATGATCGGTGACTAACGCGTCAGTTCCTTAACCAGGCGATCGGCGTGATAGATGTTCTTCAGCGCCTCGGTGATGCCGGTCACGTCGACGGCGATCGCCCGGTTCTGGCTGCCGTCGTAGCCGAAATCTCCGCCGAGCGACTGGATGTTGCCGTCGAAGATCAGGCCAATCGCCTCTCCGTTGCGTCCTATCACGGGCGAGCCTGAATTGCCGCCGATGATGTCGTTGGTGGAGACGAAGTTGAGCTGCGCGTTTGGATCCACTGACTTTTGCGCCTTTACCCAGCTGTCCGGCAGCTTGAACGGATCTCGCCCGGTCGCGTGCGCGTAGGCGCCGGCGAAATTCGTCGTCGGTGTGATCGTGCGTCCATTCTCCTCGTAGCCGGCCACTGCGCCGTACGATAACCGCAGCGTGAAAGTGGCATCCGGATAGGCGGCCTTGCCTTCCAGCGCGAAACGCGCTTTGGCGATCAGCGAGGCGTTTTTGGTGATAACCGCGTTCACATTGTTCTCGCTATCGGTTCGAACCGCGCGGGCGGGAGCGTCCAGCGTGCGAGCGAAATCGATCAAGGAATCGTGATAGGCGTTGATGGCGTTCGCGCCGCCCTCCAGCAACTTGGCGCGCAGCGGCGCGTCGGCCAGCTTCGTGCCGGTCACGAGCATGTCTGCGATCTCCTCCGGGCTATTTTTGCCGAGAAGCGCGCGTACATCGGGGTCTGAAGTGCCGAGGTATTCGCGTACCTTGGTGAGCCACCAGGTCAGCACGGTTTTCTCCAGATCGGCGTGAATCGGTGCGGGGGAGACGATCTGCTGCCGCAGTGCCGGGAAGTTGGCGTCCGCGAATTCTTCCAACCGCTGTCCGTCCGGCTTGCCGATTTCGGCCGAGTAACGGTTCAGAGCCACCGCATGACCCAAGAGATCAGACATCCGATGCGGGACTCGCTCCAGCAGGAAGCCGCGCACATAGATATTCCGTTCATGCGCCACCGCCGCCGCCACCGCATCCCAGGCGCCGGCATATTGCTTCGCGAGCTCAGGGTTAGCCGCCACACGCCGGCGGAATTCCTTTTCGGCGCGAGCCTTGTCCGCAACCAGCGGCCCTTCCACCAGTGCGAGCTGCCGGCCCTTGATGGCTTTCAGCGAATTTTCAACCCCGAAGAGCAAGGTCCTGGACGTGCGCGCCTGCTCGGGTCCCTTCGTGGCGAATTCGGTCAGGACACCGCGCAATTCCGAATACAGGCTCAAAATGAACGGCTGTGCCGCATCGCGCTGGAATTCAAGCTCCGCCAGCGTATCGTCGCGCTCGGTCGAACCGGGGTTGCCGCTCGTGAACGCAATGTCGCCCTGTTTGACGCCCTTGGTCGCAAATTTCAAGAAAGTATCCGTGTGCAGCGGCGCACCGCCGTCGTAAATGCGCACGAATGCCGCGTCCAGGTCGTAGCGGGGGAAGGTGAAATTGTCGGGGTCGCCGCCGAAGAAGGCCGCAGTTTCCTCCGGCGCGAACACCACGCGAACATCCTGGTACCGCTTGTATTTGTACAAATCGTATACGCCGCCCTGATACAGCGTCACCACTTCGCAACGCACGTCCGCCGCCGTACCACAGGCGCTTTCGATCTGCGCCTTCGCCGCCCGCTCCGCTTCGTGGAACGCGCGGTCCGATTTGCCTGCCGTGGCCGCCTCGACTTGCTTGGTGACGTCGGTGATCTTGACCAGCTGGTTCGCCTCCATCGCCGGGCATTTCTTCTCCTCCGCACCCGTCGCGGCATAGAATCCGCTGGCAATGTAGTCATGCTTCGCGTCCGCCAGATCGCTGACGCACTCGCGCACGCAATGATGGTTCGTCATCACCAGGCCGTCGGAGGATACCAGGCTGGCGGAGCAGCCGAGGGTCAGCCTGATGCTGCCCAGCCTTGCATGCTCGAGCCACCCGGCATCCGGCGCCCAGCCGTATTTCGCGCGCATTTTGGCGGCGGGGAAATTGTCGTAGGTCCACATTCCCTCGTCGGCGAGGGCAGGCATTGCGATACTCGCGGCTGCGAGCAGCAATGACACACGAATTAAAGTAGGCATCCGAACTCCTTTCTGAAGATACAGGGTGTCGCTCAGTCCATCGGCGATCGCGGCGCAACGGATGGGCGGCATGTTATCTCACCTGCACGTCGTATCGAAGTATTGACTTCGTCCGGATCGTTCCAATGATGAGATCGAAGGGGCTTGCGTTCATTTGGCGGTTACGAGAGTGAACACCCGTCCGCAACCATGCAGTCCCCAATAGGCGCCCTGCTCAACGATAAAATTCTTTTTTCCGAACGGCGAAGTCCCAGGCCCGCCGGTGCTCCCGCTCGCCGACGAGGTAGTCGGCATCCTGAAGCAAGGCCAGCACGCGCGCCGTCTTGAGGTAGCAGCAGAGACTGGTCTCGCGCAGCGGAAAGCCGAGCAATTCGCGCGCCGCGAGATCGACCATCACCACATGCTCGAATCCGGCAAGGTCATCGTCGACTGCGGCGAGCAGCGATAGGGCGACGCCGGCCCACAAGGCTCGCGAGGGAACGCCACGCCGGTGGCTGGTCGCGAGGGCACGGCATAGCGCACTCGCATCCCCGTATGCCACGCGAAGAATCGCGCTGAGTGCCCCAGGGGCGAGGCCTGCGGCCCAGGAACGCGGCCGATGTGTAAAGCCCATGTCGCGCAAAGTGGCGTCGATGACTGCGGGATCACCGCCGCAGCGTACGAACTCGGCCAGCGGCGACAGGAATGCTCGAATCAATCGGTCCGACGCAAACTCTCCATTCGCATGCGACAACGCGACTGGAACGTGTGCACGCCCGAGGAAGGCGGCGAAGCCCCGAGCGAGCGGCCGTCCTCGCGGTTGATTCGCCGAGATTTCAACGAAGCGAACACCATAGCCCCACATCGGCGCGTAGGCCACGGCATCCCACCCATGAACCACCGCGGCGCGAGGACAGTCCGCTACCGCAACGACGCCTGCGAGCGGTGCGCTCGATATATCGCACGCCTTGACGCGTTCCTCCTTCCCTGACTCGCGCGCGACGTAGGATCCGCGGCCGAGCTCCGATAGCAAGGGTGCGGTTGCGCATCCTTCCACTATGTCCAGGCGCACCGGCGCATCCAGGTGCGCATTGCCCGAGAGTTGCGCGGCCATCTGGCGCATACAGGAGAACCCGAACGCCGCCTTCCCGAGAGCTGAGGCGGAGGAGTCCGCCCAGAGTGCCAGCTCCAGCGCCAGATGCTCGTCGAACGACGTGCCGCGCTGTGCTCCTCGGACGAGCAGCGCCAGCGCGCCGTCGTACACGACCCGGTATGCGGGCGGCAGGTCATGGAGGCGGGCCTGGGCGCGCGCCACTATCGCCTCTTCTGCGGCACCGAAGTGAACGCGGCGCTCGGGCCGGGGGCCAAGCGCCACGCTGCGCGCGAAGGCCTCGACGCGCTCGTCCAACTCGGAGGCAGGGACTACTGCATCGAGGAGCCCCGCAGCCAGCGCGCTCGGCGCCGACCAGCGCTCGCCGAACAGGAGCAGGTCGATCGCCCGTTCCAATCCGATGGTGGCCGGCAGTTCCCACGTCGATCCGAAGAGCGGCAGACAAAGATGATCATTCACTTCGGTCATGTAAAACTGCGTGTTATCCGCGTCAGAGGCGATGCGGTAGTCACACTGCAGGGCGAACGCGACGCCGCAGCCCCAGCAGCTCCCTTCTATGGCGGCGACCGTGGGCACCTTCGACTCGCGGACGGCTCGATAGGCGGCGCGCGCGGGGGCGCTCGCCGCTGCGGCGTCGTCCTCGCCGCGCGCTGAACGCGCAGGCGGAACACTGACGCCGTTGATGAAACTATTCCGCTTCGCCGTGCGAAAAACGATCGAGCGAGTGCGCGCGGGATCCACTTCCGCCATGATGCGGCACAGCTGGAGAGCGGTCGGCCGAGAGAAGATGTTG
>Ga0210406_10005397_pt1 | contig 13419 bp, 12 predicted proteins | sample IncBWC30MmetaG_FD_155454 | JGI IMG/M metagenome (GOLD analysis project Ga0210406, IMG submission 155454) | Forest soil microbial communities from Barre Woods Harvard Forest LTER site, Petersham, Massachusetts, United States - Inc-BW-C-30-M | ecosystem: Environmental > Terrestrial > Soil >... | reverse complement strand
CTTGTGCGTAGTGGTGGTGACGACATGGGCGTGCGGAAAAGGCAATGGATGGGCGCCGCCTGCGACGAGGCCGGCGAAATGCGCGATGTCGACAACGAAATAAGCGCCAACGCCATCGCAAATGGCGCGGAAACGCTCGAAGTCCCAATGGCGCGCGTAGGCCGACCCGCCAGCGATGATCATCTTCGGCATGTGCTCGCGCGCCAGCGCCTCGACCTGATCCATGTCGATCCGATGGGTCGTCCGATCGACCCCGTAGGGGACCGGCTTGAACCAGCGGCCCGACATGTTGACCGGCGAACCGTGGGTCAGGTGCCCTCCTGCCGCGAGATCGAGGCCCATAAAAATGTCGCCGGGCTGCATCAGGGCCATGAAGACGCCCTGATTGGCCTGGCTGCCGGAATTGGGCTGGACGTTGGCGAACCGGCAGTCGAACAATTGGCACGCGCGCTCGATCGCCAGATTCTCGGCGATGTCGACGAATTGGCAGCCCCCGTAATATCGTCTGCCAGGATAGCCTTCGGCGTATTTGTTGGTCATCACCGAGCCCTGAGCCTCGAGCACAGCGCGCGACACGATGTTTTCCGAGGCGATGAGTTCGATTCCATCGCGCTGACGGCCAAGCTCGAGTTCGATCGCGCGGGCGATCTCCGGATCGGCGTTGGCGAGGGGCGCGGAGAAGAACGAGTTCGAACGGACGGAAATGGGGGCGGAAACGTTCATCGGCAAACCTTTCATGAAACGAGGCTTGGCCAAGGTGGCGAGCGGCCGGCCTTAGCACGGGCGGCTCGCTCGCAAAAGGGCGGGGCGGGGGACGAGCCCTCGCTCGTCGGTTCGAAGGCTTTAACCTGGTCGATTCGCTTCCTCGCGCGATATCGACCCTCCCGGAGATTCGGTGGTATCTAACACGCGTAGGCACCCGGTGAGCGGGATTGGCTTGGGGGCTGGCTGAGTTATGCGGTGATCCCAAGCCCGCAATACGCCAAGGCAGATCAGTAATTATGGACAACCTAAAGTATATTTATGATGTTTTTATAAGCAGCTCAGCAAAGGATGGAGCGTTTGTTTCGCGTTTGGCAGCGGATCTGGAACAATTAGGTCTTAGTGTTTGGAGAGCTGAACATTCTATTCATCCAGGCGAGTCGTTCGCCGATGCTATTGGGACAGGACTTGATCAGTCGCGGTTTATACTTGCCGTAATGTCCCCTGATTACTTTGACTCAATTTGGGCACAACAAGAGTTTCAGCGTGGGTTGGCGGCTGAGATTGAGGGAGGCGGGGTGCGAGTTATACCGCTCTTTTACCGCAACTGTGAGGTTCCCCCACTCTTGAGGCAAAAGCGCTGGGTCGATTTTCGCGACGCCGCGAACTACGAGTTGACTCTCCATCGTCTGGCGCTCGACATTCGTACTCTCGCGTCGCGCGACACAACGACAGCGCCCCCAAAGGAAATCCCTAAGCCAGGAGAGCGTGTTGAGGAGCTGGATCAAGCTTCGCTAGCAGATTTGAAGACTGCCCTCAAAGACGCCGTCAAGGCATTCCAGGCGGCGCCGACGTCGGCTCGTTTTACCAGTATCGCGAGCGATAGAGGCCATGTTGACGAAAACGTGTGCTTCGTCGTAATGCCGTTTAGTGTAGAATCACTCAACATTGTATACGAAGACTTTATTAGACCTACTCTAGAGCAACGTTGTCAACTTCGTGTCGAACGCGGCGACGATGTATTCGGGTCAAATGTTATTATGGATGATATTGCCAAAAGTATTAACAGAGCCGCTCTAATTATTGCAGATCTCACTGATCGTAACCCAAACGTTTTTTACGAAGTTGGGATAGCACATGCCCTGAATAAGCAAGTATTGCTAATGACACAATCTATCGAAGACGTGCCTTTTGATCTACGCCATCGGAGAGCTCTTGTTTATCAGTATTCACCCCGCGGCTGTAAGAAGCTCGAGACGGATCTTTACGAAAACGTTCAGAACATGCGTCAGCGGCGCTACCAGGCCTAACTCTGCTAGCGGCCCTTAGCGGCCCCAGTGAAAATGACTACCTCGTCCTTGGCCACGCGATCGACGAGCGCGTGCGCCTCCTCGTCCAGGAGATCCCTGTCTATGCTTTCCGGCCTGAGGCTGGCGACGCGCAGCTCCCAGCGCGCGCGTTCGTCCTTCAGCCCGGCCAGCTGAGCTTTCAGCTCGGTCGCCTCGGCGTCGAATTTTACTTTAGCCTTCAGCCCGTGCTCGCCGTTCGACGCGCCCCACACCAGATAGCCGCTCGCGACCCCGAGCACGAGGTAGAGAACGATCGGCAGCACGATCGAGCGCAGGCGCGTCCTTACGACCATCCGCCGATCTTGGCGGGGGCAGTGTTAGCGCGAAGTTAATAAAAGGCGCTTTTCACGGCTGTTCATAGGTGCTTCACCAGTTCGAGCGGACGGCGCGACTTGCATATCGTGGATGTCGCGGCGATGGTCATCGTTCCGACATCGGGCCGAGCGCGTCGATAGGAGAGATGATCCGTTGCGGTTGGGAATGCGCTTTCCAAACACCATCAGCCTCAGCTTCGCGATCGCCTTGTCGGGTTCGGGCCCAGCTTGTGCGGCAGGGCAGCCGTCGGACGTTCCGCCTTGGCTGCAGGCCCATGTTGGCGAAGACGAAGGTCAAATCGCTCGAGTGGTCTTGGAGAGGGCTCGCGCGCTTTACCTCCAGAAGGCGGTTAGAAATCCCTGTTACTTCGCCATGGACGCTACACGCCCGAATGGTGGCGCAGCGGGGCGCCGGTTTTACATCATCTGCGAAGCCGACCGGTCGTTTCGCGCGATTTCCGCGGGTCACGGCGGCGGTCGCGATTTAAACGGCGTCGCGGATTTCGCCAACGGAAGACGGTGCGCGAAGAACTTCGGCAATGCGATGGATTCTGAACTGACGGCCGGCGGGGCTTATGTGACGGGCGAAACGAAAACCTCTTTCAAAGGCTATTACCGCGTCTCAGCGAGAGAAGACGCGGTTTTTCTCCGCCCGTTCGTGCAGTTTGACGGCGAAGGCGAGGCTGGAAACGCCAGGCAGCGTGCAATCGGCGGGCATCCCGCCGAGGTGTTGGCGGGAATATGTCTGCGAAAAAGTCCGGACAGCCCGTATGCGAACCATGACGGTTACGTTCCGGTTGGAAAGCTGGTGGATTACGCCGGCGGCCGCAGCGACGGCTGCACCAGTTGGTCGCCATCGGACGCCAGGCAAATCATCCCGATGTTGAAGGACAATCCGACGACGGTCTACATTTATCCTGAATCCCACGACATCGACGCCGTCGCGAGAGCCGGGCGCGGAGGATCATATTGGAACGCGTCCTGCTTGAAGGAGATCGGCTCTCCCAAGTTTTGGCGTAAGGAAAGTCTTTAGCCGATCCTTGCTCGATATGCGAAGGATCATCCAGCGCCGCCGCCGCGGACGCCGCCAATTTGCAAGGAGCCTTGAACTGGTAGAGCAGATTGCAGTTCTGTGGAATCGGGCTTTGCAGATGCGGTCGTTGACCGCGTCGCCACGCTCCAAAGTGCGTAGAACGCCTGTCTGACGACGGGCAATGGAGCAGGACTACAATTGGCCCCGTCGACCCAAATTCAATCTGCGCTAGGGCGCTTTTATCGCGTCCCGCCCGGCATAGCGGGCCTGATCGCCGAGCTCCTCCTCGATCCGGATCAGCTGATTGTATTTCGCCAAACGATCCGAGCGGGAAAGCGAGCCAGTCTTGATCTGTCCGCAATTGGTGGCGACTGCGAGGTCGGCGATGGTCGAATCCTCGGTCTCGCCTGACCGATGCGACATCACGGCGGTGTAACCAGCTCGCTGCGCCATATCGACGGCCGCCAGCGTCTCGCTGAGCGAGCCAATCTGGTTGACCTTGATGAGGATCGAATTGCCGACACCCTCTTTGATCCCGCGCTCGAGGATCTCGACGTTGGTCACAAAGATGTCGTCACCGACGAGCTGGCACTTCCCGCCGATCTTGTCGGTGAGCAGCTTCCAGCCCACCCAGTCCTGTTCGGCCATCCCATCTTCAATCGACAGGATCGGATAGGCGCCGTGAAGCTTTGCGAGATACTCGACCTGCTCCTCGACCGAGCGCGTCTTGCCTTCGCCCTCGTAGACATATTTTCCGTCCTTGAAGAACTCGGACGCCGCGCAATCGAGCCCGAGCACCATGTCGTCGCCAGGTTTGAAGCCTGCCGCCTCGACCGCCTTGAGGCAGAAATCGAGCGCTGCCTCGGCTGACGGCAGGTTTGGCGCAAAGCCTCCCTCGTCGCCGACATTCGTGTTGTGTCCCGCCTTCTTCAGCGCGGCCTTAAGCGCGTGAAACGTCTCCGCGCCCCACCGCACCGCTTCGGCAAACGAGGGGGCGCCAACAGGGAGGATCATAAACTCCTGAAAGTCGATGGGATTGTCGGCATGCGCGCCGCCATTGACGATATTCATCATCGGCGTCGGCAAGACCCTGGCCATAGCGCCGCCGACGTAACGGTAAAGCGTAAGGCCCGAAGCTTCCGCCGCCGCCTTCGCGACCGCAAGCGACACGCCGAGAACGGCGTTCGCGCCGAGCCTCGACTTGTTGTTCGTGCCGTCGAGCGCGATCAGGGTCTCGTCGATCTTCAGCTGGTCCTCGGCTTCGAGCCCCGAGACGGCGTCGAAAATGTCGCGATTGACCGCCTCGACAGCTTTCAGCACGCCCTTGCCGCCGAAGCGTCGCTTGTCTCCATCGCGCAGTTCGACCGCTTCACGCGTGCCGGTCGAAGCGCCTGAGGGAACGGCGGCTCGGCCCATCGAGCCGTCTTCGAGCACGACATCCACTTCGACCGTAGGATTGCCGCGGCTATCGAGGATTTCGCGGCCGACGACGTTCACGATCGCAGTCATTTTGACTCCAGAGCTGCAGGCATTGGCCTGGGTCTTAAGGCATCCACGTAACCGAGGAAAGACGGACCGCAGGCGGCAGGATGGTCGAATACGCAGCACTTTTGCATTCGTCGGTGCACATTTGACCAAATTGATCAAAGCTAGAAAAAATATGCATGGCAGGGGCGCTTAGCCACGTGACATGGCCAAAAAATTGGACTAGCAATGATGCGTTAAAAGGAGGCCGCTGCCAAAAGGTTTGGCGCCGGACGCCGTAGGGTCTGTGGGAGGACAAAAGCGTTCGAACAGTCTTGATTGCCGCTATCATTGCGGAAGGGATAGTAAACGATATCCGAGATTGTAAAACGCACTACGTGAATGAAAAAAGGGGCGGGCCGCCGGAAGAGCGGGCCGCCCCTTAATATTTTGGCAGTGACGTTCTACTTGCATGGCGAAAGCAACGGCGTGGCGTTGCGGGGGCCTGTCCTCCTGTCAGATCGCGTTTGGCCCCAAGTGGCGTAGGCGAATAGCGAAGCGCGAATTGGGTTCTGAAAAAGGGAGAAAAGACTTCTCTTTTTTAGAATTTTTGGCTATACTCGGAGCATGGTGAAAACCGCGAGCCCCTGTCTAACCGCCACGATTGAGGTCCGCCGAGCGCATCGACAAAAAGCGCGAAGAACAACTATGACCAATCTCTTGGAAATAACGGATCCTTCGAAACGACTTCATTTCGCGTCCTGCGGGCTCGCCAGCGCTTTCGAGCATTCGGACTGAAGTTTCCGATGGCCAGGCCAGACGAGCATTCGGAAGGCGAACTTCGAAAAAAGTTGCGCAAAAGCGCACCTAAGCCGTTGAAATCATTGTCTCGCGTAACATTGTGCGCGGCGCCAAAATCGCAGGTCGATCAGCTTCATCCTCGTTCCGCCTCGCCCTCCGCCCAATTGCGTTGCGTCTCTGCGATATAAGCGTCCAGTCGGCCGTCGTGGATCGCAAGCCGGGCACCCGACATTAGATCCTGATAATAGGCAAGGTTGATTTCGGTGAGGCCCATCATGGCGAGGATCTCGCCTGACTTCACGAGATGGCGCCAATAGGCGCGGGAATAATCGCGCGCCATCGGCGACGAGGACATGGGATCGATCGGGCGAGGATCGTCGACGAAGCGCGCATTGCGCAGGTTGAGCCGGCCCCGACGGGTGAACACCAACCCGTGCCTTCCAGCGCGGGTCGGCATCACGCAGTCGCACATATCGACGCCGCGCCTCATCGCCTGAAGCAGATCGTCGGGCGTTCCGACGCCCATGAGATAGCGCGGCTTGTCGAAGGGGAGATGCGGAACCACGACGTCGAGCGTGTCCAGCATCGCCGCCTGCGGCTCGCCGACCGCCAATCCGCCGATTGAATAGCCGTGGAAGTCCATTTCGACGAGCGCCTGGGCGCTGAACAGGCGAAGGTCTTTTTCCGTGCCCCCCTGGACGATGCCGAATATCGCTCGGCCCGGCTGTTCGCCGAAGGCGCTTTTCGAACGCTCTGCCCATCGAAGCGACAGGCGCATCGCGCGCTCGGCTTCCTCATAGGAGCATGGCAGTCTCACGCACTCGTCGAGCTGCATCTGGATGTCCGACCCGAGAAGGCGCTGCACCTCCATCGAACGCTCGGGCGTCAATTCATGGCGCGATCCATCGATATGCGATTGGAAGGTCACCCCGTGCTCGGTGAGCTTGCGCAGTTTTGCGAGGCTCATCACCTGAAAGCCCCCGGAATCCGTGAGGATGGGATAGGGCCAGTTCATGAATTTGTGCAGGCCCCCGAGCGCGGCGATCCGCTCGGCTCCGGGAGCCAGCATCAAATGATAGGTGTTGGAGAGCACGATGTCGTAGCCGAGCGCTCTCACCGCATTCGGGTGCATGGCCTTGACGGTAGCCGCGGTGCCGACCGGCATGAAGGCTGGCGTGCGGATCATTCCGCGCGCGGTCGAGACCGCGCCGGTGCGCGCTTTCCCGTCCGTTGCGCGGACGGCGAAGGAAAATTCGTCGCTCACGGGCGCTCGTCGCTCGCGCCTGTCTGGCCTGCGCGGGTCAAGAGGCAGGCGTCGCCGTACGAATAAAACCGATATCCGGCTTGAGCGGCGTGCACATAAGCCGCCTGCATCGTCTCAAGTCCGCTGAAGGCCGCGACGAGCATGAACAAAGTCGATCGCGGCAAATGAAAGTTGGTCATGAGCGCGTCGACGCAGCGAAACTCGTAACCTGGGGTGATGAAAATATCCGTCCTACCCGAAAACGGCCGAAGCCGCCCATTTTCGTCGGCAGCGCTTTCGACGACCCGCGCGGACGTCGTGCCGACGCAGACGATCCGGCCTCCGGCTTCCTGCGCCGCGTTGAGGGCTTCGGCTGTGGCCGCGCTGATCGAACCCCATTCGGAATGCATCTTGTGGTCACGCGTGTCCTCGACCCTGACCGGTGCGAAAGTCCCGGCGCCGACATGCAACGTGACCTTGTGCAGCGCGACGCCACGCGCCGCGAGGCGGGCAACCAGCATGGGAGTAAAATGCAGCCCCGCCGTCGGCGCCGCGACCGCGCCAGGCGTGGCGGCGAACATCGTCTGGTAGTCCGCTTGGTCGCTGGGCGACAATGCGCGCCGCGAGGCGATGTAAGGGGGCAGGGGGGGTGCGCCAAGGCGTTCAATCGCCTCGTCCAGCGCCGCGCCGGTGAACTCAAAACGCAGCAGAACCTCGCCCGCTTCGCCTTTGTCCTCCACTTCCGCGTCGAGCGCCGCGAGAAGGCAGGCCATGCTCTCACTCGCCTCGCCGAAACGGATGCGCTCGCCGACTTTGAGCCTCTTGGCGGGCCGCGCGAGCGCCCGCCAGCGGCAATCATCGACGCGCTCGATCAGGGTCGCTTCGATCGAGGCGGCCGTCTCGCCTCTGACCCGGACGCCCTCGAGCCGCGCCGGAATGACGCGGGTGTCGTTGACGACGAGCGCATCGCGGGGTGCGAGAAAGTCTGGCAGATCGCGCACGTGCGCGTCCGTCAGATCGCCGTGTGGGCCGACAACCAGCATCCGCGCGCTGTCCCGCGGATTCGCGGGAGCCAGCGCGATGCTTTCAGGGGCGAGAACAAAATCGAAGGCGTCGACGCGCATTGCGGTCATCGCCATCCTGTCGAGGCTGTCAATCTGCGGCGCGGCGACTGCAACCGGGGCTGTGACCCTGAGCCTGAGCCCTAGTTGTCCCGCTCATCATGAGCCGCAAGCGTCGCTATGATTTCAGCTCAAGCTGGCCTTGATGATCTTGTCGGGATCGCGGACGGGCTCGCCGCGCTTGATCTTATCGACGTTCTCCATGCCCGAAACCACCTTGCCCCAGACGGTATATTGGCGGTTGAGAAAGGCCGCGTCGCCGAAGCAGATGAAGAACTGCGAATTGGCCGAATCGGGGCTCGCGGCGCGCGCCATCGACACCGTGCCGCGCACATGCGGCTCATCGTTGAATTCGGCCTGGAGGTCCGGATATTTCGACCCCCCTGTCCCGGTTCCCTTGGGGCAACCGGTCTGCGCCATGAATCCGTCGATCACGCGGTGGAAGACGATGCCGTCGTAGAATCCTTCGGAGACCAGGCGCTTGATGTGCGCGACATGGCCTGGCGCAAGCGCCGGGTTCATTTCGATCACCACCGGGCCCTTGCTCGTCTCGAGCGTTAGCGTATCGCCTGCGCTGCTCATATCGTTGCTCCTACTTATTTCGCGCTAGACGCCATGCGCATGGTGACGATCTTGTCCGGGTTCGTGACCGCGCCATTGTTGTCCTGGGTTCCGGCCTTGATCTTGTCGACGACGTCCATGCCCGAGGTGACCTCGCCGAACGCCGTATATTTGCCGTCGAGGAATCCCGCGTCGGCGGTTGTTATGAAAAACTGCGAATTGGCCGAGTTCGGATCCTCCGCGCGCGCCATGCCGAGGACGCCCCGGGTGAAATGGGTCTGGTTGAACTCCGCCGGCACGTTGGGAAGCGTGGAACCCCCGGACCCTGTTCCTGTCGGATCGCCCGTCTGCGCCATGAATCCCGGAATGACACGATGGAACGTCAGCCCATCGTAGAACTTCTGCTTCACCAGCGTCTTGATTTGTGCAACGTGCTTAGGCGCCCAGTCCGGGCGAAGCTTGATCGTGACCTTGCCGTGCTTGGTCGTGAGAACAACGGTGTTGTCGGAGTCTTCGGCCGCCCAGGCGGCCGAAGCGGCCAGAAGAGGGAGCCAGAGCGCGGCGCGTCGGCTGCAAGCGAACATGAACGACCCTTCGAAGAGCGGCTGCCAGGTTGCGGAGGGCGGCTTGATAGCAGGTTAAAAGGGCATTGCAACCCGTGCCGCTTCCAGCCGCCTCGACCGCAGGCAGGGTGAGGAAATTTCGCGCTTTCGCAGTCCGCGGGCCTGATAGTATACATCGTTTCGCCTTCGACACCGATCGGAACTCCAAGCGATATGTCCCCCACCTGTCTCGCCCTGGTTGCATTTGCCGCGCTTCTCGGCTCCACAGCGCCGGGTTTGGCGGCCGGGCCGGTGACGCGTCAATGCGATTATCGGGGGGAGGGCAAGCTCGGGCCCCTCGTCGTCGCCTATGACGCATCCGCCCACCTGGTTCGGGTGACCTCGGCCGACGGCCGGCTCTGGCTCTACCAGAATGGGGCGATCGGCCGCCTCGGCCCCGCGATCGCCGCAGCTGACGATCCAGGACCGGTCCAGCAATTCGTCATCGAGCGGGCAGGCCAGGTGGAGGTTGGTTTCCGCTGGCCTGACGACGGCACGACCGGGCATCTCGCCCACTTTGATGCGGCGGCGTTCAAGGATCCGGCGAAGCGCTGCCTCTGGCGCTCGCTTTGGGACTTCGCGATGGGCTGAGGCTCAGCCGCCCGCATCACGCGTCATTGGGTCCGACCGAATGTTATCCCCACGTAAGCGATCCTGAGGCCACTGGAGGTCGACCCTTTACTCGGCCGCCACCTTTGGCAAGTGCGATAACGAACTTTCAAGCGCCTTCGGGTCGTAGTCCTGATCCAGGAGCTTGCCGGCGAAATAGTCGGTATAGGCTTGCATATCGAAATGCCCGTGGCCGCTCAGATTGAACAGGATGGTTGGCGACTTGCCTTCCTCGCGCGCCTTGAGCGCTTCATCGATCGCCGCGCGGATCGCGTGGGTCGTTTCAGGGGCGGGCACAATGCCCTCCGCGCGCGCGAACTGAACGCCCGCCTCGAAGCAAGGGTTCTGGTGGTAGGCTCTCGCTTCGATGAGCCCTAGCTCCTTGCAGTGGCTGACTAGCGGCGCCATCCCGTGATAGCGCAGGCCCCCGGCATGGAAGCCGGGCGGAATGAACTCCGATCCCAACGTATGCATCTTGACGAGGGGGGTCAGATGTCCGGTGTCGCCGAAGTCGAAAGCATATTTGCCGCGCGTCAATGACGGACAGGCGGCTGGCTCGACCGCGATCACCCGTACGTCCCGCTTGTCGCGCAGTTTCTTGCCGATGAACGGGAAGGCGATGCCGGCAAAGTTCGAGCCGCCGCCTGCGCAGCCAATCACGACGTCGGGATAGGCGTCGGCCTGCTCCATCTGCTCTATCGCTTCGAGACCGATGACGGTCTGATGCATGAGCACGTGATTGAGCACGCTGCCAAGAGCATATTTTGTGTCCGGATTCTTCGCCGCGACTTCCACCGCCTCGGAAATTGCGATGCCAAGACTCCCTGGCGAATCCGGATGCTGTTTCAGGATCGCCTTGCCGGAATCGGTCTCGTCGCTCGGGCTCGCGACGCACTTCGCGCCATAGGTTTCCATCAGCGCCCGCCGGTAGGGCTTCTGACTATAGGAGACCTTGACCATGTAGACTTTGACTTCGAGGCCGAACAATGCGCCGGCGAAGGCGAGCGACGAGCCCCATTGCCCCGCGCCAGTTTCAGTCGACAGCTTCGCCACGCCCTCTTCTTTATTGTAGAAGGCCTGAGCGATCGCTGTGTTGGGTTTGTGGCTGCCTGCGGGGCTGACGCCCTCGTATTTATAGAAAATGCGCGCGTTTGTGCCGAGCGCCTTCTCGAGCCTGTGAGCCCGGTGTAGCGGCGTCGGGCGCCACAAGCGGTAGATGTCGCGGACCGGCCTCGGAATTTCGATGTGCTGTTCGCCGCTCACTTCCTGGCCGATGAGCGCCATCGGAAAGAGGGGCGCGAGATCGTCCGGTCCAACGGGTTTGCCGGTTCCGGGATGCAGAACCGGGGGTGGCGGAGACGGCAAGTCGGCGACGATATTGTACCAGGCCTGAGGAATCCGGTCCTCGCCAAGGAGAAACTTCGTCTGCTCGTTCATGCCTTCTCCTCCACGCCCGGCGCGTTCTCTACACTTGCCGCCATCTGACGCTGTAACGCTAAGCGCGCGCCAACATCGCCGGCGCGGGTTTTACGCTCATGCCTCACATGCCTCCGCTCGGCTGCGGCGAGGGGTCGCGGTAGTACGTGTTGAGGATCGAAAGCCGCGGCTTCTCGACCGGAACCGAAATCGCCTCCCGCCCGTGCCAGCTCGATCTCAAGAGCGAAAAAGCCGGATGGATGACGACGAACGCATAGCCGGAGTTCGGCAGGAAAGGCACAGTCTTGTCCTTCACAAGCCCATAGGATTTCCAGGCGAAGACGCCCATCGGGGAAATCTTATAGATTGCCGTGCCCAGCTCGCGCTGGGAGTCGTCCGAGGGCAGGTAGATCTGCATGGTCAAGACCTTCCTGCGGGTATCGGGATGGGGCTTGATCGCATAGCCGTTGAGGTCGGTGTAGAGGACCGGCCGCGGATGCATTGGAACCGGCCACGCTTCGCCGCTTCTCCTAGAGCGAATGCGGAAACCCTCGTCCAGCTTTTCCCTCAAGGCGGACGCGACTTCGGTCGACGCCAGCACCCGTCGCACGATGCGCCATAGCTCGCGGCTTTCCTCCGACCCAGGATCGCTGCGCTCGTCGTAGAGCGCGTATTCCCGCCGCGTTCCATCCCCATTCAGTCCGGCACAGCGGTCGACGTCGGGGAAGCGCTGCAACAGGCGGGCGTAAAAGTCGCTCGGGAAGAAGTCGCGAAAACGAATCAGCGGATAGGGCTTGCGAAACGCCTCGGCATTGAGGATCGAGCTGGTCGCGGATTCGAGAGCCTGACGGAACTCATCCTCTTGCGTACGCGTTTGGGATAAGCCAGTTTTTTCGCCGGCCTCGGCCATACCCATCATGTCTTACCTCGATAGCGATTTCGATCGACCAACCGCATCATAAACCGGACGACGGAGTAACCCCAAGTTTCCGCGAACTCAAATCGGCCCGCGTCCGAAAGCCGGCTTGACAGAGCTTCGAGCCTCGTCGCAATCACCCGCCTCGGCGGGCCGCCGATGTCTGACCGAGCGATGAACGTCCTCCAACCTCTGCGTCACCGGCTGGAATATATCGTATTTCGGGCCGCCCAGGCAGCCGCGACCGCATTGCCGCTCGAGGCGGTATCGTCGACTTCCGGCCTTGCCTGGCGGCTGATCGCCCCTCGTCTCCACCGGCAGGAACGCGCGCTTCGCAACTTGGCGCTGGCCTATCCCGAGCTTTCGGAGGCCGAGCGCAGGGGCATCGCCGCGGGCATGTGGGAGAACCTCGGCCGCACGTTCGGCGAATCGTTCCGCCTCAAGGAGATCGTCGCTCAGAAGCGCGTCCGCTTCGAGCCCATGGAGCAGCTCGAAGAGATTATTCGCGGAGGCCCGTGCGTCGTTTGCGGCATGCATCTCGGCAATTGGGAGCTCGTCGCCTACGCGAGCAAGCTCATGGGCGTCCCGTTCAGTGGCGTCTATCAACGCCTCAGCAATCCGCTCGTCGACGAGGAGAGCCGCAAACTGCGGGCCTTCCTCTATGATGGCGGCCTTCTGCCGAAGACTCCAGTGACCGCCCGCGCGCTGATGAAGACGGCGAAGGGCGGCGGCTATCCGGCATTCCTCGCCGACCTCCGCGACGACAATGGCGCGGCGGTGCCGTTCTTCGGCGCGCCGGCGCTGGCGACCGTCTTTCCCGCTCTCCTCGCCCGCAAGACCGGGCTCCCGCTCTACGCCGGCGCGGCCTTCCGCGAGCCGAAGGTGCGCTTCGTGATCCGCGGTGCCCGGATCGAGATCCCCCACACCGACGACCCCGCCGCCGATGCGGTCGCGGGGACGGCGGCGCTTCACGCGCAGTTCGAAGCCTTCATCCGGCAGGCGCCGGAACAATGGATGTGGGCCCATAGGAAGTGGGTTTAGGCCGAACCCGGGCGCGCCTTCCCTTCTCCCCCGGCTTTTGAAGCGGGGGTGACCCGAAGGGCCGGATGAGGGAGCCGCCCTCCGGACCAAATCAGCCCCCGATTTTGCCTGATTTTGATCTCATTCTCCAAGCTAAAACCAAGCAAATCCAAATAAAAAAGCTTGCATTTCCTTGTTTTTCCTTGGCCGAATCTGGACTTTTCAATGGGTTACAGCGAATCCAAATTAAAAAATTCTTTTCCTTGGC